>ERZ842401.226-NODE-226-length-78008-cov-10.798058_pt1 | contig 78008 bp, 48 predicted proteins | sample MGYA00521270_ERZ842401 | MGnify/ENA primary metagenome ERZ842401 (study PRJEB31892, sample SAMEA3878208) | bioreactor metagenome | biome: Moose rumen | place: Sweden | collected 2011-10 | study: EMG produced TPA metagenomics assembly of the PRJEB12797 data set...
GTTTAACGATTTTAGTTGACTACTTGGAGCCTTATTTGCGATAAGGGTTGACCCGTGTTAAACTTATTTTTAATTCACGTTGACTCGATTTTGCGTTAGACATGACAAAAACCAGAAAAACCCTCTTTCTGAGATAGATACTCTTATCAGAGCATTTTAATGTTATTAGTTCTAATCTTACTTGTGTGCAAGCACCCAGATAAGTTTATTCCTAATATCATTATCCCTTTCAGGGACTCTATCTCATCAAGAGCAAAAACATCGGCTTTTCAAGCCTAAAAAACATTTTTCTCTCTCTTGTTAAAACAATAAAAACATCCTTTCTTGCGTTTGAATAGTAAAGAATAATTATGGCAATCAATTACAATATTTCAAAACTTGCTGATATCAATACTAGCCTTGCTACAGAACTCAAGAACAAGTGTTACAGGGTTGTAGGTCTGTGCCAGCAGGTACATAAGGAGATGGGACCTTTCCTAAACGAATATGTGTATCAAGAGGCTTTAGATATATTGTTCGAGGAAAATAACATTAAAAGAGTAAAGGAATATTACTTTTCTGTAACATTTCATGGAAAGCAGATAAAGCATAAGCACTATGTTGATTTTCTCGTTGGTAATGACATACTTATAGAATGTAAAGCTATAGAACAGCTGGGACCTGAGCAGCGCCAGCAGTTATGGAATTATATGAGGCTTTCAGGAATTTGTATTGGAATATTATATAACTTTGCTCCTGTTCATGATCAGTGTGAACGCTATTATCTAGATAAAAAGACAGGTGCGATGTACGTTTTTTAGGTCATCTTTAGTGTTAAGGTTGAAAATTGTTTTTTAGCGAAGCGAGGTTTTTGTTTAAAAATCAATCAATTGTGTTATTAAAATCAATTTTAGATTTCCTGCTTCCACGTTACTGCCCTGTTTGTAAGAATAAACTGCAGGTAGAGGAAAAGGCGATATGTAAAGATTGCCTTGCTGACCTGCCCCGAACTCGCCAGTGGCTGCCACGTAATGGCATTGGGGTAGGGGAGATGTTTGCAGAAGGCACCTTCGCTCAACTCTTTTGGACGCGTTTGCCATCACTGACAAAAGCCATAGCCTTCCTGAACTTCCGCCCCCAGTCGGAGGTGGCAGAGATAGTATATGACTTTAAATACCGAGGTATGAAGGATACTGCTGTAGAAATGGGACGAATAGCAGCGGAAGAAATCCTGCCGTCAGGCTTCTTTGATGACATAGATGCTATCGTCCCTTTACCACTGACAAAGTTGAGATACAGGGAGCGAGGTTATAATCAGAGTGAACGCATAGCTTATGGCATAAGTCTTGTTACTGGAATCCCTGTAGAGACAAAATATGTTATCAGGAGTTCTTTCAAAAAGTCGCAGACTTCTTTAAGTAAGATAGAGCGTCCAGATAATGTAAAGGATGTCTTTTGCTTTGGGCAAAAAGCTGGTGATATGCAAGGCAAGCATATCCTTGTTGTTGATGATGTTGTGACGACAGGAGCAACAACTGCCGCATGTGCAAAAGTCGTATTGCAGATGCCAGACACCCAAGTCTCCATTTTCGCCCTGTGCCACACAACCCATTGACCTAAATCATTGACAAAAATCATCAGGATTTTAAATTTTTTTGTTAAAATTCTTGTTGATTTAAAAAATTTTTTGTTACTTTGCACCGAAATAGCCATGCGTAGGCGCGCTTGAAACCGCAAACCTCTCTACTGGCCTCTATTAACTATCTGAATTAACTATCTGATATTAAATAATTTAACATTACTAAACAATATTAACTCTATGAAAAAACTCTTTTTCTACGCATCTCTTGTCTGCGTCTCTCTGATGTGGTCATGCTCTAAGGAGTATGCTGTTCCGGAAGACGAGACACCTGAATGGTTGGGTGAGAGTATCTATGGAGAGCTTCAGAATCCAAAGAGTCTTGTGGGTACGTTTACGTACTACATGCGTCTTGCGGATGACTTGGGCTATTCAGAAGTGCTGTCGCGTACAGGTAGTAAGACAATCTTCCCAGCTAACGATGATGCTTTCAACGCATTCTTTGCAAGTGACAACGAATTTGGTGTACACTCTTATGAAGAGTTGACAATACCAATGAAGAAGGCGTTGCTTTATGGCTCGATGCTTGATAATGCTATCCTTATCGGTGGCCTGTCAAATGTTTCTACAGGTTCAGAATCTTACACACAGGGTATGGCTATTAAGCATGCAACGAATGCAAGTGTAGTAGACTCAATATCCGCAGTGCAATTCTCAGAGATGCCAGCTTACAATCCTTACTATGACTACTACAAGACTCATGGTGGACTGATGGCATTGTATGACAATACTGTCGCTCCGATGGTACACTTCACCAAGGAATTCATGCTTAGCAAAAACATGACCTATGATGCATCTCCTACAAGTGACTTCTCTATTATCACAGGAACCACTTATGATGAAGGAGCTGCATTTATTTTTGATAAGGCGGTCATGAAACAGAAGGATAGTGACATCTATGGCAACGTAACCTGTCAGAATGGTTATATCCATCAGGTAAATGGTGTCCTAGTTCCTCCAGGCAATATCGCTCAGATGCTTCGCAAACAAGAGGATACAAAGTATTTCTCTAGAATGCTCGACTACTTCTCTGCTCCGTTCTATGCATCTCAGGAGACAGAAGACTACAGGACTCTTCAAAGAGAACAGGGAACGTATTCTAATGATTCTATCTTTGCCATACGTTTCTTCTCTGCATGGTCACAGGGTGGTCGTAACACGAAGATGGATAAAGAGAAGAATTATCATGAAGACTATCTCGATTGGGATCCAGGTTGGAACGGCTATTATCCAAAGGGGTCTGATCCTTTGACAGATATAGGTGCCCTCATAGTTCCTGATGATGATGCCGTATTTAACTTCTTCACAGGTACTGGTAAGTATATCCTTGACGACTACGGAAGCCATCGCACAGGCGAAGTGGTATTCACAAGAGACAGAATGGGAGAGAACCTTGACTCTTTGTTCAGGGCTCGTCCTTCTATCGTAAAGGATATTCTGACAAACCTCATGAAGGCTAACTTTACATCAACAATGCCAAGCAAGTTCAATACAGTGCTTGATGATGCTTCAGAATTTATGAACGAGAATGGTGATCTTGACCTCTCTAATATGAAACAGAAGGCAGACGGTAAATATGACGTGCTCGTTGCCAATAATGCTGTCGCATATAAGATGAAGAATTTTATCTCTCCTGCAAAGTATCGCTCAGTTCTCGGTATCTCTGCTGTGAAGAGGGACTATAGTGTTATGAAGAATTTCCTTGAGGATAAGACAGAAGGCGGTGCTTCTTCTAAGTATGGTGCCGATATGTATTTCTACCTTATCTCAATGAAGTCATGGTTCAACCTCTTGCTTCCAAAGGATAGCAAGGAAGATAACTTCGCTAAAGACTTCATATATCTCGATCCTTCATCTGTCGCTCATAACGATGGCCCATACTGCCTGCGCTTCTACTATGCAGACGATGGCGTGCTGATGTGCGACAGATATGTTGACAATGATGGAACTATCGCTATTGATGCAGCAAAGGGTGCTACCAAGGCTGCAAACGGTGAGTTCAATACTGCCATCCAGGATATGCTCAACTATGGTACAATAGTTCTTGACAATGGTGATTATCTTGGTAAGGATGGTAACAACTATTATCAGACAAAGCATGGCGGTACTGTATATTATAAAGATAATAAGGTATATGGCGGCGTTCAGAAAGATGCTTTGACTGCAGGTGGCTCTGTATATATTCAGCCATCTAACATCATAGAGGTTAACAATGAGGAAAATGGTAAGGTATATTGTCTTGACAGACCAGTACAGCCAACAGTCCTCTCTTCTATTGATATGCTGAAGAGATATAACAGTACATTTGTAGCTGACGGCTTTACTAAATTCTACAATTTCCTGTACGGCTTCGGTACACACGATGCAGAACTTGCAATTGCCGGTATCAGTGATACACCATCTCCTGTGTCTGGCATATCAGAGGTTGAGAGATATCATATGATTGACCTCGCAAGCAATACTCTGTCAGAAGATGGTAACTTGTCATTCCTGAATTCATACAACTATACACTGTTTGCTCCTACAGATGCAGCAATGGATATCGCATTCTCAAATGGCTTGCCTACATGGACTGACTTTGAAAATACAGTAAACAGCGACCCTGATAAGGCAAAAGAGATGGTAAAGACAATGCGTGACTTCATTTACTATCATGTTATAAATGGAACAGTATATGCTGACAATACAGTGGCAGCAGGTAACTATTCTACATTCTATAGTGACAAGAACAGTGTCATACAGAAACTCAAGATTTCAGGTGGCGGCGGTACTCTAAATGTACAGGAGATATACAATATAGATGACGGATCAGGTAATATTACGACACAGTATGGTTCTGTTCATTCTATACAGGAGAGTTCTGCAACTGCTAACATTATGTCAAGAGATATCTACCTCAATGACATCCGTAAGCAGGCTACTAAGATGACATCATCGTCATTTATTACTATACATGGCATCAGCACACCGCTGTGCTTCAATAATACGGGACAATATTAAAATTAAATAGGATAGTAATATGTCAAGAATAAAAATATTAGTCACATTATTACTCTCGATTGTCGCACAGATTTCATGGGCACAGGGTAGGGTGATATCAGGTACTGTAGAAGATGCTATGGGACCTGTCATGATGGCCAACGTGGTGGAAAGAGATGCCAACAATCGTATCGTAAGTGCTACACAGACCGATATGATGGGTAACTTCTCTATGGAAATTAAGAGCCCCAAGAACAAACTGGTTGTTTCTTATGTGGGCAGTAAAACATCTGTTATTGAGATTGGCGACAAAGAGACATTCAGTATCAAACTTGAGGATGAGAAGACAACCCTTCAGGAGGTTACTGTCAAAGGTCGTCGTACCAACTCTGGTGGTTTGAATATCGACAAGAAGGAAATATCTGTATCACAACAGACCTTTAACCTAGCTGATGTTGAGGGTATGGCATTCACATCTGCTGACGAAGCACTGCAGGGTGAGATAGCAGGTCTGGATATCGTAAGTAACTCAGGTAACCTCGGTGCAGGTACTACAATGCGTCTGCGTGGTGTCTCTACCATTAGTGGTAGTTCTGAGCCTCTGCTCGTTGTGGATGATAAGATTTTCGATACACCAGACGACTTCGACTTTGAAAACGCTGATGAGGAGAAATTCTCTTCTCTGCTTTCTGTCAACGTCGATGATATCGCATCTATCACAGTATTGAAGGATGCTGCCGCAACGGCTATATGGGGTTCACAGGGCGCTAACGGTGTTATCCAGATTACTACAAAACGTGGTAAGCGCGGTAAGCCACGTGTGAACTTCTCTTACAAGTTCACTGGTGTATGGCTTCCAAAGGGTTACACACTGCTTAACGGTGACCAATACACAATGATGCTTAAGGAGGAACTTTATAATCCTTCTCAGAGCGCTTCTGCAACATCTACCATCAAGGAGATAAACTATGATCCTAACTGGGCTGACTATCAGAACTGGAATAATAATACTGACTGGCTCAAGGAAGTAACACAGTTCGGTCCCCAGCACGAATATAACTTCAATATCACTGGTGGTGGTGAGAAGGCTACATTCCGTATCTCTGCCGGCTATAATACTCAGCAGAACTATGTCATAAAGCAGAAGTATGACCGTCTGACTTCGCGTCTCGTACTCGACTACAATGTGTCTGACCGCATACGTTTCTCTACAAACTTTGCATTTACGTATTCAAACAACCTGAAGAACTTCACTCAGGGTTCAAGCATGGGTGCTGACAATATCATCGGTATGGCATTGAGTATGGCTCCTAATATGTCTGTATATCGTCAGGATAGGAATGGTAATGATACCGACGATTTCATGATAATGAATCCTGTGGTTTCTGGTAAGACTCCAGCAGATGGTAACTATACTTCTGCTGCTCTCTCTGATGTACGTAAGATAGGTAACCCTGTCGCTTATGCACACTTGGCATGGAAGCGTCAGAAGATATACCAGATTACACCTGACTTCAACTTGAAATATGAGCTTCTTGGAACTGGTAATGGTCAGCATCGTCTGACATTCGACGGACGCGTATATTTTGACGTATATGCCCAGTCAACTCCTACATACCTGCCTGGTTCGCTGATGGCAACAACATGGAATGATCAGACATATAACCAGTCAACGAATACGGAAACAAACCAGTTGAAGATAGGCGCTCGTACCAGACTTACCTTCACACCTCATTTCAAGAACGAGGACTTCTATCTGACAATGTTCGCACAGTATGAATTGCTGACAACTAAATATAACTCGCAGTATGTGATGGAATACGAATTGCCAAATGGTATCGAGTCATCAAACGTAATAGGTGCGTTAGGTTCACTCAGCAGCAGCAATTCACGTTCTGCAACACATAACTGGTTGTTTAATTCACACTTCTCCTACAAAGGACGTTATAGCATGGGCTTCTCACTTCGTGCCGATGGTAACTCAAAGTTCGGACCAGAGAAACCTTGGTTCTATTCTCCATCAGTGTCTTTGCGTTACAATGTCAGTGACGAGAAATTCTTTGAGCCTCTCAAGAAAGTCGTATCAATGTTTGGTATACGTGCATCATGGGGTATCACAGGTTCCTCAAGTGCAAAGGACTATTCTTTCTTCAATAACTACTCATCAAACGGTACTTATGGTAAAGTGGGCAACCTTCAGCAGGCAATGCTCCTCAGTGGCTTGAAACTTGATGAACTGGTTCCACAGAAGAAGATTGGTTATAACCTCGGCTTCAACTTCGGATTCCTGAATGATAAGTTTGAGGTGGACCTCAACCTCTATAATGAGACAACAAAGGATTTGCAGATGAGTAATATCACCATTCCTTCTATAGTTGGTTATACTACTCTTGCCACAGGTAATATCGGTAAGATGCGTAACAAGGGTTGGGACTTGTCTTTCTCTGCAAATAAGTTTATCAAGATTAATAAGTTCTCTGCTTCTGCTAACTTCAATATAGCACAGAACCAGAATGAACTTCTTGAAATGGACGAAAGAGTGCTCAGAAGTCTGAATAACAATGATGAATATACCTATACTAACAGGGGAGCTTCCTCACGTATGGATCGTGTACAGGTAGGTAATGCCCTCTGTTCTATCTATGGTTATCAGTTTAAGGGTGTATATCAGTATTCTTATCAGTGGCTTACCAACCAGCAGAAGGAAAACGGATGGGATGCTGCTACTTATGAAGCCCACATCAATCAGTGGCTGGCTGAAGGTAAGACATTCCCTGTTGCAACAGATGCCAGTGGTAAGGTTATCATGAATTCCAACGGTACACCACAGCGAATGGTTTACGACTATGAGCTTAGTACGGATGGTGCTACGGGTACTACCCTTTATTCTTTCGATGGTGGTGATGCCATCTATGAGGATATTAATAAGGACGGACAGATAAACAAGTATGATATAGTTTATCTTGGTAACTCTCTGCCAAAACTGCAAGGTGGTTTCAACTTTACTCTCACATATGGTAACTGGAAACTGGTAGCACGTTTCACTTACCGTTGGGGTAATAAGGTGTTCAATCAGGCTCGTATGCAACTTGAGCAGATGTACACTACCAACAACCAGGCTGCATCTGTTAACTTCCGTTGGCGTAAGGATGGTGACGAAACTGTTATACCACGTGCATTGTATGGTATGGGTTATAACTATCAGGCTTCTTCACGTTATGTAGAGGATGGCTCATTCCTGCGTTTCCAGAATATACAGGTGTCATACAGCTTCCCAAAGAAGATGATAAAGAAATGGGGCCTGCAGAGTCTTTCTGCTTACGTAACAATGAACAGACTCTTCTGTTGGACAAAGTACTCAGGTATTGACCCTGAAATAGCAGCTTCTACTTATGCTCCTGCTATTGATAAGGCAACATCACCTGTATCACGTTCTGTAACAGCTGCTATTAGTGTCGGTTTCTAAACAAAGGAGGATATAAACTATGAAATACTACAATAATATATATAATAAGGTAGCAAAGGTGACTTTGATGTTGGTTGTAGCACTGACATCAGCCTCTTGTGTTGACACTGTCATACTTCCTGATGATAAAATCGTTGACGAGGACTACTGGCAGAACAAAGAACAGGTAGGATACGTCGTAACAAATGCATACAAGACGCTCCTTGGTGCTGAGAATATGCGAAACTTCATTGCATGGGGCAGCTTCCGCTCTGATGAGATGTTATATTCATCTGCCGTTACGGCTACGAATAAAATCCGTGAGTCTCTTGTGGAGTTGTATTCACATCAGCCAACTTCAGAGAACTCATTTACATCTTGGGCTGCTCTGTACTCATGTATCAACTACTGCAACATCGTGCTTGAGAAGGCCCCTGCTGTAATGGAGATAGACCCTAACTATACAGAGGGATACTATATGGCAGACCGCTCTCAGATGTTGGCATTGCGCGCAATGTGCTACTTCTATCTCATCCGTACATTCCGTGATGTTCCTATGACAACAGAGGCATATATGTCTGATTCTCAGGATATGAATATTCCACAGTCAGCTCCTGGCGTGATACTTGATAATTGCATTAATGACCTGCTTGAGGCAGAGCCTAATGCTATATCATCTACAGCATATGGTGACTGGAGAGATAAGGGATATATCACTAAGAATGCTGTCTGGGCATTGCTGGCAGATATGTACCTCTGGAGAGCATCAGTGAAACATGATATCTCTGATTATCAGAACTGTGTTACATATTGCGATAAGATTATCAACGCAATGAACGATGCTTACTTCGGACGTGACAAGGATGAATCAATCTATCATCTCTATGAAGCAACAAGATATTATTCAGAGATTTATGGTATTAACGGACAGAATTCACGCGAATCAATATTTGAGTTGCAGTTAAATTCTTCTAATAGTAATGAGGGCCTCAGCCAGATGTATTACAAGTGGCAGAACAACAGTTCTACGTCTGGTTTCGTTAAGGCAGCACCTATATATTGTACTACGGGAACCTTAAATCCATATAATACAGTTGGTGGTTCAGTAAAGGATTACCGCTACTTCGAGAATGCATATGGAGTAGGTGGTACGGATGACTCATACCATATCCGTAAGTTTGTGGCTGAGAATGGTAATGCAAAACAGGAGGCTGATACCCGTTCTGAAGGTAGAACATATGCCAACTACAACCAGAACTGGATTATATATCGTCTCACAGATATCATGCTGATGAAGGCTGAGGCTCTTGTTCAAATAGGTGGACAGAGCGACCCAGACCTCACACCAGCTACCAATGATGACCTGAAGAAGGCTTTCGAACTCGTACAGATTGTAAATACCCGTGCTTGCGGTGAGGAGACAATGAAGTATGAGAATAACAAAGACAATAATGTCTTAAAGATGGACCAGTTGGTGCTCGAAGAGAGAGCACGTGAACTGTGCTTCGAAGGAAAACGTTGGTATGACTTGTTGAGATATAACTATCGTCATATTAAGGAAGATCCACAGTATTATTCTACAATGGCACAACGTGGCAATGGCGGACCTGCTAATGACGAGAATATGAAAATATACGCAACACGTAAATATACCAGTGCCGGACCGATGATGGCAAGAATCCTTATCGAGGCAAATCTGTATATGCCAATCAATAAGAATGAACTGGCTGTAAATAATAATCTCGTGCAGAATCCTGCATATCAGTAATTCATAACTTTATAAATATAGTACTTTTATGAAAATCAAAAACTATTTCTTGACTCTGATAGCAGTGAGTACTGTTTCTGTCTCTTTCCTCTCCTCATGTACGAAAGAGCCGGATGAGTCAAACCTATATACGTTTACAGGTCAGACAATATGGGACTATGTTCAGGAGGACCCATCGTTGACGGCATTCTGTGCTATTCTGTCGAAATCTGGATATAGCAACAATATGTCCTCTTATGGTCACTATACTTGTTTTGCCCCCAGTAATGATGGTGTGAAAGCATATCTTGATTCATTATATGTTGATGAGGAGTGTGTCAAGATGAAGCGTGCACCACACAATGGCATTCAGGAAGTGTCAGGCTTCACTGGAATGGATGTCATGGAACAGGTTAAGTATCTTGGAGACAGTATTGCCCAGGATATTGCAAAATACCATCTCTCTAATCTTATCTACCGTGTAGTAGAATTGGATGGTAGTAATGTGTCATGGACTACAATGCTTGGTCGCACTATTGACGTTTCTGTCTTTGAGAACGGACCTTATACGGGACTTGCTTCCTTGAATGGTATTTCTGCTATCGTAAGCCCTGATAATGAGGTATCCAATGGTGTCGTACAGATTATAAACAGAGCAATACCACATCCAGCACTGCGTATTCCGGAAGTATTGGGTAGGCAACCTAACTTCACAATCTTTACGAAGGCTCTTGAGGTGACAGGTCTCGACGAGGTCTTGAAAGAAGAGTATCGTGTTGACGAGCATGGTAATACAGTCACTTATTATATGGCTGATGGTACTCATTCAGATGCTGTCGCACATGGACTTAACAGCCTGTACTATCCTAGAGAATGTAGGAAGATGTTCACATTGTTTGCAGAGTCTGATGATGTGTTTGCAGAAGCAGGTATCAACTCTTTCGAGGATCTCGTTACATATTGTAACAACCAGTATAGGAATGCTGCCGTATGGTATGACTATCTTAATGATAAGGGTATAACTGTCAGCACAGGAACAGACTATACTAATGAATTCAATGCCCTTCATATGTTTGTGGCATACCACATTTTGAAGGCAGGTATGGCTGCGGACCGTATAGTATATGAATATTCAGCGGCTAACGAAAACTGGAACTATGCTTTCGGTTATGAGCCACAGGATTATTTTGAGACATTGTTGCCTCATACCTTGATGAAGTTCTGGGAACTCAATCCTAAGACTACACGTGACCTGCGCATCAATCGTTACATATTGAATAATACCCTTACCGATCAGCTCGCATGCTTCGGTTCTAATCAGATGCATACTGAGATATTCTCAGGTGTCAAGATTAAGCGCTCAGGGAGTTTGTCTTCGCTCAATGGTTATATACATCGTATAGACAAACCATTGGTTTATGACCAGAATGCTGCGAATGCTTTGGTAGAGCGTCTGAGATTTGACTCTTCTACATTCCTGACAGAGCTTATCAATAACGGCATACGTTTCGCTACTCCGGCAGAGGTGAGCTCAATGAATGGTGGAGGAAACGGAAGCCGTGTGGCATTCCCACTGGATTTCTTTGATAATATTCACTGCTATAACAGCGGTACCGTATTGCGCTTCTGCGTTCAGGGCGCATGGCGTGCACATGAGTCTGACCAGATGCAGGGATGGGGCTCATATGACTTCGCAATAAAACTGCCTCCTGTTCCTAAGACAGACCAATACGAGATACGTATATTCTATCCTCCTATGGCTCGTGGCGGACTGATGCAGTTCTATATAGGTGAGGATACATACGAATTGAATAAGATGAAGAATATCGGTCTTCCATTTGATGCACGTTTGAACCCAATGGAGGAGCCTTCAATTGGTTGGACTCTGTCAACGGATGAAGATGACTATGGTGTACAGACCGATAAGGATATGCGCATACGTGGCTATATGCGTGGACCAGCTTCTTTCTCACGTGGTACGTTGAATACCTATCAGGATAAATTGGTATATGAGGATGATCTTGAACATGCAAAGAACATGGCAGGCGGAACCAGTACACGTACAGAACAGGGATATGGTACTATGATGGTACGTCATATTGTGACTACACAGACATTGAAACAGGGTTCATACTATTGGTTCAGAATAAAGAACCTCATTACTGATGACCTTGACCTCGGTTGGTCTTTCGACTTCATCGAGATTGTGCCAAAACTGCAGGTGGTTGACAATACGAATTATTCAGAAGATTGGTATTAAACCTAATAGAAGTTGAATATAAAAAAGTTGATTCGACATGATATACAAAATAGTAAACAAGTGTAAAAATACGCGTTTTACTCGTCGCGTTTCACGGTCCTCTTTCCTCGCAGTGGCATTGCTGACTGTGTCTTGTTCAGACTTCAGCGATTACAATACTGTTCCGGAAAGTCAGTTGACAGGTGGCACATCACTGTGGCAGAATATTGTCAGCAACGGTTCGCTGAACGATTTCGCTACTCTTGTTCAGAAATCAGGCTTGGACATAAACCTGAAGGGGGCAAATTACATTACAGTAATGGCACCGTTGGATGGTACGTATGATATGAGACAGTTTATGAATGCTGATAGCGCAAAAGCTACTGAGCAGTTCGTAAAACAGCACATATCAAACTATTCCACTATAATTTCCGGTGGTGAGACTTCTATGGTTCGTACCCTGAACGGAAAAATTCATTATGTCAGTGCTCAAGGCGTTACTGATGCAGAGGCTAAGGAGTATGTAAGTTTCGCTTCAGTTAATGCTCCTGCAAACAATGGAATTCTTCATACCTTGAATGGTATGCTGCCATGGCGTCCTAATGTATATGAATATACCGACAGTGCAGAAAACTGTGACAAGTTCAGAGCTTATGTCAAGAAGTATGAAACATCATATATTGATGCTGCAAACTCTGTATTGGGACCTCCTGATGTCAATGGCAAGATAACATATCTTGATTCTACTGTGGTATATACCAATTCATATTACAACAGACTGAGAATGAAGGCTGACGTTGAAGACAGTACTTATACTATGGTTTATCTGACAGATAATGCTTGGAATACGGCTGCGGCAAAAATGACTCCGGAATACAAGTATATAGAAACCTATAAGTATAATGACTGGGCAAACATTGCTTCTGAGAATAAAAAAGCAGTCAATGCTCAAATGGCAGCTGATGTGGCAACAAAAGAATTGAAGGTTGATGCGGAATTGTACAATGACTCTGTATATAAGTATCAGATGACAAGACGTCTTTCCTTCTCTATGAAGAATCCGAATAATAAGAAGTGGCTCAATCCTGAGAGGACTGTTACGGCAGAGGATAATGACACTATCGTTACTACCAATAATCAGAGAATACCTGGTGGCGCATTGGCAATTCAGGAACATACAGTCAATATTGACGGCAACAAGACTAAGAGCCTTAGTAACGGATATGCTCGTATCATTGACGAGATAGGATATAAGTCATGGGATACTTATAAGCAATGTTTAGTTTACAATTCAAGAAGGGATATTCCATACTATCATCCGGTGAATAGCACTGTATCTACCATGTATCTCAGCAAAGTTGAACTTGCAGAACGTGATACCTTGTGGGATGACTTGAGAGCTACTGGTAAACCTTTCATAGATAAGGTTGTTATACCAGAGTTATTCGATAAGCGCTTTGACTCAAGATTACAATATGTAAGGATAAATACTAACTCATCAACCAATTCCAGCTTCTGTGTGGCACTGGAAGACGTTCTTGCCACAACCTACAGGGTCATTATGGTGACAGTACCGCCACAGGTGGAAGAGGACTATGTTAATGAAATTGCAAAGAAACAGAAATTCTTATTCTGGCTTGACTATTTTGACGGTACGAATCAGAAGGTTGATGCAATAACTCCTGTAAAGTCTGAGATGCAGTCTAATAAGTTCACTTATTTTGACCTCGGAGAAGTAACATTCCCTATCTGCTATTCTGGATTGGAAGCTTATCCGACACTGAGAGTGCAGTGTAATAATCCTTCAGAGAGTGGAGTAGGCGTGAAGCAGTATGAATCAATAATACGTCTTGCCGGTGTTATCCTTATTCCAAAGGAAGCCGTGGATTTCTATGGAGAATAATAATGTAATTCTGTAAATCATTATGATGGATACAATATATAATATATTAACACGTCAGAGTCTCAGACTCTCACTGTTTGCCTTAGTGCTGACATGTAACACTGCAGTCTTTGCTCAAGATGAATTTGAGGAAGAAGTGGAGACTTTCAAGGCACCTAAGAGAAAAGCCGTTGTGGATAAGAATACCCTGATAACCATTCAAGGTGTTGTTACCGACAAGGTTTCACAGAAGCCTATTGCTGGTGTGCGTGTTCAGACTCTGCAGGATGAACGCTATACCGGAATGACGAATGCCGATGGTAAGTTTGTAATGAAGGTTCCAGACTATGCAACATCTCTCTATCTTCAGACTCCACGCTATTCCGCACAGCAGGTGGCAATAATACGTAACGACTCAACACAGGTGATAAGCGTACAGATGTACAGCGATGCTTTCTCTCCCATGTATGAGAATGGTAACTCTTACACCGCAAAGAATAGCTTTAATGCGCAAGGAAACTATGTCACAATCGACGATGAGATTCAGAATAATCTCGGTGCTGATATCCGTTCCATTGCCCGTTCTGGCAATTCTGCAATTGGTGATGTGATGTTCATACGTGGTCTGAACTCACTCAATGCAAATGCACAGCCTCTTATTATTGTTGATGGTGTAGAGTTCGATATGCAGAGAAATCGTGAGTCACTCCATCTGGGTAATGTGTTCAATATGCTCTCTACTTTATCACCTGAGGACATAGATAAAGTAGAAGTCCTTAAGAATGCTACTGCTCTTTATGGTGCTAGAGGCGCTAACGGCGTAGTAATCATTACTACAAAGCGTGGACATTCTATGGCAACACGTATTGATGCAAAGATTTCTGCTGGTGTAACGTTGCAACCAAAACAGCATACGATGATGAATGCAAGCCAGTATCGTTCTTATGCAGTCGAACAGCTGGGTACGATCCCAGGCCTCGAATTGCGTAACAATACAGACCTGTCATATAAGTTCTTGCGTGATAATCCGGATGACTACTACTATCATACATATCATAACAACACCGATTGGACAGATTTCGTATATCGCACTGCGATGACACAGAATTACAGCATTAACGTGCAGGGTGGTGATGATGTCGGTATGTATAACCTGTCTGTAGGATATGTAAATGCCAAGAATACTATCAAAGAGTCTTCTTTTGACCGTATTAACGTACGCTTCAATACAGACATCAATATCCTGACAAATCTGAAGACAAAGATTGATATGTCATTTTCACGTACTAACAACTACGTTTATGATGACGGTATTCTATCTGATCTCGGAAGTGGTACGATAACTTCTCCTGGATTCCTTTCATGGATTAAGAGTCCAATGCTTTATCCATACCAATATAACACATATGTGAGTGACTTTACATCACTGTTGTGTGGTGCTGATGATCTTTTCAGTCAGGTAGGGGAGAGGTACTCTTTGGCAAATCCACTTACTCTGTTCGAGAATGGTGAAGGTGACAATAAGAATAAGGTTGAGAATACCTTCTTCAATGTTGCTGTGATGCCTACCTATGAGTTTAACAAGAACTGGAAGGCCACAACACACTTCAGCTATTACCTCAACCGTAACTCACAGCGTTACTATCGTCCATATGAAGGAATGCCTTCATACACGATTGCAAACCTCGGTACTGTGACTGCAATGACAGCATCTCTCTTTGCTAAGGAGACAAATATCATCAGTAACACTCACGTGGATTGGAATGATAAGTTCGGTGCTCACGATATTGCTGCAACTGCTGGATTCCGTTACAATTATTTCTCATACGATGGAAATGATTTGGAAACACAGTTTACCAACAAGACAGGTAATGATAAGAACCCATACCTTGATGCCGGTGCTGCCAACTATCCTACCGTGACAGGTGCCAATGATGCTTGGAAGCAGATGCAGTGGTATATCAGTGGCGACTATAACTATGCTACGAAATACTATGCTACAGTATCTCTTATGGCAGAAGGTAATAGCCGCTTCGGTAAGAATGCTAACAGTGGTATCAGACTGTTTGGCGTGAAGGCAGCCATCTTCCCTTCTATACAACTCGGTTGGGTCATGACTAATGAGGATTGGTTCCCAAAGACAAAGGCTTTGAATTATCTGAAACTTACAGCCGGCTTCGATGTCAGCGGTAACGATGATATATCTAACTATGCAGCAAGAACGTCGTTCAATTCCGTACGCTTTAACTACAACTCTATCGGTATGCAGTTGACAAATATCGGTAACGACGAAGTGAAATGGGAGACAACACAAAAGTGGAATTATGGCTTGACAGCTAATTTCTTGGATAACCGTCTCGGATTCAATTTCACATACTTCATGCATAAGACACTTGACCTGTTGGCACTGAAGACCTTTGACCATCCTATTGCTGGTATCAATAACTATTGGGTGAATGACGGTACCCTTATCAATAAAGGTTTTGAAATTGGCGTAAACGGTAAGCCGGTTGTTACAAAGGATTGGAATCTTGAGGCTGGCCTGACAATTGCTCATTATAAGAATAAGGTGACAAAACTGGCTAATGGTAGCTATACCACTTCTGTCTATGGTGACAATAACATCATTACACAGGTTGGTAGCCCAGCAGCACAGTTCTATGGCTATCAGACAGCTGGCGTATTTGCAACTGATGCAGACGCAAAAGCTGCCGGTAACGGTACTTACCTGAAGTTTAAGGATGCAGCGGGTGCTGATAATAACTTCACAGCAGGAGACATTCATTTCATTGACCAGAACAATGATGGTTACATCGATGATAAGGATAAGGTGGTTCTTGGTGATCCGAATCCTGATATCTATGGTAATATCTTTGCTACATTGAAGTGGAAGAGATTCTCACTTAATATGGGCTTCTATTATTGCCTTGGCAATGATGTTTACAACTATTCAAAGTCTGTTCTCAACAGCGGTGCGTCACTGTATAACCAGCAGGTTGCAGAAGTAGGTCGCTGGCGCTATGAAGGACAGGTGACCAACATGCCAAAGGCTGCCTTTGGTGATCCTAAAGGAAATAACCGTTTCTCAGACCGTTGGATAGAAGATGGCTCATACCTCCGTCTCAAGACCCTGTCAATAACATACCAGATTCCTATACCTGAATCATGGCAGACATGGCTGCAGGGACTCTCTGTATGGGGAGAAGCGCATAACCTCTTTACCATTACCAAGTACACTGGCTTGGATCCTGAGTTTAGCGCAGGTAACAGTATTTATTATCAGGGCGTTGACCGTGGTAATCTCGCACAGTCACGTGCTTTCACTATTGGTCTTAAGATAAACCTCTAAATCATATATAGCTATGAAGAAGATCACAATATATGTATTATGTGCATTGGCTTTGGCAAGTGGACTTGTCTCATGTTCCGACATGCTTGACACAGACAGCACACGCCAGGTCTTTGATCCAGAACTGAATTCCAAGTCGGATTCAGTGTTCTATGCTTTCGGTATTATGCAAGCAATACAGGAACTTGCTGACCAGTATTACTATCAGAATGAGATGAGAGGTGATCTGGTTACGACAACAGAGAGTACTGACGATAACCTGCGTGCGTTGGCAAACTATAGTGCTGACACCAGCAATAAGTATGACAGTATATACAGATATTATAAGGTAATCAATAACTGTAACTACTACCTTGCACATCGTGATACTGCTCTGTATTCTGGTAACATCAATGTTACAATCAACGAATATGCAGCGGTTCTCGCATTCCGTGCATGGGCTTATCTGCAGGCTGCCCGCATATATGGCAAGATACCATATATCACAGAGCCGCTGACCACAATCTCTCAGATTAACAACTCTAACTATGCAGAAAAGTCTCTTTATGATATAGCTGCATCAGAGAGCGCGCAGTTGGAGGCAATTAAGAGCAGATATGGAAGTCTTAACGTACCTACATTCGCATCGAACGCGGTAGCAGCAGGAACAACAAACTTCGGAACAACAAAGCAGTTCAACCCTGCTACGTGTTTTGTGGTAATGAATGTGATACTCGGTGAGTTGTATCTTGAGATGGGTGAGTACGAGAAAGCTGCTAAGTGTTATTTCGACCACCTCAATGAGAATGCGGGGTATGTGTTGACGAATTATCATGACTGGATTAGTTCAGATAAGTATCCGGAAGATTATGATGCAGCATCATCTGGTTCGCAGAATTCTGCCTACAGAAATAATTCGTTATTGTGGGGATCAAACATCTTCACTAGTGGTGCATTGCCACGTGACGTTATCACCTATATCCCTATGGCTGTCAACTATACACGTGGTACAGTGACATCAATTCCAGAGGCATACGGATATGCATATTATTCAACAGGAACAGAGTCTGACCTCATAAGAGTTAAAAGACCTAATAGTTGTCCTGAGCAGAAGAATATACAGATTGTTCCATCAAAGGAATATAAGACATTGGCTGACACTGCGACCTTCTATTATTACAGGACTATAACAGGCAGTGTTGTCAAAGGTAAGAATTCTGTAACGTATAAGAATCTGGGAGATGCACGTGCAAATCTTGTATATTCTGACCCAGACTCTCTCTATACTTGGGTAACAAAGCCAAGTAACGGTAATGTATACCTATATCGTCAGGCAACAGTTTGGCTGCATCTTGCTGAGGCTCTGAACCGTATGGGATATCCTGACCTCGCATTCGCTATCCTCAAGGATGGTCTGCAGGCAAATCTGCAGAATCTCGTTAAGGGCTCGTCATTACAATCCAATGCTTATATTTCTCAGAGTTCTATTGATCTGCTGAAGACAAGAATACCATTCTTTGCTGATGCTAACATTGAGAAATTTACAAATGAGAGCAATGATGTAAATGCCAACAGCAAGAAGAATATAATCGGTATCCATGCGCACGGATGCGGCGTTACTGCAGGCAGTGAGACTCAATATCAGTACGAGAGTGTCGTACAGGCTAAGATGGACTATCTTAACAAGACATTCGGTCTGGGAGTATCAACAATGACTGATGCTGACATAATGAATGCCGTAGAAGATTTGCTCTGTGATGAATATGCTATGGAGTTCGCTTTTGAAGGTACACGTTTCTCAGACTTACAGCGTATGGCACGCCATAAGAACGAAAGCGGTATCTATGGTGGAAACTTCGGTTCCAGATGGTTTGCTAACAAGCTGGCAGGAAACAATCCTCTGGTAAACCTTACCACTCCTGAAAACTGGTATCTGCCATATAAGTAAAAAACATTATACTACATAAGATATGAAAAAGATTAATAAGTATCTATTTCTGATGTTGGCTTTTGGGGTGACAGCATGTTTCGTAGCATGTGGTTCGGACTCTGACTCTGAGGATGAAATAAAAGAAGTGGCTCTGTCTCAGAACTCCATGAATCTGCTCCTCAATGAAGAAGAAGGGCATCTGTCGGCATCGCCATTGGTAGAGGGGTATTCTGCTGATGATATAGTATGGACAAATAGTAATCCTTCTGTTGCTGAATATGACCCAACCACAGGCGTTGTGACAGCAAAAGAAGTAGGCAAGACAACACTTTCTGCTCGTCTGAAGGGGCGTTTCGTCGTGTCTAACTGCTATGTGACAGTATCATACGTAAAGGTTACGGGATTGACACTCGATAAATCAGAGGTAAATCTGAAGGGTATGGAAACCGCAACGATTGTAGCTACGATACTGCCGGAGAATGCTTGTTACAAGGAGGTGACTTGGACTTCTAGCGATCCTACTCTTGTAAAAGTGGTAGATGGCATAATTCAGGCTAACCCAAATAAGGATCCTACTAAGACAGAACTTGCCAAATCTGGTACGGCTGTTATTACTGCGACTTCTGTCGATCAGGGTTTCAAGGCTGAGTGTGTGGTAAATGTTGGTCAGTTCTCTGGGCTGAATTATCCAACATATCCGGATAAACAACAATGGTGATTAGCTAATTGATAATTGACAATTGATAATTGATAATTGAAGATGAAAAAGTATATATATATATCGCTGTTTACGTTTGCATTTGCGTTTACAGCATGCTCTTCACTCGATGAGTCAAATATTGCAGATGCTGTGTCCGTGGACGGTCAGAATATCCGTATGCATGCTACGATAAAAGGTGGCACACGTATGGACGTACCTTCTGATCTTAAAACAGATTGGGCTGATGGTGACGTGATATTCATGTTTATTGATGGTGGTGATGAAGATAAAGGTTTCAAAGCCACGTATAACAGCGGGAAATGGGACTTTACAGAATGGTATAAGAATGGCAAAATGCAGGACTTTAAGCCTGAAGGAGGCACAATAACATTTGCAATGACAGGTGAAAACCTGAACTTGGCTTCCAAAAAACCATCTGATTTCGGACTGGCTAAAACATCATTACAGACACTGACAAGTTTAGTAACAGGCGGTAAGATTGGTGATATCATGTTCTCTAATGCCGGAACCTATACTGTTGATGAAAATGGCGTAGTGGATATCTACCTTCAGTTAGAAAGACCTATGGCCAAGATACACATTAAAGGTGCGTATGTGGGTGCTCCACAGATTCGTAATCATGTAGAAGGAACCAAACCTACAGGTAATGACAACGCAGCTGGAACAAATGCGAATTACAATAAGGCAAAAACGATGACCCTTAATCAGATAACCAGGTTCCAGCCAAGTTCGCAGACATTCAGAGACGCTATGATAGCCAATAATATGAATGGTACTTCAAATATGGTGTCCGAGAAAAGAGCCGATGACCAACAGATTATAGATGCAGTATATTACGGCACGCTGGATGCAGATGAAAATGGCGATATTACCATTGTTATGTGTGTGGATGCACGTACGTATCCTGGTATTCAGGCAAATGCCGCTCTTGGAAGCGCTGGTCAGGTGGCATATTGGCGTAAATTCCCTGGTAAATCAATAAACCCTGGTGATAATATCTATATCTATGGTCCTATGAGTGACGAAGAAGCTACATTATGGACATCTCAGGCTATTACCGGTGAGATGAACTTCACACAGACAACGATGACATTGGCAGAGAATCAAACCCTGAATCTTAAGCCATATTGTAAGTGGAAGACACCAGCACCATCTAACAGAACACTGACATTTGAGGTTGGTGACCCAAGTGTTGTTACTATTTCTGAAGACGGTAATACCCTTTATACTCACGGAACGGGTTCATCTACTGTTAAGGCAACTACTGCCGACGGATATGAATCAATCATGACTGTTAATGTAAAGGAAGTACAGGAACTTGTGAATCCAAAGTTGTCAACATGGGGATCTTCATACAATACAACAGGAAATGTGGGTTGGGTATTCTTCAATAATACCATTGTGGATTTGACAGTTACAAAGGTGGCAATGCTTGTTCCTGACGGAACTGGTGGTTACACAGAAGAAGTGACAGTTGATGGTCTCAGTCTCTTGGCAAGAGCCAGCAATGGTACTGCATCCGGAACACTGAAACTGAAGGATGTGACGAAAGATGCAGCGAAACTACCCACATCAGTATTGCGTATTACCTACACATATAATGGAAATTCATATTCAATTGATGTTACATTTACAGATCCATCGCAACCTAAATAAAGTATAACTATGAAAATGACTTCAAAAATATTCTTATGTATCGCTAGCATAGCGATGGCGTCATTCTTCTCGGCTTGTGAGTCTGAAGATTACGGCAGCAGTAGCGAAAAACAGTATGTGCATGTAGATGACATCCAGATTAATGTAGAGTCTGTAGATTTTGTGATGGGTGTAAATGGTACTGCTGCGATAGTACCACAACTGTCACCAAGTACGGTTACTCCACAGGATTTGATATGGACATCTAGTAATCCTTCTGTGGTGACAGTGGATAATAATGGTGTGTTGACAGCGCATAGCGATGGCGAGGCTATTATCACTATTACTTCACAGGATCGTACAATTGTAAAGACATGTAAGGTGTCGGTGTCACATATCAAGCTCACGACACTGCAGCTTGACTATGAGGATTATACCATGCAGGAAGGTGCAGAAATAGCTCTCTCTGTTACCAAGCAACCGGCAAATGCTTATTATCAGAATATAGCATGGAGGACAACAAACGCTTCTGTTGCTACTGTGGAAAATGGTAAGGTGACAGCGGTAAGAGCCGGTAAGGTGGATATTATCGCATCATGTATGGACGGCTTGGAAGATACATGCCATGTAACGGTAAAGTCTAACACGGAGAAAGTCATATATAATCCTTATGTGAAAGGTGAATGGTAATATTTAACTGTTAAATACTGATATTATTATGAAAAAAATAAATAGACTGTTTGCCCTTCTCCCGTTAATTGCTGCTTTCATAATGACAGCATGCTCCAATGAAGAGGAGATTACACAAAACAATGCGGCATTTGGAGGGTATACATTTAAGGTTAATGCATATTTTGATGATGGCACACGTGCCACAGGTGATACTGCAATCAAGAAAGAATGGGAACATAATGATGTGATATATTTTGTTATTGATGACAAAGTAAATGATATCTTAACCCTGACATTCGACACCCTTGCTAAAACATGGGATACCAAAGCTATGGAAAATGCGCCGGAGTTTGCTGCAAGCGGAAACATCAAAGCTGTATATGCTGATGTGTTGTCATATAATCCTGCGAATGGCATACGTACCAAGGGTGATATAATAACTACTGAGGTCGGTACATATACCAAAGACGGTAATGTAATCCAGATTAACCTGCCGATGAATAACCGTCCGGTAATGAAGGTGACAGTTGTTGGCGTACCAGATGCCTTCCCTTGTATTAAGGACTTCCGTGAGTGTACATATCTTGATTTCTCAACCATGAAGTTTACCGATGATGGAAAGTTTGGACTTTCAAATCGTGAACAGGCAATCTCTTATAAAGTTAGTTCTGCAGGTAGAAAAATCAATGGTGCATACAACTATTATGGATACTTTGATGATGGCGTAGCAGGCAATTTCTCCTTGGCAACAGAAAATATGTCTTCTTTCTGGGTGAACAAGACACATACTGCTGCAAGCCTGAAGAAGGGATATGCATATGTAGCTAAGGGACCAGATGATAAGGAAGGCGTCAGTGACTGGGATCCAAACGTACAGGTGCTGCCTGTTGCAAAGAGTAATGTTATGACAATCTATGCTGGTTCAACAGTAAGAATGGATAGCCTCTTTACCTATTTATATGGTAATCCAGAGAAAGTCGCTTATACTGTAACATCCAGCAAAAATACTGTACTCAAACCAGAAAGTGAATTGGAAGGTAAAACCTGGATACTGAAGGCTATTGAAAATGAGGATGACAGAGGTGCATCAATGATTACTGTTTCAACAACTGACGGTTCAGCACAGTTCAATGTTAATGTTGATGCACGTAAGTCCGTTAATGGTGTTATGGGTATGAGCTTCAAGGCTGACTCTATTATCAAGAGAATTGTTGCTGATAACCCAACCAATGCATTCTCTTACTGCGCAAATGAATTTTTTGCTGATGGCTCTACCTATACATATTTTTCCGACGATGCTACTCTTGCTACAATCAGCAGTGATGGTATTATCAGCATGAAGGCTGTTGGTGAGGTGATAATTACAGTAAAGAATAATAAGAACGGGCTCCAATTCTCATATAAGATAAATATACAGGAAATAGGTGCATATATTACTGCTACATGGGGTGCTGCCGCTTATACGAGTAAGGTTGATAATAGTCATGGAGCAGGTGTTCAATATACATTGACCAATGGTCTGGGAAGGAACGTATATGGCATGAAACTCTCTGGTGGTAAATTGACGGATGTAAAGGAAATGACAGTAACATCGATACAGGTCGCGTATGCTACCGGAACATTATCTAAGGTGACGCAAATTACAGAGTTGTATCAGATTGGTTCTAAATACTCACCAGGTACTAATAAGTTGAATGCCGGAGAGAAAGGCACCGGATATTATGACCTTGATGGCGCTGCTCTGTCTTGGCACATAAATTCAACTGCTACGATTAAATACACCTTTGACGGAGAGCCATATGAAAAGGTGGTTGCATCTAGCAATGCTAAACCAGAATAGGTGATATTTTGATTCTTTTTAGAATATTGTTACCGCCCGTGGATTCTCCATGGGCGGTTTTTTTGAGAGAAAATGAAAAAAAATCAGTTATCTCTTGTTTTTTTGCTCACTAAATCGTACCTTTGTGCCTCGTATACGCTTAAACATGCATAACGATGCTACTACCCTGTTATAAGAAAGGAGTCATAGAAGCTGGTTGCGATGAGGCTGGGCGGGGATGCCTGGCTGGTAGTGTGTATGCTGCTGCCGTGATATTGCCGCCAGATTATCATAATGACATTCTTAACGATTCGAAGCAACTGAGCGAGAAGACCCGCTATCAATTGCGTACGGAAATAGAACGCGATGCCATAGCATGGGCAGTGGGGGTGTGTACAGCACAAGAGATAGATGAGATAAACATCCTGCATGCTTCATATCGTGCTATGCACAGGGCCTTAGATCAACTCAAAGTGCGACCGGAATTCCTGATAATAGATGGAAACAAGTTCGACCCCTACTATCCTGATGGAGGCATAATGGCAATGCCGTATGCCACCATTGTGAAGGGCGATGGAAAATACCTGTCGATAGCGGCTGCCAGCATATTGGCAAAGACATATCGTGACGATTATATGGCGCAGCTGGCGGAGGAATATCCGCAGTATGACTGGCTGCAGAACAAAGGCTATCCGACAGAGAAACATAGGGAGGCAATAAAGAAATACGGCCCAACGCCTTATCACAGAATGACGTTTAGATTTTAATAATGCATAATTTCTTAACTCTTAATTCTTAACTCTTAACTAATATAAATAAATTAACATGAACACTCCATTAGCTTTTTGGTTGGTGCCTATTGCATCTATTGTGGCACTGAGTATGGCGTGGTGCTTCTTCCGCCAGATGATGTCGGCAGATGAAGGCACGCCTCGTATGCGTGAAATCGCTGGTCATGTGCGCAGTGGCGCTATGGCTTATCTGAAACAGCAGTACAAAGTCGTTACGATTGTCTTCGTAGTGCTTGCTGTAATCTTCTCATTTATGGCTTATGTGCTTGAGGTGCAGAATCCTTGGGTGCCATTTGCCTTCCTTACTGGTGGTTTCTTCTCTGGCCTGGCAGGTTTCTTTGGCATGAAGACAGCTACTTACGCCAGCGCTCGTACTGCGAATGCAGCCCGCAAGAGTCTTGACGGCGGCTTGAAGATAGCCTTCCGCAGTGGCGCCGTAATGGGTCTTACTGTCGTAGGACTCGGCTTGCTGGACATTGCTATCTGGTTCCTCGTACTGAGCCATTTCTATCATGGCGACCAGATGGCACTTATCACTATTACGACAACAATGCTTACCTTCGGAATGGGTGCTTCTACACAGGCTCTCTTTGCTCGTGTGGGTGGCGGTATCTATACTAAGGCGGCTGATGTTGGCGCTGATATCGTAGGAAAGGTTGAGGCTGACATCCCAGAGGATGACCCTCGCAACCCTGCTACTATTGCTGATAATGTAGGTGATAATGTGGGTGATGTTGCTGGTATGGGTGCCGACCTGTATGAAAGCTATTGCGGCTCTATTCTCTCTACTGCAGCCCTTGGTGCTACTGCCTTCGCTATGGCTCCTGATATGCAGCTGAAGGCTGTCATCGCTCCTATGCTGATTGCTGCTGTTGGTGTGTTCCTCAGCATCTTTGGCATTTATCTTGTTCGCACAAAAGAGGGCGCAACAATGAAGGATCTGCTTCACTCGCTGTCTGTAGGTACTAATGTCTCAGCAGTATTCATCGCTGGTGCTACATTTGCTATCCTCTATCTGTTGGGCATCGAAAACTGGCTCGGCTTGTCTTTCTCAGTGATAACTGGTTTGTTGTCAGGCGTGGTAATCGGACAGGCAACAGAATACTATACTTCTCATAGCTACAAGCCAACACAGAAGATTTCTGAGGCAGGTCTGACAGGTTCTGCAACAGTTATCATCAAGGGAATCGGAACAGGTATGATATCTACCTGCATCCCTGTTGTCACCATTGGTGTAGCAATTATGCTGAGCTATCTCTTTGCAAACGGCTTCGATACTGAAATGTCTGCTGCTGCTTTGTCAAAGGGTCTTTATGGCATCGGCATTGCTGCTGTCGGTATGCTGTCAACACTTGGCATTACCCTTGCTACTGATGCCTATGGTCCTATCGCTGATAATGCCGGTGGTAATGCCGAGATGAGTGAACTGGGTGAGGATGTGCGTCATCGTACTGATGCCCTCGATGCTCTGGGAAATACTACTGCTGCAACAGGAAAGGGCTTTGCTATCGGTTCTGCTGCCCTTACAGCTTTGGCTTTGCTGGCATCTTACATAGAAGAGGTGAAGATTGCTATGGAGCGTACTGGTATGCAGCTCACAAACCTCAAGGGCGAGGCAATTAGTGCTGCACAGGCTACTATTCCTGACTTCATGAACTACTTCCAGGTTACCCTGATGAATCCAAAGGTGCTCGTTGGTGCCTTCATCGGAGGTATGGCAGCATTCCTGTTCTGTGGTCTTACTATGGAGGCTGTTGGACGTGCTGCACAGAAGATGGTGGAAGAGGTACGCCGTCAGTTCCGCGAGATAAAGGGAATCCTTGAGGGTAAGGCAACACCTGACTACGGCTCTTGCGTGGAGATTTCTACTCGTGCTGCACAGGCAGAGATGATATTCCCATCTCTTCTTGCTATCGCTATTCCTATCGTTGTAGGTTGCGTGCTTGGTGTTGCAGGCGTTCTGGGCCTTCTCGTAGGTGGTCTTACCTGTGGCTTCACTCTGGCTGTCTTTATGGCAAATGCCGGTGGCGCATGGGATAATGCGAAGAAGATGGTGGAAGAGGGCAACTTCGGAGGAAAGGGTTCCTTTGCTCACAAAGCTACCATCGTAGGTGATACTGTTGGTGACCCATTCAAAGATACCAGCGGCCCATCACTCAACATCCTGATAAAGCTGATGTCGATGGTAAGCATCGTTATGGCTGGCCTCACCATCGCCTTCGGATAATTTTCGTTTTGGTTTTCGTTTTCGTTATAAATGTTTACAATAAAGGGTGAACCAGCAATAGTTGCTGAGACAAGAGAAAAAATCCTCATGGAGTTCAAAGACCTTGAATTCCATGAGGAAGGTCATATCTATATCCTCAACGGTTGTCAGCTTCCCTCTGTCACACAGTTAGCACATCGCTTTATCCGCGAGCCGTTTGACGAAGCGTTCCAGGCGATGCGTTATGCAGAACGTCATGGGGAGACTCCGGAATACTGGATAAGACAATGGCGGCAGAACTCTTTTCGGGCAACCACACTTGGTACCAAGACGCATGAGTTTGGCGAGAGCCTGGCATACCTGCGTGCTGGACATCCTGAGATGATAAGGCCCAGCGTTGTCAGCCAGTATAGCGAGGAATATAGCTATCTGGCTCCAATACATCCGAAGGAGGAGGCGGTAGAGAAGTTCCTTGATGCCTTGCCACCGTCTTATCATCTTGTGCTCAACGAAACAAGGGTGTATAGCGGCAAGAATCCTGACGCATCGCGAAACCTCTCACAGCAGGTCTGCGGCACCTTTGATATGCTGTATTATTACGATGGGGGAGGGAAGTCAGAAAAGGCTGGCTTTGTAATCTTCGACTACAAGACCAACAAATGTCTTGAGAGCGAGTTTAACCTCCGCTTCGGAAAATACCTCCAAAAACCCTTTGACGACCTCGTGGAGCAAGACCTCAGCCTCTATACCATCCAGCTGTCGCTCTATGCACTGATGCTTGAAGATATAGGCCTGAAGGTAATAGATCGCAAACTTATCTGGCTCAAGGAAGACGGCACCTTCGAAAAGAAAACCGTCCCCGACGTAACAGAAAAACTCCGCACCTGTAATTTCGCAGAGTTGTAAAAAAAATCCGCACTTTTTTTGGAGAGTGCGGATTTTTTCTTATTTTTGCACTCAGAGAATTTTTTATAACCAAAACAATAACTAAACACAAACAGACTTATGAAAGTAGGAATTCCAAAAGAAATTAAGAACAATGAGAACCGCGTTGGTATGACACCTGCGGGAGTTGCAGAACTGGTGCGTCGCGGACATGAGGTCAGCGTGCAGCATACGGCAGGCGAGGGGAGTGGATTCTCCGATGATGAGTATGTGAAGGCTGGTGCGCGTATATTGCCGACTATTGAGGCGGTATATGGCGAGTGCGACATGATAGTAAAGGTGAAGGAACCGATAGAGCTGGAGTATGGACTTGTGCGCAAGGGACAGCTGCTGTTTACGTATTTCCACTTCGCCAGCGAGAAGGAACTGACGGATGCTATGCTGAAGAGCGGTGCCGTATGTCTGGCTTATGAGACGGTGCAGTTGCCTAACGGCTCTCTGCCTCTGTTGCAGCCTATGAGCGAGGTGGCAGGACGCATGGCAACGCTGAACGGTGCGTACTACCTGCAGAAGACTCAGGGCGGAAAGGGCAAGCTGATAAGTGGTGTGCCGGGAGTGAGTCCTGCGAAGGTGTTGGTATTAGGCGGCGGTGTAGTAGGCGAAGCTGCAGCTCGTATGGCAGCTGGTCTGGGTGCCGACGTTACGATTACAGATATCTCGCTGCCTCGTCTGCGTCAACTCGACATAGAGACACCTGCCAATGTGCATACCTTATATTCTTCTGAACATAATATCCGCCAGCTGCTGCCTACGGTTGACATCGTGATAGGCAGCGTATTGGTACCAGGCGACAAGACACCTCACCTGATAACGAGGGAGATGCTGAAACTGATGGAGCCTGGAACGGTGCTTGTGGATGTGGCTATCGATCAAGGCGGATGCTTCGAGACATCACGACCAACGACTCATAGCGACCCTGTATATATAGAAGAAGGTATCGTACACTATTGCGTGGCGAATATTCCGGGCGCTGTTCCTAACACCTCGACGCTGGCACTGACAAATGCAACGCTGAAGTATGCTGTGGCTTTGGCCGACAAAGGATGGCAGCAGGCATGCAAGGATGATGCAGCTTTAGCAAAGGGCCTGAACATCGTAGAAGGCAAGGTGACATTCAAACCGGTAGCAGACTTGTACGGACTGCCCTTTTGTAACGTTTAAGGGTTAAAGGTTATTGACCTTACAACTTTCCACTGACTATAAACTCTCAACTATAAACTAAATAAAAACGCCCCTCGGCAATTTTTGCTGAGGGGCGTTTGTTTTAAAGAAAAGATTATTACTTACTTTCCTCGAGAGGTACTGCGAAGTAACCCTTCTTGCCTGTTGGATATACACCCTGGATGTAGAGAACAGGATCCTTTGAAGTACTTGCCTCCTTCACGAGCTTCTGTATGTCGTCGATAGTCTTTACAGTTTCGTCGTTAACCTTCTGGATGATGAAGCCGCGTGCGATGCCGGCATTCTTCAAGGCGCCGTTGTTTACCTTTATTACTTCAAGACCATAGCCAATCTTGAGGTGTTCCTTCTGCTGGTCGGTAATCTCGCGGAAGTTTGCTCCCAAGATGTCGAGGTCAGCCTGCTTTACAACACCGGTATTGCCCTGGGCATTCTTTAGTGTAATAGTTGAATTCTTTGTTTTCTTGTTGTGAACGTAGGTGATGGTGATCTTGTCGCCAGGACGCTTCGTTGCCATATATTCCTGCAGCTCAGCCATCTTTGTTACCTTCTTGCCGTCGATAGATGTTATGACGTCGCCCTTCTCAAGGCCGGCATCAGCACCAGCGCCGTCTGGCTCTACTTTATCTATATATACACCTTCGTTGACGCCGAGATCGACTTCCTTCTCCTGCGCCTTCTGAGCATCAATCCACTTGTGGGCATCCATACCCATGATACCAAGCAGGGCACGCTGTACCTGACCGTACTTCTTGATGTCGTCAACCACCTTGTTCATGATGGTCGTAGGAATAGCGAAGCCATAGCCGGCGTAAGAACCTGTCTGGGAATAAAGCATAGCATTGATGCCTACCAACTCACCACGGGTGTTTACGAGAGCACCACCGGAGTTGCCTTGGTTGATGGCTGCATCAGTCTGTATGAAAGACTCCACACCATTGGCACCAAGAGAACGTGCCTTGGCACTTACGATGCCGGCAGTAACAGTGCTGGTGAGGTTGAACGGATTACCTACTGCCAATACCCACTCGCCAACTCTCAGTTTGTCGGAGTCTCCGATAGGAAGGGCAGGGAGGTCTTTTGCAGAAATCTTTATCAACGCAAGGTCGGTAGTCTTGTCGGTACCGATGATAGTAGCAGAAAACTCCCTGTTGTCGTTAAGGGTGACAGTCAGTTCGTCGGCACCATCTACGACGTGGTTGTTGGTTACGATATAACCGTCGGTAGAGATGATGACACCGGAGCCTGATGCCTCCTTCTTAGGAGTCTGCACCTGCTGCTGGCGTCTGCCGTTGCCTGGGTTGCCGAAGAATCCGAATGGGTCGAAGAAGTCGCCGAAAGGATTTGACTCTACCTCGACAGTCTTTGTCTTTGCATTCTGCACATACTTAATATGTACCACAGCAGGCAGAGCCTTGTCTGCTGCATAAGTAAGATCTACGGGCTGACCTGCTACGGCAGGAGCTGCGGGTTGTGCTGCGTTTACCTGAATAAATGCTCCAGCAGAGAATGCGATACTCACTACGCATGCTGCTGTAATTAAATAACTCTTTAGATTTTTCATAATTATTGTGCTTAAAATAGAGATATGTTAACTAATGAATAGTTTTTTGTTAATTTGCGAGTGCAAAAGTAATAAAAAAGACTATTGTGTCATTAGTTTTCATCCATTTTTTTGCTTAATATTGAGTTTTTTTAAAAAATCCCCGCCTCATATTAACGGGAATTAGTAATAATGTCTTTACTTTAAAAATTCCTTAACCATTTGCGCCGCCCTTTCTCCGTCTATGGCAGCCGAAACGATACCTCCGGCATATCCTGCTCCCTCTCCGGCGGGGTACAGGCCGCGTATTGCGATGCTGCAGAGCGTCTCTGGGTCACGGGTGATGCGGACCGGTGCCGAGGTGCGTGTCTCCACGCCAATCATCAGGGCTTCGTTGGTGAGGAAGCCGTGCCTCTGCTTGCCGAATGCCTTAAACCCTTCCTGCAGGCGTTTGGAGATGGGCTTTGGCAACCAGAAGTGGAGTGGGGAAGAGATGACGCCCGGTGCATAGCTCGTTCTGGGCAGGTCGTACGAGAGGCGGTCGTTGACAAAGTCGCTCATGCGTTGTGCCGGTGCTGTCTGTTTCATGTTGCCTTGCTGCCAGCACATGCGTTCCAGTTCCTCCTGATACCTCATCATGCTGAGGGCATCCTGTGCTTCTCCGAGGTCCTCCGGCCGCACCTCTACCACCATGCCGGAATTGCTCCATTGTCCGTTTCGGTCGCTTGGTGACATGCCGTTCACTACAATCTGCTCCGGCCCTGTTGCTGCCGGTATCACGAAACCGCCCGGACACATACAGAAAGAATAGACCCCACGGCCATCGACCTGTGTCACGAAAGAATATTCCGCTGCCGGCAGATACTTGCCACGGCCTGCGGAGGAGTGGTATTGTATCTTGTCAATCAGTGCCGACGGATGTTCTAAACGTACCCCGACGGCAATGCCTTTGGCTTCTACCAGATGGCTGTCGGTCTTTGCCAAATAGCGATATACGTCCCTTGCGCTATGACCGGTGGCAAGGATTACAGGACCTTCGAACATTGAACATTGAGCATTGAACATTGAACATTGCACTCCTTTCACTTCGCCGTCTTTTATCAGCAGTTCCGTCATCTTTGTCTGGAAGTGTACCTCGCCTCCTGATGCTAGAATCTGCTTCCTTATATTCTCTATTACGCGGGGCAGCTTGTCGGTTCCGATGTGTGGATGGGCGTCGGAGAGGATGCTGGTGCTTGCCCCGAACTGACAGAAGACGTTCAGTATCTTCTCTATGTTGCCGCGTTTCTTCGAGCGGGTGTAAAGCTTTCCGTCAGAATACGCACCGGCACCACCCTCGCCAAAACAGTAGTTGCTCTCGGGGTCAACGCTCTGCTGCGACTTTATCAGCGCCAGGTCCTTCTTGCGTTCACGCACATCCTTGCCGCGTTCCAGGATGATGGGTTTCAGTCCCAGTTCTATCAGCTTCAGGGCCGCAAACAGTCCGCACGGCCCGGCTCCCACGACGATTACCTGCGGAGCCTTCGAGACGTCGGGATATTCCGTCTTTACATATTCCTCGTCGGTAGGCATTTCGTTGATGAAGATGCGTAGGGTCAGGTTGATGTATATCTGTTTCTGCCGTGCGTCGATGCTCTTCTTCAGAATGCGGACATGCGTCACCGTCCGTCTATCGATGCCCAGTTCACGACTTATATATTCTATTATATTCTGTTCATTGTATGCCACCTGTGGGGTGACGCGTATTTGCTGTTCCTTTATCATTAGTGAATTGTTATTTTGAATGTCTCACGTCCACGGACAACAACGTATGTGCCAGGATGGAGCGTGGCCAACGCCTCAGCGTATTGCTTCTGTTTGCAGAGACAGATACCATTGGAATTGTATATATCTACCACGTCATCAGCAGATGGGGTTACCTCCTGTATCTTCGTAATGCTTGTTACGCGTAGCTTGCCGTCAGTGAGCAGTGTGGAGCTGTCGAATACATACCCTATGCCACCGTCGTCCACCTTCACAAAGAATGTTCCGGTGTGTGTGCCGCTTACATTATATATGGTAATTTCATCGCCCACGTTGAGTTTGCGTGAAGTCGGTACGACAACAAGGATGGTATCACCATTGTGCTGGAGGTCTCCCTGCACGGTGAGGCGCGTATTGCCCGATGACTTAAGCTGGCAAAGAGTAATAGCTCCTTGCTTCATTGTCAGGTTCTGCACTGTGGCAGTTCCTGTAATAGTGCTTTTGGCAGAAACGGTAATCAGTCCCGTCGTGATAGGAGTGGAAGACGCGTTGGTGAGTTCCAGCGTACCACCGTTGACAGTAATAGGTGACGTGCTACCTGCGGTTTTCAGTGTCAGTCGCCCTGTACCTTCTTTAGTAATGGCACTGCCTTTGAAAAGACCGGAGAAGGTTATGTCAGTATTGAGATATCCAATCTGATACGTGGTCAGGCCTTCAAGCACGCCGTCGGTGGCAGTTCCTGTGATGGCACCAATCTTCAGTGTGGCAGCCTTCTGGCTTCCGCTGCCGCTACCATAATGGGCAATGTTGGTGGCAGCATCTACCTTCAATGTGGCTTTGGACATATCGGTGACACTTGTCATCAGTCGCCACTGACTGCCCGAAGCGGTCAGCGTTCCCTCAAAGTTCTTGAAGTCGAGACCGATGTCGCAACGTACATATTTCGACACAATGGTCAGTGCACCATTACCCTTCACACTGCCGTTTATCTTGCCGCGCGAAGAACCCACAATCTTGTTGCTGGTGCCTTCCTGCACAGTGACCACATGATTGAAGGTCGGTACGGTACTGGTACTGTTGACATCTATCTGGTGCACCTCGCCTCCTGCCAGCAGCATGGGCGAACCGTTCTTGCCAAAGGTGGCATTCCATGCACCCTGTGCCACGATGCCCTTCTTGACAATCAATCCTGCAAAGTTGTTGTCTCCGCCGTAGGTGAAGTTGAGCTGTCCCGCTCCGTCTTTCACAAGATAACCAGTGCCGCTGACGGCTCCCTTCAGTGAAAGGGCGCTGTTGCTCAGAGTGACGCGGATGGTTGCGGTGTCGGTGAGTGTAATCTGGCGGTCGGTGCCCATGTTGTCTTTTGAGAGTACCAGCGTGCCACCGTTCAGTTGCAGGTTGCCTGCGTCTGCCGTAGCCGCTCCGAGCGCACTGTTCTGACCGCCGTCGTAGAAGTTAGGCACCGTCAGCGTACCGCCATTGACGATGGTTCTGCCGGTATAGTCGCTATACTTCATGTTAAGGGTAACATTTGCATTTTTGTTCACCGTCAGGTCTCCTTCGCCACTCAGTCCCCCATCTCCGGATAACGTGAATGTGCCGTTATCGAAGGAAATGCCGCTTGTGACCATCTTTTCGGGAACGGAGATGCTGGTTTGCTGAGCCTGATTGTTGAATACCACTGCATCTCCACTGACGAAGGCAGTTGGTGTGCCGATGGAGAAATTTTGTGCCTTATAGTCCCATACCTTGCTCTCGGCTCCTGTCCATACCACATTCTGTTGCGGTGCGCGGCTGTAGTTGATGACAAGCACCAGTTGCTTATCGTCAACAACCTTGAAATCGTAGTTGATGCCTTCAAGACCGCGTGTCTTCAGCTTCGTGACATCGCAAGTCAGCGCACCCGTACACTTGGCAATGACATATTCGGCTGCGTCCTGGTTCTGTAAGTTTACGGTGATGTAGTTGGTACCATTGAATGTAAGGTTACCTTCCACTGACAGACAGCCACTGGTGGCATTGCCGGTATTCACTTCCAAATATACATTTCCCGGGAGCACCATGTTCTTCCTGCTTGTGATAATGCCGTCAGCAGGCATGAGGCGACAGCCTTCGTAATTCAGGGCTCCCTCAAAGGTGATAGTATCCTTCAGTATGGCGTTGCCGCTCAGTGTACCGCGAGCACGCAGCTCTACAGGTCCTGCTATCTCACCATTGGCACAAAGCGTTCCCTCACTGATGATGTTCTGTCCCGTGTGGTTCAGATTACAGATGAAGGTTGCCGTTCCCTGCATCGACTTGATGAGTTGCCCTGTGCCGGTGGTGCCGGTGCCGTTGAAAGTATAGTCATGGCCACAAGGATTCATCAGGTAAAGCATAGTAGGTGCCTCGCCATTCACGTTGAATATTGTGCCGTTGGCATTCTGCAAGTCAAACATCACGCTCTTGTCGCTGGCCATCTGGTTGCGCACGTCAGCCTCGTACACCGGTGGCAGGGGTGGCATCGGCATATCGCCACCGAGATAGAAACCGGTATTGGGATGCTGGTAGTAGCCGCGTGTAGTGCAGTCGCCACGATAGTGCGGGTCTTGCTGCAGACAATATATACTATAGGTGGTAGGCATGGCGGTGGTGTAACCTACGAGTCCTGTGCAACTATTGGCGTCTTGCTTCGCCAGCAACACCTCCTCGCGCCAGTCACCAATGATGTCACCCATGAAGGCGGGGCGTGTGCCTGTTGCGGCATGTGTGGCCCAGCTGCTTTCCTGAGAGAATTCCGCCAGACGGTCGCCCAGCACTTTCGTCACCATCAGGTTTGTACCCCAGCCGCTGCCACCGGGACTGTTGAGCCATTCACGCTGCAGGTCACCGTCCCACCAGCAACCCTCAAACATCGAGCCGGTACGGGTTTGTCCCGTCTTCTCGCCCTTACAATTATATACATAGTCGTCGGCATAGCTCAATATCTCGTAGCCCTTGTGTGAGGCATCCATGTCGAGGCAGGCACCACGTCCCACGTCATAGACGCTGGGCAGATACCATTCCTTGATGCGCTCGGCAGTCTTGGCGTCGTATATCAGCTGTCCCAACAGGGCACTCTGCTGTATGGCATAGACTTCCAGTCCGGGACGGTCAGGGTCGATATCACTGAGAACATAGCGGTCGCCGTGTCCGATGCCCGGGCTGGCAAACCATCCCGTGTGGGGATTGACGGAATATCCGCCCTGTATCATCTCATCTGTTCCGTCGCCATCGACATCGGCCACGCGAAGCATGTGGAACTCTGCCGGCCATGGTGTCTTGTCGTTGCGGCTCCATGTGTGGGAGTGATGCCAGTTGGTGGCGGAAGAACTGTTCCAATCGTAATCCCATGTAAAGACATAGTTGTGGTGGGTCTTGTCAGTGGTGCGTACCAGACATTCCATCACCAGCGAGGGGTGGATGCCGTCGAGATAGCAGATGGCAAAGTGGCCCTCCATAGCTGCGTAGCCGTAGCTCATGTATTTGGCACGGGTGTTGCGTCCGTACTGGTCGCTGCCGTCGGTTGCTTCGGAATATTTCAGTTCGTTGCAGGCAATTTCCTCACCGGTAAGGCCGTCGATGACTGAGACATAGAACGGTGGTACTTTTGTGGCATTGTCGCGATAGTCTGTTATGCCGTCGCCATCCACATCGGGCACTGTGCTGCCCTTGGCATACTTGCCCCACGTCTCGTTTGTCTTGTCCCAGAAACGGGTTCCGTCGGAACTCTTGATGAGCACCTCGCAGCGCCCGTCGCAGTTGATGTCCCATGCCACTACCATATCGTTCTGGCCGGCACAGATATTCACGTTGGGCCCCATATCGACCGTCCAGAGCAGTTCGCCCGTGAAGCGGTAGGCCTGCAGCTTGTGGGTCGTCGTGGATGTGTTCTCCGTATCCTCCTCGCCAGATGCTGCACCGGCATAGAGGCGGTCCACTAATATGGCATCGTATTCACCGTCACCGTCAGTGTCCATTGGCCAACAGAATTTCGTGCGGTAGTAGTTGCGTGGAATGACGGTGTTGTCGAAGTCGATGTTCAGCCACACGTTGGGCCAAGGTTGCGTCTTATAAAGAAAAGGCACACTTTTCTCACCCTCTACACCGTCGGGGCTGATAGCCGTAACGGCATATTCGGTATTGTTCGCCAGTGATGAGGGCTTGTAGCAGGTTACCTTGAGCGGTGTGGAGTTCATCTTGGTGTAGCTCGTTGTGCCGGCTGCACGCTTATATACGTTATAGGTGGTGCCTTCCGGCTCCTGTGCCAGCTTGCGCCACGAGATGAGGTAGCCTGTGCCGCCCGAAGCGGTCACACTACGTCCGCCGGAGCGATATACAGCTACTACGCCACGGTCCAACGGCTGCTGCAGGCGTTGTGCGTGCAGGGTCAAAGAAAGGAAAATGAGGCATATACCTGTCACAACAAAGTGTGATAGCGTATGAGAGGTGATAGTGATTTTCTTCATAAGTAGTTTATTTTTTTTGATTGTTTTTGTCAGCGGATATTTATTTTCGCGGCAAAGTTACTAAAAAACGAGGACAGAACAAAATAAATTTATTTATTTTTATTGATAAAACTTACACTTAGTACGGATAATTTTTGCACTTACTTAGGTACAAAGTTACAAAATCCCTACTTAATAAGCAAGAAAACGGACGTAAAATTATTATCTTACGTCGCAAAATAATAAAACTACGTCGTAAATTTATAAAATCACGACGTGTTTCTAACAAAAATCCTAACCAAACGCAAGAATTATCCCTACCAACTGCAACTTTTGTCCCTACACATACCCAAAACAATCCCCCTCGTTAAAGTGATAATTACGGGAACGGACAACAAAAAACAGAAACCGCACAACTTGCAGTTCCTGTTTTTTTTATATCCCTCGCCCCGCTGTGGAGAAATTATAAGTTGCATCGCAACTCCTAATTCCTAACTCTTAGCTTGTCTGCTTATTCGTCAGGGAATTTTCCGTTGAGGATTCTCTGTATCAAGAACATCACGTCCGACATACTAACCTCGCCGTCACCGTTTAAGTCACCGCGAACTCCTTCGCCGCCGCCGCCGCTGTTGTTAACGGAGAACCTGTACAGGTCGTTCCCGCCAGAGGGGAAGAAGTAGTAGTTGCCGTTCTTGTCCACTATCTGGTACTTTACTTCCAGTATGCAGGTCGGGCCCTGCTTGAGTCCTTTGGTAAGGTCTTGCGTGGATGTCGTGCCGGTGTATTTCTTTGCGAGGATGTTGCCGCCCTCGTCTTCCTGGAAGTCGTAGTTCAGGGTGTTCCACTGTCCGTCGGAGCCTTCCTCATAGACCTTGTACTGCACGCTGACGCTTTCAATTTCCAGATCCGCGCTGGCGCGCTGCAGGCGCAGTGTGAATCCGCTTATCTCGAGTGAGCTTACTCCGCCTGGCTGGTCGCTGATGTTGCGTGTGCCGTCGCCAGCGTATGTATAGGTGATGTCTGAAGACCAGCCGCCGGTCATGCCCAGGCTCAGCGTAGCGGTATTCTTGTCGTAGAAAGTTATGTTGCCGCTCTGGCCACCGCCGCCTTCACCACCGCCGCCACCTTTACCTTCGGTCTTGTAGCGTATTGAGTAGTAGGAACCACCGTTGTTGTAAACTACGGGATTGTCGTCATCCTCGTTGGCAACAAAGTAGAAGCTAAAGTATCTGGTTGCGGTGCTGTGGTCGTTATTCTCTACTATCCAACCTTCGTCATCCCCTAGCATAAGATACCAAGTGTCGCCTCTCTGCGACAATGGAATATCATCTATCTTCTCGGGGTCATCACCGCTTTTGTAGTTGGCTGCGAGTATCTTTAAGTCATTGATGGTGCCATTGGTCTGCACTGTTACGCTGTTAATCTTGAAATACTCTGCCACGGTTCCGCTGAGGTCAAGTGTACTGAAACCAGATGCAGGAAGGCTAATTCTCCCATCTTGTCCGTTGAAGGTGTAGCTGATGGTAGCGCTGGTGATGCTTTGCGCCACTGCGGCCATTGCCGCCATTGTGAGCACGAGTGTTAGCAATGTCTTTTTCATAATCTTCAGTATTTTGGGTTAGTTGTTTATTTCTCTGGTTGCAAAGGTAAAGAAAAAAATCGTAAATCGCCAAAAATAACGGCAGGAATTTACAGAAATATAGTATTTTCGGTTACTGTTTGAAACATTTAGGTGGCCAAACCACATCCTTTCACGATGCAAAAGCCTCAAAACGCCGCGCCCGAACAAAATCCTCAGAAAAACAGACAGCTATCGCCAAAGCCGCTCATGCTGCAACCACACAAATATCCCCCTCGCTGGCATCTTCACAGACTTGGGCGAGGGGGTGTGCACACTAAAATTACTTAACCTTTATTTACTAACACCATAGTGGTGGTAAGTTTAATTTCCGAAATAGTTCGGCAGAGGGTTGGCTGGCACCTGATACACAGGAACATTGGTGCCGAATGCCTGCTGATAGCGCTCGGGCAGACCGGAGCGCTTCCACAGTTCTGTTACTATTGTGCCGTCGCCACGGTCGAAGAGCAGGCGGAAGGTGTTGTTGTCCACCCATTCTATCTTGCTCTCGCCACCATATTGTATCAAGAGATTGTCCGACTTGTATTGTATGGGGCGCATGATGCAGTAGGCATACATCCTGTTTGCAGACAGTTCGTAGAAGTGCAGATAGACGTCCTTGTCGAATATCTGGTAGAGGTCCTGATGTCCGGGCAGCAGCATGTCTATATTGTCCACTTTCGTCAGTATGCCCACTCTGCGCCAGCAGCCGTAGAACTTGTTTGCACCAGGCTGTGCGGTGTTCATCTTCAGCAGGTCGATGACGCGCTGTATCTTCGGACTTATCTTGTCTTCGGAAGAGTACAGTTCGGTGATATACTGTTTACCTGGGAAAAACTCATTGTTCAGGATGTCATTGTACCATCTCATCTTGAAACCCTTGCTGTTGCTGTCGAAGATGCTTATGTCACGGCTTGCAATGTTGCCGGTATAGTTCAGAGGGCGTCTGTCCATGTTCAGCATCGACATCCAGAACTCTGGCTTATCACCGTCCTCAATGTTTTTCTGTATCTGCAACTGCAATGTAATGTCGTCAGTGCAGTATTTGTACTGCTCGATGTGCGGTCCTTTGTCAGGGTTGCCGTTTTCGTAGGAGAAGCGCAGCAGTTTGTAAAGTCCGCGCGGGTTCTCCTTCTGTCCTGCCAATTGTTGTGACAGGGCATCGCAGGCACTCTTGTCGAAGCCCAGCTTGTTCTTCCCGTCAGGCAGGCGGAAGGTTATGGGCAGGCTGTATCTCATCTTTACCTTCTTACCTTTGTCCATTGCGGGAGTCCACTTTGGCATCAGACTTATTACGCGCTTTGCCTCGGCGGTAAGACGCTCGTCGGGCGAATTCACGGGTTCCAAGTCAGAGATGGTGCCGTCTTCATTAATGACGAATCTCATCACCACGCGTCCCTCAATACCGGCAGCCTCACAGTCTTTGGGGTACTTCAGCGTTCTTTGCAGGAAGTTCATCAGAGCACTAATGCCGCCAGGGTATTCTGCCATCTTCTGGGGAACGTCAACAGGCTTGGCTTCAACGGAAACAACTTGTGCGAATGTCGCAGTCATAATAAGGCTCATGGCCCATGTCAGGAAAAGTCTTTTCATAGTGATACGTTTTTAAAGGGGTTATCGTTATATTCTATCTCGTCGCATGCCACCATCATGCCGGTGCTCTGGTATATTGTAGAGTCGGCACACGCTATTATTTCAGGAAGCACTACCTTGCACACCAAGTTGAAAGAACGCTCCTTGCTGACCTGTGGCAGGCGGACATCGTCGCTGCTGACGGCATTGCTGCGCATGGCATCGTCGTTTTCTTTGGGACAGAAATCCACTTCCGGCAGCATGGCGGTATATATGCTTTTTTGTGGAGTAGGGTAGAGAGGCTGCTGTTCCTGTACGGGCTCTATCTTTGCCGTGAGCCTGTGAATGTCGCTGTCAGCATTCTCCATGTGCGGCACGGCTGCTTCCTTTTCCGCAAGGTGCTTCCCCTCGCTGGCAGGAATGGTGATTGCAATGTTTTGTCCAGCATCCCCGTTGCCCACAAACATCGTGGCGGTGACAACCAGCAACCCTACAACTGCAGCAGCGGCGTACCATACTATAGAAGAAACCTTCTTCCTCTTTGCGGGCGCCTCTCCGCTGGCCATCATGCGGTCATACTCCGCAGCGCCTGGCTCCAGACTTGTCATAATCTCTTGGTAGAGAGCATCGTCGTTATATTGTTTCTTCGTCATTTCAGTATCTTTTGTAAGTCGTTAATAAGTTTTCTTTTTGCCATTGAGATAATGCTTTTTACTGAAGGCTTCGGAATGCCTGTCTCGTTTGCTATCTCCTCTGCCGTATGCCCTTCGATGTGTCTCTTCCGCAGCAGGTCACGTTCTCGTGGGCTTAGTCGTTCGATAGCCTCGTCTATCTTGTGTTGTGTATCTTCTGCATTCAGGTGAGCATCGGCCGTAGTGCTGTCTTTTAATTTGTCGTTTAGGGCGACTGTGTTATTGTTCCTTTTTCTATATATCTCCACGCAAACGTTCTTTGCCACTCTTACGGCCAGAGCCTCCATATTGCGTCGTGCATCAAGGCGTTCGCAGTAGTTCCAAAGACGGATGAGTCCCTCTTGCGCAACATCGTCAGCATCACTCTCGTTGCCGAAGAAATCGCGTCCTACTTTCACCATCAATGGTCTCAGTGCTGGAACTATATTTTCAAACTCTTTGGGAGACATCTCTATATATAATACGCAAAGAAGAGAAAAAAGTTAAGTACGAGAACTCACTTTTTTCTCCTTTTAATTTAAAATATAAAAAACTGCCGCGAAAATGGCGTCCTACTCATCAGGGAACTTGCCGTTGAGGATGTACTGTATGATATACATCACATCGGGCATACCTATTTCTCCGTCATCGTTGACATCAGCAGCTTCAGCATTGAATGTTTCTGAAGGTGTTCCAAGTATATAGTTTACGATAAGTTTCACATCCTGCATGTCTATCTCATCATCCTCATTGGCGTCGCCGCGCATCGGGTCATCTGGAAGTGGTATGATATCTCCGACATAGACATATTTGAATGTCACGGCAACGGGACGATGGTCGCCAAGAGGTGTGTCGTTGTCATTACCATCGATGTTTCCATAAGTGTAATCCTGTTCAATGCGGAAGCTCTGAGGCGTAAGCAACATCGTGTTGTCAGCTGTTGGATTGATGTATATAATTTTGTCAACAATTTCGTAGTTGGTGAAATTCGTCGGGTCACTTTGGTCAGTGAGATTTTCCATGTCAACGGTAGGGTAGATGCCGTTACGATACAGCTCCACCCAAACGTCGCTTGCTGTCAGGTTCGTATTCAGTAAGTCCATGAAATTGGCTTTGATATCCTCACGTGTCCATCGGCTGTTAGTGTCACCGATGATAAGCTTTGGACGACTGGCATCTGTCCCGTTTACGGCACCAGCCAACTGGCGCCACTGTGACTCGCGTGACCATGTGGCATTGGTGTCACCTGCATCCATGTGGAGAATAAACACATCAACGACAGGACTTCCGTTAACCTGCACATCATAGTGACGGTAACCTTTTTCTACATACTGGTTACCATCGGTTGCCTCGGTATCCCACCATCTCGTCCAGCTTTCGTTGTTGGCATAGATGTTGTTGAATTTCCAAATGAGGTTAAGACCATCTGTCTCAACGTGAAGATTTCCCTTGATAAGTTCTCCATAGTCGAGGTCGCCGACACTGAGCGTCTTGCGGATAGTGCCGCACCAATACCTGTCATTCAGTGACTCCATTAGTGAGCCATTATAATTGAAGTCTTCAGAGCAGCCAATGAGATCATAGTTCTTTGAAGCGAGATAACGGCTTATCTTTGTTGTACCCTCAGCTCCAGGACCATCGGGATTCAGTTCATATTTCCCGACTACATAGTTTATCTCCTTGGGCAGACCATCGACATTGAGTGCAGCAACAGTGAATGTACCTTCTTGTATCTCACGGCATGGCATGATGCATAATGTGGCATTGTCAGTGGTGGCTTTGAAGTATGCACGGCCACGCTGGAGAGTCATCTGCTTCTTGGCTGCAGTAGTGGTGATTTCCGATATGGTTTTGTTACCATCGGAACTATACTGTATGCCTCCAATGTTTCCGAAAAGGTGATATTCTGTTTGGTATTTCACGTCGAAATAGTACCATTGTCCAGATATTAGTTTCGTGGTCCTGTCATTAGGTAGGGGAATAGAATAACCATCGAGGAAAAGAGCCTTGCACTTTAGTTGCACATTGTCGAGTTTAAAGAAAGTCTGTGTTTCACCTTCATGACCTTCCACCCACCATTGTCCGGTACTACCTGCTGAAATGATTAGTTTGTCGTTTGTGATACTTATGTTGTTTGTGACTTTTATGCCCACGTCTTCACCCAATCCGGCTTTTGTCGTTGTAACGTCGTTTCCTGAAAAAGAGACATTTCTTCCAGACCAGGTGGCCACGACTCCAGACAATTCGTACATGCCGCTTGGTATGCCTATTATTGTCTGGCTGACTCCGAGTGACTTAGCCCACCATTGATAAGCATTCATCAGATAGTTCCCATCTTTGTAGGACATGCTGTTATTTTTAACCTTGAATTCATTGTTATCAGAATCTTTGCCATTCAAAGTCCATCCCGTTTCGTCGCCAGTCTCAAACGAAGGATTGGTGATGAGACCTGAGAAATCAGCAGGCGAAGATGATGTTACTTTTTTACACAATTCGTTGTGCTTTTCGATAAGAGTCTTCTTTTCTATACGATAAATTCGGTAGTGGCCAGCCTTGTCATCAGAGGTGTTTTTACGATTGAGTGCCAAAGGCTCGCCTGCTTTGACCACTTTATTCCAAGGACCAAGATATCCGCAAGCCCAATTTCCTGATGACATGGGATATTTCCCACTTTCGAATGTCCAGTAGGTGGATGTATATGAAGGAATGAGATAGCACCATTCAGTAAACGTCGGTTCAGTATATGTGAGTACGTACATAAAACCAGCATTGTCGTGAGTTTGGAAGAAGTGGTTGCCATACTTCATATTCTTAAGCCCGATGTACTCTCCATTCTTCTCTATGGTGAAGAAGTTGGAAAAGTCATACACAGGATTGGAGGTGACTGTTCTGTAGCGAAGGGCTTTTGTGTCCTCGCTTGCCCAATCAGGCTTTGCTTCGTATGGACCAACACCTACAATGAGGTCACTTTGCTCTGCAGAAGTAAGGATGTAGCAGTATTCATCGCCTCCGATGATATCTTCTGTAGATCTTACCAAAGTATATCCGCTTGCTCTTGTGAGATAGGAAGTGTAGCTGATTGCAGAGACTTGCAATGAGGCAGTCATCAATGCAACAGTTGTTACTACTATATTCAAAATCCTTTTCATTTGCTATATCACTTATCTGGGAATATCCCGTTCAATATATATTGTACGATGAACATCACGTCAGACATGCCTATCTCGCCATCATAGTTGGCATCGGCTGCTGCCTCATTGAATGTGCCGGCAGGAGTTCCGAGGATGTAGTTCACTATGGATGTCACGTCAGACATATTAACTTTGTTGTCGCCGTTTGCATCTCCACGCAAGAAAGGAAGGCTGTATGTCAGCACAATATCATCTACTATAATCTGTGCAGGAGTATTGTCAGTGCCTGTCTTTTGGAAACCAAACGTCAGGTCGAAAGGAGCTGCGGCATCGGTTATCTCGAAATCGTAGGTCAGTGTCTTAGCAGCATCCGTTGTTTCTCCGATTGTGGTGGATGCTTCGTTAATCTTGTATGCGGAGCGGTTTTTCATGTTAGCCATATTGCTGTTCCACGAGAGGGAGAGACGATACTTACCAACAGGAAGCATCTTCTGTTTCGTCACTGTCATGGTTGTGGCAGAACTGCCCCAATTCTTGCGCATATACAGTTTTCCTGCGTTCTCACTCTTTTGTGTTTGCAAAACAGCCCAAGTGTCGGCATCGGCATATCTGACATTCCATCCACTTATCTCATGTATGTTGTTATTGTTTTCCGTATTCAGGGCCTTTCCTTCTGGTGCGCTGAAGTCAAGATTCTCTCCCAGAAATGCTGCCATATTGATAGGGGTATCCTTAGTTCTGGCGTAATTTGTAAATGCGCTGTTCATGCGACTGATGGCAGACTGCAGTGTATTGTCATTGTCAGTATCGCTGTCAGCCCTTGTGTCACTGCCTAATATGTCGCTGGTACCCTCTGCCATCGCATTGTAACTATTGAAGAGACGTAGGGATGAGTCTGTAGTATTCATCTGGCTGATGAGTGCATCTTTCAGGGAATTATATTTCTCTATCTGCGATACATCGTCAAGGGCAAGACTTACGGCGTTGACCTTTTCTATGAGTGTTGTCCAAGCCTCGGCACTCATCGTGACGCGGCTGTAGTCCGTTCCGTCTGCCAGATTATATTCATTCTCGAAGCGCTCTAATGCTGCGACCATCAACTTACGGGTATCCTTGACAGCTTGTATCTGCTGACGTGCCGTCTGTATGGCATTTGATATAGCATCGACATTTTCGTTTAGGTTCTCACTCGTGGCTGACTTAGCGTTGTTAATAGCCTGTTGCAGGTCAGCCTTCTGTGCAGTTGTCAGCAATACAGTCTCATCGCTTGCCAGCAGTTCCTCTGCCTCTGTTATATACTCTTTGAGCAACTCACGGAGAGCAGCATCAGGGTCACCATAGAAAGACAGTGCAAAACGGTCTGCGGCAATCCAGTTGCCAGTACAGCCGTTTAGCGCCAAACCAATGTTAAGAGTACCGTCGGTCACCGTGGCACGCACCTTATATTGTCCATAGGCGCCAATCTCGGTCTGATTTTCGTTAGCCTTCAGGAACATACCTCTACCTGCGGCATCACCATTTTTCTGGTTGATATTATGGGCATATACCGACAGTTCATACAAACCATTAGGCAGTGAGGTCAACTGCTGGGTAATCGAAGCATTGGGCAGTCCCGGATTTTCTTGCCATTTCTCTGTAAAACCGATGCCGACTTTCTTTTCCCAGTCATTGTTCTGATATTCCATACCGTTTGCTGTCCATCCCGTAAGGTTGCGGTATTCGAAGCCAGAGTTGGTGATGGCATATGTTACATCTGTGGGCGAACTGACAGAGGCGGCATCGTTAAGGTCGAAGAGTTCAAACATGCCAGCAATACACCATGACTGTTTTAGGTCGAAAGTACCCACGATGCCAATCTCAATGGTGGTATTGTCGGTATCGATGTCAAATTCCACCACGTTGCGGTACATTTTCGAGTCGAAGCAGTTTGCACCTTCAGCCTGCGTATCAGCATAGCCGCCATTATCCCCGCTTGTAGGGATTCCTTTTATACTACCCAGCGTCTTGATGGTTGTCTGCTTATTACCGGCTTTCAGATATGCCAGCGATTTCCCCGAGTTCGAATTGTAGCGCAGTCCTTGGCGGAAGAAAGAGTAGTTCACCAGTCTGTAACTGCCCTTTGGCAGGGTGATATTCTGTGTCATGCTATAGGATGTAACATCTAGTGCCCCCCATCCTGCATATGCCTCTGAGGCATAGCCCACAGTATTGTTTCCCTGCACTGGCGTACTGAAGTTACTTACGGTCCATCCCGAAGTACCCTTGTCGAGTTTCGCATTGGTGATATAGCTATTGGTGATATCACGCTGTGCCAGTACCTGACCGGTCAGTCCCGTCAGCATCAGAGCTGTAATAATATATGATCTAAGTCTCATAGCTTTGAATTTCTTAACTTTAAACTCTTAACCTTTTAGAACTGTGTCTGAATAACTTCCTTCACGCCTTCTCCGCGTTTGAAGAGAACTACGAAGGCATTGTTTGTCTGCTCACTATTGCCTGGAGCGGCTACGGTGTAGTCGTGCACTTTGTTTTCGCCATTGACTGTAGAGGTGTATGTGGCGTCATAGAATCGGTGGTAGTGACCAGAGAAATGCTGCACTTTGCCGCCAACCTTTCCTGCCGCCTTCATCATGATGGCAGACAGCGGGTCTTTCTTCAGTGTATTGGCTACATTGGCGTCGTTGTATGCTATGCCAGAGGTGTGACTTCCGTATGCGGAGTCATCTGAAGTGGTAATATACAGTCCCTTGTCGTTCTGGTCTAGCCACCAACGGTTGCAATCAGAACCGGCCAACCAAGGATAGTGTTGCATCCACACACTCGCCTCCGCTGCGTGTTCTGTTACAAAATTATCGAGAGCTGTTATGACTTTGTCTGGGGCATAATAAGTAGCGGAGGTAATCCAACTAGGTTTCTTATAAAGTTTCTGGAACCAATATGTTTGAGCACAGTAGAAGCGCACATCCTTAAACTTAAAGGTAAAAGGTTTTGACTGGAAGTAACTGGACTTCGTGTCGTCGATGAAATAGGTGATATTTTCATCAAACACACCGGCATTGTTCCAATAGCTGTTATTGTCGGTAATGGCACTGATAGTTTTATCATCGGCATTGGAGCCGCTGGTTGTAGCACCCTTGTCAGGGTCGTCGCCTGTCCAGTAGTCAGGGCTCAAGTCATGGTTGCCCGCAATGAAAATAAACGGTATGCCGGCTGTTTTAGCAATTTCGGCTGTACAGTTTAGGAAATTATTGTGCGTACCGCTGCTGCCATTGTCACCTTTGTCCTGGTCTATGTCGCCAAGGCAGAAGACGATGCTGGTTTTGGGTACGATGTTGGTAGCGCCAGCAGTAGTGAAATTGACTTTCTTCTTGCCATCCTTACCCATGTTGAGGATATTGTTCATGATGGTGGTCATATCGTCAGCGGAGGTGCCGTCGTGACCGCTACCCTGATTGATATGGCAGTCGGAGAAGAATACACCGCAGAACCAAACATCCTCTACAAAACGGAATCCGTAGGCTTTATTGTTATAGGTAAATACCTTTAACTCGTCATAGTTGATAGTAGTAGTGGTAGGGTTGGGTGTCACTGAGTTTGCAGAAACGGGAGCTCCATCTATCTGTATAGCGGTAATCAATCCTGTTGGGTCAGTGCCAGCGGGCAGGGTTATGGTAGTAAAACCTTTACTGTCACGCTCGGCTACATCACCATAGGTTATGCCGTTGAGTGTAAACGTCATTTGTGCACATAGTGGCATCAAAGTTAGCCATAGGAGTGCGCAACACATTAAGGTCTTTTTGGTCATAACTGTTTAATATATTTAGGTTGTTATATTATGTGTTTGCAAAAATAATAAAAAAAAATCAATAATCATACTTTTAATGATAAGTTTTCTGCTATTTCTATCGTTTTTGTTGTAATTTTCATAACTTAATTGTATCTTTGCAAGCATGAAACGTGTTTTGGGACTCTTGTTTATGATGTTTTTTGCGGTCGTTTGTGCGGCTGCGAAGAACTGGCGCGTGGAGGCTGAGAAGGGCGGCTACGTGAAGTGGTTGGGTGACACCGTTGCTGACATTCATGCGCCCGGGGGACTGACACTGTGGAATACGCAGAAGATGCAGGGCAACGTGGTGATAGAATATGATGCCCGCATCGTGAGCGACGAAAGGGTGTCGGACCTGAACTGCTTCTGGATGGCATCGGGTGGTGCAAAGTCGGGCCGCTTCGTGGATTACTACGCCCAGACGATGTACTACATGGGCTATGGCGGCAACTATAACAAGACAACACGTTTCCGCAGGTATAACGGTGACAAACGTGGCATTGAGCAACCGGAATACCGTCCTGCTATACTAAGGGAATACACCGACGAGGCGCACATGATAAAGCCTGACCATTGGTATCACATACAATTGGAACAGATTGACGGCAGGGTGAGATACATCATCGACGGAGATTGTCTGGTGGACTTCATAGACCTGCATCCGCTGACGGAGGGCTTCTTCGGATTCAGGACAACACTGGCGCATGCCCAGATGAAGGGCTTTTCGTTCAAACAGCTGCCGAACACTAGTTTTACAATTCATAATTCAAAATTCAAAATTCATAATTGCATAACTCTTCCGGAGGCATACAAAAAGCCACAGACGTTCGGCATACCGTTCCTACAGGGAGAGTTGGGGGCGAAGGAAAGTATTCTCTGCAAGCAGCCTTCGGAGCAATGGAATCTGGCATACTGGCCTGACGGCAGCGTGAAATGGAAGGCCGTGACAATAGTGCCGGAGACAAACCAAAACGAAAACGATAACGAAAACGAAAGTCAAAACGAAAACTTTTGGCTGGAGCAGGACGGCAGGCGGTTGCCTATAAGAAAGACTACGGAAGAGTTCCAGGGCAAGATACGAAAGGTGACGAAATACGAGGGTGACAACTTCGTGATGCGCCGCTATACATATAAAGGTAGCAACGAGCAAAAGTTTGTCGTCACACATTTCATAGACAGCGCCACGAACGCCAATGGTATGCAGTCGCTGGCCATGCGCTTCGGGGTGCCTGTTGGCGGTAAGCTGCATGAGAAGAAGGTGGCATTCATGAAAGACTCTGTAAACAGGGAGGTGATGAGCGTAAAGCCCCTCTTTGCCCGCAGACCGATAGCCCTCGACGATGACGGCAACGCAAGAGACCCGATGAGCAAGTTCGTGCTGGACAATATCGCGGCGTGGGATGGTTTCCGTTTGTCGCAACTGTCACCGAACGGATTCTCTATAAGGAAGAGGGCAACGGACATCAGTCCGTGGATAGGAACAATTGAGGGACACAGAGCTCCTGGTGTGGTGGCATTGGGAAACAAGGAAAGGAGCTATGCCTTCCACCTCGATGATTTCTGGCAGTCATACCCATCGACCCTGCAGGTTGACGATGCCCGCAGCGATACGGCAACGGTGAGCCTGTACCTGTGGAGTCCCGAGGCAGAGAAAATGGACTTTGCCCACTATGACACTGTCGCCCACACTCTGGAGGCGGCATACGAAGATGTGCAGCCCGGAATGAGTACGGCATACGGCATCGCCAGGACGTCGGTGATATACCTTTATACTTATGACGAGGGCATCGACTCGCTCGGGAATCATCTTGCCGAGGTGGCGGAACATCCGCAGTATATCATGCCGCGAGAGTATCTGCACAGCAAGCGTGCCTTCGGAATATGGAGTCTCGACGATGGCAGCGACCTCGACAAACAACTGTATGACATCGCGGACTATTACGCCAAGGAGGTGGACCGCAACGGCTGGTACGGATACTTCAACTACGGCGACGTGATGCATGCCGGTATGCCAACAGAGGATGGCGTGCGTTGGTTCTACGACGTGGGCGGCTTTGCATGGGACAATACGGAACTCGGCACGCCTGCTATGCTGTGGTATGAATTCCTGCGCACCGGTTGTCCGAAGGTGTGGCAGATGGCTGTGGCAATGACGCGCCATAATGCGGAGGTGGATTGCTACCACATGGGTCTGCATAAAGGACTTGGTACCCGCCATAATGTGCTGCACTGGGGATGCGGAGCAAAAGAGGCGCGCATATCGGAGGCTTTCTGGAACAGGTTCCTGTACTACCTTACGGCAGACGAACGCATGGGCGATGTGATGCACGAGGTGGTGGATGCCGACCAATTGCTTTACACCCTCGACCCGATGCGACTGGCTCAGCCGCGAAGCTCCGAAACACCATGCACGGCACCGGCACGACTGAGGATCGGACCGGACTGGTTAGCGTATGCCTCGAACTGGTTTACGGAGTGGGAGAGGACGCAGAACATAAAGTATCGCGAAAAGATAGAACGCGGCATGGAGAGCATCAACAGCCTGCCCCACGGCATCTTCTCCGGTCCGAAGGCTTTAGGCTACGACCCCGCAACGGGCATCATAACATGGGAAGGTGACACAGCCATGCAGAACACCAACCACCTGCTGCCCCTGATGGGCGGATTCGAGATGATGGTAGAGATGATGCTGTCAATGCCGTTTGCGGATAATGCCAAGAGCAAGGCGACGGCAGAGAAGTGGCAGCAGACGTGGCTCACGATGTGTTGCGACTATAAGGAGAAGGCGCTGAAGATAAGCCAGAACAAGTTCCGCATCCCGAGGCTGCAGGCCTACGCCTACTGGTTTACGGGAAAGGAGAAGTATCGTGACATCGTAAAGAAAGACCTGCGTATTAGAATTCCGATACGCGCTACCAACGACGCCGCGACATATACGCTGGATGCAATATTTTCAAAGGAAGTAATAGGAAAATGAGAGCAGTTATACAGAGGGTGCAGCATGCATCCGTTATGATAGATGGAAAAGAGAAAAGCCGCATCGGACAGGGGGTGCTGATACTCCTTGGCTGTGAGAATGCCGACACGATGGAGGACATCACTTGGCTGGCACATAAGATTGCCAACCTGCGTATCTTCGACGATGAGGCTGGAGTGATGAACAAGAGTCTGCTGGACGTTAACGGTGAGGTTCTCGTGGTGTCGCAGTTTACGCTGTGGGCATCGTACAAGAAGGGCAACCGCCCCAGCTACCTGCGTGCCGGCAGCCATGAGGTGACGGTGCCGCTATATGAAGCCTTCGTCAGGGAAATGGAGCACGAAATAGGAAAACCTGTCATGACGGGAGAGTTCGGTGCCGATATGAAAGTGGAACTGCTCAACGACGGCCCCGTGACGATATGTATGGATACAAAGAACAAGGAGTAGAGACCCCACCCAGACCCGGGAGTGGGATAATTTTCAATTTTCAATGTTCAATTTTCAATAGAATAAAATGCGAATAGACATTATAACCGTATTGCCTGAGATGCTTGAGGGCTTTGTCACCACAAGCATTCTTGGACGTGCGCAGAGCAAGGGACTGGCGGAGATACACATCCACAACCTCCGCGACTATACCGCCGACAAATGGCGTCGCGTCGACGACTATCCCTACGGTGGCAAGGCGGGCATGGTGATACAGTGTCAGCCCTTGGATGCGTGTATCTCGGCGCTGAAGGCTGAGAGACATTATGACGAGGTGATATTCACTGCCCCCGACGGCGAGAAGTTCGACCAGCCGATGGCGAACGACCTGAGCCTGAAGGAGAATATCATCATCATCTGCGGCCACTACAAAGGTATCGACTACCGCATCCGTGAGCATCTCATCACGAAGGAGGTGAGCATTGGTGACTATGTACTTACAGGCGGAGAACTGGCTGCCGCCGTTATGGCAGACAGCATCGTCCGTGTCATCCCGGGTGTTATTGGCGACGTGGAAAGTGCCCTGTCAGACTCTTTTCAGGACAATCTCCTGGAACCGCCTGTCTATACCCGCCCTGCGGAGTACCATCCCGTCTCCAATCCCGACGAGACATGGGGCATTCCCGACATCCTCCTCTCCGGCCACGAGGCCAAGATAAAGGAGTGGGAATTAGAACAGGCCTTAGAACGCACGAAACGTCTGAGACCTGATCTGTTGGAAGAAGAGTGAATATCCTATTTACTTTACAGTATATCTTCCGATGTCACCGCGCTGCCGCAGGGCATTGCGGCGTTCGGTGGGGGAGATGTCCAACTCGCGTTCATATATGAAATACATGTTTGTACGCGATCCCATGCCGCTGCGTCGTGCCACTTCCGTAACCCCCATCTTGGTATAGCGTAACAGAAGGTCGGCAGTATGTATTTGCCACTTTGTGCGAAATGTCTGGTTCGACATCCCCGTCAGTAGAAAAACCATTCCGTCTATGTCACTTGTGCGGGCATTATATTGTTTGCAGAAATCCGCTATGTCAGCCTCTCCGCGTGCCAGATGCTGCAGGTAATTATCCATAACGTGGATGCCCGTCGGTGTCATGTTGCGCCGCGGCTCTATCGGAACATATATTATGTTGCCGTCAGCATCTGCCGAACGTTTGTGCGTCAGAGGTGAGATATACAAATCCTCAAACTTATACTGCGCCTCGCCCGTAAAAGCAGCTCGAGGTGTCTTCTCTGCACGCCAAATATGGTTGCCCTTATTGCGACCATACCATCTGTCAAGTACCTTTGCTCTGTTTCCCATATCTGTTCTCTCCTTAATATTTGCCTGTTCCTGTATATAATAAACGCTCCCCCTGCCGTTTTATTGCGTCCAAATCGGCACGATTTATTAACCCCATACAATATGGATAACACTCTTATTGCTAATAAATAACCCTATTCAATAGGGTTAACGTCTTACTTGCGAGATTGTTACCCCATACAATAGGGTAAACGTCTTACTTGTTAGTTTGTTACCATATACAATGGGGTAAACATTGTTATCACAAGAAAATAACCCTATTCAATAAGGTTAACGTTGTTATCATACAATAATAACCCTATTCAATAAGGTTAACATTGTTACCCTTACATACATTCTTTCTGGTGGGGGTGGGATAAATATGCAAGAAAAAACACAAAAATCCCCCTCGTGATATCTTCGCAGACTTCAACGAGAGGGGGTGCACGCTTATCTATGATTAACCTTGTTTACTAAACTCTTATTTGAACATGTTCTGTTTTATCATCTGCTGGATGTCTGCCGGCATGTTCTTTGTCTTGCAGCAGTCCAGGATGTACTTCACCAGCTTTTGGGGCATGTTCAGCTGTTTCTTCCAGATGTCGTGGCGTGTCTTCCATGTACCCTTTGTGGTGGTTTTGTCAACCCACACGATTGCGTCCTTAATCTTCTCGCGCCCCATTTCTGAATACCATCCGTCCTTGAAAGTGTAAGTACCATACTCATGTGGCATTACCACCACCTTGCCATCCTTGCTCAAAGCAAGTTCGGCACAGGCATATTCTCCATCGGCACCGTAGTACTTGAACTGTGTGTAGCCAGTTGCCTTACCGCACATGGTTTTCTTCTCGCCTTCCCACTGCATAGACTCCATCAGCCATACGCCAACGAGTTCCTTGTCGTCAACCTTCACGCCCTGCGCGAACACTTGCATAGCACTCATGAGCGCCACTGCAAAAATCATCATTGCTCTTTTCATAACTTTAAGGTTTTAAAATTGTTTGATTAGACTACTTGGGCTGTTTGCCCGGTGCAAAGGTATGGGCTTTCCATGGGCCCTGCAACATTTTCGTTTTGCATCTTCTTTGCACGGACTTTGCAATTTGTTTGCAGCAGGTTCAGATGCCGATGGAAAGGATGAATTCGTCCCACTCCTTGGCACCGCCTTTCTTGCCGAACACCTTCTTGTACAGCCTGCTGCGCACGGTGCTGATGGTGCTTGCCTCGCGCACCAGTACGGCGGCAATGTCTGTCAGCGGGATGCGGAGACGGATAAGCATGCTGACCTGATATTCCAGTTCCGACATCGGGTAGAGTGAGCGCAACTGACTGCTGAAGCCGGGCCATACCTGTCTTGTCAGCGATTCTATGCCGTCCCATTCCTCTTCCCTGAGCCGCTGCCCCGAGGCAATGCGCCGCAGCAGTGACTGGTATTCGTCGGAGGCAAGGAATTCTCCCTCTACCGTCTCCATGGCCTGCCTTATCACCTGCGGACGGTTCTCCTGTACCTCCTGAATCTGTTTCAGTTGCAGCATCAGCCGCCGTTTCTCCCTGCGGTTGCTGACGGCAATGCGGGCTATGGCTAACACCATTATTATAATGACTATTGAGAACCATGTAAAGCCGTGTATCACGTGCTCCTGCTCTTGCTCCTTTGCCGAGAGCACGTAGTGGTGCAGTACGCCGTCGGCATCGCCTTGCAGTTCAGTCCTTATGATGTCGCGAATGTCGCCGCCCCACTGCTCGCCAATCTCCTTTGCACGTTGCCAAGTAAAGAGTACTCCGTTGCGCTGGATGATGATGGTGGAATCGTTCTTCACGGTCAGCGGTCTCGGGTCGTCGTCCTCAAGATACAGCAGACGGTCGCCATGGTCGGCAAACATGATGTCGGCTTTATAGTTCGGCACTATTATGATACCCGTCGGAGTTTCCGACATGTGGCATTCGTAGAGGGTGCTGTCGCGGTCGTAGATGCGGCAGAAGGTCGTACCGTCCTGAGGATAGTCATATTCCGCCCCGATGGGGTACTCCACATGCCTCAGCGTCCACGCCCCTTGCAGGAAAAAAGTTTCCTCACTCTTTTTGTCGCTGCACGCAGAGAGCAGCAGCATCGCGGTCATAATCATTATAAGTATTCGCTCCATATCTGTTGTTTTAGCATTGCAAAAGTACATAAAAACCATCAGTCAGGCAAGAAAAACAGTTTGCATTTTGTTTGCAACTACAAAAAATCCCTCCAACGTCCCTAATAACCACTTCGGGAGGACCCGCACATTGCGAATCCTCCCGAAGTTATGTTTTCTGCTACACCTTTATAATATATATATATTCCAACGCCACGCCATCAATGCGTCGGAATAAACTCATCTTCAATCTGATTTAGCATCTTTATTGTGGCCTTGATGGCGGCTTCCGTCTGGTCGGCATCAAGGGCGCGGGTGCGTATCACCCTGCCGTCCTTCATGCGCCATGTTATCTGCGTCTGAACGAGGGCGTCGGTGCGGCCGCCGGGAGGAATGGTGACGGAATAGTTCTCAAGCATTGGGAAGGTGCGTCCCAGCGTCTCCTTATATATATAACGCAGAGCCTTTACGAAGGCGTCATATTGTCCGTCACCGGAGGAGTCTGCCTCGTAGCGCTTGCCGTTGATGCTTATCTTAACGCAGGCATGGGGCTTCAGACCGTAAGAGAGGCTGACCATATAGCCTTTCAGTTTTACCTTGTCCTCGGGAGCAGAGTGCTTCAGCACGTCAGCCACGATGAATGGCAGGTCGTCCTGTGTGACGATGGCCTTTCTGTCACCCAACTCCGTGATGCGCTGCGTCACCTTCTTTGTCTGTTCGGGGGTGAGCTCAAGACCAAGCTCCTGCAGGTTCTTCTCGATATTCGCCTTGCCGGAATTCTTGCCGAGGGCATATTCGCGTTTACGTCCGAATCGCTCCGGAACGAGGGCATTGCAATAAAGGTTGTGCTTGTTGTCGCCGTCGGCATGCACTCCAGCCACCTGTGTGAAGACGTTGTCTCCCACGATAGGCTGATTGGGTGCGATGGTGATGCCCGAATATCCTTCCACCACATGTGACACCTCGTTGAGCATATCCTCCTGAATGGATGTCGTGATGCCCAGCTGGTCGTGCAGCGATGCCTGAACAGATGCCAGCGGAGCATTGCCGCAGCGTTCACCGAGTCCGTTGACGGTGACGTGCACACCCTTTGCACCGTTACGGACGGCAGCAAGGGTATTGCCCACAGCAAGGTCATAGTCGTTGTGGGAGTGGAAGTCAAAATGCTCGCTGGGGAAGCGTGTGGTGATATCCTTAAAGAACATTCCTGTCTCTGTCGGTGTCAGCACTCCGAGAGTGTCGGGAAGCATGAAGCGCTTGATGCCGATGCCCTGAAGGGACTCTATCATGTGATACACGTAGTCAGCATTGTCACGCATACCATTGCTCCAGTCCTCAAGATAAAGATTGACGCTGAGGCCAGCCTTCTGCGCCATTGCCACATTAGCCTTGATGTCGGCAATGTGTTCGTCGGGCGTCTTGGAGAGCTGGTGTACGCAATGGTTTTTTGACCCCTTCGTCAGCATATTGATAACCTTGCCGCCGCAGTCGGTAATCCACTTGATGGACTTTCCGTTATCAACAAATCCCAACACCTCGATGCTTTCGAGAGCATCAGGCCTGCCACCGTCTTCTACCTTAGCGGAAGACAGCTGCTGGGCGTAGCGGCATATCATGGTGACGGCTTCCTTCTCGCCTTCCGAAACACGTGCCGAGGCAACCTCAAGGCGATCAACCTTGACGTCTTTCAGCAACAGACGCGCTATGCTCAGTTTCTCATGAGGCAAAAAGGATACTCCGTTGGTCTGTTCTCCATCACGGAGTGTTGAGTCGAGTATTTCTATATTATTGAACATTGAACATTGAATTTTTCCTCCCTTTTGGGGAGGTCGGGAGGGGCTTTTTATCTTTTCTCCTCCCAGGCAACAATCTTGTCCTGATTTTCGAGCAGGAAGTCGATGTCGTCGAGGGCATTCATCAGACAGTATTTCTTATAGCCGTTGATGTCGAATTTCTCGCTCTTGCCAGTTGCCTCGTTGGTAACGGTCTGGTTAGGCACATCTACTGTCACAACCGTCTGAGGATTGCTCTTGATGCTTGCAAAGAGTTCTGCCTGGAACTCTGGTGTTACGATGACGGGCAGCACGAAGCAGTTGAGGAGGTTATTGCGGTGGATATCAGCAAATGATGAAGATATTACCACACGGACTCCATATCCTGCTATTGCCCATGCAGCGTGCTCACGAGAAGAACCGGACCCCCAGTTCTTACCGCCTACGATGATTTCGTGAACACCCTCATGAGGTGCCTCGCTATATTCAGGCTGGTTCATGACGAAATCAGCTACAGGCTTGTCGTTAGCATCGTAACGCAGGTCGTGCATGAAAGCCTCACCGAAGAATTTTGGGTCACGTGTGGTGAAAGCCAGATAACGTGCCGGGATAATGAGGTCGGTATTACAGTTGTCAATCTCAATAGGAATACAGGTTGACTTGATTATGTTGAATTTCTGTTTTGCCATAGTTTAAAACACTTCTGAGCGAAGCGAATTTAATTTTTAATGTTTAATATTTAATCTTAAACTTTCCTCGGGTCAGTGATGACACCTGTTATAGCACTTGCAGCAACTGTCAGCGGACTTGCAAGGATGGTGCGGGCACCAGGTCCCTGACGTCCTACGAAGTTACGGTTGGAGGTAGAGATTGCCAGCTTTCCTGCAGGCACCTTGTCTGGATTCATTGCAAGACACGCAGAGCATGATGGCAGACGCAGTTCGAAACCAGCTTCCTCAAGAATCTTGTCAATGCCCTCGTCGATAATCTGCTGGCGTACGAGCCAAGAACCAGGAACGAGCCAAGCTACAACGCTGTCAGCCTTCTTCTTACCTTTTACTATTGAAGCAAAAGCGCGGAAGTCTTCTATGCGACCATTAGTACAAGCACCGAGGAAGACGTAATCTACAGGTTTGCCCTCCAGCTTCTCACCAGGAGCAAACTGCATATAGTCAAGCTGGCTCTTCAGCTGTGCAGCCTCTTCTGCAGAAACAGAATCGAGAGTTGGTACAGTACCGTCGATAGCGATGCCGGCACCAGGGTTTGTGCCGTATGTGATGCGTGGAGCAATGTCCTCAGCCTTGTATGTCACCTCCTTGTCGAATACTGCATTGTCGTCACTCTTCAGGGTCTTCCAGTAAGCAACAGCCTTATCCCATGCCTCACCCTTTGGAGCATACTCGCGTCCCTTGAGGTAAGCAAATGTAGTCTCGTCAGGAGCAATGATACCAGCTCTTGAACCCATCTCAATAGAGAGGTTAGAGAGAGTCAGACGTCCCTCCATACTCATATTGCGGATTGTAGAACCGGCATATTCCACTACATATCCTGTAGCACCAGAGGTAGTCATCTGGGCCATGATATAGAGGGCCACATCCTTCGCTGTTACACCCTTCTGCAACTCGCCCTCGATATTGATGCGCATAGACTTTGGCTTTGACTGCAGAATAGTCTGCGAAGCCAATACCTGTGCCACCTCAGATGTTCCGATACCCATAGCGAGAGCACCCACAGCACCGTGTGTAGAAGTGTGTGAGTCACCGCAGACTATTGTCATACCAGGCAGTGAAAGACCCTTTTCAGGACCTACGACGTGGATGATACCGTTGTCCTTTGTACCCATTGTGAAGTGCTTGATGCCAAACTCCTCGCAGTTAGCCTTGAGGGTGTCAACCTGCTTCTTGCCGATAGGGTCATCGATACGCTCCTGCTGGTCAGAAGGAGTGTTATGGTCAGGCATTGCTATAACGTGATCAGGACGGAATACCTTGATTCCCTTGTCACGAAGAGTGTCAAAAGCCTGTGGTGATGTTACCTCGTGGGCATAAAGCCTGTCAATATACAGTTGTGTGGGACCGTCTTCCACAACCTGAACGATGTGGGAATCCCAGATTTTGTCAAAAAGTGTGTTCATTATATTTTTGCGACTTTGAATTTGTTTATACAGTCAATATATGCTTCAACGGAAGCTGTCACGATGTCGGTATTAGAGCCGAAGCCGTAGTAACGGGTGCCCTCGTGCTCTACCTGCATGTGAACCTTACACAGGTCGTCAGAACCCTTGTTGATAGCCTGAATGGTCAGCTCCTTCAGTTCCATTTCGCGGTGGATGATATTCTTCAGAGCCTTGATAGAAGCATCCACAGGACCATTACCAGTAGCGGCTGCCTCAAATAGCTCGTTAGCAATCTTCAACTTGATAGCAGCGATAGGAGTAACGCCCTTACCAGATGTAACCTGCAGCGATTCGAGCTTCACGTGGTTCTCACTGGTGTCAGCGCTGACGCCAGCCAGTACGAGCAGGTCTTCGTCACCAAGCTGCTTCTTCTTGTCGGCCATCTCAAGGAATTTCTCGTAAGTCTTGTCGAGGTGCTCCTGATCCATTTCGATACCCAGCACAGATAGACGGTGCTTCAGGGCAGCACGTCCTGAGCGGGCGGTAAGTACGATGCTGTTCTCGTCAATACCCACGTCCTTTGGATCCATTATCTCATAGGTTGAAACATTCTTCAGCACACCGTCCTGATGTATGCCGGATGAGTGAGCGAATGCGTTCTTTCCCACAACGGCCTTGTTGGGCTGCACAGGCATATTCATCAGCGTGCTCACCATACGGCTTGTAGGCCATATCTTCTGGGTGTTGATATTTGTCTCGATGCCCAGGTCGGGGTGCGTCTTGAATATCATGGCAATCTCCTCCAGTGAGGTGTTGCCGGCACGCTCTCCGATACCGTTGATGGTAACCTCTACCTGACGTGCTCCACCAAGCACACCGGCTACGGTGTTTGCTGTTGCCATACCGAGGTCGTTGTGACAGTGGGTAGAGAGGATACTCTTTCCTGCTGCAAAGGCATCAACGTGCTCATAGAGGTACTTTATCTTCTCGTTGTATTCATTTGGAAGACGGAAACCTGTTGTGTCAGGAATGTTGCAGACGGTAGCACCGGCCTTTGTTACAGCATCAATAACTCTTGCGAGATACTCGTTGTCAGTACGGCCTGCATCCTCAGCATAGAACTCTACGTCCTCAACATACTTCTTTGCATACTTCACTGCTGCTACGGCACGCTCTATTATCTCCTCACGGGTAGAGTTGAACTTGTACTTGATGTGCGAGTCTGATGTGCCGATACCTGTGTGAATACGTTTGTGCTTTGCATATTGCAGGGCCTCTGCTGCGCAGTCAATATCTTTCTCAACGGCACGTGTAAGGGCACAGATTGTTGGCCATGTAACAGCCTTTGAAATTTCAATCACTGAGTTGAAGTCGCCTGGCGAGCTTATTGGGAAGCCTGCCTCTATGACGTCAACGCCTAACTGCTCCAGCTGCTTTGCCACCTGAATCTTCTCAACGGTATTCAGCTGACAGCCTGGAACCTGCTCACCATCTCTCAGAGTGGTGTCGAAAATATATAATCTATCTGCCATAATTAAAATGAATTATTTTGCTCCTGGGGCAGCATCATTGCCCGCTGCTGTTTGTGTTTTCTTCTGAAGTGATTCTTTCTTATTGTTACTTGCCATCTTCACAGCATCCTTTGGAAGATTCTCCTTGTGCAGCTCAGCGATGACTGGTGTTGTCTTTCCGCTTACTACAGGCTTCTTCGGACCAGTGATGTCATACACCTTTATCTCGTTCTGACCTTTCTTCAGCCAGCATCCTGGCAGGTACAGCGTCTGCTGTGGACCTACGTTCCAGTAGCGACCTATGTTATGTCCGTTCACGAATACCATACCCTTGCCCCATGAACTCATGTCGAGGTATGTGTCACCCACCTTGCTCATGGTGAAGGTGCCTTCGTAGTTATATGTGGTCTCTGCAGGGAAGAGGTATATCTTCCAGTCCTTGAGGTTGTATGTCACTTCGTGTTGTCCAGCCTTGCCGATAACTTCTACTGACTTCGTGATGCCCTTCGGGTCTTTTATCTCTTTTGAATAGTTGATGCGGCCCATTGCCTCCACGAAGATAGAGAGTTTCTCACCTTCTGCAACGTCCTCTTTAATCATCAGGGTATTCTCGTTGTTGCTGCCACGATACAGCTCACCGATTTTCTTCTTCCCGATGCAGACAATAGCATAGTCAGCAACATTATTGATGCGTATGTATGAGTTTGCCTTTACTGCTGGCATCGTAGTCGTGTACATGATGCTGCCGTAGCCCATGTTAAACTGTTCCATAGACTGGATGTCCTGTGACTCTATTGCCGGCTTTGCCATTATCTCGTCAACAGGTGTTGAGACAGCCTTCAGTGTTACCTCTGGGAAAGAGACAACTGGCATCGCCTTTGGTACTGCAGGCAGCTTGGTGTCTGAATATTTCTGCAGCAGTTCACGCAGTTCGTAGTACTTTGGTGTTGCAGCACCCTGTTCGTCTATTGGTGCATCATAGTCATAACTGGTGCAGTCGGGCTGATAGCCTGGCACGTTAGAGCCAGCCCAGTGTCCGAAACTCGTTCCTCCGTGGGTCATATAGAGTGAGAAGGAGATGCCGTTCTCAAGCATGGTGCCGATACCCTTAACCATAGCGTTTGAAGGGCGTGTCTCGTGGGCGCGTCCCCATCCGTCAAACCATCCGCTCCAATATTCTGAACACATCATAGGAGTGTCAGGACGCAGCTGCTTTACCTTCTTGAACTGATCCAGTACGTCAGCACCAGTGCCGAAGTTCATGGTCCACAGCAGGTCGGGTAGGGCGTTAAGCTCAAAGTTGCTTGACCAGTCACACTGGAACAGAGTTGTCTTGTCGAAACCGACAGAGCGCAGGCAGTCGCGTATCTCGCTGACGTAAGGCTTGTTAGTGTCATAAGAGCCGTATTCGTTCTCTACCTGTACCATGATGATAGGGCCGCCATTCTGTATCGTCAGCGGAGAGAGTTGCTTACCCACCTCTGCCTCAAAAGCCTTTACGCGGTTGAGGAAGGTTGGGTCTTGTGTGCGCAGCTGAATGTCCTTGTTCTTCAGGAGCCACCAGGGCAGACCGCCCATTTCCCATTCAGCGCAAACATATGGTCCGGGACGTACAATGACGTACATGCCGTTCTTCTGACACAGTTTCACGAACTCTGCCACATTCCTGTCACCGCTCCAGTTGAAACTGCCCTCCTGCTCCTCGTGGTAGTTCCAGAAGATGTATATGCAGATGGTATTCATGCCTAGGGCCTTGCACATCTTGATGCGATGCTCCCAGTATGGCTGTGGGATACGTGCGTAGTGCAACTCAGCAGCCTTTACTATAAATGGCTTGCCATTTAGCAGGAAAGTACCTTTGCCAGCTTCGAATGTGCCGCTCTTTGCCATCATAGCGACTGACATCATTAATGCAGCGATTGTCAGTAAAATTTTCTGTTTCATATGCGTGTACGTGTACGTTATATGTCATTTGAGCGGCAAAAATACAAAAAAAATCCTAAATGCGAAAGAAATTATAATTTTTTTTGCTACTTTTGCAGCCATTAAACGTATTTTGACTATATTTCTGCTCGTCTTTCTGGCGTTATATGCTATGGCTGGTAAAGATGATTCGGTTGTCGTGCGCCATAATATGGTTTACGAAAAAGTACGCATGGCCCTGAATGACGTTGATGTCTTAGGCAACGATCGTAAATACGTAAAGAAATACGCTTGGCTGAAGGATTTCGTTGAAAAGTGTGACCTCAACAACAAGATCATCCTCCCCTTAATTGTCGAGGAGCAGGTGAAGGATGTCTATATCGATTCTCTTGAGAAAAAACGTCGCACGGTTATCAAGGGCATACGTCGTTCTGGTCTTAATGACCTTTTCGATACGGGCCAGATAATCAACGTCATCATGGGCGATATCTTTGTCGATGTCGATGTGCGTGATGAGCAGATGCGCTTCATCGGACGACGTTTCTATTCACCGATTTCGCCCAAGAATGCTTTGCGCTATAATATCGATATGGTAGAGGTGAATGACAGTACTGTGACATATCGTTTCTCCCCTAAGAGTCGTTTCGATACAGGTTTTGTGGGTACTATGGTGCTTTCCAACGACTCTACCCGTCAGGTACGTTCCATCCGCATGGGGCTGCCATATAAGTCGATGGTGAACTATATCGATACCCTCGACATCCATCAGGAATTTAAGAAACTGACGGTTCAGAGTGACTCTGTTACCCATGATATTTGGGTACTCGACAAGAGTACTGTTTTGGCAGAGTTGTCACTCATTCCGTCCCTTGGAAGGGCTGTCTTCACACGTGAAGAGACATTCTATAACCACGAACTTACCAAGGTACCTGCCAAGATGATGTCAGGCAAGGCGCCCGAGAAGACAACGATGGAGCCAAAGGCTGAGTATCGCGATACTACTTTCTGGCGCAGAATGGTGCAAAACAAAGATGCTGGTGGAAGCGGAAGGATGCGTCGCGATATCTTCAGGAGAATATTGGGATATGCTATGGATATAAAGTTCCTGCGACCCTTTGCCTGGCTTACGAAGGCAATCATAGATAATTATATCCCTACATCTACGCCCAGTTATTTCGATGTCGGCCCTGTCACTTCTCTGATATCCCGAAACATGGTTGATAAGTTCCGCTTGCACTTCGGTGGTCAGACAACGGCAAATCTCGATAAACATTGGTTCTTTGGAGGATATTATGCCTATGGCTTCAATTATAATAAGCATTACTATGACGCCAAGGTCTTGTATTCTTTCAATCCGAAGCAATACTCGTCAGAGGAATTCCCTCGTCGCTATATCTCCTTTGAGTCCAACTACGATCTCTGCTACCTTAATGATCGCAATTTACACGATATAAATAAGGATAACATCTTCCATTCCTTCAAGTGGTACGAGGACAGCAAGATGATAATCTATAACCAGCAGCGTCTTTCCTTTACCTATGAGACCGATAATGGCTGGCGTCTGAAGTCAAGCATACAGCACGATATCGATGAGGCCACGGGAATGCTGGTCTTCAAGCCTCTCTCGGAATGGAGCGGTAAAGACTCTGCCGATGTCAAGTCTATTCATCACGGAAAGATAACGATTACTGAACTGCAGCTTGGAATGGAGTATTCCCCAGGTGCAAAATATTACAATACCCGATACAGACAGATGCCTGTCAATGACGAGATGCCGGTAATCGGCCTTACGCATACCTGGGGTGTAAAGGATCTCTTCGGAGGAAATTATAACCACCATTCTACGGAATTCAGTGTCTATAAACGCCTGTTCCTCGGCTCATGGGGATTCCAGAATTTCAACTTCAAGTGTGGAGCCGAATGGTGTAAGGTGCCATATCCCTTGCTCCTTTCTCCTGCCTCAAACCTCTCTTATGTTGCTGATGACAATTCTTTCCGCTTGTGTAGTACATCCGAATTTGTCAGCGACAGATTCATACAGTTCCTGTGGTCGTGGGAGATGAATGGTAAGATATTCAATCTCATACCTTATATACGCAAGTTCAAGTTGCGTGAGTATGTCGGCATTAGGGCCTATTGGGGCTGGCTCACCTCGAAGAATGACCCTCGTCTACCCCAGAATGCGAACAGTGACATACTGATGGCCTTTTGTAAGAAGATGTACACCCTCGACAGGGGGAAACCGTATCTGGAGGGAGTCATAGGCATACACAATATCATAAACATCTTTAATATAGATTATGTGTATCGCTTTGACTATATGCACCTTGGCGACCCTCGCCGCTCAGGCATACGATTCTCTGCAAGATTTACGTTCTAGTAATGGTTATTGGTTATAGGTTATGGGTTATCGACCTTTGACCTTCGACAATAAAAAAACAAGGCTTTTTGCCTTGTCTTTTTGTGCGCCTGACAGGACTCGAACCTGCACATCGTGAGACATTAGATCCTAAGTCTAACGCGTCTACCAATTTCGCCACAGGCGCGGGTGATTTTCACCGAATTGCCGTGCAAAGGTACGATTAAATTATGAGAAATGCAAGAAAATCAACAAAAAAATGATAGCAACCTTAAGAATTAAGGTATAAATATTCATGAAATGATGACCTGGATGCTCGCATATAGAGGTATCAGGGCATGAAAATTTATAAAAAGTCGCAGACTTTGCTATCGATTTTATTGTATTTTCTTATATTTCCATGATGCAGTATCTTCGACGAATGTCAAAGGTACGAAAAATCCGGTTATTTTTATAATTTTGCAAAAAAAGTAAAGAAAAATTTGCGTAATACCGAAAAAAATACTACTTTTGCACCCGCTAAATCGCAAAAAGGTTTATCCACTGTTTATTTTGGTGCGTTGGATGAGCGGTTTAGTCTCCGGTCTGCAAAACCGGCCAGGGCGGTTCGACTCCGCCACGCACCTCAATGGAAAAGGGACTCAATCGGGTCCTTTTTTTTGTTTTGTTTTCGTCTTGCCCTGAGCCTGTCGAAGGGTTATCGTCCTTCGTACGAAGTCTTTTAGTCTTCCGTCTTTGCTACCCATACCTTGTGCGAACCAGCGCCTTTGGCTTTTATGCCAGACTTTGGGTCGGCAACGAGTTTTGACAGCTCTCTTGATGCTGTGCTATAGTTCATTTTGTTAAGGTTTGCATAATCCTGTAATCCTATTGAGCCGTGTTTCTTGATATATTGGAGTGCTCGTTTCCGACGCTCCTCCAGAGTATATGGGGAAGGCTTGGCAGCGGCTTCTTCTGAACATTCGAAAGAACTCTCCCTGTTGATTTTGTCAACCAACTTTTTGTCCACCCTGAAGTTTACGCCTTTGGCCCTTACGTGATTGTATTTCTTCTTTGTACCAGCCTTTTTTTCTTTCTTTGTATCCTCGTCTTCGTCCTTCTTGTTGTTAAATTCCAGCGCAAGCGAGAAGACCCCAATGTTGTCTATCTTCAAGGAATGTCCCATAGGCAGATATGTCATCATAACTTCTGCTAATGTGTCCAGTACACCTCTGACAGTACCTGGACTGAAAGCTGGCGAATACTTGTTTACGAGTTCTACCACCTTCTCATAGTCAAACTCGTTATATACTTGCATTTTTGGGAATTTCCTTCCCTTTTTGCCGTTGCCCATATTGGCAACCATTTCCTTAATGACGTAATTTCCCATACTACTAATACTATTTTATATTTCAAACTCTGCAACTTGAATTGCGAACTTTGCAACCTGAATTGCAAACTTAGCAACTTAGATTGCAAACTTTGCAATTGAAACTCTCTGCAAGGGTACGAAAAAATATCCAAGACCACAAAAATAATCCGGATGTGTAGCTGGAATACCTGCAGAAACCTCTTACGTTCTTGGAAATCTTCCGTAAAGAAATATTGTGTAGCCAGGAATTATAAATATAAGTATGAGATACATGTATGAAGGTACTTCAATTATATGAAAGATGTCCATTATTATGACAAGTGATGCCATAGTATAAACAAAAGCTCTGTTTCTTGCTGTTAAACATTCATTCTTATGAATAAAAAGCCTGTATATCAATACTAATACGATTGGCACAGCAAATACAAATATGCGAAACCATGTATATTCCCAAATGTAGAAGTAATTGTGCGCAACATCGTTGTATCCCAATAGGTTATTGATAAACTTACCGATATACATTTGTAACAGGTAAAAGAAACCAATAAACCAATGGTAATTCTTGCTAATATAGTCCTTCATAATTCTTTCGTTTTTTTTATATTGTCTTTTGCCTTTTCATTGTATATTTTTTTCATTTTCCTTTTAAATAAATTGCGGCATTCAAAGGTAAAAATATATCACAAGTCAATGGTTAGGTTATCGTGTTTAAGACATCTATTAAACATGGCTCATAAGGATACACATTTTTTTATGATATCCTCACTTACTCCTTGCTTTCTCAGATTTTCTGCTATTTTTTCTTTTTCGGACTGCTTTTCCATCAGCCATCTAAGCTGGTCCACAATAGCGTGCAACGCCATCTTGAGACGTTCTACGTGATTTGGATTATTGACATCTATTCCGCAGAATGGAGCCCTGTCTTTGTGCAGACAGAGATAGTAGATGCCGCTAATCAATAGTGCAGACCATGCAACGATATCAACATTAGTGCCAAAATAGTGACTTAGGTATTTACCTGCTAAAGGTAGAGTGTGCTCTTCCCTAAGTTTAGAAGTATAGTTCGTAATGTCGTTACCTTGGGCTACTTCCCATCTGAGTAGCTCAAGCATAAGGGATTTGCCACTCAATTCTGAAAGCAGACAACAAAGCATGTTGTAAACATCCTCCATCATGTCTTCTCCATTCATGGCATTCTTAATAACATCACTAAACCAATAGTCGCGTTTTTTCACAAATTCTCCATAGAACTCGTCAATATTCTTATACCTCTTATAAAATACTGTTGGCTCAATTTCAGCTTCTTTCATTATGTCTGTGATAAGGGTATTCGAAAAGCCTCGCTCCATGATTAACCTTTCAGCAGCCTTGTTAATAGCATTGTCTAAATCGCCCTTTGTTCTTCTTGGCTTTCTCACTTTTTTATTTTGTTCGGATGACATATTCGCTTCCATAGTTTGAGAAATATTTGCTGCAAAGGTAGTAAACTTTTTCATATATACGAATAAAATGCGGTTATTTGTTGTGTAAATTACCATTATTTAGCAAAACCAAATTGTATATAAACTTTTTTTTCGCAAAAGTTTGCAGGTATGAATCAAAAGAAATACGTGCAAATTATAGAATTTCTATTATAGAATTTGTATAATATAAAATATTTTACTTAACTTTGCGCTCAAATCTCCCAGTTCCGTACAGCGTACCTTTGGCGACTGTTATGAAAACAAAACTGATAATATAAAAGAATGAAAGATGGACATTAAGAAAATCATAAACCCTTGGCTGAACCGTCCGGAATATAACTGTTTCGGATGTTGCCCCAACAATCCCATAGGACTTCACATGACTTTCTGCGAAGAGGGAGAGTATATCACCAGTAAATGGCATCCCAGCCAGAACTATCAGGGATGGATAAACACAATGCATGGGGGCATCCTGAGCACTTTGATTGACGAGGTGTGTGGATGGGTAGTAACCCGAAAGCTGCAAACCAGCGGATATACCGTACAACTGAATGTGAAGTTCCGAAAGGCTGTAATGACAACAGAACCGGAACTGGCAATCAGGGCAAAGGTTACGAAACAAGTAAGAAACCTCGCCTATATCAATGCGGAGATAATAAACTCCAAAGGCGAAGTCTGCAATGAGGGTGAGGCAATCTATTTCCTTATGAACGAAGAGAAAGCAAAGGAAATGGGCTTCCTACGTTGCGAAGTGGAGTAAAGATTCTCGTTTTTCAAAGAATGTCCCATAGGCAGACATGTTTTCATCACTTCTGCTATGGGAAAGTGTAGTCAGAACTGAGAGAACTTGGGATTATCGACGAAGTTAAATGTGAAATGTTTCTTTTAATAACTTCAAAAATATTTTTTGTTGTGATATGATTGTTTTTTGATACATTTTTATTATTTTTGCAACGGAAATATTTTTTGAAAGCGTTATAAATCATGGCTACATATATTATAATAGGTATAGTTATCGGCTGCTGCATAGGTGGCATTATAGCATATCTGATGATGAAGGGTCAGAGGGATGTGCTGCAGGAACGTGTGCTGAATACAGAAAAGCAGTGTGAGGAGCAGAAGGCGTTTCATGCATCGCAATTAGAGGCGTTGAAACAACAGCAAAAGGAACAACTGGAGCTGCAGATGAATATTGTGAAGGAGCAGATGAATACTGCTTCTGAGAAGATTCTGAAGGAACGCTCCGAACAACTGACAGAAAAGAATAAGGAGTCGTTGGCAGCAATTCTCAATCCCCTGAAGGAGGATATTGTACACATGAAGGATGCTGTGGAGAAAAGCGGTCAGCAGCATAAGGAGACAATGGTGCGCCTCGATGCTACGATAAAGCACTCCATAGAACAGAGCAAGGAGATTGGCGACAGGGCCGACAAACTGGCGCAGGCACTGACGGGAGAGAATAAGACACAAGGTAACTTCGGAGAGTTGCGACTGAAACAACTTCTGGAGGATATGGGACTGGAAGAAGGTGTGCAGTTTGAGGAACAAACCACTATGCGCGATGCTGCGGGAAATACTCTGTATGACGAAGAGGAGGGACACAGAATGGTGCCTGACGTGATACTGCATTTCCCCGATAAGCGTGATGTCATCATCGACTCAAAGATGTCATTGAAGGCCTTTGGCGACTACCATAATGCACAGACGGAAGAGGAACGACAGAATGCTCTCATGAGACACATCGTCTCAATGAGAAATCATGTCAACGAATTGGCACGAAAGAACTATAGTGCATACATCAAGGAGGGAAGGGGAAAACTGGACTTTGTCATGATGTATGTTTTCTCAGAGAATGCTTTGCAGCTGGCCCTTTATAATGAGCCGGGATTATGGAAAGAGGCATACGATAAAGGTGTCATCATTGCCGGCAGCCAGAACCTGTATATGATGCTGAGAGTTTTGGAGATGACTTGGAGACAGGTGAAGCAGATTGAAAATCAGGAGAATATCATAAAAGCTGCTGACGAGGTGATAAATCGTGTACAGATGTTCTACGAAAGATTCCAAAAAGTTGACGAGATGCTTAACAAGACATCGAAGGCTTTTGAGGATATGAAGAATATCAGCGGACCTTCAGGACCAAGCATTGAGGTGGCTGCAAAGAAACTCATAAAATTTGGGGCAAAAGAGAATCCGAAACGAAAATATAGCCTAAAGAAATCACCTGATGGTGAAGAACCTTTGGGAATAGAAGAGACTACTGTGGCATAATCTTTTTGAGCAGTTTCACGGCTTCGGTGACGTTGGGGATGCATTTTATTACGAGGCGGTTGTTGCTGCCCACTTTCTTGAAGTCACATTGCTGCGGATGCCTGCCGACATAGTTCAGGATTGCATCAAAGAAACGGCTCTGGTAGAAGATACTGCTCTCGTTGCTGACAAACTGCATCTGCATTAGATGCTGCTTGAGGACGAGCTTTTCGCATCCCAACTTTCTTCCCAAACGTCTTAACAATACTACCATCAATAATTCTTCTCCTTCCGGAGGCATAGGGCCAAAGCGGTCTTCCATACGTTTGCGATAAGCCTCAAGGTCGCTGTCGGTCTCGATATTGTCCAACTCCCTATATAATATCATCCTCTCGCTACTGCCCGGAACGTAATAATCGGGGAAGTACATCTGCAAGTCGCTCTCTATGGTGCAGTCGTCAACAAAGTCTTTGCCAGAGAGATTTTCGCCCTCTTCGAGTTGTTCTTTGTAAAGATCCTGGAACTCGTCATTCTTAAGTTCGTTGACAGCCTGAGAGAGAATCTTCTGATAGGTCTCATAACCCAAGTCTTCCATAAAGCCAGACTGTTCTGCCCCCAGCAGATTGCCTGCTCCGCGAATGTCCAGATCCTGCATCGCCAATGAGAAACCGCTACCAAGGTCGGCAAAGGTCTCAAGGGCCTCCAGACGCCTGCGGCTCTCGGTGGGCAGATAAGCCAAAGGAGGCGCCAGCAGATAACAGAATGCCTTGCGGTTGCTACGCCCCACACGGCCACGCATCTGGTGAAGGTCACTGAGGCCGAAGTGATTGGCATCATTTATGATGATGGTGTTGGCATTTGGGATGTCGATACCATTTTCTACTATGGTAGTGGAAAGGAGAACGTCATATTCATAGTTTATGAAGCCCACTATAATCTTCTCCAGCTCATCGGGCTTCATCTGTCCGTGTCCGACAGCGATGCGACAGTCGGGGATGTGGCGTTGTATTATCTCACGCATCTTGTCAAGCGTGGCGATGCGGTTGCAGACGAAATAAACCTGTCCGTCACGGGACATCTCAAAATTGATGGCCTCTGTGATGAGCTCGGCAGAGAAAGTCGCCACCTGGGTGTCGATAGGCTGCCGGTTGGGTGGGGGAGTGCGCATGATGCTCATGTCGCGGGCTCCCATGAGTGAGAACTGCAGGGTGCGGGGAATAGGTGTTGCCGACATAGTGAGGGTATCGACATTACTCTTCAGTTGACGCAGCTTCTCCTTCGTTGAAACACCGAATTTCTGCTCCTCGTCGATTATGAGTAGTCCGAGGTCTTTCCACTTCACATTTTTGGTCAGCATACGATGGGTGCCGATGAGAATATCCACCTCGCCGCTCTCAAGTTTTTCCAAGAGCTCTTTTGTCTGTTTTGGGGTGCGGGCCCGAGAGAGGTAGTCGACCTTTACGGGCATATTCTGCAACCTCTTAGTGAATGTCTTAAAGTGTTGCAGAGCCAATACTGTTGTAGGCACCAGTACTGCCACCTGCTTGCCGTCGTTGGCGGCCTTGAAGGAGGCTCGGATAGCCACTTCCGTCTTACCAAATCCTACGTCTCCGCATATCAGACGGTCCATAGGACGCGCCTTCTCCATATCCTGTTTTACCTCCTGTGTCGCCTTCATCTGGTCTGGGGTGTCCTCATAGAGGAAGGAACCCTCCAGCTCGTGCTGCAGATAAGTATCGGCAGAGAAGGCAAAACCCTTCTCGTGACGACGTTTTGCATAGAGTTTTATGAGATCTCGGGCAATGTCTTTTATTCGTGTCTTTGCACGTTCCTTGATGCGCTCCCATGCTCCTGTACCAAGGGCGCTGAGACGTGGCGGCTCGCCAGTATCGGAACGTCTGTACTTGCTGATTTTGTAAAGAGAGTGGATGGAAACATCTACCTTGTCATTCTTCTGATAGACAATGCGGATTACCTCCTGATACCCCTGCGTTATGGTGCCGTCGGCATTTTTTGTTGTGGTTGGCACTCTGACAAGACCTGCAAACTTACCAATGCCAAAATCTACGTGTACAATGAAGTCACCTGGTTCCATCTCCTGCAGCTCCTTCATGGTGAGAGCCATCTTACCCCTTTTGGCACTCTGGCCCTGAAGCTGGTATTTATGGAAGCGCTCGAATATCTGGTGGTCGGTAAGGAGCACCATCTTCATGCTGTCATCAACAAACCCTTCATGAATAGTTCCCTTGACGGGTGTCGGAAGAGTTGCTGCGACAATGGAGTTTTTGAGTATCTCTGAAAGACGTTCCTGCTGCTTGTCACTGTCGGATAAAATGTAGGTCTTGTATCCTTTGACCTGATATTCGTTGAGAGTCTCTGCCAGTAGGTCGAAATTCTTGTGGAACAACGGCTGTGGCTGGCAAGAAAAAGAAATGTTCGCATTCTCTTCTGTCTTTGAGGATAATTCAATCAATCGGAATTCCTTTACCTTCTTCTCGAACTCTGTTGCACGGATAAGGTTCAACTCTGCCGTCAACTCACGCATAATCTCAGCCTTATCCGCTTCTGTGGCAGCAGTAAGTCTGTCGGAGAGAGCCTGCTTGGAGAAACCGTCCTTATAGATGTAGTCAATGGCATCTGTCACATATCCCATGTTGTGAGTGACGATGACGGTATTGTCAGGAAGCAGATTGAGGAAAGGTATCTTTGGTGAATCGGAACGGGAAATCTCAGGCACGATGTCAATCTTGTCCAATTGTTCTACAGACAATTGGCTCTCGACGTTGAAAGTACGCAGAGTATCAATCTCGTTATCAAAGAAGTCTATGCGAAAAGGGTCGTCATTACTGTATGAATAGATGTCGACGATGCTACCCCTGACAGCATACTGACCAGGTTCATAGACGTAGTCCTGCATCTGGAATCCCAGTTCCTGCAGTTGTTTCTCAAGTTCTGTCAGAGGAATCTCCTGTCCCTTCTGAAGGGTGATATGACGGCTGTCGAGTTCCTGCTGGCTTATCACGAGTTCTGACAATGCAGCAGGGTATGTTATAATCTTCAGTGGGACTTTTCCATCTTCTGTCAGACGGGTGAGGACGTCAGTTCTTAATATGGAAGAAGAAGCGTCACGCTGTCCGAACTTTACGGCACGTTTGTATGATGAAGGGAAAAATGCGATGTCGCTGTCGCCCATGTTTTTCATGTCCTGATACAGATACCCTGCTTCGTCGGCATCTCTCATGATAAAGAGGATGCTGTTGTGCTGTGCAGCAAAGTGCAGGGCAACAGAACTCTGCGTAAGGCCGCTTATGGTGGCCCTGCGTACATTACTCTTCTTTAGTAGTGATGCCAAAACTTTGCCCGAAGCACTCTTGGCATAAAGAGACGACAGTTCGCTCAGTAACATCTTCAGCCTGCGAAGGTACAAAAAAGAATTGGTGTTACAAACAGGAAGAAGGAAAAAGTGCAAAAAAAACTTAATAATTAGGGGAAACGATGCAGAGGATGTTCTTGTATGGAATATTTTTACTACCTTTGCAACAATGGCGGCAAAACGTCAGAGAAGAGAAAAAAAGCAGTATAAAAATTAGTATTTAACCATAATTGTTTAATTCAAACAACATCCAATTTATGTCACAAAAAAGAGTTTATACCTTCGGCAACGGACAGGCAGAGGGTAATGCGCAGATGCGCGAAGCACTTGGTGGTAAGGGTGCTAACCTGGCAGAGATGAACCTCATCGGTGTGCCAGTGCCTCCAGGTTTTACTATCACAACTGATACTTGTAACGAGTATTACGAGGTTGGTCAGGACAAAATCGTAGAGTTGCTCAATGACGATGTTATGGCTGCTGTAAAGCATGTTGAGACATTGATGAACTGCAAATTCGGAGATCCTGCGAACCCACTGCTCGTCAGCGTACGTTCTGGCGCACGTGCATCAATGCCTGGTATGATGGATACCATCCTCAACCTCGGTCTTAATGACGTTGTTGCAGAGGGTATGTGCAAGAAAACAAATAATCCTCACTTCGTTTATGACTCTTATCGTCGTTTCGTACAGATGTACGGTGACGTGGTTCTCGGCATGAAGCCAGTGAACAAAGAGGATATCGACCCATTCGAGAAAATTATCGAAGAGGTTAAGAAGGAGCAGGGCGTAGAACTTGATAAGGACCTTAGCGTAGAGTCTCTGAAGAAGCTTGTTGCTCTCTTTAAGAAGGCTATCAAGGAACAGACTGGTTCTGACTTCCCAGAGGACCCAATCACACAGCTGTGGGGTGCTATCTGCGCTGTGTTCCGTTCATGGATGAACGAGCGTGCTATCCTCTATCGTAAGATGGAAGGAATTCCTGACGAGTGGGGTACGGCCGTTTCTGTTATGGCAATGGTATTCGGTAACATGGGTGACACATCTGCTACAGGTGTTTGCTTCTCTCGCGACGCAGGTAACGGTGAGAACCTCTTCAATGGTGAGTATCTTATCAATGCACAGGGTGAGGACGTTGTTGCTGGTATCCGCACACCACAGCAGATTACAAAGGTTGGCTCACAGCGTTGGGCTAAGCGTGCAGGCATCTCTGAGGAGGAGCGCGTAGCTAAGTATCCTTCTATGGAAGAGGCTATGCCAGAGCTCTATAAGGAACTGGATGCTCTTCAGGACAAGTTGGAGAAGCACTATCACGATATGCAGGATATGGAGTTCACCGTTCAGGAGGGCAAGTTGTGGTTCCTCCAGACACGTAACGGTAAGCGTACAGGTACTGCAATGGTTAAGATTGCAATGGACCTCGTTAAGGAAGGCCTCATCGATGAGAAGACTGCTATTATGCGTTGTGAGCCACAGAAGCTCGACGAACTGTTGCACCCAGTATTTGACAAGGACGCTCTTGCAAAGGCAAAGGTTATCACACAGGGTCTGCCAGCATCTCCAGGTGCTGCATGCGGACAGATTGTGTTCCATGCTGATGATGCACAGGAGTGGGCTGCTAACGGTCACAAGGTTATCATGGTACGTATCGAGACATCTCCAGAAGATCTTGCTGGTATGGCAAGTGCTGAGGGTATCCTGACAGCTCGTGGCGGTATGACATCTCACGCTGCCGTTGTTGCTCGTGGTATGGGTAAGTGCTGCGTATCTGGTGCTGGTGCCATCAATGTTGACTACAAGAGCAAGACTGTTGAAATCGAAGGCGTTACATATAAGGAGGGCGACTACATCTCTCTGAATGGTTCTACAGGTCAGGTTTATGCCGGCGAAATTGCTACAAAGGCTGCTGAGCTTAGTGGTGACTTCAAGGCTCTTATGGACCTCTGCGACAAGTACACCAAGATGGAAATTCGTACCAATGCAGATACTCCAAAGGATGCTGAGGTGGCTCGTGCATTCGGTGCTAAGGGTATCGGTCTGACACGTACAGAGCACATGTTCTTTGAGGACCAGAAGATTGTTGCTATGCGTGAGATGATTCTCGCAAGCGATACAGCTGGTCGTGAGAAGGCTCTTGCTAAGTTGCTGCCTTATCAGAAGGCTGACTTCTACGGAATCCTGAAGGCTATGGATGGTTTGCATGTAAACATCCGCCTGCTCGATCCACCACTTCATGAGTTCGTACCACACGATCTCGATGGTCAGCAGACAATGGCTAAGGAGATGGGCGTATCTGTTGAGGAAATCCAGAAGCGTGTGAACAGCCTCGCAGAGAACAACCCAATGCTCGGACATCGTGGTTGCCGTCTGGGTATCACATTCCCAGAAATTACTGCTATGCAGACACGTGCCATCCTCGGTGCTGCTTGTCAGCTGAAGAAGGAAGGCTTCGACCCACATCCTGAAATCATGGTTCCTCTGATTGGTATCCTCTACGAGCTGAAGCAGCAGAAGGCTATCATCCAGAAGACTGCACAGGAAGTCTTCGCTGAGGAGGGTATCGAGATTCCATTTGAAATTGGTACTATGATTGAGATTCCTCGTGCTGCCCTGACAGCAGACCGTATCGCTACAGAGGCTGAGTACTTCTCATTCGGTACTAACGACTTGACACAGATGACATTCGGTTACTCTCGTGATGATATCGCAAGCTTCTTGCCAGCATATCTTGAGAAGAAGATTCTGAAGGTTGACCCATTCCAGGTTCTCGACCAGAACGGCGTAGGTCAGCTGATTAAGATGGCAGTTGAGAAGGGTCGCGCCGTTCGTCCAGGCATGCGTACAGGTATCTGCGGTGAGCACGGAGGTGAACCATCATCTGTTAAGTTCTGCGCTAAGATAGGCATGAACTACGCATCATGTTCTCCATTCCGTGTGCCAATCGCACGCCTCGCTGCCGCGCAGGCAGCCGTCGAGGAATAATCGAAAGATGCTGAAAATCAGTTACATAAAGGGCAAGTGTCTGGGAAACAGGTACTTGCCCTTAATTTTTTGTGCATGTTCTGCACGTTCTAAATGCAGAATAAGATGCCGAAAACGGGGCAAATGTTTCCCAAAAATCAGGGGTATGTTTCCCAAAAATCAGTGCCTGTTTTCCAAAAACAATCGGGTGCTTGAGTTTTCAAACAAAACTGGAACTCGTTTTGGGTAGTCTCTTAAACGTCACATTGGCACGATGTAGATTAAGAATTAATGCACAAAATAATATGTACTAATAATTTTCAGTTATGGCAACATTAAAAGCAATCGTCAAATCAAGAGCAAAAAACGGAATGTACCCTGTTTACATCCGTATTACTCAAAACAGACAGTTCTCCTACGTGAGGACATCATGGATGGTCAATGACAAAGGACTCAGTGATGACAAGAAAGACATCATTGACCCTTATGTTATCCAACAGACGTCTCTCATGATTAGTGATTACTACAACAAACTTAATCTCTCAGATACTTCAGCGTGGTCATCAAGTGAGATAATGAACTATCTTTTGGAGTTTGGCAAGGATCTTTCATTTTCAGAATATACAAGAAATCATATAGAGAAGATGAAAGCCAGAGGACAGGAACGTACATCACGTAACTATAAATGGGCACTCCAGCATTTGGAACGTTTTGCTGGAACAGACGACCTAATGTTCTCGCGTCTCACTTCATCTTTTCTTAACCGATGGATAGAAAGTCTTTCTGTGACCAATCGTTGCAAGGAACAATACCCTGTTTGTATTCGTGAGGTGTTTAAGGCTGCTATGAAGGAATACAATGATGAGGAACTTGGCATTATCAAAATCAAGAATCCTTGGGGCAAAATTGTTATTCCAAAGGCTGACATACCTGAGAAGCGTGCTATTTCTGCAAGCATGTTACGTAAGTTCTTTAACGTCGTACCAGACAGAAGTAGATTCACCCATCCTCTTATGGAACTTGGACAGGATGTAGCTTTAATCTCATTCTGTATGTGCGGTCTAAATGCAGTGGATATTTTCAATGCTGAGAAAGGGCAATATGTTGATGGCATATTCCACTATGAGCGTCGTAAAACAAGAAACTCTCGTTCAGATAAAGGTTATTTTGAAGTGCGTGTGCCTGAGTTCTTAAAACCAACATTTGAAAAGTATCTTTCTAAGAATGTTGATTCTCCATGGCTTTTCGAATTTCATGAACGTTTGTCAACTTCCGACTCTTTCTGTGCTAACGTGAATATTGGCATTAAGCAGATATGGGAAAAGGTGGATCCAAATTATAAGGAATCGTTATATGCATTCCGGCATAGTTGGGCAACCATAGCTCAAAATGAATGCGGTGCGTCTTTGGCTGAGGTCGATTTTGGATTGAACCATTCCATGAACAGGATGGCAAGAGTATATGTAAAAATTGACTATTCACCAGCATGGACTCTTAATGAGAAAGTTATTGATTTCATTTTCTTCTCAGACAAGGAGTCAAGAGAAAAGTCTCGAGAGAAAAGCAAGACATTCGAGAGGATTTCCAAATACAACAATGTTCGAGCTGAGGCATATGTAATGGGCAAAAAACTCTGTGCTCTCGAAGATACAGGTTTCTCAAATGTTGACCAGATAATGGATAAGCTTGTGACTCTACTCCCTAAAAAGGTGAGAAATACAAGAGTTCAGTTCAAAATAACCAATGTTGACAAGAACCTCACTCAGATGTATCAGCGTCTGGTGCCATAGTATTTTCTTTTTACCGATAAAAAAACTCAGATATAGCCTTGTGCCATATCTGAGTTTCTTCGTTTATTGTTTATTTACCCAGAAGATAGTTTTGCTGAATGCTTGCTAACTTCTGTAAGTCAATAAGTCTGTATCGCTTCTTGCCTGGTGATATTCTGACTGGCTCTAAGTTACCACTTCTCACCCATCTTTCAACATCAGCTCTACCAAATAACTTGTAAGCCTGAGCTTGACTTATCTCCAGTTGACCTTTTTCGACTTGATGTATTCTTAATGCAACTTTTGTTGCCAGCATATCAACGAACTGTTCAAATGTGACAGTCTTATCTGAAAATTGAAGTGTTGTATTATCGTCCATATACTTATGATTTTTTGTAAGGGCATGGAGGGACTACCCTCGTGCCAGATTCAATTCTGCCGCAAAGGTAGCCCACAAAAACCATAAGTGTGCGTATAGCAGCTATATAGGATTCCGTATATAGTTGTTATATAGCCCTCCTATTTGCAGATAATAGGATTGCTTGCATTTTACAGACATTCTTTCAACTTCTTTATAAATACGTCACA
>ERZ842401.227-NODE-227-length-77967-cov-5.796861_pt1 | contig 77967 bp, 76 predicted proteins | sample MGYA00521270_ERZ842401 | MGnify/ENA primary metagenome ERZ842401 (study PRJEB31892, sample SAMEA3878208) | bioreactor metagenome | biome: Moose rumen | place: Sweden | collected 2011-10 | study: EMG produced TPA metagenomics assembly of the PRJEB12797 data set...
AAGTATTATTGTATTAAATTAATAATTTAATCTTTTTATTATTGAATTTAAAATAATTAAAATAATAAAAATATCTATATATTGTAAATCATTTTCAATGAAATGTTTTTGCCTATGGCATGCATTCCGTAGTTTTCCAGCGTGGTCGGGATATATATATATTGCAACTTTGCGCAATTGAATATAGCACTGTCTCCTAAAGCGGTCACACCTTCAGGAATAACGATATTCCTAATGATTGTGCCTGTAAATGCTAAGTTGCCTATCCGCTTCACATTCGGCATCTTAACTTCATCGATTGTTTTGTTACCTATGAAGGCATGGTCACCAATCTCTGTCACGATGTAGTTCTTTCCTATATAACGTATATATGCGGGTATGGAAATAGTACTCGAGAGATTTGGATAATTGCCTTCAGTATATTTCTCGTATGTCACCACAGCGGTCATCTCTGTCTGGTCTATGATGTACATAATCCCGTTTGCATCCTTTATGAAACTGATGATATTAAATTTCGACCACACTGCCGCATTCTTGTATAACGACTGTGCCGACGCCGGCACACGCAATGTCACAGCAGCAGGATTGGTCAGCCCGTCGAACACCTTTGAAGCCTCGTTCAGTACCACTATACCGTCAACATAGCTCGTTATCTCCTTCAGTGCAGAGCAACCGCCGAATGCCCGGGCGCCAATAGAAATGAGAGTACTCGGCAGAGAAATGTGGGCAACACCCGTACAGCCGTAGAAAGCGTCAGCACCAATCGTCGTCAAACCTTCGGGTAAGTACAGGTACTCTAATTTATTGCAGCCGGAGAACGCATGTTCACCTATCGTCTCAAGGCTTTCACAGTTCCTGACATCTTGAAGCTTCTTGCAGCCGGAACACGCATAGTCGCCTATCGACTTTATGTTTTCATTCAAACGAATCTCAAGGACAGAACAGCCCGCAAAGGCATACGGTCCGACACCGACAACGGGGATATTCTCGCCCCCCCAACTAATGGTTGCGTAAGTATCCAAATAATAGTTTTTCTCTGCAAACAAAGCATAGTTTTCCTCCGGATTCAACGACTCATACGTCACCGTAGCCGTCTTCGCATCGTCATCAATGTCGTAGTAAAGATAACCATCCTTGACATGCTCATAAACCTTTGCATTTGCCTCATCATTTACCGGATAATAAGCTTCCATCCCTTGCTGCCAGGTTTGAGAGTACTCTCTTGTTATCACCGTCTTGTCCGGATTTCCCTTGCCAAATTCAAAATGCTTATGCTCTACGATTCTCGTATAAGGCATATCTAAATCCGTAAAATTCATTCCCGCAACGCCCTGGAAATTCGGAATATCAAGCACCTCTGTCTCAAACCGTAGGCTCCGATATTGCAGTGCTCCATACCTGTAGCCGTAGTATTCGTCAATATGACCTGTGTATATAATCTTATCTGCCACCCCGTCATACCCCTTACGGTCTGACAGATAATCCTCATTCAGTCTTACTTCAACACCATCCAGCATCCGCTCTACCAAAGCCGTGTAGCCGCCAACCGGAATGCCCTGATAGGGATGATTGAAGTAGTTGTTATCATAGATCAGGCGAACCGGTAATCGTTTTATGATAAAAGCCGGAAGCTCGGTGCATTTCCGAGATTAAAGAAATCAGATGAACCGCCTTTCTCCAGATGATGAAGTGCGAGGAGATGCGCATCCGCCAGATCCGTCACATGAATATAATCACGGATACAGCTTCCATCCGGCGTGTCATAGTCAGTGCCAAAGACCTTGATATCAGGTCTGGCTCCGCTTGCCGTATCTAGTACCAGCTGTATGATATGGGTTTCCGGCTCGCCGTAAGTGGCACAGGTTGAACTGAAGATAATCTTGTTGCAGCCATGAGACCTCATCACTTTAAGCAGATTCAGCGTATTTGCCACATTGTTGTAGTAGTACTTCTCCGGCTCTTTTACTGATTCACCCACATAGGCATAGGCGGCGAAATGGAATACCGCATCGATATGATGATTCTCGAACACAGCTTCAAGGTCGGAGATGTTTTTCAGATTACCAACTATTTGTTTTTTCTTAGAATTATTATTTTGCGAAGCTATTATCCGTATAATCCTGCTAAGCTATTGTCCGCAGAAACCTTGACACTCACACAATATCTGTATATACTTGTTGTATATACAAAATCTACGAAAGGAGCGCAAATTATGTATACTGCAAAAGTTTTTCAAAGCGGAAACAGCCAGGCCATACGTATCCCCAAAGAGATGCAAACTACCAATACCGAATTCATCATCAGAAAGATAGGTGACTGTTTTTTCCTACTACCTCCAAATGATCCCTGGGCTCTGCTTAGGCAGACACTTGGTTCCCTTGATGAGGATATTAGCTTTGAGCGTGATCAGCCGCTCATTACAGATTTACCGGCCCGGGAGGAGATTCAATGACATATCTGCTTGACACCAATATCTGTATATACGCCATAAACAATCGTCATCCTAAGCTTACCAACAAACTCCTTACAATCCTTCCCGATGATATCGCTATATCATCAATCACAGTGGGCGAGTTGGAATATGGTGCGGCAAAAAGCAAATGGGGCGACCGAACCCGTCAGACACTATATGCCTTTTTGTCGAATTATACAATCCTGCCTTTTGATAACAACGATGCCATCTGTTTCGGCAATCTACGCGCCGCATTGGCACTCTCAGGCACACCAATTGGAGCTTACGATGTCATGATCGCTGCGCAGGGACTTGTTAAAAATCTTGCTGTGGTCACACACAACACTGGAAAATTTTCAAGAGTTCCCGGATTGGATCTGGAGGATTGGGTGGTTTAAGTATTATTATTCCAAAAAATTCTTATCCACCGATACCCCGCCACCGAAGAAGCGTATCTTGGTAAGATGATATGGCATATAGATTACATCGGGGATATTTTCAACGTTCTGTATCAGAACTTTATAATGATCACGGTATTAGCCGCAGTCATGAGCCTTGCTACCGCTGTTCTGCGCCGATCATGCAGTCAGCACCACAGCCGCTGACAAGAAAACAATCATCGTGCCGTCGCTGCCATCGCCATAAGGATTCATCACCCGATCAGAAGCTTGATTTATGAATAGAAGCTTGTACATAACAAGAAAAAGCTCTGGGCCCTCAGTTGCACACCGTGGGTCGAGCTTTTCTTATCTATTATACTATACCCTTCTAATTTACTTGTCAAGACAATTTTCCGGGATCTCAATGAGTGCGCCCGCCTTTGTGATTATCAATAGACGCTTTGTATGTTTCTGTTCTCGCAACTTTTCTAGCTGGCTTATAGCCTGCTTTTCCGGTACAGCGCACCGTCTTAAATCGAAAATAATATTGTCGGCTTGCGTTGCGGCCTTGCTATATAGTTTTACAATTGTACGGTCTCCCTTTCCTTTTGGACTTTTGACTTCCCACTCGATGCCATCCATTACAAAATCTCCTCTGTGGAAGTCCGGAACATTGCTCGGTCGTATAAACTTTATCTCCTTGCCCATCTCGGAAAAGAAATGCGCCGTATTCAATTCGTGTTTTTCAGGCGGAGTGCTTAACTCCGAAATATCAATCATTGCTCTTTCCATACGAGCCTTTCTAACACATTATAACTTCAATGGAAAGATTGGAAATGTTAGTTCAAGAAATTCTTATTACAATACACCACCTTATACCGATTCCGGCGGCTCTTACCAGTAATAGGTTATGAGTCGCTCAGAGACCCAAAATAATCCTAAGCTGCTCCGAAACAGCAGCCATGTCATCATCTGATAACACTCCAACACGACTCCCGAGCATATTCTTATCAACAGTAACGATTTTATCTGTCATCACATAGCTTTTCTTTTGCAATCCGTTCTCTGCCGTCGGTTCTACAGGAACCCGTGTGCTGATAGCCCCTGATTCAAATGATGTGAATAAACACAGGATAACCGAGTCAAAAGAATCATGCTTATCACTCTGTATTACAACAACCGGTCTGGCTTTTGAAGCATAGTTTCTATCCTGTAATGTCCATATCTCTCCACGTTTCATTTGATCATCTCCATAGCCAGATCCGTGGCAAAGTCTGTAGCCTCTTTCTCGGTCTCAAAAGGCTCAGTCTGCATCCTGCGGCTCTGAACCGGATAAGGAAAACCGTGATAATCATTAAAAGCATAGATGAACATGCGGAGTGCATCTGCTGTGGTGGTACCTATATTTGCCGCCGTTTCCTGGAAAAGATCGTATTCCTTGTCCTCTACTCTTGTTACAGCCTGCTTCATTTTTGTCCACCTCCTGTTAGCAAAATGATAGCATTTTGCCACTCACATGTCAAGCCTCACCCTAACACATCCCTGATATCAGTCATCCTGCCGAAGAAAGGATCCTCAACTTTAATTCCCAGAAACTCCTCATCCAGTATCTGCACCTTGTTTACCAGTTCCAAAAGCTTCTCGTCCAGCTTCTTGTTCACAGTTCTGCTGTTCTCCGGGGCAACGGATTAAATTGTTCGATTCTAAGGCGTCAATGCGGCAATATCGTTCGATTTATCTTGACACTAATTGTTATTTCGATTAAAATAACTCATATAAGGAGGTATGCTTATGATTACAGTTACTGCTACTGAATTTAAATTAAATCTTGGCCACTATCTTGAATGTGTAAGTAACGAAGATATCTGGATTACGCGAAATGGAAAAACCGTGGCGAAAATGGTTAATCCCAATGTTTCTGCTGTAGATTCCATATCGGGTATCCTTAAAGGGAAGGTTTCCGATGATATCGACCGTCATTTACTACGTGATGAAAGGATAGGACGCTATGCGACTGAAACGACTGATGATTGATACTAATATCATTCTTGATGTTCTCTTAGAGCGTGAACCTTTTTTCGAACAATCCAGGAAAGTATTGGATTTGTGTGAAAAAGGCAATATTCATGGATTTATTTCCGCTTCGACCGCCACAGATATTTTCTATATCATCAGAAAGGCCTTGGGGAATAATGACGAAGCCTACATTGCTTTGGGGCATATTTTAAATATCGTTAAAGTCCTTACCGTCACAAATGATGATGTAAACCATGCTTTTCTTGAAAAAGCAAAGGATTTTGAAGACTGCCTTCTTGCCACCTGTGCCAAATCAAATAAGTGTGATGGCATCGTTACAAGAAACACAAAAGATTTTATAGAATTCGGCATCGCGCTATATACACCTGATGAGGTTATATCTGTGTAGTGATCAAGCATTTCTTTTCTCCTATCATCTATTTTCTCCTAAATTATAAAGCTTTTAGGAGAAATTAAAGTTTTTAGGAGGTTAGTTCAAAAAATTCTTATTACAATACACCACCTTATATCTGTCCCTGCGGCTCTTACCATAATAGGTTATAAGCCTCTCAGAGATGAAGCCGGGGTATTCAGACATATTTTCTGATTTCGATTTTTGGGCATATCCGGATACAGATACGTCACATCTCCGGCTTCAAGCATTTCATTTATCACGTTTCTGACAGTATTTGTCAGCTTTGCATACCCTAGAGCAGATGCCAATTCATTCATTGACTGATTTCCGCCGCTTTCAAGAGCATCTATAATAAGATTCCTGATTTCTTCTTTATTTTTTCTCCTTGATGCCTTTCCATTGTCGTTTGCTGCAGCTGATGCAATGATAATATCAGTATTTTCTGTTATACTGTTCTTTTCAAGAAATACCGGATGAATTGGCAGCATTACCAGAAAATAGCTTCTATCATCATCCGTCGAAAATATCGGTGCATCATTGCCGTTTTCTTTCATGGCATCCACCATGAGCGGAACACCTGTGTTTCGACCCTCAACTATATTCAGTTCCTTCAGGAAATCTCCTATCCGGCGGTTTCTATATCTCCTTGATATCAGAACCCTTCTTTTCAGATCATCATCCGTTATTGATCTGTCGGGTCCGGGAAGGCTTAGTATTTCCAGTTTCTCTGGAGTCACTGTAACTGTGATAGGTTCATGTATCTGGTAGGATTTGTGATATATCGCATTACAGAGCGCTTCTTCAATCGCCTCATAAGGCCAGTTGAATACCCGGACAGCTTCTGCCTGCCCCGGCACTTTTGTCACATATTCCTTTATGATGTAATTCTGGATGTATGAAAGAGCATCCTTAAGCTGCCTGTCGAGGGGACCGGTAAAAATCTTCTCTGTCATACCGTGACCTGTCGGCTCCGGCTTGTCCACAACCTCAATCCTCGCATAAGAGAAATAATTGTCCGGTCTCTCATTAAAAAACATCAGGCCAACATTCAAAGGTTTCCTATACTCGGATGGTCCGGAAACTATGTGCATATCCGTGCCTACAGCTTCAACAGAACGATTCAGAGACTCCTCATACAGGTCACTGCCAACACTTTTCAGGTAATCCGCCATAAGCATCGGCTTCATATCGTCCACATTTGCATGGTAATTAATACGATCATCAAAAGGAACATCCCGTGCCATGGAAATCAATTCCTGTTCCTCACGTGGATTAGCCTTAAGGGAACGTGAGCCTTTTCTGATGTAATACAACTTATTGCTCTTTTCCCCTCCCTTATCGGTGTATACCTTCTCCGGGGCTTTGTACGGACGTTCCTCACCACCCGGTATCCACAGAACTATGATGTCTTTCCCATCTATTACTACCGGTTCAATAACGGGTATATATCTGGGTTCGATAAAATTACATTTATTCAGCAGATCCAGCTGAATATCATCAAGAGCTTCCGGGTCAAGCCCTTTTATCGGAAATACCGGGCGACCGTTCTCTTCTTCAATCCCCAAAATGATATATCCGCCACCCATATTGTCAAAATCATTTGCAAATGCAGTGATTGAATGGATGATTGGCTCGGGGTTCCAACCCTCCTTGTATTCGATGCGATTCTGTTCGACAACCCGCTGATGGATCAAATCTTCAATATTTAACGGCAAAGCCATGAAAGATGCCTCCTTAGTCATAAAATAAACTTATATCCTTAAGGAGCACCTTTTGCAGCAAAGTTACTTGCTCTTTTTCTTGCTCCTTTTCTTGCTCCTTATTGTACTACGGAGCAAGTTAAAGGGCAAGTATTTTCTGGTTCACCCGATCAGGAGCTTGATATCGGTCAATGGTGTGCGAGGAAAGGATTATCACAACCTCCTCTCCACCTCAGGATATCCGCCAGCGTCTCTGTCTAAGTTCACAGCTACCGCCATATCAATACCACTTGGCTTTCTATCATTCACCACGATTCGCTCACCCATTGGCATATTAAACATGATCTGGTCGTATCGGATCCGCGATTCCCTCAGGAACTCCAGCGTAATCTCTTTATACTCATCCGTCCTTGATGTAAGGATCAAAATCTTATCCTCCACCGGAATACTTTCAACATACTCCTTCGCACCGGGAAGTAGCGTATCATGCCCATCGATCTTATAGCCGTTGTGCTTTACCAGCGTGCCGTCGAGATCGAAGATCCAAGTTTTGGGAAGGGTGGACAATACAAGCGTATTTATTGTATTCGTCTGTTCCCCGCTCACGGTTCTATCTTCCTCTCTCACAGTTCTATCCTCTTTTTAACTTCTTCCCATGTATCATTGTCCTTAACAACTATATTCTGGAATCCCTCTATTGCGTAGATATCGATGGACTTCCACTTCGTATCACAGTAATAATAATCCGGATACAATGCTATCTTCTTGCAATCAGTGGTCTTTATCACATCGCACATACCGCTCCTGATTCCGATAAAAAGCCCTGCCTGCTCTACCGCCGACTTCATCTGCGCTATGCTCGGGCTGATCGCTTTTGTACCTGCAAGAGGCTTCTCGTCACCGACAATATTCGTATAAACCTTATAGCCTGATGAAATAAGATCGGACACCATATCTATCCACAGGCTTTCCGGCAGCGATGCCACTGACTTGGCGTATGGAGAGATAATAGCAGCCTTGGCCACTGAGGTATCATCTGCACCGCTTAACCTCTCTGCGTCTTCGGCATTACCAGCACATCCACTATCCTCGCCACCTCCTGCCCCTTCACCAATCTCCGGAAAACGATACTCCTCCCAGTTAACAGGCCTTGCAGCCTCCGTGTCCTGCGGAAGGCCGAATACGCCGCACTTATATACCGTCTCAAGCGGGATGCACTTCACCTTCAGTGCCCTATGAAGATCCACCACATATGGCCTGTCCTGATGAGCAATATAACAATCCGGATCATCTGTGTAGATCACCGCCTGTATCGCCTCGTCAATACTCTTTTGATCGAGCTTCAGGATATCAAGCTTTACCTCCTCACCGTAATCAAAGAGCTCTGCCACCTGCATCTGAGCATTTCCCACAACACAAACAAGGCATGAGTTGTGTCCGTTCTCTTCCATATACGCTTTCAGATACGACATGCAAAAATATACATCGCCGAGCGCCGGAAATGGGCAGAAAACGATAAACCTTCCCGGATACTCTGATTTTATTCTCTTAAGCCGCTCTATCCCCGCTTTAAGTCGCTCTGATTTCCTGATAAGCGTATCCGGCGATAAGGAGTACTCTGTATAAGTGTTATAGTCCGTCAGCTTCTCAATACGACCCGTAAAGCCTAAGCTTCTCATCTGAGAAGCCATCTGCTCATAGAATCGTGAGACGATGAGTATGAGGGCATCTTGCCTCTCTTCCCCATCAACCGTTTCAGTCATCTTGGTTACTTCAGCAGACTTACCTGCACCCACAACTGCGTCCGTGAATGCCCCGGAATCATCACCTTTCACCGCCACCTGTGGCGCACACACGGGAATCCCCTTATACTCCAATCCATACTTATCAGGGTTATTATCAAGAATGGCAGACGGCTTTATTCCCATCTTAAGCAGCTCATCCGCAAGCTCCATGGTGGCTCCGCAGTGAGCAAAAAGGTATACAGGTGCTCCGGCCTCCTCTACTGCACCAGTTGTCCCGGATAACCTGGTCACCCCGGATACGTCTCCAGACCGCAGCACTCCCTCATCAGCCAGCCGTGCCAGATTTTCTTTCATTTCATCGAAGCGTTCTTTTTCCATATATCCTCGACTTCTGCCTCGCTCAGTATCCCGGTCTTGACATAGTTAGAAAGACTGCCGCATCTGAACTTCATGTCGGGGAAGTACAGACCGTCTGCATATTCATAGATGCGGTAAAGCCCTTTTGCGGGATCCTGCCCGCCACTGCCTATGTTAATATTCTCTTGCACTATTTTATCTGTCCCATAAATCATAGGTTGCATTTATCCTACTCTTGTGTTATCATAAGTATCATAAGATTGAAAAATATTCAAACAGGAGGTGTCCACAATGACCATAGATACAAATACTGTTGTTTCAATGTCCGAAGCCAACCAGAACTTCTCAAAGGTTGCCCGAATGGTCGATCAATATGGAAAAGCAGTTATCTTCAAGAATAACTCTCCGAAATACATGGTGCTTGAATTCCCTACCGCAGACCTGGCTGATGTTGCTCTGAACGCCACAGATTTATCTGATAGCGCATCTGTTGTATCCTATGTCCCAGCATCTCGCAAGGAGGTTGCAGCTGCTTCTAAGCGTCTTATGGAAAAATATGACGAAGCCTACAAGGAGCTTGCAAAATGACAACGATTAAGACCTTATCAAAAGAGGATATCATAGCTCTCCACAAGGATCTTATTAGTGCGTACGGCGGCACCCATGGTGTGAGGGATGAGGCTCTTCTCGATTCCGCAGTCAATGCTCCGTTTCAGTCATTTGGCGGTGTGGACTTCTATCCCTCCATCGAGGAAAAAGCCGCTCGCCTCGGATTTGGACTTGCTGCCAACCATCCCTTTCACGATGGGAATAAGAGAATCGGTGCGCACGCCATGCTTGCACTGCTCCTCATTAATGGCATCGATCTTGATTGCTCATCCAAGGAACTCAGTGATACTTTTTTGTCTATAGCAGCCGGCAGTTCCGATGAATCCGACCTGATTAAGTGGATTCGGGAGCACGAGTGAAACCGAGCAGTTGGCTGCTATTTGACATCTTCTCCCCACCACCGGTTCATCGGTGGAGTGCTCTACCACAAATCCTTCCCGCTAAGCCTTGCACCGATACCGCCGCCCGGATGATTAATTCTAAAGTCATCCAGCGTGATCCCGAGCCTCTTGCCTATTTCCAACGCAATCCCCTGCAGCACGATAAGATACACGGTTGTCGAGTTATTCGGCACGATATCCCACTCATCGCCTTCATTGATGAGATGCATCACAAGCCGCTTGTCAACGATCTCAGCGCTCTTGCACTTATCGCTAAACGTCATAAGCCATGTATCCGTGCCACGGGACTTTAGATGCTCTGCTAAAGCCACCGTCTCGTGGGTATTTCCGCCTTTCGATAACAGGTACACGATATCCCTCTTCCCTACCATGCCAAGGTCGCCGTGGACAGCGGTATTGGTATGAAGGAAACGGGCATCGATACCTAACGAATTCAGCGTTCCGACAAACTTCTCGCAGATAGGTACATTCTTCCCTAATCCGCTGGCGATGATCTTACCATCGTTCTTAAGCACATCAACGGACTCGGAGATTATCTGCTCATAGACTCCCTCATCTATGGATTCCAGCGAATCCTTTATAACATCAATAACTTCCTCATAATATGCTCTCATAACACTTCCTCCAGGTAATACAGTCCGTTATAGAATGCTCCGCAGATGGAGTCATAGTCCTGCCATGCGTATGTGGTTAAGGAGAGCCATATAACGGCATGTAAGAGCTTAATTTCATACTCATCAGCGCCTGTGAGCTTGAAGAACTCAGCCTCCATATCCTCCCATCCATTAGATTCGATGGACAGTCTCACCTCTCCTGCCTTAAGCCCCTTGTCATCATCCTTTGTATACTCTGTGTAAATGGAGCCACCGCCGATATCCAGACTGAACTTCTTCAGATTGAAGCGATCATAATTCCCGACTATTGAATAATAGAGCTTCGCCCAGTCGTACCGCTCATCTCCGTAAAGCTCAGTGAAACCGAAATAGCCGCGTGGATCAATGAGTACAGGACTGCCATCCTCTCTCACCATAAGATTAGAGAACGTACAGTCACCGTGGATGAATGGAAATCTGTCTGCCTTAAGCTGATCCAGCTTCCGCTCCAACTGTTCCTTATACCAAAACACATTCCGGCACCTACGACCGTTCACAACGATATATTCTTCTCTTGCAAACGGCACGAGATATTCTATCTTTGATAACCGCTGCATAGTCTTATTAAAATATGCCTCCTTGAGGCTAAAAGCATCTGCTGGGATGGATGAACTGTTATGAAGTTCTTTCAGCGTGGTTATCAGGCTGCTCAGTATTCTGAGCTTCTGATCCTTATCCAAGGCTCCTGGCTCACACTCATAAATGTTCCGCCCTTTGATGTACTCCATCTTAAGAGGATTCGTACTGTAGATCTTAGGTATTCCAGCGATATGAAACTCTCTTGCCCTCTCATACCAGGCAGATTCACGTATAGCTAAAGTTTTTCCCTGCTCATCCACAGGCTCTTTGGTAAGCACATCACCGTCGATAGTGATACGATTAAAAGGTCTGGTCTTTACAGTTTCAAGCTTCTCATATTCTTCAAGCAAACCGAATTCACGGGTTCCGGCGAGGGACAAAGTATTGAAGGTCAGACCTTTTCCCTGCATCCAACGAACGAGCTCACCACTCTCGGGAACAGTCTCGAGCACACTCTTATCATGAAACAGGAAAAATCCGGCCACACCAAACTCTGTAGATCTCTCCTCAGCAAACTCACCATTCTTATATTTCCAGCGGCAGGGGAATGTTGTGGATAGTCCGATGTAGTCATGCACACGCTCCCCCGGTTTCTCCGGTTCATATGATTCATGTCCACCCTCACCCTTGTGGTTATCATCAACGTTTGCTTCCAGAATAGCACCTCTGCAGCCATCATCGCCACGCTTATTATCCGAAGATGAGCCTACAGCAATGCCTCTTGCTTCAGCAAATGACTGGATTTCATACTCCTCCGGCAACTCAAATCCCTCCGGCAATATCAGATCCGACCATATAAGCATGAACGGCTGATTCTCCGGCACCAAGTCAAGGCTCTGCCTTACACCGCCACAGGTTCCGGAGCCGCTCGCCTTCACAACGATATACTTCACATCAGCGAATGCCCTAAGGTACTCACGCAGCACCTCGTCTTTATAATCTGCAATGATTACAAAATGGGCTCTGGGATACTTCCTGAACAGATGAAAAAGCATCGGCAGGTTCTCAACCGGTGCCAGGGCTTTGGGTTTATTCTTTGTTAAATAGCCAAGCCTTGTACCTTTGCCTCCGGCTTGGACGATGATGTAGTTCATATACTATCCCCATGGCATGTATTGCTCAAAATCGATAACCCTGGCTCTCACATGCTCATTGCTTAAATCTTCATAAGCGTATCGGTTCGATGCAAAAATCACATCTGCCTTTTCTATCACATACTCTGTAGAAAGTATCAAATTCCCTGAGTCTGTCTTATCTCCAATGTCCATATTCACCACATCGCATATCCCGGAAATTAGGATATCCTTCTCTTTACAAAACTCCTCTAATGCAGTTCCCCGTCTACCTCTACCCCAGATATAGTAGTCGCCTGAAAAGCCATTCAAGACAGGTTTTATCTCTCCCCAGTGACTTTCCAATTGATCCACAAACGGAATATACGCTTTCAGTCTTTCTTCAATCGCACCGTGGTACTTCCCGTCCGTATCAACATCCAACTGCTTTAAAAGTGCGATTTCCTTGCTCCACTGCACCTTTAACCGCTCTTTGTCCTTCAGGACATTATTCGTCCATGAACCACCGGCATATCGACGATACACCGCCATCTTTCGGTCTATGTAATAAATGCCTCCCCGGAGTGCTCCTTTTATCTGCTGTGCATAATCCAGAGGAATGACTTTCTCAAAAGGAAGCATTTCATCATACATACTCTTTCGATAAAAAAGTCCTGCCGTAACAAGATACTGTCCACCGCCCCTTATCACATCCTCAATAGGCAAAATACAATCGTGATCTTTCGGTCGTATGGCACTTACTTCATCTGTGCCGTCTTCTGTCACAGTACATCCATAGCAGGCGCACATATCACACTCGTGATGTGCTTCCAAAGCATCATATTGGATCTGCAATTTGTTTTCATCAATCCAGAAGTCATCTCCCTCACAAAGGGCTATATACTTGCCTCTGGCCTTTTCCCTTACCATAGGCGCAACAAAATCCACACCCTTGGAATACTGATTCTCACTTTCATATATTACCCGTATGATCTCAGGATACTTCTCTTCATATTCATGAAGGATCTCCACCGTGCCGTCTGTAGACACATCATCATGCAGGATAATCTCAAACGGAAAATCCGTCACCTGTAAGAGCATGCTGTCTAATGCCATACGAAGATAATTCGCCTGATTGTATGTAATGCATATGACGCTTACTTTGATGTCGTTTTCTATGTTGCTTTCTATATTGTTTCCTATATCGCTCATACATCCGTCAATTCCCTGACCGGAACGATCTTTCCCTTGTATCCGGCACGCTCCAGCATATTTTTAATCACATCCTCACTCCAATGAAGTGCAATGATCACGGCTACATCCTTGTCCAGATCTTCAAAATGATTTATACCGTAGATAGGAATATCAAGATATTCCATCCCATCCATCTTACGGTCAAGACAGTATGCCAACTTTCCTTCATTCTTTAATCGGCTTGCTAATGCCTTGCCCACAACGGTCATACCATAAACAACGATCTTCCTGTCACCGACCGCATCTTCCACTTTCTTTATAAAACCGTCATCGGCAAAGATCCCGTTTATTATTGAGAACATCGTCCTGGTCTTCCAGTAGGGCTCCGGTCCCAAACCGCTCTCATTTCCACCGCCCCAGTCATGAACCTTTGGGTGTGAAAAAATTGGATCCTTCATTACTTCAAGGAAGTCCTTATGCCTCGGATGATAAACATTTCGCACATCCATCATCCATTCCTTCATGCCCTCTCCGCCCCACGGATCATAAGGACGAAGCCGTACATAGTCCGCTCCGAATTCTTCTATACAGCGCTTCGCAAACTCCGGCAATTCCCTGTAGTTATCATCCTGATAAACAGTAGCAAGTTCAAAATAATTGATAATCCCCTGTTCGCGCAGAGACTTAACAAATCTTAGGTTCTCAAGCAGCTTATCTACATGCTGTTTAGTACCTGAAAGCTTCTGATATACTTCATTCTTAAAGCTCAAAACTGTAATGCAGACAGAGAGATGATATTGTCCAAGGGTTGATATCTGCTCCCAATTCTTAGGGGTAAATAAAGACCCGTTTGTCTCTAATGTGACAGATACTTCAGACGGATCAGCAATCGGCTTCCACTCCGAAAGAAGCCTTAGAATATGCCTGCTAACAAACAGTTCGCCCAGACCATTTGCACTGACATGCTTCACATAAGGTAGCGCCTTTCTAACTTCGTCATCAATCCGGTTTAATTTATCTTCACGCTTTGATGCATCCACTCTCTCCATACAATTGGGAATATCACACATAATACAGCGGTAGTTGCAGACATTTTCATAAGCAAGATAAAGCGATTCCGGATATCTTGGAATCTTATCGATTTCTATCTCTATTTCAGAAAAATCTCCATTTGCGACATAAGGACAGGTATTTGGATTGCAGTTAGAATGATCACCACTGGCATGCATCTCACGGATAAGTTCCGCCTCATGACTATGGTAAATATCATCTAAAGAAGTCTTTGTTAAATACCCAATAATTCCACCATCATTTAACCATGAGCAAAGTCGTACTGCACCATCTTCATTTGTAACTTGAACGAAATCCTTTGCCCGTCTGCATAATTTCATAATCAATCTCTTCTCTCTATATCAAACACGAATTCTCCACATACGCATATAGAACTGTCTCTGATGAAAAATTAGAATAATGCCTAATACGAAATCTATATTCATTGCAGTAATTCAAAATCAAACTCGGAAGTTCAAAAATATCTTCTTTCTTATGGTAAATAGAAATTGCTAGCTTTGGATGCCATTTTTTTATAGTTTTACATGCACCTATTAAAGCCGCCTTTTCTCCACCTTCCAAATCCATTTTTATTAGTGATACTCGTTCTCCAGCTAAAATATCATCTATTGTTCTAGTTTTAACCGTTAGCTCTCCATTTGGATTAATGGCTGATTGTGTGCCTTTTAGTTCACCATCATCGCAATGAAAAGATATACATCCATTCTTGCTATATGCTGCTGCTTCAATAATTTCAACATTTTGGTATCCTGCCTTGCAAATATTATTTCTGCATAAATAGGCGGATTCTTTATTAGGTTCTATTCCATAAATATATGAATAGCTACCTCCAGTCCATTTAATAAAATTAGCAATAGTATCCCCGTTGTAGCATCCGGCATCTATAAAAACCTCGTCCCTTCGAGGTTTAAACACATCAAAATATTGCTTATCACTATATGCCTGTATAAAACCATTTTTTGTTATATGAATTCTTCGTTTATCAACGCCTAGTTTTACCAGTGTTAAAAACATATCAACTTGTATCGCTTTATCCAGCGCACAAATAACGAACAAAGGATTACGTTCTATTGCCTCCTCTATAGAAATAACTCTCAATCCACTTATTCTTTCAACTTCCTCATATTTCTTATCGCAAACATATTTTATGCGATCAGAAAAATAACTGTTTAAAAGTGCTCTTGCTGATGCCCCCCCGATTTTCCTGCACCGTATACACAGATATTTTCTGAGTCTTCAAATCCACTTACAAATTCTTGAAAGGAGAAAAAATTATCGTATTCTAACCCTATCGCATCTTCCGTAAAATCAAGCCAATGCAAATGTCCTAGATATAGGTCAACTCTTTTTTTGTACCATGACATTGATTCTTCATCTGATAACAATTTGTATATATCACCTGACCTAATAATATCTGTAGCATTCATTAGAACAACCCCCCATTGTATATTCTACGATTACTGTTAATTTCATACACCATACACTGAAGCAATCACAATAATTTCATTTTTTCTTACAAATCACAGCGTATTCTTAATGCCTCATACTCATCCATATGCTCTACAAAGGTCTCAAACACAATTGATTTACTCAGCACGTCATCATTCAAAAAAATTTTACACTTTTTTATAAACTCTTCTTTACTTTGAGCACTTAAATAATTAAATCCCAAATCTTCTGCATAATGCCTAACTAGATTTCTTGATTGGTTAGCAAAATGCCCCTGTGCAGCAGTATATTTTCCTGTATCATTTCCAAACTTTTCCCCTGGATGTCCTGGTGTCCTAAATTCTGCTCCACAGCCGTTATTGACAATTAAAATTCGCAGATTATTTCCTATGTGTCGATTACCCAAGGCATTCATATCATAGAAAAATGACAAATCTCCCAAAATTACAAAAACTGTTTTATCCGGCGATACTATAGATGCACCTACGGCTGTTGATAGAGTTCCATCTATACCAAAACCTCCAGTATTACAGTATGACAGATATTTTCCATCCGGCTTTATCATATTCCAACACCTGTTTGTATTTAAAATTCCAATATGGAGAATGGCCGACTTTGGTAATCTGTTTTTTATATACTGTGCCATGTAAATATTCGAAAACGGAACATTAATTTCCGGAATAATCCTAGCATATTCATTCTGCCACACTCTATAATAATCCATAGAATCGTTTGAGCCGTATGTATCAATCTCTTCTACATAATGTTTAAAAAAAACACTTTCATCCATTTCAAAAACACTGGAAAGAGCTTTAAAAGGATCTCTAATCATACCATCTTTACTTATTCTCCATACTTCCTTCGGCTGTATTCCAGTAAAAGAATACGCAGAAACCTCGCCAATATGTATTAGTAAATCCGGTTCAAAACATTTTATGTCGCTATTTCTATTAGAAAGAACTAGGAATGGAAATATCGAATACTTGCCAAAATAGTTACTGACATGATCACACAAAACAACGCCATTATATTTCTCACAAAACTCCTCTATGAGTCTCGTTAACTCTTGTGTAAAACCGGCATGAGATCCAATACATATACAAATATTAGTTGCATCTATGCTCGGGAAGCATTTATTATATTCTATCCTGTTTACTGTTCTTACATCTGGCAATTGTGTGACTGAATAATCACTACTGAAGCTTGTCTCAAGGTCAATATGAGCGGGACCACCACCTCTATGTTCTAATTCTAGAATAGCCTTGTTAATTAACTGAGAGCAAGACCACCTGTCCTCATCAGTATGTGGAATACCAACTCTGACACTTGTTTTTGCAATATCATCTGGTCTTTTTCTTCTATCAATCATCTGTGGAAATCCGTTATCAACATTCCCAAAAAACTGAGAAGACGTTACTGCTAATACTGGCAGCTTACGATAATAAGCTTCGGTAAGACCTGGATAATAATTTCTGGAAGCAGTCGCTCCGGTACAACTTAACACTATGCTCTCCCCAGACTCTGTAGCCATTCCACAGGCCATATAAGCAGCACTTCTTTCATCTATAGCCGAGAAGCACTCAAAATAATCATCATGCTGAGCGCTCATAGAAAAACACATGTTCGTGGTGCCTGGACTTATCACGATTTTTCTCACTCCGTGTTTCTTTAAGAGAGAGAGCAAAATCTGAACGTTTTCTTCGCATGAATATCCATAAATATATTCCTCTTCTAAAACATTTTTCTCCGGAAATGATCTAACTAATCTAGGGTACTTCCAAATAATCTTTTCTTCCGGTATCCCTTTATTCCTTAAAAAATCCTTAATACTATCTGCAATCTCTTCCTTTTCAATTGCAATAACAACATAATCAAATGCAGTATTTTCAAAATCTATATTAATATCATCAACTGGAAGCCCCTCCTTTTTTAATTCAATATAGTTTCTGTCCACCCACTTAATTATTCTTGCATAATTATTTTTACAAATTTGCGCATAGAAGACCTTTCCTGCGACTCCTGCTCCATACAATATTATTCTCGAATCTCTTTTTATGTCCTCATACGGAAATACAAACATATCAACATCCATTATGCTTCTCTCCATATCATCTTCAAAACAATCCTTTGCATCATTCATCAATTTACTTATACTGATTTTTTGCGGGCACCTTTGCTCGCACGCCTTACAATGAATGCAGTTTCCTGCCCGTTTATCACTTTTAATCGTACCTTTGTACATCGTTCGGTGTCTTCCAACCGCTGTTTCATCAATACCCTCGGCTGCCTTAACGGCATTAAATAATGATAGAATCTCCGGAATAGCTATTTCCTTCGGGCATACCTGTTGGCAATACCGACACTCAGTACAATTTATTATATTCAAACTTGCAATAATATTTTCAAGCCTCTTCCATTCATTTTCTTCCAAATGAGAATCGATTTCAGTAGAGCAATTTAGAATACTTTCTCTATTCTCAATTACTTGCTCCTTCGTTTTCATTCCACTTAGAATTACTGATATCCCTGGCAGGCTGGCTACAAATGATAATGCTTCTTTGGCAAGCTGTGCCTCAGTTCTTTCAGCAGCTGCTTGAATTATTTTATTTGATATGGCACCCCCCCGAATTGGACTCATAACTATAATTTGCTTGCCAAATTCTCTGGCTACTTCATATAATTTGCTTGATTGAATCGCAGGGTTATTCCAATCAGCTATATTAATCTGCAACTGCACAAATTCCATCTCAGGGTGTTCTGTCAATATTTCTTTAAGCGTATGTATATCTCCATGAAATGAAAACCCAATTTTTTTTATTAACCCCTGTCTCTTCTTTTCTAGAAGAAAGTCAAACCCTCCATATTTCTTATGAATTATATAGTGACTATCATTAAGTGCATGCAGTAAATAATAATCAAAGAAATCTACTCCACATTCTTTCAAACTTTTTCTAAATACAATTCCATAATCATTATGAGAATGAATTCCATAATAGGGCATCTTATCTGCCAAAAGGTATTTTCCCCTATCATATCTTGAGGAAACCATCTTCTTAAAATAGCTTTCTGCTCGTCCATTGATATATCCTGGATGAATGTCAAAATAAGCAAATCCACCCTCCATATACTCATCAACAGCATCCGTCCATTGATAAAAATCAATCATATTATCATCATCTACTGGATGCCGCAAAAATCCATATCCAAGTTCTGCCATATTCAATAACCTTTCTTGCTACTTCCTAAAATACTCACACCAAAATAGCCATATCTATAAAATCTTCTAAATCAAAATTAATATTCTCATAATACGTATTTTCTAATTTTATATTTTTAATCCACCCCTTATAGATATCATCTTTCGGAACTCTAGCCATATCCATTTTGAGCTCAAAAAAGTCCCACTGCTTCCCATCGTAGGTATAACAACCATTCATGGAATATGGAAGAATATACAACTTTCCATCATCACCCTCAAAGGTGTTAAAGAACAATGGGTTTTCTCCTCTTGATTCAAATCCATGTATCCTTTTCGCTGCATTGGGAGAATATTCAAATTCAACCCAATCCTGATTATCATCAAAGTGAAACGGTCTTTTCCCAAATCTCGGAATTCCTAGAATTCTGCTCTTGTATTTAACTATTTTTGTCAAATATTTATGATCTGTATTTGTTCTATCTATTTTATCATTATATTTTCTTTCTGCATGTGTATTCATATCCCAAGCAAATATATCATTTGACTTCCATGAGGTAAACCACAAGCAGTGATCTATACATGAAATCGTCTGTGGGTCATCATCCTGGCGAAGTTCATAAATCTCAATTTTTTGCTCTGCGACATTCATTTTAAAAATATACTTTTCACCAATAATAACAAAATAAATTTCTCCATCAATATTGATTGCTGAGCGAATAGAGAGTTTTCCCTCCTTGATTTTCCCAAAGTCTAATACCGCTTTATTCCACCAACCGTGTTCCTCAAACTCTTTGTTTTCGACATTAAAGCAAATTAAAGGCTGTCCTAGACTAATTGGAAATATCCATATCTTTCCATCTATAAGGAATGATTCGCTCGACCCTCCCCATCCGTCTCCTATAAAATTCCTTATGGAATAGAATTGCATACTATTATCCGATCTATTCCACACAGATAGGCCGGTACCTAAAAAAGGCAAGAAATAATAATTCTCATCTATTCGTATTATCCTTCTATGTAAATTAACTGCTGCTATTTTCTCGCCTGGGAAATCTCTGATATACGAAACATTAAATGTTTTTTTATCGAGGAAAAACAGCCCATTGTACCTAGCATTAGAAAAATAAATACCATCCGGTTCTTCATACATACACAGAATAGACGGATGGTCTATAGAAAAATAATTTCTAAAAAACCTTCCTTCCTTTGTGTGTGCGTTAATTTTTTGTTTCATATCTTTTGTCCTTGTTTTTTATTGGTGCTTTACAAATAATCTTACATTCAGGAATCTTTTTGCATAATAAAAACCTCTTAATTTCATTACGCTGAACCTCATCATTATTTGCTATAAGGATGTAATCAAAATCAACATCATCATAATTTCTGTCCGCAGAATCTATTGGTATTTCCTCATAGCGAGTCTTCTCCTTATCAACCCACATTACAATAGAAACAGATTCGCAAAGATTACCTTGACAAAAATAATGGTACCCCACTGCACCCGCACCATAGATTATTATCTTTTTATATGTATTAAACTTATCTTTGGGAAATAAAAAATAATAATCCCCATTTTCAACATATCTTTTCACAAATACGTTAACATATGCATCATATAAAGATTGTCTAAGATATCTTAAAGAATTTTCTCTTTCAACATTAAGAATATTGTTGACACTATTATAATCTATTTGACTAAGACTATGATAATCATCTATAGACTCTATGTACCTATTCTCTATCTCGAACGTCCTGCACAATTGTTCCATTCGCCCATCATGTTTGTAATTCCACTCCTCTCTATCATCTCGTTTAAACAGTGCAAATTCTTTGTTGAAAATGATGGAAAATACTGCTGCATGATAGGAATCTCCAATTACATAATCGGCATGTGCAACCTCCCATACAAACTCCAACGGATCTAATCCTTTTAAGAAATCAAAGTTATTAATTTCGCCAAGTTCCTCATCCATAACTATATAGTGTATTTGCTTTCCCATTTCTTGGGCAATCTGACCAATTGTATTTAAATGTAGCCGACTTTGCCCGACTATGTAGCAAAGAATGTAATTTTTGTAAGACTTATTAAATTCAATATACTTGTGATCTTCTTCAGTGAGACTGATCCATTCGTCCGATGATAAAAGAAAAGCAGGATCCAACACAACATTTATACACTTAATTGGAAGTTTGTTTTTTTTCCACTCATTCTCAAGAAGTTCCTTCCCACTCTGCTCTCTTATCGAAACTGAATTAAGCTTATTTATACAAATAGTAAATTCCTCAAACAATTCCTTTTTTTTACTTGTGATTTCGTTTGCCCCTATGCTGGAGCCATACGACAATGAACAATAGTTAATAAAATCATCAAACTTTGATATATATATATCACCACCCTCTTCAAAATAATATGGATTCCAGATTTGATCGCCACCACATAATATTACACGGCAATCATTCTTAATCATAGAAATTTCCATTTCTTTTTTACTATATCCATCCAAGAGATTAAAATGTCGCCTAATAAATGCATCAAAGCTTCTTAGCCGACACATATGTAATGCAGATTGCTGTTCATCATTAAATATATGCCTTGGACTCATCTTTAATGCTTCCTGACCTGTCGCCCTACTATAGTCTGCATATTCCGAATCTATATTTTGATAGAACACATCACTCCATCCCATGGCATTTGTCGCACATCCCAATGCATATGCCTGAAGAGTTTGGCCATAATTTCCCCCTCCAAAAAACCAAGTCATTATAGCTATATTAATCATCCATTCATCTCCGCAATTCTTCTATATTCGAATGAAATCCCTCAATGAAATTCCATCTCCGTCATATAGAATTTCATTAATGAAATGCATATAGTACAGTCTCAGATAACGTTGACGAATAATGTCTCAACATGAATCTGTAATCATCGCAATATTCCATTATAATAGATGGAAGTGTGATAATGTCTTCAGGTTTATGATATATACTAATTGCCATTTTGGGCTTGAATTTCTTTATAATATCTTTTGCTCCAATTAATGCCTCCAACTCAGCACCTTCTATATCCATTTTCACAAAGGAAATATTCTGTTCACATCCTATGACTGTATCTATTTTTTCTCCTATTACCGTTTCGCTTCCATCGTCTGAAATACGGCTTCCACCCAACGCAAATTTAAACGTAAGTTTTTCATTCTTGCTCCACGCCGCATATTGATTCACATATACATTATCGTTGTTTTTGAATTTATCACGACAGTTTCTCGCCATGATTTCACTTGCTTCAAATCCTATTATTTTTTTATAATCACAATTATCCATCACATATTGAGATGTCCCTCCATCATACATTCCTACATCTACAAATACCTCTCCCGGCTCAAGATTAATTTTATCACTATCGAAGTACTGAGTTCCTACTGTAGCCATAATTGTTCCATGAGTTGGAAGAAATATGTTTTTCCTTTTAGTTATCAATTCAAATAGCAATTGCCTATACATCTCGTGTCCATGAGCACTTGAGGCAATTATTATGAAAATATCATTTCCAACATCACTCAGTTTTGAAGGTTTATATATTTGCTTGTTTGTAATCGTACCCCCCCTTGTTTCTCTGGGTCATTATCACAATACGCATAAACTGTAAAGCCATTATCTTCTAATATTTTTTCTGTCAACAGACCTTCTTCACCAGCACCAAAAATCACAATTTTCTGTCCTTGATACTGATCTGTAAAATCATCATAGCCTATAATATGCCAATCTCTTTTGTGATTAATCTGCCTAACACTTTTTATAAAATCCGGTGCGTTTCTATACACCAAATAATTAATCCTTGCATCAAACCATGCTCTCGATTCATCATCTTCTAATAATGAATAGAACTTATCAATTTCACTTGTTCTTATTTCTCTCATCGCTTTTCCATCCTCTATTCAACATGACATATATCTGTTTCAAAGCTATTGTGCTCAAATGAGTTCTTATCTACAATTGTAATATACGATGTATATAATCCCCCTTTCTCGGCCACGAACACTACAGTCTGATTGTTCCAATCAATATATTTTATTATGCTCTTCCCATTCATCTTCAATTCTATATCAATCCGAAATGCGTCTAAATCAATGCCATTAATTTTTAACAATATCTTTCCATTTCCGGCTTCAAAAATATATTCTATATCTATTGCATTTCCAGAAGAAAAAACCGAATCATTAATCAATCTGTTCTTCCAATATGCAGGATTGTACAAATCTAAATGAACCTTTTTCTTTTCGCACATCGAAAATGCAAGGCTCTCAATATCCGACAAATAATGTAATTGAGATATATAATTTTGATTTTTTTCTTTATACTCCTGATAAATAAAACTAAACGGCTTGGTTTTCTCAAAAAAATAATCATTATTTTCAAAGAAAATGGTCTTTATTCTTTCGTCATCGTTTTTAATATTAAATACAATATCTATTGGCTTAAAAGCTTCTGTCGATAAAATAACCATTCGGGCAATGGATGTGCTCAAGAGATCCAAAAATCCACATCGAATAGCAAAAACCATACCGCAATAATCTGCAAATCCCACCGCATCCTCAAGTGGAATCAGTTCGCACTCTCCATTATATTTCCCCTTGTCTTGTGGATTAACATTAAATATTACTTGGTAGCCTATACTGCGAAATAGCTCTGCGCAAAAATTCCAGTACCATATTGGAGGTGTGGCAATTGCTCCAGATTGTGGAACAATTAAAACCGTTTTACCTTTCCATATATTCAAATAATAATACTTAGAGGCGTTAAACTCTCTGAAACGTGGCCGGCGAAGTTTTAATGACAAAAAATTTTTTCCTGTATTTGTAGTATATCCATATAGTTCCGTTCCCGGTTCGTATAAAACACATTTATCTCTATATTTGTGTGCAATTTCATAATAGCCTTCAGACCATAGAATGTTGTATATTTCTTTATCTATTCTATAAGTTTCAATTTTATATCCATCATATGAAAACCATTCTGCCATTTTTTTATGTCTTTCCGAATAGTATATGAGGACATAATGCTTTCCGGTTATATTTTCCGTTTCTTCTAAAGCAGCACATAGACAATACCAGTCTCCGATATTATCCGGATAAATCAAACCTATCCTTTCATTCGTAAGACTCGCCTTTTCAATCAGCCTGTCAAAGCATTCAGCTTGCCTTATCCGTCTTTGTTCTACCAGCAAATCATCACACAAGGAATCGCTCAATACACAAATATCATTTGTATACTGTTGTGAATATAACCGTATTTCATCACCTTTATCCCTGTAAGTACAAACTAGAACTGGAATATTTTTATTTTGTTCTAATACTTCATCCGCTGTATATATTCTCAATCCATGAAACAGCTTCTGAGAATCATCTATTTTTGATACCACAAGAATAATATCGGAAAAATTAACACCTTTATATTTCAGATATTCAATTGTAGCTCCTGCAACACGACCTGCTCCGTATACAACTAATTTTTCTTTTTTATCATAAAGCCAATTGAGCAGCTGTTGTTTGTTACATACCTCCATACAACCATCCCCGTCAATTTAATCATATGAACTATTTATGACATCTGAAATATTAAGTACTCGCTTTTGGGGCAACATATCAGTAATCGTTTTTCTAATTTCCTCAAAGAAAAACGGTGCTGCTACAACAAATACATCCTCCTCATCGACATAGTCTTCCAATCGCTTGATACAATATCCCCGATATTCTCTACCAAACTGATTTGAATCGATAATCTGACTTATTTCTATGAAATGTGATCTAAGATTTACATTTAAAAACGCCTGTCCCACATATCCAAAGCCATACAATACAATCTTGGCAATCTTATTCTTTTCATAAAATGCTCTCAACCTATCAGGCAATTCTTCATTGGCAGCAATTTCCTTAATAACATCAAAATTCATTCGATCCTTCTCTCCAGGATCTCTTCCCTGATTACTTAATTCTTCCCCCGACCACATCAATACCTTAGGATGTTGGAAAATCGGATCAGTAAATATTTTTTTATACTCAGGGTAATACGGATGAAATGGATTTCTTATATCAAAAAACCATTTTTCAGTCGGTGTATATTTTTCTCCCCATGGAAAATATGGACGATGTCTAACCCTATCCACTCCAAATTCTTCAATACATCTTCTTGTCAATTCTGGCATTTCCCTAAAATTCCGTTCTTGTATTACCGTGCCTATTTCATAGTCATTTACTATCCCTTTCTTTCTTAATTCACTTACAAATTTAAGATTATCTATCATTTTAGAAATAGGGTATTTACATCCTGATAAAAATTGATAAGTATCTTCTTTTATTCCCATAAGGGTGATGGATACTTTTAAATCATATTGTCCTAAATTCTCAATTTTCTTCCAATGGGCTTCATCAAATAATGAACCATTTGTCTCTAATACCACATGTATTTCTTCTCCCGGCCGGTTAGGTTTCCACTCTGCCAACATCTTCATTATGTGTGGACTTGTAAAAAGTTCTCCTCTTCCGTTTGCACTTATGGTATGGACATTATCGATGAATTTTTTTAATTCATTCTCAATCTTATTTCTCTTTTCTTCTGCATCAGGTTCTTTACCCTCTGTATAATTTCGTGTCTCACAACATGTACAGTCATAGTTGCACATTCTCTCATACGAAAGTGAAACCTCAGCCGGATAATCCGCCACTCCATCCACTTCAATCATATGTTCCTCTAAAGTACCATTTGCAATCCATGGGCATTTTTCTTTTTCGCAGAACCGATATGAACCATCAAGCAAAGATTCTCTAAATATTTTTGCATCATCTCCATGCCATATTTCTTCTATAGATTTTTCGGACAATCTTCCAATTGATGGTTTATAATTTAATGCTCCCCAAGAACAGACGGATACTTCACCCTCTTTGCTCCATATTTGCGCATATTCCCATCCTCGTTGGCAAACCCTATATTTCATGTTTCCTCCTACTGCTCTGTCATATAGACATAATCCTTATAACATTTAATAATTCATATCATTTTCTTATCATAATAAACTGTCCTGACTGCATGTACCATCCATAATACTTGTTCATATTATGTTCGTAGAACCTCCTTATAGCATACTGAGCACCTATTAAATTGGGGGTATGACCATAATCCTCAGCGATAATTACCCCCCCCACAGAAATCAAATCATTTACCTTTTCTAAAGATGATACAACAGCATCATACATATCTACATCTATATTGCATACTGCTATACTCTCAATTTCTTTTGGCATTTCATCTGTAATAATATTACCTTTTACTAAGTGATAATCTCCTAATCCCTTCAATCTGTCATCAACTAAATCTATCGATGTATCCTTATGGGTATCTTTCCACATACAATCCTGTGATTTTCCTGCCTCATTGTATGTAAATCCCTCATATGTATCCATGAAATATGCCGTTCTCTTTATGTTACTATAGTTCATGTATAATAAAGCTGCTCTTGCAGAATCACCCCTATATGTTCCGATTTCAACATAATCCCCTTTAATGGAAGATGTAAGCTTAATAGCTTGAAAGATATTTTGAAAATCATTGGTGTCAAAAAACAACCCATTATAGTCTGCTTCATTGCTCAACGTATTATATGCAAAAACATCTGTCCTAAAATACGGAGATACACACAATAACGTATCTTTTCCCTCTAATTTGCATGGCAAGTATTTTATTCCATTTTCAATGCATTCTTGCACAGCTTCCACCGCATTATAATCAAATAAATATGCGACAATTACTATATCTCTTTCTTTGTCCAACGCTTTTATTTCTTTAATATCAATAATGCAATTCTTTACTTCCTCCGAATTAATAACTCCTTGTTGACAATCCAAGTCAGTGACAATTTTCGGCCATCTATTATATTTGTTTACTATTCCATTTACGCTTCCAATCAGAGCTTTTTCGTATGTTTCAATTGATAAATGTGGCAATTCCTTTTCATATCTTTCGACAAAATCATTAGACTTCTGATAGCAGTATAATAAAATGCCGTTACAATCCACTATTGGAATAGTATATATTGCAGAATCTGCAAATACTGCCTCTGCCATTGACCTCTCAAATCTGTTTCTAACTATTTTAATCGGGTTTCTGTTTAGTGCTGCTTCCGGATTTTTTATACATTCAGATAATCCTGCTTTTTCAATATCACTTGCAGACACCACCCCTAATAAATATTGTTTCTCGTCAACTACATAATAGTCTACAGACGGGTAAAATGTTTTAATACTGTAAATATACTCAACTAAGGCTTGATTCAAACTCACCATATTGCAAATACGGATTTTACTCAACTCAACTTTTCTCATCTATGCTTTCCTCCGTGTTTCTTTCAAAAAATATCACTTGTTATCCACTACACCTATCGTTCTTAGTCGTTTTCCCAACTAATTTGCCATAAACTCTGTGTCTCTAAACATAATCTTTAACGGAAGATATCTCAGTAACCTTGATTCTAAAAACGCGTATGAATAGTAATCATATATACCATAACCCTCAAGTTGCCTGTATATTTCGTTAATATGACTTCCGGGTGTCACTAGAACCGCAACTTCATTCTTGTTTTCATCTTCCAAAACATTTGGTCCTAATACTTTATACCCCATGACATAATTCCCCTGTCGTTGTTCTAAATTATCAACCACATAATCTATATCAAAAAAGCCATAATACTTATTCAAAAACTCCTCACATCCTCCCCCTCCGCCAAACAAAATCAGCCGTTTTCCCTTAATGCGTTCATTAAATCGATGCCAACTTGTACAATCGTCATCAATATGAGTTGGTAAATTTTTTGACGCTATGGCCTGTTTAACTACATTTGCGAGATGAGAAAGATATATTGTTTTTATAAATATAGAAAAATATATGCTTTTTTCTTGTGTAATAAAGAACATTTTCCTCACACATCTTTTTTTTGCTTTGGATGGATACATAATCATCTCCGCAGCCATGTGATAAAACTCGCCCTTTTTTCTCTTTCTTAAACTAGTGCGTTTTTTAAATACATTCCATGCATATTCTTCCAGCTTTGAGTGAAACAAAAACAATTCATACAAATGAAAAATGTTTGATGCAGTTGAAGCCGACCAACTACTACCGGATCCCAATCGATTTCGCCTATATCCAGCCATTCTTATATCCATACGGTACACAGGTCCCTGGACGACTAACAGCATCGCTATCGTTATATCCCCCACAATTCGATGCGCTTTATATAGAATCGAGGCATCGATATTGTGAAAAAAATTTCGATAAACAAGTGCGCACGCATGCCCAGGCATGTAAGAGTTGTTATATTCCTCTATGCCATATTCTTTGTTTGTCGAAAACAACACATTTTTAATGGCTGTCGCTGATATCTCGTCATAAATATTGTCAAACTCATCCACCACATCAATATCACAACTACAACCAATATATTTATCATGTTCATCTAAAAAATCTAACTGTATCTGAAGTTTATTTTCATCTGTCCAAAAATCATCTCCTTCAAGCGTAGAAATATATTCTCCCCTTGCTTGCATATACAATTCATATGAATTTCGTGTAGAACCAACATTTTTATCCCTTAGCGTTAGCTTAATCTTATCTGGATACCTATCCCCATATTCCTTCAGAATATCTGGAGTAGAATCAATAGACGCATCATCTCCAATAAGCACCTCGTACTTGAAATCCACCTTCTGCATGAGGATACTATCTAGAGCCTTTCTAATATATTTTTCATGATTGTAAGTGATTACAATCACGCTTACTTTAATATCATTATCAAGAGAACTTTCATTCATATATCAGCTCCACATAATTCTCAATATTATCGATCACTTGCATCATCTTCTCCCTGTCATCAAAATCAAAGAACACTATTCCGGGATAATCCTTCAGTGTGTCCTTGATTTTATATCCTTCTTCAATCCAAATAGTGCTTTCATATATGTATCTTTCAAAGTCCGGGTGGAACCTCACATCCTTCACCTTTCCGGTTTTCTTTCCATTCAGACAATGTCTCCCGGTAAATCCTTTTTGCTTAGCATCTACCGGAAAGTCCGAGCAGTCCTCCCCGCACTGAGACTTTACGATATAGCTTATCCAATCTATCCCCGTTGCTCTCATCTCCGGATATGGATACCAATCCCCACTCATCCTCCTCGTGATTTCAAGGATATGTGGTATCCCGTTTTTATCCAAAATATACTGTGAATGCATCAGTCCGTCAGGCAATTCCAGAGCCTCCGACACCTTCTCTGTATCACTTATCAGTATATCTACATGCTCATCAATCCTGTCAGCCGGTCCTGCTGATGTGGATACTCTGTACGGAGTATATTTCATATATTCATTATCGCTATAATAAGATGCCACCTTTTTATTAACTATGAATGCATTAAAACTATGACTAGTACCCTCGATAAATGGCTCTATAACGATCTTTTTACACTTTGATTTGTCAAATGCATCTAAAACAGCTTCCTTTGCTTCCTTTGGATCATCGCATCTTCTGATCCCCTGTCCAGCTCCAAGATCCACTGGTTTAACAATAATCGGATACTCCGCTTCCAGAATCCACTTCATTGCCTTTTCTTCATCATCAAACCCCTCTGCCACAGGCGAGTGCAGGTTTAATTCTTTTGATAATTTCTTAAACTTATCCTTATGATGAAGAATTAGTGCATTTCCATAAGATTCATGACCACCAAGTCCCAGCTTTTCCGCAACATAGCAGGCGGATAAATAGCCGAAATCGTTACAATTCGAGCATATCCTGTCAATTCTCTTCTCCTGCGCTATTCGAAGCATTGCCTCTGGATCTGAAAAATCTGCATTTACATATTCGTCTGCGTACTTATGTCCTAACCCATCCGGAGCGTTTCCGGAAGTTATGACATAATACCCCTGTTTTTTTGCTTCTTTTATCAAAGGAATATCATGAAAACTCCCATTTGGTATCAGTATCTTTTTCATCTTCTAATATGCACCCATATGGATTTTAAGTCACTATATTCATCAAAGGCATACATAGACTTGTCCTTGCCAAGTCCCGATTCCTTGACTCCGCCAAAAGGCGACCTGTTGTCATCATTCCCATAACTATTGATATGGAACAGACCTACATCAACCTTGCTAGCGACATAAAAAGCCTCATCCAAATCATCTGTCCAAACAGCTCCTGCCAGACCGTAATTTGAATCGTTGGCAATTCGAACAGCATCTTCAACGGACTCGGCCTTTAGAATCACCACTACAGGTCCAAATATTTCCTCTTTTGCCAGCCTGTTATCCAGACTGATTCCATATATTATCGTGGGTTTTATACAACAGGCAGACTCATGATGCTCCTTCTCACCTTTTGCCTGATATACTTCTGCGCCGCTCCGAATCCCCTCTTCGATGTACTTTTGAACCTTATCGTACTGCTCACGACTCACTACGCATCCCACATTGTTCTCATCATCAAACGGATCCCCGGGAACATATCTCTCACATTCAGTCTTAAGGGCATCTATAAATTCTTCATATTTTTTCTGAACCACGATTACCCTTGAAGGTGCCGAACAGATCTGCCCCTGATTGTAAAACATATTATCAGCCAGAACTTTCGCCGCCTCCTTTACATCCTTGCAGTTATCCGTTACGATATATGGTCCTTTTCCTCCACACTCAAGCCCCACCTTTTTCATGTTGGACTCTCCGGCATAGGTCATGATCTTCTTTCCCACTTCACTTGATCCGGTAAAGAAAATCCCCCTTACATCCTTATGTAGAGCTAATGCCTGTCCTGCCGTTTCCCCATAACCGGTAACAACATTAAATACTCCGTCCGGTATACCGGCTTTCTTTGTCAGACCGGCAAGATATATCGCAGAAAGGGAGGATTGTTCTGCCGGCTTTAGGATTACAGAATTTCCCATGGCAAGTGCCGGACCATACTTCCACGCTGATACCACCATTGGATCATTCCAGGGAGTGATTAATCCCACTACACCCAGCGGAACCTTTTTTACTATTCCAAACTCTGTATTGTCAGACGGAATGGCGGCATCATAGTACTTATCAATGCTTTCCGCAAAATACCGAAGTGCCTCTATAGCCTTGGGTATAGAATCCTCATAATAATTCTTGTATGCTCGTCCTGTTTCGTAGGTATCAAGGAGCGCAAGTGTTTCCCGATTTTCTTCCATAAGCTCTGCCAGACAAATCAACACTTCTCTCCTGTGCATATGAGTTGTCCTGCTCCACACTCCTGATTCAAATGCATCTTTTGCAGCCGCAACAGCTCTGTCCACGTCTTCTTTTTTACAGGACGCAATACCGCTCAAATCACTGCCATCAATCGATGAAGTCTTTTGTATAACCTCTCCGCCAACAGCATCTACGTATTTTCCATTTATATATGCCCTTTTTTCAATCTTAAGATTTTCTATCCTGCCTCGTACATTCATTATGTTGCCTCATTTCTTTCAAAAAAAATCTATATTTCAAAATACGGATTTAATATTTTTTAGAAAAATCTGTCATATTCGGGGACGATATCTATGCCTTCTCCATTTGATTTCTGAATTCTGATCACCTCTCTATTGGTCTCATTCCTTAAGCAATGGAAGTCGCATTTAATCACCGGATCCAGTTGTTCCATGATGCTCTTCCTTCTGTCTGAATGCCAGATTTCTTCCAGCGACTGTGTCTTTGCGTCTCCGATTCTGTAAGGTTCTTTTCCTCTCCAGTATGGACATACATACACTCCCGACGGACAAATCAAAGTTCTTAAATGCGCAGCGGGACAGAAATGATAATCCTTGCTCTGATAGGTCTGAACACAATTCAGAGAATCCTCCAAATTGATAGCTGTTATAACCTTAAAAGTATCTGTATCCAGATTTTTTAGTTTCTCAACCTGTTCTCGTGCTTCATCCATTCTTTCTTTGCTATGGACGACCAGTGCATGGGGTCTGCCTCCTGCATATGCATAGCTCGGTTTCACTTCAAAATAATCACAGCCGATATCTCTTGCCAGGATCGCAGCATCATATATCTCATGAATATTAGATGTGATTCCAAAGCCGTCTGCCTCCGTACGGATTAAGTATGAAAAGCCCAATGTACCCTTTTTAATCTTTGCAAGATCCTTCATACCATTGACGATTGTGTCAAACTTCGACTTCCCGTCTTTTCCGGGACGAAGCTTATCAAAGGTTTCCTGTGTCGCAGCATCCATTGACACTCTTGTCCATGCAGCCCTGTTAGCAATTGTCTCCAAATATCTGGGGATAAAATATCCATTTGTCGTAATGCCGATATGAATATCATGGTCTCCTAAATATTCCATGAACTCGCCGATTTTCGGATGCGCCAACGGCTCCCCTCCGCCAATCAACACCACAGCCTTTACACCTATTTCATACATCTCTTTGCCAATTTCAAAGATTCTTTCATTTGAAAAAGATGTGGCGTTGCTGACCAAATCCTCGCTTATACATCCGGGACAAGCCAGATTGCAGGCCTCTGTAGTGTCCATCTCTACAACCAGCGGTCCTCTATCCCAATCATCGCCAGTAATTCTATCAACAACAAACGGCTGATGAAGTTTTGAGATGATATTCATTTTTTGTGACATTAACAATCCTCCTTGATAATTTCTACAATCTCGTCTACCTGGTACTGCTTGATTTCTTCAAAAATAGGAAGTACCATAACCTGATTTGCTAATCTTCTCGCCATCATTAAATCGGCATCTTTATAGCGATTTTTAAAGCAAGCCTGATCAGCCGTCAGCGGATAGAAATACTTCCTCGCGTAGATATTATTGTTTGCTAATTTCTTGTGTAGTTCATCTCTGCTAATTCCATATTCACTCTCAATAAATATAGGGAAATATGCGTAATTCCTGCTTGCAACTATATCAGGTGCCGGGATTCTGATTCCTTTTACGCCCTTAAATCCCTCGACATATCTTTCAAATGCCTGTTTTCTCGCATTAAGCGCATCCTCTAAATGCCGCAAGTTACACAGTCCCATGATGGCTGAAAACTCGCTCATCTTGCCATTCGCGCCAACTGAAGCTGTCACCTCTTCATTTCGGATCCCGAAGTCCTTAAGGTCATGCATTCTGGCATACATCTTCTCATCCTTGCATACTACTGCTCCGCCTTCGATGGTGTTAAATACTTTCGTGGCATGAAAGCTGTATATGGATGCATCGCCATAATTTCCTATGCCCACACCATCACGTTTAACGCCAAAAGCATGAGCAGCATCATAGATAACTTTAAGGTTGTACTTATCTGCTATTCTCTGTATCTCATCAAAATTACAGAGATTTCCATATACATGCACGGGAACTATAGCTACGGTTTTAGGTGTAATCAAATCTTCGATTTTGCTCTCGTCGATGGTTCCGTCTGACTCTTTTACATCGCAAAATACCGGTTCTAAGCGGTTACGAACTATAGCATGTGTGGTCGACACAAAGGTAAATGGCGTTGTTATAACTTCGCTACCCTCTGGGAAGTCGAAAGCCTGTATTGCAAGTTCCAGTGCCATATGACCATTGACAGTCAAAGAGATTTGCGGAACATCAAGATACTCTTCCAACTGATGCTCAAGTTCCTGATGGTACTTTCCCATATTGGTAAGCCAATGCGATTCCCACAATGGCTTTATAGCTTCTATATACTCCTCATATGGAGGCATCGATGATCTTGTTACAAATATTTTTTCATTCATACTATATTCTTTACTTCTTTCTCAAATTTCTCATTCTACGAATTGCCCATAAAAAATCTGACCAATCAGAAAACAATCCTAACACCATTCTGGTCTCCGAATCCCTTCTTAATCTGCACCCTATTTATATCCATGTATCAGCCTGGCTTGTATTCTGTTATACATCTCCTGTCGTGTGACTATCTCTCTCAGCACTTTCTGTTAGCATTTCTTCCTCAATTTCTCAATCTCTTTTTTCTCTTCCAAATATTCGAGACTCATAAACGCATGTAATGCCATGTGGTATGTTATGTCATAATATCTCTCCAATTCGCCATCTGACATCTCATCCAGCCACTGTTTACAATTCCCTGCATCATTCTTATCAAGGTTGTTATGTCTGATGTTAAGATTGTTAAAACAGAAAAACAGATTCTTTCGTAAACTATCATTCACTGTTTTCAGGTCCTTTTCCTTCGGTTCCAGCAAATCAGCCAATGCCTTTAGAGTATGCCTCTTCTCATCTAAATTTCCCTTATTCAAATGATGATGATAAGTAATAATCCTATACGAATCTGCATCTGATATATCTTGATTCATAACTACTTCATTTGCCACGGCATCAAAAGGGAAGAACTTAACAATTCCGTTATGGCTCACTTTGTCATAGCCAATCTTGTCCGCAAGACTTTCTATTTGCTGTCTGTATTGATCAAGTGCGTGACCTGATTTGAAGAAATACCCGAATTCGTTACATGCAGAATCTATGGCGAAATTGTAAAGGTACTCCATAAAGGAAACCAAGTAATCTGTATCAATATTTTTAGGATTCTCTTGAAAATCAAACCCATGTACACTATTAAAATCAGTAAGTGACAGACAAGTATCCCTAAATCTGAACGACATAAAATGATCTGCCATACATCTGTAAAAAGACATATCTCTATTAGCATAAACAGGATCTGTACCATAGAATAATCGATATAATCTTGAATATTCTTCTTTGATATCTATTTCATTCGACTGTAAGATTTCCTCAAAAGTCCTTCTCATATCATTCTTACTACTATTTCCTAGAATATACATTCTACGAAGCTATGCATTGTGGCCATCTCACTATACCACTGCTCATCCAACAATCATTTGTTATCAATATAAGCCTGCCACAACGCCCCAGCACTCGTGTCATACCCTATACTACCGCCATCACTATCAGTTCCATAAACAAGACAACCGTAAACATCTAAATCGAGATCGTTCCCGGTCAGGTAACTGTACTGCTCAACATCTGCGAGACAGTGCAGCCTTCCGCTCATCACCACTTCTTCTCCGATAGCCACGGGTGTCAAGCCTCCCAGCTCACCATAACCCAGGATTATCTCGTTATCCCCCTCAGCCGCTTCTACTTCACACCACCCATCAGGAGCTCCTTCAGCGGATGAACTTACCACCTCATACAATCCAGCCGTCGCCTCTTTAATCCTAATGAACACATACGCTGGGGAGGTCGATTCATTCTTAACACTGTACTGTACGCCCTTGTACTGATTGCTTCCTATGCCGCCCAAATCATCAGAACCGGACAGGAGAACTCTGCTCGTCTCAACCTTATCAATTTTTACGTGGAGCGAATCCGTCGCCGTGTGGTAAATGATGGTCGCAGCAACCGCCACCACTACTGATGTGAAGAAAGTATATTTGAAAATGCTGGCAGGGGTTAATCCCGCTATGAAAGCACGGAGTTTTGATGATGTGCTTGCCTGCTCAGTACTTGCACCGGATACACTACCCGCACTGCTCACACTCATACTCGCCCGACTCGTCTCTATATCGTTTTGCTTATCATTATCTTTCATCACTTGCTCTTATTGATATTTTCGTTGTGGTTATCCACAGGTTTTCTCTTCGCAAAACCGTTAATTCTACGAAAAAGGAACACACCATTCGCCCCTCAAAACGCTGGAAAATAAAGCATTCTTGCATTTATACCTGCAACCGTCTCTATGAAAATGGGGTTCTAAACCAGCATCTGTACTCTTTTCATACGCACGAGTATAAGCCCATTTTCAAGTTCATTAAGAATACGGTTGTGGCTGTGATGGGTCTGAAAACGCCTCAAAATCTTCATCAGATCAGCCAGAAAATCTCCTAAAATTCTCCTACATCCACCGTCCTCTAACCGTACGCTGGGCATCCCAGGATATGAATGGATACAGACCATCCTCTTTTTGTACGCACGACTATAAAGAGTTAATTTATGTTCAAAAAGGAGACAGCACTACTCTTATATTATCGACAAATTCATCCGGCTTCTTAGGTGTAGACACTTTCTACTCGGAAACAACCTTCCATCCATCAAGATTTCTTTCTTTCGAATCGAAATTAGCGCCTATCTTTATAAGTTTCCTGGTGTCTGCCGCATAGGCCTTCGCATATCCCATATCTTCTATCTGTTTTAAGGCTTCCTCGGTCGTGGAATCTCTTTTAAATTCAAATATGTATATATAATCGTCCGTCTCCACGGTGCAGTCCGCTCTGCCCTTTGCACTGTGAACCTCGGCGTTAGTATATTGACCCAATAGCATAAATACTATATAGACAACATTCTGAAAATTCTGCTCGACTTGTCTTTCATCATTTGGATATGGAAGTCTTGCAAAAAGCTCTGTGAATCGGTCTCGCAGGCTGTCTGTATCTGCTTTTCGTATATCTTTTACAAAGTTTCTTACATCCAGTGGTCTGGATGTCTTTTCTGCACAGAGGTAATATGGTGCAAGACTCTTTAAGAAGCCGTACCGCACCTCCTCATTAGGATAACCCAGAGCGTAGCTTCGAAACTCGGCATCATATCCCCTTATAGTAAGATATCCTGTCTGATAGAAGAGGGGCGCCGGATTCTCATTATCCATCCGGTAATCCGTAAGTGATGATTCTTCTTCATAATACTCATCTGTCGTAAACTGCTTTGCGTCAAATCCGGATTCTTTAAGCTTATCTATGAGAAACGTAGGAGTGCCAGTGGAAAACCAGTACATACCGAATTCCTTCTCAACAAGAGCATTCAGCAGGCTAAAAGGATTGTAAACCCCCTTGGCTCCCTGATGAAAGTGGTATCCATCGTACATCCTCTTTAGTTTAGAAAGGCACTCATCTTCCTCTATACCTAAAGCTCTAGACATAATTTGAACCTCTGGCGCAAAGTTCTCCTTAATCTCGGTTTCTGTTATTCCACAAATCTCAGCATATTCAGCTGACAACGAAATATCCCTAAGCTGATTCAAGTCACTGAAAATACTTACCTTACTGAACTTCGTCACTCCGGTGATAAAAACAAATTTAAGATACCGGTCATAGCTTTTAAGCGTACTGAAAAAACCTTTGAACACAGCCTTATTGTGTTCGACCATAGCTTCATCGGCACCCTCGAGCAGAGGTTTGTCATACTCATCTACAAGGACGACCGCGTTTTTCCCTGTAGTTTCTACGGCTCTTTCAATACAATATCTAAAACGTTCCTCCAACGATCTGTCCGATCTTTCATCTCCATATGTTGCTTCCCAAGATCTTAGATGCTCATCAAGCACTGTTTCGAGTGCACTGTCTTCCTTGAAGTTCTTTTTATTAAAATCAATATAAAATACAGGATACTCCTGCCAGGCATCCTCGTTTTCAGCTTCCAGTTCTATTATTTTAAGGCCCTCAAAGAGTTCCTTCTTCCCCTCAAAGTAAGCCTTGAGTGTGGAAAGCAGAAGACTTTTTCCAAAACGTCTTGGACGGCTCAGAAAATACGGTTTGCCTCCATGAACAAGCTCATATATATACTCTGTCTTATCTACATATAGATATCCATCTTTTCTAATACTTTCAAAATCCTGTATTCCTATAGGAAGTTTTCTCTCTTGGCCTATCATCTATGCTCCTTTATCTTAGCCATCAAGCTATTTATGACTTTTTGTTGGCATTTCCTTTAAGTAGTCCGCAATTAGTTGGTGCGCTAGCTTCAATCATAGCATGATGGCGTATAGATAACAAACTAAAAGCCCTGCCCCGGGCATAGAATTATCATAAAATTTAGTCTATGCAAACAAAATATGTTCCAGGCAAACCCTCTCAAAGACCAGTCCCTGCCATGTATTTATAGCAGGAGTATTGATCTGATTAGTCCAAAAATGCTCATCCGTCGGATGACTAACAAGAAATTGGTAGTAAAACAATGAGTAATTGTCTATCAACTGAAATACGGAATTTTTCTTTTTCATTCCATATGCATTATATTTTCTTATAAATCCACAGCTCTCCAGCTCTTCCAATCTGTTAGTAAGCTCTCCTGAATTTGCCAATCCGGACTCCTCAATTATCTCCTCTCGAGTCATCCCTACTTTTTTTCGATGCGAGCGTTTCAATTATCTTAATATAGTTTTCCGGATTTTTAAAAATAGATGCATACAAATATTTGAACTCATCCGCTAAAGGCGCATTATATTCACCCAAATAAAGGTTTACCGATCGTTTCGGTAAACCTTTATTTGGACGAATATATGGCATAGCTCCGCCATGATGACCTTATTCTTTTTTTGGGTCACCTTGATTCCTACTATGTCCACTGCCTTACGCTATGCGCCTAACACGTCACTTTGATTAGCAGCTTCTTTAAGTCTCCTGCGCTTTGGTGCAATAGTTTCAAAAAATCCTGTTTGGATGCAATAGCTTCAAAAAATCCGTTTTGGTGCAATAGCTTCAAAAAATCCGTTTTGGATGCAATGCTTGCGAATAACTCTTGCTGCATTGTCCAAATGGCACTACAGGTGCATTGTGGTTAGGCTTTATGTCAATACAATTCTTGCCATTTCCAGTCTATCCACTTTTTCCATAGGGTCTATCTCTTCAAATGTCAGGTTCTTGATGATTCCAAGTCCTATATCGACTTCTGTTTCAATTCCCATAAGTGACATTTTGATCCTGGCTCTTCGTTTATGACGGTTAAGTTTACTGATTTCGCCTTTGAAGCCTTTAAAAGAGCCGGATATAATCTCTACTCTGTCATCTATGCGGAAGCCTTCGGAGTACTGTATGATGTGATTATCTCCGCCAAGTTTTGTGAGATAGTCTTCTTCTTCGGGCTTAATCGGCGTTATCTTGCCGTCAATTCCCATAAGTTTTAGGGGGTGTTTTTCTTTACGTAGTCTATAGTCGAAATCCTGAGCCTTACTTTCGTCGAGCTCAACGAAGATATATCCGGAAAAAAAAGGTTTTCTGTCCTTGATCCATTCTCCGTTTACCTTGTACTCCATTTCGTTTTCGAAAATGAAGACATTTTCATCTGCGCCTGCGACATCTCTTTTTACTTCATCTGCGGCTCTTTGTTCCTGGCCTTTTAATGTATAAATCACATACCACATATCGTTATTGCTTTCTGCCTTTGTTATTGGCAACTACTTCTGCCCATTTTGGCGGATGCGTACGAATTTGCAGATGTAACTGCCTCGCATCAAGAATACGGCGTATCAGGCGTTCAAAACCTGCCTGTCATTGCCGTCTTATAAACTATTACGTTGTATCGAAGATTGTTTATATAAGAACTTATATAAAGATTTTACCTGAATGTCATCCAGGTAACCTATGAATTAATTATATGGCTTTTTGAACTACATTGCAAATATTGGCTAACACAATTCAGTCAACCAAAACTTCCCATTTGCCAAGCCCAAAGCCCTTGTCGATCATCACCAATAACATCCGCCTTCTACTTGTTGATACCATGACGGCTTTTGATCAAAGGGTCTTATCCATGCATCTGTCATATACTTGCCATAGTAATCTCTTTGATCATTTATAAATCTCTTACCTGCTACTCCAAAAATAAACGAAGTAAGGCCGCACATTTCTATCGCGGATCTTCCTGATTTTTTTATGGCATCACATATCGGAACTCCATAGAATCCTGCGCCAACAATTGCTATATCAAAATCTATCGATAAAATTTCTTTCTTGACTAATTCAAGTGCATCGAACCAGTTTGCAAATCCATTATCATCTCCCTGACATGTTTGAAGCATCCTATAGGTAATAAGCGTAAAATCCGGAAGGATACTGTTTTCATAAGGACTTATCAGATTTTTCCTTTGATATTGATATTCAATCGAATCCGGAACACTCGTGACAACCAGTACCTTTTTCCCCTTAAGGGCACTCGTCCAAGGTTCATACTCCTTAACAAACGGAATAAGTGAAAAATACGATATATTATCGCACCAAGCAGGTGCGAAATGGTTGGCAATCACAGCCTCCATCCTGCAGGCTCCCCATGTCATCATAAAATCAGCATTTTTAAAACCATCAAGCTGAATCTTTACAAAATCATCCAGGCTCTCCGTAACTTTTTCTTCTTTTGAAGCATCCTCAATAAAGAACCCGCAAGCATTAAATGCATACTCTAATGCAAACTCGCTATATCCTTTTTTATCTCCATTTATTCTGTCTATATAATTATCAATTAGCATCCCCTCAGTATTTCCAAGGCGTAGTGCACAAAAAGGCTTTTCTTCCAGAATCTTTTGTTTTAACAATTCGTTTGCTTCTCTGCCAAATTTAACTTCTTTTTTGACCGGTTCAATATATTTCATGTAATAATCATTATCTTCATTGCTTTTCCTCATAACAAGATTATATATATTGAACTTATTAACTTCATTTATATATCCCTCCATTCCCTCATCCTGATCAGGAAAAAGAGTTTTAGCATCGTCTTGTGGATACGATGGGATTTTCATTAATAATAATCTTATATATGGCAAAAATATCGCATTTATATTATCAGTATAATCATCTCCAAGACTCTTTATCAGAATATCTGAAGATATCTGCGAATCAATTGTTTCTCCAAATAGGCCAAACTTTTTAATGATAAGTCCGAAATCTGTAACATTATTTGCAATATCAATGTAAGAACAATCCTTATTTTCACCTTTAGATTCTTCTGAGCCTCTGCATCTGTATTTGATTAGATCGGTTATCTTCAATATATTGTAGGAATTTGGACAAGCGATAATGATATTCCCCTTTTCTTTTGATAGGTCTAATAGCTTGTGCAACTCTTTCCATTTTTCATTACTATCTATTAGATAAGTCACAACTATATAGTCAAACAGAATGTGTAAATCCTTTAGCTGTTCTATATCACTTTCAATAAGTTCTGCGCTATAGAAATTGCAGCATGGAAACATCTGCCCTACAAGATATATGTCTTCTTTAGAGTCATCACTAAGGTTTTCTCCAAATAAAACCATATTAAAATCAGAGTCTTGATTTTCATCTATTAAATCCAGAAGATATGTTCCTATCGTCATAGGTGCTCCTATCTTAGTTCATTAATTGACATTTGAAACAAAATCAACACTTTCATTTAATCTCTTCTTATACTCATCAAACATTATTTTCGAATATGGATATTCTTCACCAACTGTTTGCCAATATGCTTCATATTCCGGAAGCTATGCTTTCTGTGCAGAAAGCCAATGCACGATACGAGTTTTATCAACTATTTTATCAAATTCGATTTCGGGTACCCCTGAAAAATCCGATATAGGAAAGCTATTCCAAATCTCTTGCTTAACAAGATATATCTTATATCTAAACACAATATTCATTGCATCCTGTTCCAAAGTAGGATAATTAAAATCAGGAGAGAACAATAAACTCCAAAATTTATCTATCATATCATCAGAACGGATTTTTTTCAGATTCATAAGTAATACTCCTATATTGGTATATTCCCTGTTTTTGCCAAGTGCAGTATCCTCATATTCTGAACTTTCAAGCGCACTCGCAAAGTAATATTCATCTGACATATCTACTTCGTACAAATCTCTGACATTTCCTCTAATCATCAAATCAGAATCGAGCCACAAGCATCTTTCGATGGATTCATCAAGAATTTTATAAGCCAAAAATTTATATAAAATATTTATTGAATATCTTCCTAAATTAAAGTGGATTTTGTCTTGTAAATCATTGTTAACATAATGCCATTCTATTTTATTGGTACCCCCCCTTGCCAATCTTGTAAGCCTTTCTACTACTGTCATTTCGTTTTGCTTAAGATCATTATATAAAATATGAACATGACAATTACAATTGAATAGAAACAATGTATATATAGTAGTAATAGCGGGAAGTAAAAATTTGGAATCAAATGACATCACAATATGCATATCATTTGTATATTTTCTATATCTTTCATTTATAACTTTTGATGGAAGCATTTTCGGGATAAGTGTACTTGCATTAATACGTAGATAATTTACATAGTCACCAAATGAGAGAACTTTTTGGGCAGCCTCAAGCATTGTTACAACCTTATAATCATGTTTCTTAAGATTATGCTCTATATTATCAAAAATGTCGTCAGGATTATCAGATGCAATAACGACGTAATCAAATCTAGTATCTGCAAACTGATTGATAGAATCAATATCCTCATATATAACGTCATTAATTTCAGCATATATGCATTGCTGCGAAAAAAGCATATATTGATATTTATCAGGTATGTATTTTATGAAGAATCCAGCCGCATTTATATAACAATAAGAAGGATCAACATATATTAACAGATTTATCCTATCATCAGACATATTAATATCCTCCAAATAATCCTAAAAGCAAATTGCTATCTTACTAGCTTTTGAAGAGTATCCTTAGCTTCATTTATTACTATTATGAGCTTTTTATTATCTTCGCACAGAAAATTTGCATAATCTTCCAGACTTGTATCAAAAAGAGCGCTGTCCAAAAAAATCTCCATCAATATCTTATAAATGGGCGTTTTCTTGGCATACTCCCACCATATCTTTTCTATATCGTAATGAATATTCGTACATTGCCAGGGTCTGTCTGTGGGAAAATATATTATTTCGTAATTCCCCTTTACATCGTTATAATTCATCCCCTTTTCATGAGCTTGCTGCGCATCAATAGCAAAGGATAGCAAGGGTTTCGAATCATTACCATTTTCGATTTCATCAATTATCCTAGATATATCCCCATCTATGATTACATTAGTTGGAAAAAGAATAAAATCATCTTCATTCACCTCACCATCTTTGAACGTTATATCATATTGGCTAAGCGAATTACGTATTATATTAATTTCATCATTTAGATTTCCCTTCAAAAGCATCAGGTCTATATGCAGCGGATTGTTAATACATAGGGATGTCAAAGCCACTATCGACTCAAGATAATTGTTTTTAGTTAAATCCACCTTGAACTTCATTATACATTCTCCGTATTCTTAATAACACCATAATTATCACATCATTTCAAACCGTATAGATTCTACCTGTTAGGGTGTCCAAATCCTTATACGTGAAGAAGAATATTTAGATCAATTTTGCTCTTATTTTTACTAGTTCCATAGTCTTATTAAGTGTTTCTTTTAATTTATTATTCGTTTCAATTTTTTCAATAAAATATTTCTCAATTGTAGTATCAATCATTGCTTTTTCGACAAACTCCTCAAGAATTTCATCATAATAAGGTGTCATTTGGGCATATTCCCACCAAATCTTTTCGATATCAAAATGGAAATTACAATAATCCCAAGGTTTAGTTCCGGAAAAGTGAATAATAGCTATTTGCTCCTTAGCAGTCTTATAGGACACCTTGTTCTGATGAGCTACACGTGAAAAATAATCATAGATTTTGTAGTCGACATATCCTATATTCCTCCAATGCACCCAGTTAAGAATATCCTGATCCGGAGCATCCATTTCAAAATTCCATTTCTCCATGGCATCTACATATGTTTGAAAAGAATATCGGCTTCTTAACAGTTCGAAGTTCATAAGCATAACACCGGAATTAAAATATCTGTATCCATGATCATATGCTTGTTTGAACATATCATTATGCTTCCTGCTATAGGTTGAAGGTGCATTATTGCCACTTCTATCATCTGTAGCAAATATTTCTATATCACCAAAGTCAAGATTATAAAACTCTTCAAGGGATTTATTGACGATAATATCTACGTCCAGATATAGTATCCTGTCAACAGTGGAAGGGAGCAATTCTCCCATAAGCAGTCTATAGTACATCTCAATGCTCCACTGCTCATCTTTAGGGAATTTATCGTCAAATTTTTGGGGATCTATTTCTATAGGAATTATATCTATGTCATAATTCGAAAGCGATTGACTAATATCAATAATATCTTCCGAATCAAGTTCGGAATTTAATAGATAAGCATCTATATGAACAGGATTATTCTCGCACAGGGACGTAAGCATTACCACGGTATACCTTATATATTTTTTATTTAACGCAGTAGCTACATTCATAGAATCACTCCGCTTATCAAGAATCATTAAAACAGCGTTACTTCAGGCTTTTTGTATGGATCTTATAGCATATAAAGGGTCATTCAAGACCTTTTCAAAATACTATTATATATAAAGATTTTTATCAGTTTACGCATTTTTTTAAAAGGCATACCGTTTCAATAATCTGTTCCTTAGTAAGGCTAGTACTACACGGAAGGTTAATAATTCTTTCAGAATAATATCTTGCCTTTTCAACCTTATAGGAAATATTATGGCAATATGGCTTTTGTTCACCAATAAGTCCCCAAATAGGTCTGGTCTCTATACCTTCTTTGGACAAGTCATCAATATAGCTTTCAATTGTCTTTTTACACTTTGATCTATCTATTACAAGCGAATAGAACCACTTATTAGACCTTGTATTATTCCGGAAACGAAGTAAATATCCCTTATCAAAATCCGATAATAGGTTATTATATATATCATAGTTGTAATTTTTTCTTTTTATGAACTCTTCTAACTTTTCAAGCTGAGCGCATCCAATAGCAGCCTGAACATTAGTCATTCGATAATTAAAGCCTATCTCATTGTGAATATAAAAATGAGGATCATCTTTGGCCTGGGTTGATAAATACTTAATATGAGATGCCCTTTTATGATCCTTGGATAATACAGCGCCGCCTCCACCTGTAGTAATTATCTTGTTACCATTAAAGGACAATGCGCCATAATCACCTATTGTTCCTGCCATATGGCCTTTATATCTGCCATATTCATACCTGCTACCCAGTGCTTCAGTAGCATCCTCTATAACATAAAGCCTATACCTTAAGGCTATATCCATTATCGCTTCCATATCAGCAAGATTGCCAAATACATGAACCACAATGATTGCACGAACTATCTTGCCAGTTTTTGTGTGAACAAGCTTTTGTCCATCATATTCGCACTCATCCTTACAAAACGCTTCCAGTTTAACAGGATCTATGCACAGGTTATCATCACAGTCCATAAAAACCGGTTCTGCCCCTACATAAGTAACAGGATTAACTGCTGCTATAAATGTCAGCGTAGGAACTATTGCCATATCTCCATATGTGATTCCAAGTTCATAAATTGCCATATGAAGTGCCGCTGTTCCGCTCTGGCATGCAACAGCATTTGAGTCTGTATAAGCCGATAGTTCCTCTTCCATGCGACTTACATAAGCTCCACCTGTAGAAACCCATCCCTGGCTTACTGCATCAGTTGAATATTTAAGTTCGTTACCTTCAAAATTAGGAACTGATAGTGGAATCATACTAGTGCTCCATTTTCATATATTACTGCAGTGACCTTTTTCATTTTGTTTCTCACGCTTCTCAATTTCCAGAACTTGCTTATATAAATGATTATCTGATTCAGTCAATTGCATTGCTTTCTCCAAAGCTCTTTTTGATTGCATGTTATAATAATTTTGATCCTCAATATATTTTATTATTGTTTCTTCCATGCTTTTATAATCTGTAACACAAAAATCTTCACCAGAATTAAGAGCAACATCTCCATAATTAACTGTGACTACCGGTTTCCCTTTTTTCAAAGCAAAAATAGCAGATGTTCCTCCTCCCATCCTTCTGGGATTTATATACAAATCACAAAGTTCAACTATGGATAACAAATCATTTGCATATCCAATATGAATACTTCTATTAACAATATTATTGTATGGCGCAACAGCTTGTTCATAATCAAATCGACCAACGAATAAAACGCAAAATCTATCATCGGTAATAAGATTATTCAGCATAGTCATAAAATCATTTGAAAGTTCATATTCCAATCGATTTCCTACAATCAACAAACAAAAACTATTATCCTTTATTCCAAACTCACTTCTTAAATGCTTTTCAACTTGCTTTGGCAAATCAAATGTAAAATAAGTACTAATTACAGCGTTATCTGTAAAACCGAACCGTGATAATAATTGTTCATCAGATTTCTTCATTTTTTTTCCAATAAACATTCTATATTTTGTAAAGTAGTGTGGCATATCAAGCCCTAGAGCAACAGAATAGACTGGAACCATTTTATTTGCCAAGTCAGAAAATATAATATCGCCTATAGATATCACTAGTTCCGGACGTTCTTTCTTAACCACTGAGAGAAGGCTCTCTATAGTTTCTATATCTGGCATACCTTGATTACATTGAAAAAATGGGACGCTATTATATCCGACCTCCATCATGCTTAACTTTGTATACTCTGAGATGTAACTTCCTATGTTTCCACAAAAAGGTATCGCCCCCTTCAAAGTACAGCATTCAGCAGTATTAATTAAAAGAACTCTTTTTCCATTTTTTACAAGTTCATCGCACCATTGCATTGTAAGTTTAGTAGGTGCATGTCCTTCATCTAGAAATTGATCCGTTACTACGAATATAAGATTTTTTTGCCTTTTATTAACCGGAATGAGCTCATCGTAATCTTGTACTTTGCTACGAAAATACTCCAAAATATTCCACAACCACATATCTATTTTTATGCGGCATTCATCACCAATTTCAAAATTATATTGAAAATATATTCTCAGTAATTGTTGATAAAGAAAAAACTGTGTCTCTACTGAATATAAACTCTTATTCTCTAAAACATAATCCATTAGCATAGAAAGGTACTGTTCTTTATTAGTACACTCTATTAAAAAAGACAAAGCCAAAACAAAGTCGTTTTCATCTTCGATAACATCGGTTATAGCTCGTGCATTATCTGAATACATATTTCTACCTTTCCTTTTAGAAGATTACTTTATATATTCCCAACATTACGAAAACAATTATCATTATCTCTTTTGCGACATTCCTCTATAATCCTATTAAATTCGCCTATTGTATCATGCTCCATATCTGCAAGCCTTCGAGCAATATCTGATTGAGTTTTGTAGTACGTTGAATCTTCCATATACTTTATTATTACAGCTGCCATTTCATCGTAGTTATTAACTGCAAATTCATCATGGCAATTGGCATATACATCACCGACTTTACCTGTAACAACAGGGATTCCTTTTAGCATCGCTTCCTGAGCACTGGTTCCGCCTCCAAGTCTTATAGGGTTAACATATAGGTCAATGTTATCAAGAACCGCCATTATATCAGATTGCATCCCCAGAAAACTACATACGTTCGAAAGTTTTCTATCTGCTCCTATAATTTCGTCATATTTGGCAAATCTCCCGCAGAAATTAAAATGAATATTATCTTTAGAATCAGCAATACTGCGAATAAGTTCCAGAAATTCAGGGCTCACCTCTTCATCCAGTCTTCCTCCGACTACTATTGCTTCAAAATCATCTTCTCTCATTCCAAGATCAGATTTAGATAATGTCGTCTTCTGTTCCTTGACTTCGAACGTCATCATCATTTCTATAACTTTATCTTCAGGATATCCAATTTGTTGCAATATCTGCCTGTCATTATCATTAAGCTTTCTTCCAAGAGTTTGAAATTTCTCTGTAGTTCTAATAAGGTTGTCCGGTCCAAGCGTTACGGCCAGTACAGGAATGAAATAATTGCATAAATTCCCAAGTAATGTACTCCCGCCGATATCTATAACCATATTAGGCTTATACTCATATATGATACGGAGATATTCTGTCAACTTATCAACATCCATTATTCCCTTGCCTATTTGGCAAAAAGGTATGTCATAGCCTTGATAATGTATTGATTCCAATTTATCAAACTCATCAGCGTGATTAGCATATACAGATCCGTAGAACAAAACAGGTTCTCTTTCAAAACAATTTTCACCCGTATTAATCAACAAAACATTGTTGCCTAGTGACATTAAAGCTCTGCATCTGTCAAAAGCCGGCTTTGTAGGTCCGTGCTCTTCTGCAAGGATTTGATCCGCTATCACAACATAGAAATTCTCATTACGTTTTTCTTTTGTAATATAAGGGAAATGACTCTCTTTCCATATGACATCATGATATTCACGAACTATATTATTAAACGATTTCCACAATAAGACCTTATTTTGATCTGTTTGAAGAAAAGGAGTTACAAACATCCTATAAGAAATCATATAAAAGTATACTTGCTTCTCTCTCACCGAAAATTGCGTGCTATCATAAATTGTGTCAATAATCTTAGAAAAAGAATCATTTTCTTTGGATAAACACAGCGGCATTTGTAGCATAATCGAATAAAAATAAGCCTTGATTCTAATATTTTCAATGCTCTCTGCACAGGCATTTAGAGCCTTGCATGCATAATCAATATCTAAATTACTATTATCCAGATATTCAATAAGTTCATCTGTTCTGGCATATAACTGTTCTACGTCTAAATCTTCTTTTACCTCTCTTACAATTTGTAATATCTTATCCTTAACGTCATTATATGCCATATGCACACCTGCCTTTTATACTATTATCTATAGTCCAATAGTAAACCTCGCAATGGTAAATTCATGAAAATGCGCCGACACAATTTTCAAATAAATGGATCCATCTCTAGTGGAAGAGTTTCAAGAATTCTATCCATTATCATGTTATAGCTTATCGCTCTGCAATTTCTGCAATCACCGCATTTCCATCTTCTATTTGAATTTTCTTTGACTTCCCTATGTCTATCTGAATTCCATATCTCTTCGAATGAACTTTCATATAAATTTCCAACCAAAAACTCTTTTTTTCCAATTTCTGAAATATTGGGATATACATCGCCTTCAGGAGTTACTGCTGCAAGAAGTCCCATTTGGTTTATATGGCAGACCTCGGAAGGTGTATAAGGCTTTCTATACGAAAATACGCTGTCAAGATTTGTAAAGTTATGGTCTATCTTTCCTTCCTTGGAAAGTTCTTGTATTACATTCTCAAGCTCCCTTACTTTGTCATCAGATACCCCCAGTCCTCTGTCTTCGTAGTCCCTGACTATTTTGAAAATAGCATAATCAAAGTCTTTTTCTTTGATAGTATCCAATATGTGAGGAACTTCATCTACTATCAGGTTAGTAACAACAACTCTTGAACCTATTACGGGGGATTTATCTGCAAATTTTTCTTTTATCCTGGATGGGATTTCCAGCACTTTAGACATATTATCTGTTCCTGTAATCTTCTTAAACAGCTCTCTTGTACAACTTGGAACTGATAATGCTATATAATTAAAATGATCTGCAACATCAAGAACACCGGAGGATTCGATGAGCGATCCGTTAGAAACAAGCGCTGACTCAACGCCATTTTCATAAAGCTTAACAACAGCATCAGCAAGTCCTTCATAAATACATGGTTCTCCTCCGCCAGAAAAATACACCCCTTTAACCTTCATGGAAATAAGTGAACTAATCAGCCTGTCAAATACCTCTTTATCCATATGATGACGGCTTTCATTTCTTTCTTTATATGAGCAGTGAATACATCTGTGATTACATCTGGCAGTTGGGTGTATCTCTACCGACCAAGGCGCAAAATCACTTTTACCTGCTTTATAATCAGCAAGATATGTGCCAAATGGAAACATTACTTTCTGAGAATTAAGGAAATCATTGCAAAGCGAATATTTCATATATAGATTCCTTTCTGCAAGCACTTCGAAAAAATCCGGCAGGTGTACTGCCGGATTTTCTGTTTGTATATATTATACCATATTTAGTATATATTTTACTGAAGAAGCGATAGTACGCCTTGATTTGTCTGATTGGCCTGTGCAAGCATTGACTGACCTGCCTGTGCCAATATATTATTATTGGAATATCTAACCATCTCTTCAGCCATATCGGTATCACGAATCTGTGACTCAGCCGCCGATGTATTCTCACCAATATTATCAAGATTCTTGATAGTATGTTCTAGTCTGTTCTGAAGAGCACCAAGGTCTGATCTCATGCTGGATATTGATGTAATGGCTGCCTTTACAATACTGATAGCCTTATCTGCTGTAGAATTAACCGATACGCTAAGAGCACTTACACCTATTCCTCCTGCGCCAAGGGAACATATCGAAATAACTATCCTACTATCATCCAGGTTCTCGGAGCCTACCTGAAGATTCTTGGCTGTGAAGGTTCCATCGAGAAGTGTCTGGTTATTGAATTCTGTAGTTGAAGCTGTTCTATTAATCTCCGATACAAGAGCATTTACTTCCTGCTGAATGTATCCTCTGTCGTCTGTTGTAAGTGTATCGTTGGCAGATTTGACAGCAAGTTCGTTCATACGCTGAAGCATATCCTGAACTTCCTGGAGAGCACCTTCTGCAATCTGTACTGCAGAAATACCATCCTGTGCATTGTCAGATGCCTGTGAGAGTCCTCTTATCTGTCTTCTCATTTTTTCGGAAATAGCAAGACCTGCTGCGTCATCTGCCGCACGGTTAATCTTATATCCGGATGAAAGTTTTTCTGATGATTTAGCTTGATTGTCAGTCGTAATACCAAGCTGTCTCTGAGAATTCATTGCAGTAATGTTGTGTTGAACTACCATATTTAATTTCCTCCTTGAATCGGGGCCCGCTTCCCTGCTGCCACTCTCCTTTTCTTTTTAATTATGCAGCCAACTTTGCGGATTCCTTTCCAAGGCTGAAACTATCTTACACTCTTTATATCGGAACCGTTTTTAAAAACTTTATAGATTCATCGCAAAAAAATATTGATTAATTCAAACTTATAGTGTATAATATTTTGCCACAAAAAAGATTCAAGTGTAACCACCTGAATCTTTTTTACTTTCACATATCTTATCGGTAATATTTTTACAAAGTTTATAGTTACATGTGCATTTAGTCGATCAAGTTTTCCCACTTGACAAGATGCTTTTACACTTGACCAAAGGTATATATTATAATATAGTATTATTGTTACTGAATAATTTTTCAGTGAAAATTTTTTCAGTAAAATCTTTTCCCCGGAATATGAGGTGTGATATGTTTATAGGAAGAGAAAGTGAACTTGCAAATCTTCAAAACGAACTAAAAAATTGGAACCACAAGACGACTGTACTGGTATATGGAAAAAGAAGGGTAGGGAAATCTACTCTTATCAATAAGGCAGCCGATTCATTTGATGGTATAGTTATCAATCATGTATGTGTGACCAGCACGTTTGAAGGAAATCTTGAGCTTCTGTATCAAAGCATCTGCGCGGCGTTATCTCTTCCCAAAATTAGTTTTGATTCAATATTTTCCATGATGGATTACCTCAGATCATTAAACAAGAAAATCCTTCTCATTATAGATGAATATCCGTATCTTAAAGAGACCAAGAAAAAGGGAGAAGTTGATTCTATTATGCAGACCGTAATTGATAAATTGCCTGCAAACGTGAAAATCATTCTGTGTGGGTCATACATCGCAATAATGAAGGAGCTTATCGAAAATGATAATCCTCTTTATGGTAGATTCTCTCTAATTCTTCATATCAGGGAATTCGATTATTATGATGCAGCAAAATTCTATCCGGGTCTATCACCAAGAGAGAAGGTTTCTATGTATTCTGTGTTTGGAGGATCTCCATATGTGCTGGAGCTCATAGATGACACTCTTACCTTGGACGAAAATATAAAAAAGCTATTACTGCCCGAAACAGGATTAGTTCGCATTCATATAGAAAGTACAATGATAAAAGAAATACAGAAAAACTATGATACACGTATTCTGGAAGCCTTAGGGAATGGCAAAAAGAAATACAGTGAAATCCGCGACTGGATGAAAACAAGTGAAAACGGACTTCTTGATAAGCAGTTGAAAATCCTTCTTGATATGGAAACAATCAAAAAGGAAGCTCCAATCAATCGAAAAAGTGACAAAAAGAAACAGTTTTACGGGATTGTAGATAATCTTATGCGCTTTTATTTTACCTTTATCTACGGCCATGCCGGTACAATTACACGAATCGGCCCGGAACAGTATTATAAGCGTAATTTTGGTGAAAACCTTCGTGAGTTTATTAGCAGAAGGTTTGAAGACGTAGCATTAGAATATTTCCATAGAATGGCCGTTGCAGGTCAAATTGATGATATAGATGATTTCGGCAGTTACTGGTACGATGACCCTATAAACAAACAAAACGGAGAATTCGACTGTGTCATTAAAAGAGCCGGTGACAAATACGACTTCTATGAATGTAAGTTCTATGACAGAAAAATGGATACAGATGAATGTGAGCAGGAAGCCATACAGCTCTCCAAAATAAAAGGGCTACAAATTGCCAAAGTTGGATTCGTTAATATAGAGGGATTTTCATCAAAGAAGATAAAAGACTATACTCTGATCGACGGAGAGATGCTGTATAAATAGGTGGCTTGATGATAATAAAGTAAATTATCAAATTAATTAAAAAAAATTGGAATAACCTATAAAGATTCTGATTTTTTGGTCGATAAATAATGTGTAAGGGAACAAATAAGGAATTGTCCTTGTTATCCCGCAAACACGCAAACCGAAAGCACGGATGCTTTCGAGGTCTTTTTTCAAGGAGGAAAAAACTATGGTAGTACAACACAACATCACAGCAATGAACGCACAGAGACAGCTTGGTATCACAACAGATTTACAGGCAAAGTCTTCAGAAAAACTCTCATCCGGTTATAAGATTAACCGTGCAGCAGACGATGCAGCAGGTCTTTCGATTTCCGAGAAGATGAGAAGACAGATCAGAGGTCTTAATCAGGCATCTGACAACGCACAGGATGGTATATCTGCAGTACAGACAGCTGAAGGTGCTCTTCAGGAAGTACAGGATATGCTTCAGCGTATGAACCAGCTGGCAGTTAAGGCTTCTAACGACACTCTTACAACAGATGATAGAGGATACATCCAGCTCGAAGTTGATAAACTCGTATCCGAGATCGATCGTACAGCATCCACAACTCAGTTCAATAACCAGAATCTTCTTGATGGTACATTTACATCCAAGAACCTTCAGGTTGGTACTGAGAACGTAACAAAGAGCCGCATAGTTGTATCCATCGGCTCTATGGGTTCTAACGGAATAGGCGTTAACGCTCTTAAGGTTAGTACTAATGCTCAGGCTCAGGCAGCTATATCTACTGTTAAGATCGCTATCCAGTCTATTTCAACTATGAGATCTGATCTTGGTGCTACTCAGAACAGACTTGAGCACACAATCAAGAACCTTGATAACATCGCTGAGAATACAACATCTGCTGAATCTTCTATCCGTGATACAGATATGGCTGAAGAGATGGTTAAGTATTCGAATAATAACATCCTTGCTCAGGCAGGTCAGTCAATGCTTGCACAGGCTAACCAGTCTAACCAGGGCGTTCTTTCAATCCTTGGCTAATCTCTCAAATTTTAGTAAATCTGTAATATTAAGTGCATAATTGCAACTACCAAAAGGAGCCCCGGAAACAACACCGGGGCTTCTTTCTGCATATTATAACTATTTGAAGCTTTTACAGATAATCCCATTCTTGTTCTATCATTTTAACAATCTCATCGATTGCTTTATTACAATCATCCATAAGCTTAGCACTTGCAAGGAGAACCTGATTCATGGGCATATCCTTGTTCATAACAATATTTTTGTATTTATAAACATCACGGAGACAGAAATTGGTCACAAGCTGATAAAGGGGCTGCGTGTGATCTATTACATTGGCCTTTTTGACAATTTTATATGTTTTATCAAACTCAGTGCCTGATGTTATATTATTATCTATAAACTCCGCCATTTTAATGTAGGCAGCTTTGTATTTTTTTAGCTTTTTCTTAAATACATTGAGTCTGTCGGGAAGGGTCCTTAGGCAATCAAGGCATTTAGCTTTATTTTCGCCTTCAAAAAGATATGGCACGTTTTCAAGGACAGTGTCGAAATCGCACTTACCCTTACATCTTGTGTCTATTACATCGCTAAGTGTCATATTAAGAGCTCCAAGTATCTTGGCTCCTCCCTGGGTTGCGTCTATAACTTCTATGTCACCTTTGACGGCTTCTATTTTCTTCTCAAACCATCTGATGTAATATCTCATCTGGGGATCGGTAATCAGCATGCTTCCATCCCAGCCTTCAATCTGTTCTATGCCCCTTTCTTCTATATCTTCCCTGGTCTCCTGATCGCTAAAGCCTTGAACATGGCCTTTGCCATCTGTAAATGCAAGGTCTTGACCTACGAGTACTATTGTCTTAAATCCAAGCGACATAAGAACTGAGAAAGCATTGGTAGATATGGAGCCTCCTGTTTCGACCTCGCCTATATTATGTGTTAAAACCTTGTCCAATATCGCATTTTGAATTACATAGCCCATTGCTGCCCCATTGAAGAATATTCTTCCTTTCCAGTTCTCTACTATCTTGTAATTGGAAGATATCTCGGCAATAAGCACTTTACTTCTGGTTCTTTCATCTTCAAATACAGAATATTCTTTTTCGGCATCTCCTGTAATTATGGCATTATAATTAATATTATGATCGACAAGAGCCTTGGCAGCAGAATCTACTGCCAATATAAAGGCCTTACCTTCAGCCCTTTTTAGTTCATCTATATTCTTATCAAGAGAGGGTCCTGCGCCTACAAGTATAGCAGGTATGTCACTTAGATTGATTTCATCAAAGCTTTTGATAATGTTATAAAGGTCAGATCCATCTACCAGATATCGCAGATTTTTGAAGGCATTTAGATTGATCTCATCTGTCATCTTGATGAGCGTATTACTATTAATCTTTATGGCGTCCATAACATAATCCGCCATCTTGATGCATTTTTGGCAGGCATCCGGGTATAAGACATCATAGCCGGGAGATATTAGAAACCTTATAGGACTTACTGTCCCCGGATTAATAACGCCTTCAAGGATATTCTGAAGTTTTTCGTAAATGTTATTATCACCATATAGCACAAAAAAGCATTCATTTCCAATAATATCCGAAAGGTCAAATTCAGACATTGCCTTGATGAAAACATCCATATTAGGTTCTATAGCTATAAGGAGGTTATTATCATAAAAGCTTTGTAGAACATTCCTTGCTATTTTTCCATCACCAAATCCAAAGAGTACATAAGTTTCAAAGGGTTCGGGATCGTTATACCTCTTAGCATATATCCTTGCGGCTTTTTCAGAATCTATTCTGCTGCCAAGGGCATATTCATAGCCGTCTTTATTAAGGCAGATAACACTTTGCCCATGTCTATCACTTGCAAGGCTTATATCATACATGACAGGGTCTGTGCTAATACCTTTTTGAATGGCTTCTCTATATTTAATGTCGTTTTCATCATCAAGATAGTGCCTTTTATTTATTGCATCGAGATTTTTCTTATAAACGGAATTCATTATGATATCCTTCCCATGATAAGCTCCAGTGCATCTGCCATGCCTATCATATCTGAGTGTTTATAAGCTTCTACTGCACTTTGAATGGTAGTTAGAACGTCCTGAACCAATGCGCCATGAGAAGATGTATATGGAGATATGATGGTTATTATCTCTTTGATAAGCGGCATATATGCTTCAAGGCCTTCCTGCTCGCGGTTCTGATATAAGGTTGTTATTTCATCTTGGACTTTGCCTGCAATTTCATCTATATTCATTGATTTCTCCTGCAGTTATACGTTCTTCCATCTTCTTAAGTTCTTCAAACTGCCCCATATCAAGGAAGGAGTTTTCACTTATCGGGAATACTCCGACTTGTTTACTTTTTTTCATGAAGTCATCAATTAGATCTGTCATATTATAAATTGTATCTTTGGGAATCATATCAAGGTATTCTGAATCAACTACATACATCCCTGTGTTGATCAGATATGAAAGACTGGGTTTTTCATCAAGGGATGAGACTACTCCTTCTTCGCTTGTGTGAAGGACGCCATAAGGGATAACTGTATTTTTGAGTGAAGATACTATGGTTATGGCATTACCTGATGACTTATGGCGCTCCAAAATCGCCGAATAGTCTGCTTCTATCATTATATCGCAATTAGTTACAATGACAGGTCCTCTTAGTTCATCACCTATAAGGCTTATGCCACCGGCTGTTCCAAGGGGTTTGGTTTCTTCGACGTAATGTATGTTGTAGGTCATATTAAGGTCTTTGAAATAGGACTTGATCATCTCTTTCTTGTAATTGACAGTTATGTAGAATTCATCAGCCCCATAAGAACAGAACCTATTAATTATTCTCTCCAGAATCGGTATCTCCCCTATTGGTATAAGGGGCTTGGGCAATATCTTGGTATAAGGATATAATCTTGTTCCCTTACCACCGGCCATTATTATTACAGGGACATTTTTTAGTGATTTGTTGCATTTTTTCTTTCTACGCTGAATATCTTCTATAAATATGATATCTACGATTTTACGATGTTCATTTATAATAGGGACAGATCTTACAGATTCCATAGTCATAAGTTTTCCTGCCTTGTCTTTGGCTTCCTGCGAAAGGCATTTGGGGTCTTTTTTCATAATTTCTTTGACGCTTCCTTGGAGATTGCCTGTTGTTATAATCCACCTTCTAATATCTCCGTCTGACACAGAGCCGGAGAGCTGTCCTTTACTATTTAAGATATAGAGAATTCCTTTGCCATTGATATCTATCTTTTGCATGGCCTCTACTATATTCATGTCTTTGGTTCCTGTATAGTGCAAAAGCATCTCTTTGTCCATGATAAATACCTCACACAAAATACATAATCCTTAAGATCTGTAACAGAGCCTTATTATACGTATTCAAGCATACGACTTAGTCTGTCTTCATAGGTATAATATTTTTGAACCTTCTCGTATCCTCTTCTTGCTATGCTTGTTCGTATATCATCATGTGTCATATAATAGTTTGACTTTTCAAGGGCATCCTCTAATCCAAAGTACATTGCAGTGTCATAGCCATCTGTGAATTCTTCGGAAAGTTCCTTTCTAAAACTGCTAAGAAGAAATCCGCCACATCCCATGACATCCAGTTGTCTTAAAGGAAGTCCTGATGAATTACCTCTGAAGGTGGGGCACAGATTTATCTTGCTAAGTTTGAATATCTGCGGCATTTCTTCTTCGTAGCTAACCTGTCCGTGTATATGGACATTTGGTATTAGTCCGTATTCTTCCCTGGGAAGGTCGTAGGTGTAAAGGTGCGTATCAAATTTTTCAGATAAGAGTTTTAGGAGCGATAGTCTATCGATATGCGTTACAAATGTAGCTATGGAGTAAACTAGCTGCGCTTTTGAAATTGAAAGGTTATTATCAGGATAGCTAGCATATTGCGCATTAATACTGTCAACAAGCTTATCTGTCACAGCATCTCTTATTATATAGGCCTGATCATTGCATCGCTGTCCTGATACAATCGCATCAATGAAGCCTTTCTGGTATTCCGACATTCTTGTTTTGAGGGTAGGAAGTGTCGACTGATAAGTTTTGCCTACAAGTGATATATCGGCCAAAAATCTCAAATCATTTGCTGCTACCTTGTCCCATCTTAGTGTATTAACTGCAAGGGGCATGTGGTATACATGTTCTATGCCTCTTTGTCTATAATCATCTACATCATCTCTTGAAAAAAAGAAAATATAATTGGTGTCATATTCCATGGTGTCGATTTTGGGGAGATTGGGAGGGCTGTCATAAGACCACGATATATAGGGGATTCCTTTCATGTGGCAGCCTTTGGCTACGAGTGGCCAATAATTGGTAGTAAAGCATACATCAAAGGAATCTGTAAGGACTTCTTTGTCAAAATATTCAAGGAAATCGTCATCCTCATACCTGTTGGGAATATCTCCCCGCTTATTCATAACACGCCTGCAGTCATGACCGAGCTTATTGAAGAAATATTCCACGTCGTCATCTATATAGGATCCAAGCCATGTAAAATGTAATATTTTCATGTGATTCTCCGCATCCTAAAAATCTAATATCTGTATTTGAGAAGCCGCCCTCCAAATGCATCTACTTTGTCAGGGTTTTCTTTTTCCCATCTAAGACAGATGTCATCATATGCTTTTGTATTATATATTTCCTTGCCTATACAAAATTTCTCCAAATTGGTGGAAAATGCTTTCTTGTACTTAAATAGTGGATCGCCGGCAAGACTACTGTTACCGCCTCCAAGGTGAAGCTTTTTTACTCCAAGGTCGTGCATGTGGCAGGCACTCTCCCATATAAGAAGGTTTCCTGCTCCGAGGCTTTTATACTCATAGTCGCTCCCTTCAAGGTGATAATGTCCATAATATCCTTCATACATGAAGATAGCTGCGCATATGAGTTTTCCATCAAGCCTTACTGTTCCTAAAAATGCATTTTCGTTAAGATACTTTTCAAAGCTTGCATAATACTCTTTGTCAAAAAAATAGAAATCCTGTGCTCCTATGCGTTTCATTGTCGCATTATAGAGTTCTATAAATTCATCAATAGATTCAAAGTCATGTTCGCTTTTATACTCAAGACCGCTTTTTTGAGCCTTTCGTATCATGTTGCGATTCTTGGAGGATATTTGACTTGCCCATATATCATCCTTGGATTTATCTGTGATAATTGCTACGGTATACCTGTCTTCTATAACATTCATTACGTTTCTACATAATGATGCATTATCAAGCAGTGGATGAAATCTTATAAAACCGCAGAGGTAATTATTAGCTTTAAATCCTTCCGCCATTTGTATAAGAGCCTTATCAGTAAAGTCTGCATCTGATGTATTTGCAATAGGTCCTCCGTAGCCATACTGGGTCTCATAATCATAATAGCTTTCAATTTCTCCTCTCAAAAAGGGCATTAAGAGAATCTTATCATCTTTTGTACACACAATGCACAGAGCTTTGGAATGGGCATTTTCATACAGTTTCACATACTCTTCATGATAATAAATATCCTTTTGTCTATTATCAAAATGTTCAAGATATGTATTCCATTTATCTGTAATTGTCACATTCATACGATAGTCCTTCTTCGAAAGAGGATAAAAGCGGAACGAATAGGCATATTAAATCGTCCTCAAAATCTTCTTCATATCTTCGCCGCTATACCTTTGATCGCATATGAGTGATATCTGGGTGTCATACAATTTGCCACTGATATGATTTCCATTAGGGAGTGTGAATGATTTCCAGTGGATAGGGCAATAGATGTTTTTTTCAAACATTTTGCTTCTAATTGCATCTCTTTTGGTTGCATCTACGAATATCGGAACAAAAAGGGGAGTTCTTTCTTTGGCATATATATGATATATCCCTCTTTTTTCGAGCTCTTCGTGGAGAATTTTGGCATTTTCTTTTCGTATTTCTTGAATCTTTTTCATATTCTCTTTGACATAGGTATCAAATAGATAATATGAGATGTCGGATATCATGCATTTATAGTTTTGATCAAGGAGCTTTTCGCCTTTGTCTATGAGTTCCAAATAGACTTCGTCTTGTATTAGCTGTCTGTAATTTTTGAGGCTATTGCCGGCAAGCTTGTAGGATACGAAGAGGTTTCTATCTGTCATTTTGTCTATTACAGGAAGTATTGAAGGTCTTCCATTTTCGCTACGCCTTGTTCCTATCTTTAGTATTCCGCCGTCCGGAAGCGGAAACCACTTCCGAAGACTGGTAAATGCGTAGTCAAAATCGCTTTCCATATTAAAGCCGTAGAAATTCTGGACATCATCAAGTATTATGATTGTATCCGGAGCTTTAAGTCTTATGGTTTTTATAATATCTTCAAGGTCAAGAAGTCCAAAATAATTGATGAGGATTATTGCAATTTTGTGCTTGGAATCAGTCGCCTTATCATTACTTTGCAGTGCTTCAAACATTTTCTCCATATCAGGGTATAGATTGTCCAGAATATGATAAAAACAGAAGTCTATTCTGCAATCAATAGCCGTATCAGCTACCGATTTGCACAGATAATCAGGGATGACAAGTTTTAGATAGCCATCTTTACTTTCAGCTTGTAGCGCTGCATACAAAGCTGCTCTTCCGCTTGAAAAGAAAAAGAGATTGTCGTTTGAAGCTTTTTCTGTATAGGAAGATTTTGCAGGCAGTATTTCCGGCACTTTTTTCAAAGCTTCAATATCTATGGCGAATTCGCCGCCTATTATAGTTGGTATTTTTCGGCTTATATCTTTTTCCATAGTATCTGTTCCTAACTATGATGTGGTTGTCAAAAATCCCTTTTTATCCATACTTCATACTATTTTTCTAATATTTCTGTAAGTATAGATACAATTCTCTTTGCGGTATTGCCATCTCCATAATATGTGCCGTCCACCCTTGATGTATCAAGTTTAAGAGCTTTATGGACAGCTTCTTTTAGGTTTTGCATATTGCCGTCAGTATTTATGATATTGTCACACATGTGGCGCCCCTGCTGCCTGTTTCCTATATTGACAACAGGTATCTTAAGATATGGAGCTTCCACGATTCCGCTTGAAGAATTACCTATGACAAAGGCTGCCTCCTTCATGAAGCTTAGATAACGTCTGCTGCCAAGTGAAGGGACAAGCGTTATATTTTTATCCTTTGATAGAAGCTCGTTGATTCTGTCTCCGCCAAGGTCAAGGTTAGCATAGGTTGCAACGATGACAAATCCGCTGAGTTCATGCAGTATATCAAGTGTGTTTCTGACTATTTCAAGGTCGATTGATATATCATGATCTGTCTGTGCATGATAGGTCATGAGGATCCATTTACGCTCTGTGTCGATTCCAAGGCTTTCTGCAACTTCAGCTCTTGACATGAGCTTATCTCTTACAAAATAGTCAAGTCCCGGTTCCCCTACATTATAGATATTCTGACTAGATGCGCGCATTCTCTTTATGTTATCTGCGCTGTCCTTGGTTCCGGGGAAGTGATACGTAGCAAGCATTGTAACAGCATTTCTTACGGCGTCATCTATTGCGCCTTTGGTAACATCGCCTCCGGATATATGTATGATTGGAATATTCATAAGAAAAGCTGCATTTGTGATTGGAAGTAGCTCATATCTATCGCCAAGAACTACCAGCATGTCGGGTTTTAGCTTTTTGAATGCGCTAGTGCAGCCTTTTAGAAGTTCAGCGCATTCGAAGCCAATTGACTCATCGCTTTTTTGGCGTTCTGAAATCGCAATGACTTCATCTATGGTAAAGCCATCTTCGATAATATAATCTATCGTATGTCCCTGACTTTTTAGAAGGTGACCGCCTGTCACTACAAGTTGTAGCGTAAAAGCTGCAGAATCCTTGACGTCCTGCATTATCCATCTAAGAAGTCCATATTCAGATCTTGATGCTGTAACAAAGCATAGCTTCTTCATTTGGCCTTGTCCTTATATTTCAATTCCGTCGTCAGGGGCATAGTCCTTTTGAGCCTCTCTTCCTATCAACTTATCATAGTATCTTGCAAGGGTGCCGTAATCATTTCTCTTTACGCATACATTTGCCTTGCCAAATATCTCTCCTGCAGATATATTAGTCTTCGCTACAAGTCTCTTGGTAACTACTTTGGATATTTCTACTTCTTCTGGTGTTGGCTCTTTGATTCCGTCTCCAAGGAGGCTTTCAGTGTTACGGATACTTTCTACAAGGTCTTTGAAAGGGCCGGGTTCAGTACTTGCAAGGTGATCCGGGCCTTCCATCTGACAGTCGAGTGTGAAATGTTTCTCTATTACGCAGGCTCCAAAGGTAACGGCAGCTATTGCTGCTTCGCACCCTATCGTATGATCAGAATATCCTACAGGTAGATGGAAAGCTTCTCTAAGCGTATTCATTGCACGCATGTTGACTTTATTATGCGGACAAGGATAGCTTGTGGTACAGTGAAGGAGCGTTATATCTATGGCTCCTCCTTCTCTTAATGCTCTTAGGGATATGTCTATATCGGAAAGATTACTCATTCCTGTGCTTAGTATCACAGGGAGTTTTTTGGAAGCAATTTCTCTTAGATAAGAAATGTTTCCTATGTCGCCTGATCCTATTTTGATAAAAGGAATCCCAAGCTCTACCAGAAAATCAAGGCTTTCAGAATCATCAGCGGTAGATATGAAGGTTATTCCTATATCATCACAATGCTTTTTGATTTTGACAAAGTCATCATAGGGAAGTTCAAGCTTTTTGAGCATGTCGAACTGAGACTCACATATACCTGTGTTTTCCTTCTGATACTGTGCCTGGTCAACTCTTCGTGTGATGATATTCTCTGTTTTCCAGGTTTGGAATTTGACTGCGTCAGCTCCGGAATGTTTGGCTGCATCGCAGAGTTTGAGGGCTGTATCAAGCCTTCCGTTATGATTAACTCCCGCTTCTGCTATTATAAGGCATCTATTCTGATTGAACATGGCTATTCCTTTCAAATATATGTTTTTGTTATCATTATAAAGGATTGTTGCACACGTTTTACAGATTACATAACTTCCCGCTTGCCAAACTGACGTCGCCCATTTGCTGTTATGTAGTTGCAGACAGTTTGGCAAGTGGGAAGTTTGAGTTATATATTTAGTATACCACACTAAATCGAGCAGGCTGTAATACCTGCTCGATAAAAACCATTAGTAAGCTCATAGGCAAATCCCAGGGCAGCTTCTAATATCTACGTAAAAATCCACATGATACCTTATTTAATACCATTATCTAATATCATTATTTAGTACCATTATTTGATATCATTATTTGATATCCAGACGGCCTATTACACAGCTGCATTTGAATGGTTCATATAGCTGTTTGGAACGGGAACATTATTGGCTTTCATTACACCAATCCATGTCTCTCTGACAGAATGAAGGTGCTTGTTGATTTCCTTAAGTATCTCAGCATCCTTGGTGATATTGGCCTCTATAAGCCTTCTGTCAAGATAGGTATATATGTTCTCAAAATCCTTGGCTGTTGCATACTTCATATTCAAGGTTTCTCTTAAATATGCAATGATATTCTGAACCTTACGAATATTATTGTGCGCTTCTTCTATTTCTTTTTTCTCAATCGCACTTTCTGCTCTGTTGCAGAATTTTATTGCACCTTCATAAAGCATAAGTGTAAGCTCAGGCCCTGATGCAGACATTACTTTATTATTCGCATATTGCGCATATGGGTTTTGTTTGGTCATTGGTAGCCTCCTGCCATTAAACTAATGTTTGATCAGTATCATGAGCCGAGCATACTTGATAGTGACGAAGAGTTCGAATTAAGTTTGGAAAGCGCTGTCTCCATAGCGGAGAACTTACTGTAATAATAGTCTTGCTTCTTTTCAAGGGCGTCTTCTGCTTCGGATATCTTGGTGTTATAATCGCTATACTGCGATGCCATTAGCTTGTCCTCGTAAACAGTATATGCACTTGAATAGGTGGTGCCTTTCATGAGATTTCCAAGCTGTGTATATACTTCTCTCGATAGCTGTGTAAAGAAGCTTGAAACTGCATTTGGGTCACTTGCTATTGCAGCTGCCAGTTTGTCAGTATTACTTCCTGAATAATCATCATCAGAGTCGCCATCGATATGATAGGTACCACGTTCATTTTCTTCTGCGTCAAAATAGCCTTTGGTGTTGATTCCAAGTGTTGACAGGTACCATGTCGAGGTATTGCCGCTTGAATCCGTTACCGTAAATCCGCTTCCCATCGAATTCTTAAGTGCATTTATTACGCTGTACAAGGTGCTGTCCTTAGCAAGAAGGCCTGCTTTTATCTTGGCATTCCAATCGGTTATTTCATCCTCTGTCATCTCTTCCTTTTGATCGGATGTAAGAATGTCGTAGTTGTCAGCCTTATCTGCATTGTACAATGTATCAAGCTTTTGAATCAGCGTATTATAGCCCGAGAGGAATTCTTTGACCATATCATAAACGCCGCTGGTATCATTGCTTGTGGTAATCGTGAATTCATCATCTGTTGACGAATTGATCGATATTGTAAGTCCGTTAACTTCAAAGGTGTTAGACGAGGAGGTGTAGCTTACTCCATTCATAACAAGCTCTGCATCTGCTGCGCTTTGGTACTGACTTGCGCTCTCAAGTTCGTCTGTATTGATTCCAAGAGCTGATAACGCGCTGGCACCTGTTGAGCTGTCAACGCTGAATGCATTTGCAAGTCCTGTGTTCTCAGAAGTAATATAGAGTCTTCCTTGATTAGCATCGTAGTTGGCTGTTATTCCAAGTCCGCTTGTCGAGGTCGCCGAGTTTAGTTTGGATACTACGTCGCTCATGGTGTCATTGGCGCCAATGGTAATGCTTAGAACGTCTGAACCGTCTGTCGTGCCACCCATGTTAAAAGATATTGTAGTATCTTCTGTTATACCGAGCTCTGACATGGTAGTATCTTTGGATGCAAGATCCGCTGTGCCATCTTTATAAACTTTATTGCCCGTAAGATAAGATGACTTTGCAAGGCTTGTCTTACTTACGGTAGATGTTGCAAGCATTGCGTTTTCACCTGTGCTAACAGAGACTGCACTACTTGAAGACTTAGTTGTCTTTTTGTTAAATGCAGAAGAAAAACGCATTTCCGACAATGTTCCATTATAGAAGGATACTATATTCTTGTTGGTGCTCTTCCAAACATCCTGTTTCCATGAAAGTCTGGTCTGACCGCCGGTCTGCTTGTCAACTCTGGTTTGATACGTCTGCGTTAGAGCAGTTATCAATGATTCCGTATCAAGGCCGGAATTAAGGCCTGTAATTCTGTTAGTCATAATACCTCATTCCCGGATGAAGTCCATTTCATCCATAAAAACTGGGATTGTAATTCTTTATGTATTACTTAGACGTTATTTCCTTTCATCGACCATTATGCCTGCAAGTTCCCAAGCCTTTGCAATCATATCAAGGGTCTTGTCCGGTGGAAATTCCTTAACAACTTCCTTGGTGTCCTTGTCCACGATTTTGATTGTTACTCGATTAGTCTTTTCGTGGAATCCGAATACCGCTTCTGTATTGGCTGTCATCTTCTGATTGATGTTGGCTATAGCTTTGCTGATCTTCTCGTTGTTCTTCTCGTTCTGCTCATCAGCAACTTCTAATGCCTGCTGGAGTTGAGAACTGCCTGCTGCCTCCTGGCCATCATCAAAATCATCTTCCTGACTGTAGGGTGCAACGTTTGTTGCTTGCTTAATTGTTTCAACTTCCTGACCAAGCTGATCTGTTGCATTGCCGGCAGTATCAACAGATGCACCGTTCTCTCTTTCTTTTTGGACGGGCTGTACCTGCTGCATTTGCTGTATCTGCATTATGTTGGTCTGTTGTATAGCATTTATTGCCATTATTTATCACCTCCATGTGTGACAGATTACGAGCTGCATACTAGAGCTTCCTTGATTGCAGCTACGATGGAAACCTCCCTGTTCCCACTCATAATCTTAAATTTGAATGTTGATAGTTCTTATATAAACAAGCTTCGAACATACAGATGTATATTCTTGCCTGGGTTTAAGGGTTTAAAGTACGCTATCTTCTATAATGATAGCTATTATGGCAAACTAAACATACACGTATCTTCTTCTATGGCATATATCGGCTAAAATCATCAAATGTTTAATAAAATAAAAATAAAAATTATTATGTGATTTTTTCGATAGTGCAAAAAAGAGAGCCTATAATAAAATACAGGATCTCTTGAAATTTATGACTCAAACTTCCCACATCGAAAACAGCGTTTGCTCCAGCTAGGATGCGGGCAGACGATTCTTTAAGTGTACTTCAAAGGAATTATATTTCAATAAGACTTGCATTTGACGGTTGAACGTTCATGGGATTTATGGAGTGTTGCTCTAATATTTCGTGATTCTTCGGAGATAATGGATTAACACTCTATGAATTTCTTACTTCTCCAAATCTCAGATGCCATACACATGGCAGAAGTATTCAGATGACATTTGTCGCCTGATAGAAACGAAATATCTGTTTTCATATTGTCATCGATCATTTGGTCAAAGATTGACATGAAGACAATTTCATTTTGGTCACACTGCTCTTTTAGTTTGTTGTTAAAATAAGCTGTTGCCGTGTTACGCTGTATTTCACTGCCTACGCTTATAAGTTCATTATCAAAAAGGCCTTCACTTGCAAGGGTTTTGAGTTCCTCTTCTTGCGTCGTGTCGTCAGGCATAGAAGCTATCGGTCCCCAGACATAAGTCTTAAAGCCTCTTCTTTTTATATCCAAAAGAAGGGACAAGTAATTATTTATAATATCATCGCAAATTTCCTCAGACTTTCTTTTTTGAAGCTCTGTTTGTTTAAAGACGTGAGCCCTTATGTCTATTTCTCCGAGGCATACACATATTTTGGATCCCTTACTTATAAAATTATCTATAAGGAAATTATACTTGTTATAAAATCCGTGTTTGGAGTCTTTATTTACGCAGTTATAAGCAAGGCATGGTCCTAGATGCAGGCATGTGAATTTGTAGTCTGTGATATTGGGGCAGACATTAATTCCTTCTGCTATTGCTTTGAATGTGAGATTTTCATTGCCACTAAAGAAATTGACATGAGAATCGCCAATGATTATAGCTGTATTGTCTACGATGTGATTCAACTTCTCATGTTCGAAATTCGCTCTTTGGATGCGTTCAGTTATGTTGTCAAGGTCAGGCAGTGAAAAAACAATTCCTTTTAAATAAACAAGACTACCACGCACTGTATCAGGTTTACATATACTCTTGGCGGACTCACTTCTTAGGATATTAAAATGGTCGCGGATGCCTTCTATTAGGACTTGGTACTGCTGCTGAGAATATAGATCTTTTCTGTTATCTATTTCAAGTTCTATCATCAGTTGTGTATCCTGCCAGTCGAATCCGGACAAAACTTCCGGCTTTACGCTTGCAATTTCAATTAACTTATCCAACAATTCAATAGTTGTCATATTGTCCTCGCATTCTGATCATTTACAGGCTTCCCACTTGCCAGACTGGCACCAGCCCTTTGCTGTTATACAGGTACAGACAGTTTATAAAGTATTTCGCGTTCACCTCGGTGTTAAAAATTCACTCTTATAAAGGTCTGTTATTCCTTGTCTTATGGTATTTTTCATGTCCTCATCTGTGGCATGAACAAGTGCTATTGCACAGGTCTCTTGAAATGTGAGAACGTGGTTGGTACTTGAAACGCCATTTATACGATAATCAGACAGGGTTTGGTTTATATGATGAAATTTTACTCCGTTATTATAGCATCGAAGCAGAAAATCATAATCTCCCGCTATCTTGTAGGCGGTATTATATAGCCCTTGGTTAACATAGGTATCAGCTGTAACAAAGCAGGCAACATGCCCGAGATTTATAGCGCCATACGGAAGTCTTGACAGGTCATCTCCTGCTATGAAATTTTCAACAGTCCCGTCATTATGGATAAAGTTAAGATCTCCATACAATATCCCACTTTCAGGGTGTTTTTGATATTCTTTCCATACATTCTCCAAGGCCATGGGCTCATAATAATCTCCGCCATTCATAGTTCCTACTATATCTCCATGAGCTTGTGATAAGCCTTTATTAAGTGCATCATATATTCCATTGTCGGGTTCAGATGAAAAAAAAGATATTTTATCTGCATATGAATTAATAATATCTACTGTTCCATCGGTCGAGCCTCCGTCGATAACGATATATTCAATATCGCTATATGACTGGTTAATAACGCTTTCGATTGTCTGAGCTATATATGCCGCTTCATTTTTGCAAATGGTTATTATTGAAATCATTTAAGTCCTCACCCTCACTTTTTCTATTATTCAAACAGTTATATATTTTTTCATTTCATCCTGCAATCCACATTTTATTATTGGTTCGTTTGTGTTATTTTCTTTGCAATAATCATTGATCATTTTGAGTTCGGATTTATAATAGGGGTAATTATGGGCGCCACGTTCTTTTCTGGGAATAATATACTCTTTGCCAAAACGATGTATCAGAAATAGTTCATAATTTGCAGGAACTTGTATAGTGCCTGTTTCAAAGGGTACTCTTAGCATGCGTTCAAAGTTTTCCTTGGGGAAATGCTGTCCTTTATCGTGATACATCATATGATTGTACATTCCAAGATCATCTGCTTCTTCTGGGTATGTTGATTGAGCAGCTATTTCATAAAGTTCCTGCAACTGCCATACTATCGATTTGTCAGACGAGGGGTCTAGGCGATGTCCCAGAAAGTTTTGCACGTTAACTATTTTTTGAGGGAGTGATGGGTCTGAGGGATTACTTATTATAAGATCAGCTGCATCTAATGTAATCTGCAATATCTGACAGATTGAGTCATATATTTCTTGATTTCTTGGTATATAATCAAATACAAATATGTCAACGCCTGCCATCATTGGAAAGTTGTAATTGCAGGCAAGATATTCATCAGTCCAGCGAATATAATCCGTGTTAGTGATGCGGTAAAATCCCACAAAGGGGAAATTTGAGGTATCCTTGCCGACCAGGTGGAGACTGTCAGGAAGTTCATCAAGATGTTCTACAAGTCCATTGAAGCTATCTCTTGTCATAGCTATGTCAACATCGTCATCCCATGGAATCATTCCATGAGAACGTACTGCACCAAGGAGGGTGCCCCAATAGGCAAAATATGTATATCCGTACTTCTGACATAAATCGTCTATCGCGCCAACTATTCTAAGTTGACACGCCCAACATCTTTTCATGGTTGAGGAAATTGTAAAACCTTGTCTGACTTCTTCTTTGAAATATTCTTCAGTAAATACAAAAGACATTGCAGCTCCTATAGGTTTTAACTATGACAGCACATGCTTTCTGTTATTGAAAAGGGCGCTTGGAAAGCTTTCCTAGAATGCATAATATGTAAGTGATATCACCTGCAATCTTCATAAATGACAGAAATTCAAATTAGAAAAAAGGCAATTTTCGGATAGCCTGCCAGGGGAGTCGAAAAGTTAAATGCAGAAATACATTCAAAATACAATATAATTTTAACATATATTCGTTAATGAGTGTATCGTTTATAAGGAAGTGGAAAGATATAATTCCTACGTGAAAAGGTGCCGGTTTGACAAGTGGTAAGTTTGAGTGATTTATTATAATTCGCCATATGCAAGTCTTAGTTCAACTTCCATATGCAAGTCTTAGTTCAACTTCCTTATCAACTCTTTGGGAAAATGATATAAAAAGTTCAGACCATGTAAGGTCAATTTCAATAGCTACACCGGCTCTTTGTTCTATCCTATATCCAACGGGAGCATCCGTTCCGTTTGCTATTACTATAATATCTCCGCCTTCTTCGTGCATTATTCTCTTGGCCTTATTTATAGCTGTTTTTTCATCATAATAGCCGCCGGCATATCTTATTTTCGATTCGTCTTTGATATAAAAAATATATGTATGATAGACAACCATGTTATCAAATACACTTAATAGTCCTTTGAAATCGGTGTTTAACATGGATGCTTTTGCAGTGACATTCGAACCTGTTCTTCCTTTTTTGGCTACTCCCTGTGTATTCTTTACGGTAGTTTCCTTTTTAAGCTTTTTGATTTCTTCTCTCTTAGTCCAATACGGGTGATCAGTATATTTTTCTAAACATTTGCAACCTTTTTTCAGGCATTCATGCTGTTTCAGCATTTCTTTGGACAAGCCTCCTTTATGTCCTATAAAGTGACAATATGCAACGCAGTTGCGCGTGTCAGGCTGTCCTTTCATGAATCTCAATGTATTGGTTTTAGTTGCGAAGATTTTCCAATTTGTTCCCATTATCTGTTCGTATTCCTTTTTTATCTCCCCCGTTTCGGGTTCTGGTTGACCTAGTGTAGTCTCGTACGGTAGAAAGCTCAGGGCTACTGTATGCAATTGGCGACATTTTTAGCTGAAGCGCGACCGGTATCGCTAGGCTTATTACCTTTTTTCAAAAGACTCTTTCATAAAAAAACTTATCATTTGATTAAATGATAAGAGAAATGTCGCATATTCACAATAGGTTAATCGCATAACCCTTAAATTTTCCTTGCTTTTATACAAAATGAAAGCGGTAGCATTTTTGCTTTTCTGGTCTTTGCATCCGCATCTCCTGACCAGCAGTTAAGCTGTGCTAATAATCAAATCCATCATTTCACTTTCAGTACGCATCTGTCTTAATCCTGCCATTCCTCAAATCTTATCTCTAATATTTTAAGTAATATTCTTCAAATTCTTTATATACATAAGTTCCCTATAGCTTTTGGGAAATCCTATAAGGTTAAGATCTATATTCTTCTCATATTTCTTTACAATACGATTAAGCTTATATTAGGTTTCTGTTCGTCAGGCTACGATTTCGCTATTCCTTCTTCTCGCCTACACCTCACAGTGTAAGCCTTGGGAGTCGCTCTGGGGTTCGTCGGCAACTACGCCCCTTGTGGATTCTCACCACAGACTGACGGTATGCCCGTCATACAAAGAAAAACCCCAGAAACATTGAGTTTCTGAGGTTTGTAAATTCTTTTTGAATCGATGCGATTATCTCTTTGAGAACTTTTTCACTGCCTTAAATACCTTGTTTTGGGCATTTGTAAGGCAAGTTGCTGTTTACCTGCTGCGTACGGTAGAAAGCTCAGGGCTACTGTATGCGGTTGGTGGCAACTTGAATAACTGCGATCAAAAATAATACTCTGCTGTAAGTGCATCTATATCCTGCACTTCCATTTCACTGATGATAAGAGTTTTTGCTTTGTCTACTACGGATCCAGTTTTCATGAAATTATCCACCCAGAAAAAATAGAACTGACCGCAAACATGATAGATTGGCTGCAAATCCTGTGACCTCTTCATATAATCATCCGGACTTGTAGGTTGCAAATAGCCTCTGATACCCCTCTCTGCGGTGGGAAAGAAAACTGTACCACAGGAAATACAGCGTTACATTCTCCAGCTAAAATGATCTCATATGCTTCTTTCAGTCTTTTTGCAGTGATAAAAGGCGCAGTAGGATATATATTGCATGCTAGTTCAAATTCCTCTCCCTGTTTGTGATAGTTCTCAATAACCTCTTTTAGTGCATCTTCTGTGGTGGCAAAATCATTAGATGTCTTCTCACTTCTCATAAAAGGCACCTCTGCACCAAGGCTTCTTGTCGCAAAACTCTTTTATATTCTTGCCAGGAATCCTTTTGGAGCCGCCCCTTGCGGTAATAATAGCAACCGTTTTTACCATATCATCTCAGTCCCCATCAATAGTACATCTCATACCATCTTTATCACTGCTGTTTCCGCATATGTAATCGGGTCAGAATGCATAAAGAACAGCGTACCTCTTCTTGGCGCGTACAATGTTTCCATTACTGAACCATCATAGGGATTTATGATCTCAGCAAGAGGAGTCCCCTCATCCACACTGTCTCCCACTTTTACAAGTGGCTCAAATATACCCGATTTTGCAGTTCTGACACTGATCAGTTCCTTATCACTTATAACTTTGGACGGATGATCTCCATTTTCCTGGTATTTTACAAATCCAAGGCTCTTACAGAATCTAAGGATTGACAACACTGCCTGACCAGCACTCTTTTTATCAATTCTGCTCGTTGTTGATGTATAAAGGCTGTATGCCTTTGTGTTCCAGACCTGCCAGTTATAGTTCAGCGTTGCTGTATCATATGGCCTTACTGTTCTTTTTACCACGTAGGGTAGTCCAAGCTTCAATGCCGTTACAACATCTGAATATCCTTCATCCATCAGCCTCACATGTGGGATGAAATCGCCTGGCATATAAAATGATGTAAACTGGATACCATACTTATAATCCTTTATCTGGGAAAAGATGCCGTCGGCAATTCTCTGGGTTGTCTCACCAAGGTCATACCCGGGGAACATCCTGTTTATGTCGGTATTATCAATAGTCCAGAAGCGTTTCTGGGTATTCATTGAATATGGGTTGCAGCACGGAATAATAAGAATCTTGATCCCCTCGCTGATGCGTCCTTCTTCCTCAAGCTGTTTAAATTTCTTTACAAGCTGAGAACAGCAATATAACTGCTGGACTTCATTGCCTCTCATACTCCCCACAATGCAGAGTGACTTTTTACCTTTTCCAAATTCAAAACCGGTTATCCTGAAGCTGTCCCTGTACAGCCCTTTGATCTCATAAATAGTCTTCTTTTTCATACAGCCATGACTTCCTTTTTCAAAAGTCTCCCAATAAGTGATCCTTCATCGACAATCGGGTATTCCCTTATCGTAAAAAGGATTCCATCTACGGGACTTTCAACATTCTGCAAAACCTGCCCGGAAAGAGGGTCAATTATCCTTCCTATCCGGTCTCCCCTCTTAAGCTTCTCCCAGTGCTTAACGTCAGGGATAAAGAGTCCGCCTGCTGCAGCATTGAGAAAGCAGACATCCTCTACATTTTCAGAGACAATTGACTTTCTTGGAGTTTTCGTTTTTCCAATCCACATCCCCAGGGAATGCATAAGACTAAATATCCCATCCACAAGCTGGTCGCCGTATTCTTTCGTAATACGCATACCTACACCCATCTCAACAACAAGGCATGGTGTCCCGGTACTGTTTAAGCTGTATGCAAATGTAGATTCAAGTACGGTACTCGCTTCATGTACCCATACAAAATCGACATTACAGTGCTCTGCAAGCGGTATCAGTTCCTCTTTATGAAGCCTGTTTATCCTAATCTGCGGGATCTCAGTCAGATAGATATTACTTGCATGGATGTCCAACACCACATCAGAGCCTGCTACATCCTTTAAGGTATTTGCAGCAAGCAGTTCAGTCATATTGCCTTCAGAATTTCCCGGAAATATCCTGTTCATATCCAGGTCAAAAGCCGGAATCCCACGGGTTATTGAATCTATTCCCAAGGGGTTCATGGCGGGATAGATATCTACTATGCCCTTGAGGCATTTTTTGTTTTCCTCAATCCGCCTTGCCAGCTCAAAGCAAACATATTGCCCCTCAAGTTCATCACCATGTATTCCTGTAACAATGCTTATTCGCTTCGAAACACTTTCAGAGCCATCCGGCATTATGCGCCTTTTCTTTATCCTTAATACCTCGTCAACAGGTAGTGCAACCTCTGCTACTGTTTTTATCATCAGAATAATGCTCCTCTGCTTATAATGCTCTGTCCGGGACTTATCTCGGACACATTCACATATATATCCCGTGTCTGCTCTCCTCCACCATGCATGATTCCCCTGTTAATCTGACACTCAGTGGCATCCCTGCCACAGCCTATCTTTATGTGCGAGTCTTGTACGAGAGTATTATTTGTCGGGTCAAGTCCGTACCATTTTCCATCATCCGCAACCTCCACCCACGCATGGGACTCGCCCTCTCCTATTATGAGTCCGGTTACATATCTGGCCGAACATCCTGCCAGATTAAGGAGCGAGATCATGATATGGGAATAATCCTGGCATACTCCCCTTCCAATTAAAAAAGCCTCCTCAGCCCCTGTGTCTATGCCGGTGCAGCCCTTTTCATAAACAAGAAAGCCGTGCAGCTTTTCCATTATCTGTTTTGCTTTATCAAGCGGTCTCATCTCATCAAAAGAAGGCACAAAAGCCCTTATGGATCCCATATACTCCCGAAGTTTTTCTCCGGGAGCGGTAAGTCCATGCACCATAAAACTGCCAGTGCTGAATAAAACGGTGCTCCCTGTTTTCCCCTCATGAAATAAATAGCAAAGCAGATAAGCACTCCTAGTGCTGATTTTATAATCCGCATCCCTATATGCGGAAAGTACACCACCTTTTTCTCATGTATCAGTTCTCAACGCTCCCTTCCTTAATGCAAAAAACGGCGCTTCGGTATCAAGTCGAAACGCCATTGTCTCATTGCACTTATATAGGATTAGTTATAATAAAAAAGAAAAGGCGCTCTGAAACACTGTGTGAATCATAACGCCTTTGTTTGTATACAAGTATACGTATTGTAATTATTTTGACAATTGCCATTTTGTACAAAAATTTTGTGACAATAACTGAGTCTTGTCATTATTTTTGCTAAATCATAGGTTCTGACAATGTTTTACGAACTCCCCAAATATCATCTTGCTGTTTTCATCAGTCTTATAAGAAAACTCCGGATGCCACTGCACAGCCCACACAAACTTCTTTTCTGGAAGTTCTACTGCTTCCACCAGCCCATCCTCTGATATCGCCATGACCTTCAGAGTACCCGCAACCTCTTTTACCGCCTGATGATGATAGCTGTTTACGCCAATGACATCCTTCCGTAGCAGTCCGTAAAGCTTTGAATCATATATAAGCTTCACTTTATGAACCGGGACATCATAAGGCGGTTTCTGATGATGTTCTGTCTCAGATCGATGCTGCTTCCCCAAGTCCTGATAGAGTGTTCCGCCAAGAAACGCATTTAAAAACTGTATTCCTCTGCATATTCCCAGGATAGGAACATCTTTTTCAAGAGCCTGTTTAAGCAGTTCTTTTTCCATGCTATCCCTGGCTGCGTTGCAGACAACTGTATCGTCAAGCTTCTTTTCTCCATATATGCCTGGTGATACATCATGGCCACCCGTCATCAGAATTCCATCCACGGTATCAAGAAGCTGATGAATAGCGGCTTTATCTGCAGTCATGGGTAACATTATCGGCATTCCGCCGGCTTCCGCTATTCCATCCATATACCCTGGGAGCATCCACAGGCTTTCCTTTTCATCATCAAATAATGGAACAAGTCCAATAATAGGTTTTTTCATAGGTTATCAAGTTCCTCAATTCTTAATCAATAATGTCATTCTGAAACCTTGACAGGTGCTCATATGGCAAGATAAGCCTTCCCCTGTATAATCCACATCCGTCATTTACAAGCTGATTATTTACCGCCCCAAACATATTTACATCCACCTTGGCCAGATCAAGCCCCTGCAACAGAATTCCCCTCTCATAAGCCTCGTCAAAATACGTGCATTTCCCTGAAGGTACAGCATCCCTGCGACTCCTTTCTTTGTCCTGTCTCTTTTCATATCCCAGATGATGTGCAGGTCCAATTTCAGCGTAATCGTCCATCTGCTTGGTACGCATCTGTACTTCAAGATACGATCTGGACTGGTTGTCGTAAAACGTGATGTGAAGGGACTGATATCCATAGGGACTGGGATTCTTAATATAGTCCCTGTAATATGGTCTTAACGATTCTGTTATCATCTCGGAAGGTTCTTTCCCCGGTATTCCATAAATCTCTGCTGTAAAGCCTTTCTCTTCCAGAAATCCGGGGATCGCATTGGCAATCTCATAGAGGTACTTAAGTTCTATCTCTTCACGATTTTCTCCATCCTTCAGATGACAGGCAGGCATGGATATAACTATTCGGTATGCAATCAGATCCCTTATGGCTCCCATCTGTTGTTTCAACTCAGTAATGTTGGGAAAAGAGCTGTTTTTCCCATAATAGTCATACACATGCTCTACTATGTTCCCGTTGAACTTCTGCTCTGCCCTTATCAGGGATTTTATCCTCCCCTTGAAGGTAAAAGCAAGAAACGGATACTCGGCAGACATGTATTTATAAAACTCCCTCAGCCGCTGTGACTGAGATGTAAGGAAGTCATTATGCTCCATTAATTCCATGAGCTGCAGAAGAAAATTGCAGTGTATTATGTCTACTCCATTTTCAGTGCGCTTTGCATCTTCCTTAAGATCGTTTTGAAACCTCTGAATAATCTTAAGAACTGTATCGCCTGAATATAAATAATCATTGAGCGTTACCATTCCCATCCCCCATTTCTTCATGTTTTTAGCAACAGGTGATTCTTTTCCAAATCGTAGAAAAGAGTGAATTCAGCATCTTTCATGTCAAAGGCCTTTACGATGTCTACATCGCTGTCCGTATCCGTAAAATCTGCGGTAATATTTCTAAAAGCCGAGAGCTTATCCGGTGAGAAATGCAGAGTACACGTTCAAATGCTGCCATACCTACAACCTCCTATTGCATTTACAGCCATACAAAAGAAAAAAGCAAAGTCTGCCAACATTTCTGTAAGCTCCTTTGCTTCTTTATTTATAATAGCACATTCTTTTTCCTTCAACACTCTTTTTCACAATAGGATGCAAGTCTGCTTATATTCATCAGAACTTTTTTATCCCATTCCTTAGATTCTCTGACCCTCTTTCTTTTTGCAGCCTCCAAAACGCTTGCAAGATTACCTTCGTTAAGCAGCTTCGGATAATTATCATCGATATCCTTGAGGATTACCCGGTTATCAGACTCTGACGATCTGGTACTGTCATATAGCTCCTCCAGATTGTCCGCAGAAAAGATACTATCAAGAAGCTTTCTTGCTTCTTCAGGATGAGAAAGATTTTCAAAGCTCTCATAAAAATTCACAACAGCTTTCTCTATTAGCTCTCTCGTGATATTCTCTGACTTTATGATGCCGACAGCATCTGACATATCATACTTGTATGGCCTCATTGAAGCCAGTTTCATTGCAACATCGTACTCTGATGGGAGCATCCTTACTTCAAGTATTTTTGCAAACATTTTATAATGCTTGGAATACTGCCGAATCTTTTCAGTATATGAGCTGGTTTTTCTAAATTCCTCGTTGATCCATCCAGTCGGAAGTCCGTTTCTGTCGCCCACGATGTTTATGGCATCTTTCATGGAAGATGATGCAAAAATCAGACTATCGATATCCGTTGTGGATGGACGAAATCCATATTTTGAAACTATTGCTGCACCGCCTATAATTGCAATCTCTGCTGGAATGTTCTTTCTATTAAGCTTTTTATACTCTTTTGCCAGCTGAAACAACAGATTGTCTATATTTTCTTTTGTAAATAAAACCTTATCCATTTATAATCTCACATTCTACTATATTAAAATTAAGAAACTCAGGAATAGCGTGATCCATAGCCTCTTTGTGTGCATCTTTTCCCAAGAGTTTTTCTGACAATTCTGTATCAGCAGGGAATACAGGCTTCTCCAGTTTATAGCGCCTTATTTCTTCATATTCATTACACTTTGGAAGTCCGTTACGCTTACTTAGATAATCCAGCATTGCAAGAAGATAAAATGCCTCAGCCTTCATATCCAGTTTCCAGTAATAATTTATTTTTTTCTTTTCCAGGAGGTCGATCACATAATCAATTTCGCCCATCCGATTTACCAAATGACACTGCTCGCTTCTGAACAAATTGAAAGAATGATTCTTGTCACACAGTGTAAGAAGTTCATCTATTGTAAGATTAAGTGCGTCCGCTATCTTTTTCACAACACCAAGGGCACAGTTAAGGATATCCACCTTGCCATTAACGATGTTAAAGACCGTAGGATACGCTACCAGAGCGTTATTAGCAACTTTATATATCGATATTCTGTTGTCTTCCAGGTATTGCTTAATGTACATAGTTGGCTCCTCCTTCTGCTTAAATTATATACTCAAAATTATATATACGCAAGAGTATATATGATTCTAAAAATAATCCTAAAAATAATCCGAACCAGAACAGGCTCGGATTGACGAATTAGATAAAAAACGGCGTGAAGCCCGAACAAAACTGCAGGTTGCATATATATGTAATCTGTTTTTTGTTCGGTCTTACACCGTTTGTTTACGAAAGAATATAATCATTACTTCTTTGGTATGATTGAATTTATAACCACTATTCCTTATTCTATCCAATGTACCCACATGGGTTACGGTTGCCTTTTGGACTTCACTGTCTTTCGCCAGTTTATCCGCCATGCTCGCCTTATATCAGGTTTCTGTTCGTCAGGCTACGATTTCGCTATCCCTTCTTCTCGCCTACA
>ERZ842401.228-NODE-228-length-77797-cov-5.353644_pt1 | contig 77797 bp, 58 predicted proteins | sample MGYA00521270_ERZ842401 | MGnify/ENA primary metagenome ERZ842401 (study PRJEB31892, sample SAMEA3878208) | bioreactor metagenome | biome: Moose rumen | place: Sweden | collected 2011-10 | study: EMG produced TPA metagenomics assembly of the PRJEB12797 data set...
GCGACCACCGAGATCTACACTCTTTCCCTACACGACGCTCTTCCGATCTGATGGACATGGCGGCCGTAATCGTGGACAAGACGGAAGGCGCCTCGTATGATGCCTTTGCGGAATATGTCATGGGGCAGCTTTCCATCGATCCCGGCTTCCGTGAGGACTTTTACTCATCTGCCGGCAAGGATGCAATGGTAAAGGCGCTTACCACCCACATGGACGAGGTGTACCGCCGCAGGATGGAGGCCCTCGTGCAGAAGACCTGGCCGGTCATAAAGGATGTCTATGAGACCAGGGGGCAGATGTACGAGAACATAGCGATTCCGATTTCTGACGGCCGCAAGGCGATGAACCTTCCTGTAAATCTCCAGAAGGCTTATGAAACCGAAGGCCGCGAGATTGCGAAGGTGCTCAGCAAGACGGTGATACTCTGGCAGATAGACGAGCACTGGAAAGAGCACCTGAGGGATATGGACGACCTGAGGCAGAGCGTGCAGAGCGCAGCTTATGAGCAGAAAGACCCGCTCGTGGTGTACAAGCTGGACAGCTACAACCTGTTCTCCGACATGCTCGAGGCGCTTAACAAGGACGTGCTGTCATTCCTGCTGAGGGCCGTCATAAACGTGCGCGAAGGCGAGCCTGAAAGGGCTCCCCAGCCGGCGCGTACGGACATGAGCCGCATGCAGGCACGTCATGACCTCACCACAAATGGCGAGCAGAGACAGAATGCTCCCGTCAAGGCCGACAAGAAGATAGGGCGCAATGATCCCTGCCCTTGCGGCTCGGGCCTCAAATACAAGAATTGTCACGGCAAAGGATTAGTTTAGAAATAGATATATGTCAAAACCTGTCGAAATTACAGTAAGTGCCAATGAAGTGAGCCGCATATCGGCCGGTACTGTCATCAAAGGCGAAATCACAACCCCTTCCGATATCCGCATAGACGGGGCGTTCGAAGGAAAGGTGACTTCCAAGGGCCGCGTTCTTGTCGGCGAAAAGGCCGAGATCAACGGTGATATAGTTTGTGAGAACACGGATCTGTGGGGAAAGACCGAGGGCAGCCTCTATGTCCGCGACACCCTTACCCTCAAGGCCGGATGTACGGTCAACGGAGACCTCCACGTCCGCAGGCTCGTAGTGGAGCTCGGCGCGAAGTTCAACGGCAACTGCAAGATGCTTTCCGAGGCTGAATTCGGCAAGGCCAACGGCCAGGAAACCGCTCCGAAGGTTGTCGCTCCCGCTGCTTCCTAAAGCAGGTTGAGGCTCTGTTCCCTTATCTTTTCGAGTTCGTCCTTCATACGGACGACTGCCTTTTGTATGCCTGTATGGTTGGCCTTGGAGCCGGTGGTGTTTATCTCGCGCCCCATCTCCTGGATGATGAACCCGATCTTGCGTCCGGGCGCCTCCTCCGCCTCGAGCGTCTCGAGGAAATGCCTGCAGTGCTGCCTTAGCCGTACCTTTTCCTCGGTGATATCGAGTTTTTCGAGGTAGTATATCATTTCCTGCTCGAAGCGGGACGGATCGGCCTGGACCTTCAGCTCTTCCATCTTTGCGGCCAGCCTTTCGCGCACGGCCGCAGTCCTTTCAGCCTCGAAACCTTCGACCGTATCCTCAATCTCGAGGATGAGGGCCACCCTTTCGCGAAGGTCCTTTGCGAGAGCGGCGCCTTCCCTTGTCCTGAAATCATCGACCTCGGACAGGGCTTCTCCGAAGGCCTTTTCTATAAGCGGCCATTCTTCTTCCGGGATTGTCTGTGACTGGTCACCCGTTATGCCGGGAAGCCTCATGGCTGCAGAAAGGGCGGCATCGTCCGATACCGTGCAACCTGCAGAAAGGGCGGCGTCTTTTATCTGTTGTATGTAATTGGAAATCAATCCGGCATCGAGGTGTATGGCCTCAATGGAGCCGGCGGTCCTGTCGAAGCCGGCGTAGATGTCCACGCTGCCGCGTACCAGGGCTTTTGCCACCATGTTCCTCAGACCGATTTCCTTGTCCTTGGGGATGGCGTATGATTTGAGGTTTATGTCAAGTCCCTTGCCGTTCAGGGTCCTGATTTCCACTTTGAATATGCCTGCAGACAACTTGGCCTCAGCCTTGCCGAAGCCTGTCATGGATTTTATCGTAGCCATAGATTATTGGATGATGCCTTCTTCCCGGAACACTCTCGTCAGGGCTTCCACTGCGCGGTCAACCTGTTCCTTGGTGTGGTTGGCCATGAGTGCGAAACGTACCAGCGTATCCTGGGGAGCGCATGCCGGCGGTATTACGGAATTGATGAAGACACCTTCGTCAAAGGCTCTCTTGGTAACCTTGAATGTCTTTTCGACATCCCTGACATAGAGCGGTATGATGGGGCTTTCGGTTTCACCGATTTCGAATCCGGCGCCGCGGAACTTTTCGAGGGCGTAATTGGTCACTTCCCAGAGGGCTTTTATCCGTTCGGGCTCGTTCTGTATGATATGAAGGGCTTCGAGAGCGGATGCGGTGGCGGCGGGTGTGTCGGAAGCGCTGAAGATATAGGTGCGGGAATTGTGGCGCAGGTAATTGATTATCACGCTGTCAGCAGCGATGAATCCGCCGATGGACGCAAGCGACTTGCTGAACGTGCCCATGATCAGGTCCACCTGGTCGGAGAGGCCGAAATGGTCGCAGACTCCGCGTCCGTCGCGTCCGAAGACCCCTAATCCATGGGCCTCATCGACCATTATGACGACGTTCTTGTATTTGTTCTTGATTTCGACTATCTCGGGCAGTTTGGCAAGGTCCCCTTCCATGGAGAAGACTCCGTCCACAACTATGAGCTTCACCGCGTTCTTGGGGCAGCGCCTTACGCGTTTATCGAGCTCCTTCATGTCGTTGTGGCGGTATTTTATCTGCTTGGCGAATGAAAGGCGGCGGCCGTCCACTATGGATGCATGGTCGCGGTCATCGCAGATTATGAAATCGTTCTTGCCGACGAGGCAGGGGATTACGCCTGCATTGACGCTGAACCCGGTGGAAAAGCACAGGGCTTCGTCCTTGCCTACGAACTCGGCGAGTTCCTTCTCAAGCTGGACGTGGAGGTCGAGCGTGCCGTTGAGGAAACGTGAACCGGCACAGCCGGAACCGTATTTGCGCATCGCGGCAACTCCAGCCTCGATTACGCGTTCATCACCAGTAAGACCTGTATATGCATTGGAGCCGAACATGAGCACGTTGTGCCCTTCCATCTCAACTTCGGTACCCTGCTTGCCTTCTATCTGACGGAAATAGGGATAGATTCCCAGTTCCATCATCCTCTGTGGCTGATCGTACTTGGCCAGTCTTTCGTGTAATAGACTCATCGTTAATGGTTTAGGTGCGTATTGGGTGCGTTTTTCCAACGAGAGCCAATACGGGTAGTCAAGTGCAAATTTACATAATATTTTTTTTGCAAGACGTTTTGCGTAAATTTGTGTCTCAAAAAAGTGATTTTATGGCGATGAATTTTCTGGAGGAAATCATATCCTCCGACCTCGAAAGCGGAAAAGTGAAATCGGTGATGACCAGGTTCCCCCCTGAGCCCAACGGATACCTGCATCTGGGACACGCCAAGAGTATCTGCATAAACTTCGGGCTTGCGGCCAAATACGGCGGCAAGACGAACCTCCGTTTCGACGACACCAATCCTACCAAGGAGGATGTGGAATATGTCGATTCCATCAAGGAGGATATAAAGTGGCTCGGGTTCAGCTGGGACAGGGAACTGTATGCATCCGATTACTTCGAGCAGCTTTACCAGTGGGCGGAACTGCTGATAAAGAAGGGGCTCGCCTATGTGGACGACCAGACCCAGGAGGAAATCAGCCAGGGACGCGGGACGGTGGACAAGCCGGGCGTCGAAAGCCCGTGGCGCGGCCGCAGCGTGGAGGAGAATCTCGACCTGTTCCGCAGGATGAGGGCAGGAGAGTTCGCCGACGGGGAAAAGGTGCTCCGTGCCAAGATTGACATGGCCCATCCCAACATGCTTTTCCGCGACCCGCTCCTGTACCGCATAAAGCATCAGCGCCATCACCGTACCGGAGACAAGTGGTGCATCTATCCGATGTACGATTTCGCTCACGGCCAGAGCGATTCCATAGAGAATATCACCCACAGCATCTGCACTCTCGAATTTGATGTGCACAGGCCCCTTTATGACTGGTTCATAGAGGCCCTCGGCATATTCCCGAGCCATCAGTACGAATTCGCCCGCCTGAACCTTACATACACCCTCATGAGCAAGCGCAAGCTTCTCCAGCTGGTGCAGGAAGGCTACGTATCCGGATGGGACGACCCCCGGATGCCGACGCTGTGCGGTGTCCGTCGCAGGGGGTACACGCCCGAGGCGCTCAAGATGTTCTGTGAAAAGATAGGGGTGTCCAAGAGAGACCAGATGATGGATATCCAGCTGCTGGAATGGTGTGTGAGACAGGACCTCAATGCCCGTTCAAACCGTTATATGGTGGTACGGGACCCTCTCAAGGTCACCATCTCCAACTGGCCGGAGGGGAAGGTGGAGTGGTTTGACTGCCCGCTGAATCCGGCTGATCCGGAGGGCCCTTCACGCAAGGTGCCGTTTACTGGACAGCTGCTTATCGAGAGGGCCGACTTCATGGAGGATGCTCCTTCCAAATTCTTCCGCCTCAAACCCGGCGGAGAGGTACGCCTGAAATATACCTACATCATCAAATGCGACGAGGTTGTGAAGGACGCCGACGGCAATGTCACAGGACTTGTATGCAGCTGCGATTTTTCCACCAGACCGGGAGCGGGGGAGTGGCGTTCCGTCAAGGGAACCATCCACTGGGTGAGCGAGGCTTATGCCAAAAAGCTTGCCATCCGTCTGTATGACAGGCTTTTCACTCTCGCCGACATGGGTTCCGTTCCGGAGGGGCACGACTATCACGAATATCTGAATCCGGATTCACTCACCGTCTCCGAAGGATGGGCCGAGCCGGCGCTGCTCCAGGATGCCTCAGGGCTTGCGGTGCAGTTTGAAAGGGACGGTTATTACATCAAGGATCCGGACAGTTCCGAGGGTGCTCCGGTATTCAACCGGACCGTCACCCTCAAGGATTCTTACAGGCCGGAATAGTATTCACACGCATCAGCAAGGCCGCACTCACTGCAGTGCGGCTTTCTTGATGTACACACGTACCTGCCGTGAAGCAGTATCTGGTGATGGGCGAGCGGGCGCATCCTTGGCGGAATATGCTCTTCGAGGTCTTTTTCGACTGCCTCGGGAGTCTTGCCGGAGGATAGCCCTATCCGGTGCGATACCCTGAACACATGGGTGTCAACGGCAATCACAGGCTCTCCGAAAACGACCGAAGCTATGACGTTTGCCGTCTTCCGCCCCACGCCCGGAAGCCTCATGAGCTCTTCCACTGAGGAAGGCACCTCTCCGCCGAACTCGCCGCACAGCATCCCCGCGGCTGCCACAAGGTGGGCGGCTTTGCTGTTGGGATAGGAAACACTCTTTACAAGTGCATATACGTCAGATACTTCCGCTGCCGCCAAAGACTGCGGGGACGGATATTTTTCAAACAGGGCGGGAGTGACCATATTCACCCTTCTGTCCGTGCACTGGGCCGAAAGCATAACCGCCACGAGAAGCTGGTACGGACTGTCGTAGTCCAGTTCGGAGGAGGCGGAAGGCGCGTTTTCCGCGAACCAGGCCATCACCCTTGCAAAACGCTCCTTAAGGGTCATGCCTAAACGGTAAAATCGATGATGTCAGAGGCGGCCTGCTCCGTGCAGCTCTCATTTTCGCACAGGAGTACACGGCCGTGATACCGCTCGAATATGCTGCGGTTGTGGGTTACCATCACTATGGCCGTGCCCTCGGAATTGATGTCCATCAGCAGCTTCATTATGCCGTCGGCAGTGTCGGAATCCAGGTTGCCGGTAGGTTCGTCGGCTATTATGACTTCGGGCCGGTTGAGCAGGGCCCGCGCTATGGCGATCCTCTGCTGCTCGCCTCCAGAGAGCTGGTGCGGCATCTTGTGCGATTTGCCGGACATGCCGACGGCCTCGAGTGCCTTTTCTATCTTTTCCTGCCTCTGCTGCCTGTCCTTGCATCCGGTGCAGCGCAGTACGAAGTCCAGGTTGTCAGCCACGCTGCGGTCCATAAGCAGCTGGAAGTCCTGGAATATGATGCCAAGGCGGCGCCTGAGCATGGGAATGTCCCTTGAACGGAGTTTTTCGAGGGAGTAACCGCAGACTGTCCCGGAGCCGCCGCCGAGCCGGTTTTCCGCCGTAATCGTACGGATTATGGATGTCTTTCCGGAACCGACCCTGCCCACTATGTAAACGAGTTCTCCCGGGAATATCTTCATGTTCAGGTTATACAGGACAGGAGTCTCCCCGTTCATTATCTCGGCGTCGGTGAATTCTATGAGCGGGGCCTTTCCGGCTGTGTTTTCTTCAGGCATAGGAGGCTGTTTTAAAAAATAATCGGATGTTTCCCGGCGAATATAGCAAATACCGCGGTCTTTTCGTAACTTCGTATGATTTTGGACTGTTATGAGATTACTTGATAATATATTGCTGACAGCTGCCATGCTGTCCGCCATTGCTTCAGCCGCGCCCGCCAGGGCCCAGGACGCTTCCGAAGAGTCGTTCCAATATGCCAGGATGCTGTATGACAAGGGAATGTATGAAATGGCTTCGGGCGTTTTCCGTACCCTTGGTGACCCGGTGTCCGAGGGCTGGGCCATTCTTTGCGATGCCGTAATGCGCGTCCCGGGCTACGAAAACCGTATGGGCTCCTATCTGGAAAGACATGGGGCCGCCGGAATGGGTACCCTCCTGAATTTCCGCCATGCCCTCAACCTTTTCGACGGCGGGGACTACAAGAAGGCTTCCGGGTATTTTGCCGCCGTGGACCAGGCCTGCCTTCCGGCTGACTCTCAGACCGAATTCACTTTCAAGCGGGCATGGTGTGATTTCGAGAACGGGGACTATGAGGCCGCCCGCTACGGATTCCGCCGCATAACCAGGCTCCCTTACGGTGACTATACGGCACCTTCCGCCTATGCCTGCGGCTACATGGCCTATGAACAGAAGCGTTTCGACGAGGCGCTTGACTGGTTCCGCAGCTCTGCCAGGGATTCCCGTTTCGAGGAGATATCGAATTATTATATCATCGAAACCAATTACATGAAAGGCGATTATGCGTTTGTCACCAAATACGGTACGGAGCACTACGACAAGGTCCCTGACAGCCGCAAGCCCCATCTGGCGCGGCTTGTGTCGGAGTCTTTCCTGTCCCTCGGACAGGCCGGGAAGGCGCGTGATTATTACGAGAAGATCGGGCGCCTGGCCGACGGGACAAGGGGCGACTGGTTCTATGCAGGGTCGGTAATGTATGCTTCCGGTGACTGGAGGGGTGCCATCGATAATTATTCCATGATGACCGACCGTTCCGACTCCCTCGGGCAGATAGCATCTTACAACATGGCTTCTTCTTATCTGAAGCTCAAGGACAAGATTTCAGCCAAGCAGGCTTTCCGTGAAGCGGCTGCGGCCGGGTTTGACAAGGCCATAGCCAAGGATGCCGCTTTCAATTATGCCAAGCTCGCCTTCGACGTCGATGGTGACAAGTCCGGGTTCGACTCTTATCTGAAACAATATCCCGACGCCTCCAAGAATGCCGACATATATTCATATATCGCCCTTGCAGCCCTTTCCGCGAGGGATTATGCCGGGGCCGTGGAGGCGTACGACAAGATAGATGACCTTACTCCCAAGATGCGGAGCAACTATATGAAGGCCAATTATCTGAGGGCTCAGGAACTAATAGCCGGGGGCTCGTGGAGAAAAGCGGTCCCGTGTCTGAAGGCGGCCGCCTATTATTCAGACAGGCAGACCGGGTTCAACCGCCTGTGCCGTTACTGGCTGGCCGAGGCATACTTCCGTGACGACGATTTCGCGGGGGCACGCGGCCTTTATAACGACCTTTACAACGTTTCGGCACTGGATACCGCCCCGGAGGGGAAGTCGCTTCCGTACAACATCGCCTGGTGCTACTTCAAGGAGAAAGATTATGCCATGGCATCGAAATGGTTCGGGACCTATATATCTTCCGGAGCGGAGGAAAACCTTCCGGATGCCCTTGTCCGCAAGGCGGACTGCAGCTTTGTCCAGCGGAATTATCCTGAATCGATAAAAGGTTACGCCGCAGCGATTTCAGCCTTCCCTTCATCCGAGGATCTGTATCCGTATTACCAGTCCGCCATGGCTTATGGGTTCGGGGGCGATGCCAGGAACAAGGCAAAGATGCTCTCCAAAGGCCTTCAGGCGCCGGCCGGCACCCCTTACCGTACCGAATGTGTCTATGAACTCGGGCGCACCAGCCTCTCGGCGGGCAATTATTCCAAGGCGAGGGAGTGTTTCAGCCTGCTTGTCTCGGAAATGCCTGACAGCGTGACACTTGCCCGCTCCCTCGTGGGCATGGGTATGGTTGAAGCCAATGCCGGCAATTACGATGCTGCGCTGGAACATTACAAGCGTGTGGTCTCCATGATGCCGGGGACGGATTATTCCAAAGACGCCCTGCTTGCCATAGAGTCCATCTACCAGACAAAGCAGGAGCCCGAAAAGTTCCTCGCATATATCGAAAGCATCGGTTCCGTTTCAGGGAAGACCGATTCCGACAAGGAGGACATACTGTTTTCGGGAGCCGTGCAGGCTTGCGCTTCGGGCAGCTGGCTAAAGGCCGAGGAATTATTGGGTTCATATCTCGAGCGGTATCCCAAGGGCCGTCATCTGCAGGATGCATGGTTCCATATGGGTGAGGCCAACAGGGGTGCCGGGCGTCTTGAGCAGGCCTGCGACTGGTATCTCAAGGTACTGGAAGGAGATAAGGGGGGTTCTTATTACGAGACGGCGTGTTCCCTTTATTCAAAGATCTCTTTCGACCTGCAGAAGTATCCCGAGGCTTACTCCGGTTACGGTAAATTGCTCGCGGCTGCGAAAATGCCCGAAAACGTCCATATCGCACGAGCGGGTCTGATGCGCAGCGCTTATGGTGCCCGGGATTATGCCGCGGCTGTCTCCGATGCCGGTGCTGTAATTGCCGATCCGGCTTCGAATGCTGAAGAAAAAGAGGAGGCCCTGTATCTCAAGGCCAAATCCTGCCTGCACTGCGGCCGGAGGAAAGATGCGCTTACATGTTTCAGGGAGCTTTCCGCCAATCCCGCTTCGGAATTCGGCGCGGAGGCGGCATATGTCCTCATTACGGACAGTTACGACCGCGGGGATTTCGAAGCGGTGAAGAATGCGGTGTATGCCTTCTCCGATTCCGGAACGCCTCAGACCTACTGGCTTGCAAAGTCTTTCATCCTTCTCGGCGATGCCTTCATGGAGACCGGTGACGCCCGCCAGGCCAAGGCTACCTTCGAGAGTGTCCTTAACGGATATACGGCTCCGGAGGGCGGGGACGACGTGATTGATGCCGTGAAGATGCGTCTCGGTAAAATTAAGTAACTGACTATGAAAAAGATACTTGTTGCTATATGCTTATTTGCGGCCGCTTTTTCCGCCGCCCGGGCGCAGGATCTGAATCCCACCGTGGAAGTGACGCGTTCCTACAAGGGACGGACCGATATGCTCGTAAAGCCTGCCTCAAAGATGGCCGTACCGGATTCGCTGATGAAATTTGACCTGGATTTCGACTATTCGGTTTTCGACACTCCGTTCAAGGGGGGCTTCGAGTTCAATCCGTATCTGCTGGATTTCAAGCCGGAGGCTTCTTCGGACGGGAGTCACAGGGCCTTTCTGAGCGGCAGTTTCGGATGGCCCGTGGGTACGGAGTTCGACGGAGTATGGGAGCCTTTGGCCTCTGACAGGGCAAGGCTTGCCGTTTATGCCGTACACAGGTCCGATTACAGGAATTATGCCGGTTTTTCCGATGCTCCTGCCTGGAAAGGATATGATATATTCAACAGGGCCGGGGCGCACGGACGGTATTTCCTGGACGGTGTGACACTGGGCTTCCAGGCCGGTTGGACCGGGGTGAATACGGAGGACGCATGGGCCCGTTCCAATTATAATTCCCTGAACGTGATGATTTCAGCCGACTCCTTCGCAAAAGGTGGGAGCGGGCTCAGGTATGCTGCGGCATTGGGCTGGCGCTACGGCCAGGATGATTTCCGCAATGACGGATGGGCGGCGGCTTCAGCGGAGACAGGCTCAGGGTTCAATTCCGTATATACCCACGATTTTACGCTCAGGGGGAAGGCCGGCCAGGTTATCGATACATATAACAGCATCCTGGTGGATTTCACGGCGGACATTTCCCATACCGGAGGCGTGTTCGGCTCTTCCACCGGCCTTCTGTCAGTGACTCCGCATTACAGTTTTGTCAGGGCGGGATGGAATATCTCCGCCGGAGCGCGCCTGTCTGCCGCATATACTTCCGGCGACAAATTCCTGGGGCACAGGCTGAACCCTTCAAATACCCAGGTGCTGTATCCGGATGTCCGGGCGTCGTATGAAGTGGTCCCCGGCAAATTCGAGGTCTATGGAGCCTTTGCAGGTTCCGATGAATACGGGAATCTCTACGGCCTTAAGATGAAGCATCATTTCGCGGGCCCTCTTTCGGGGCGCGGAATGGGGCCGTATTGCGACAATATGTCCCGCCGTTTCGATGCGCGCATAGGGGCGAGGGGCCACGCTCTCTCCCACCTCAGGTATTCTGTTGACGCAGGGTTCTCTCCGGTCAAGGACGGGCTTGTGTGGTCGGCTCTCCGGTTTGACGACGGTGCGGGCGGCCAGGTGCTCGTCCCGGCTGTCTCATATGTCGATTTCAGTCAGTTGGATGCCGGTTTTTCCGCCACATGGGATTCTTCTCCCCTGGGAGCGTCCGCATATCTGAGGTTTACCCACAGTGATATTACTTCCGTATGTTCCCATGGCTTTGAGGACGCTCCTCTGAGGGGCGGCGTAGCCGTTCAGTATGACTGGAAGGGGCGCCTGAGCGCCGGGGTCTCCATGGATTTCGCGACAGCCAGGAGGGGATATGTGGCTTATGCCGACGCTTCTTCCGAACCTGAGGCGGCCCGTATCTCCGGCTGGATGAACCTCGGGCTTGAAGCGGAGTACGCCTTTACGCGCAGGATGAGTTTCAAGGCTGCCTTGGGCAATATCCTTATGAACAACATACAGATCGTCCCTCTTTACGGAGACGACAACCTGACTTTCCGCGCCGGCCTGACCGTCCTGCTCTGACATCCTGACAGGTCCGCAGGGGATGTCCCACGCTCCCTGACAAAAAGCTCCGCTTTTCAAGGTCGCTTTGGGCCACACCCTGCGGAACCTGGCGGGCAAAGGGCCGGAGTGCCGGTCCGAGAAAGCGAGGCATTGAAATTCCGAGCGAAGCGATGGAATTTTGTAACCGCCGAGCGGTCGGAGCCGGCAGTAGGCCCGAAAGAGGGTCATTCTCCCCTGCGGAACAGGCAAAAGGTATAGGATTATTGCGCCTTTTTTATTAAATTTGTCTGTTTAATAAAGAGGTTTATTTTATGGCGACGGAAGAAATCAACAATGTCGGAACGGAGCAGGCTGGGGAGCAGTATTCTGCCAGCAGCATTCAGGTACTCGAAGGGCTTGAGGCGGTTCGCAAGAGGCCTTCGATGTATATCGGGGATATAGGTGAAAGAGGTCTTCATCACCTTGTGTATGAGGTCGTTGACAATAGTATCGACGAGGCGATGGCCGGCTTCTGCACCGACATTGAGGTCACCATCAACGAGGACAATTCCATAAGGGTGCAGGACAACGGGCGCGGTATCCCCACAGGCATGCACCCGAAAGAGCATCGCAGCGCGCTGGAAGTCGTGCTTACCGTCCTTCACGCCGGCGGTAAGTTCAATAAGAACAGCTACAAGGTGTCCGGCGGCCTGCACGGTGTGGGCGTGTCCTGTGTCAATGCGCTGTCAAGCCTTCTGGTAGCCGAGATCCATCGTGAGGGCAAGGTTCACGTGCAGAAGTATTCCAAGGGCAAGCCGATCACTCCGGTCGAGATTGTGGGCGACTGCTCCGATACCGGTACGATTATAACCTTCCTCCCTGATACCGAGATATTTACACAGACAATAGTCTATAAATACGAAACTCTGGCCGCGCGTCTGAGGGAGCTTTCGTATCTGAACAAGGGCATCCGCATCACCCTTACCGACAGGCGCGCAATGGTTGACGAACTTGTCAGGGGAGAGGACGGCGAGATGAAGGCTACGGGCCGCCAGGTCAACCGAAGCGACGTGTTCTATTCGCAGGAAGGCCTGAAGGAGTTCATAAAGTATCTGGATGCAGGTGCGGAAGAACTCATTCCCGAGCCCGTATGTGTCAATTCCGACAAGATAATCCCCATCGATATAGCCCTCCAGTACAACACCGGCTACAGCGAGAAGATTTATTCCTACGTCAACAATATCAACACCATAGAAGGCGGAACCCATCTCCAGGGGTTCAAGATGGGCCTTTCCCGTTCGCTTAAGAATTATGCCGAAAAGAACAATCTCCTGGCAAAGGCGAAGGTGGACCTGGCTCCTGAAGATTTCCGCGAGGGCCTGACAGCCGTCATCTCGGTGAAGGTGGCCGAGCCGCAGTTCGAAGGTCAGACAAAGACCAAGCTCGGCAACCCGGAAGCCACTTCGGCAGTGTCGCAGGCCACTGCCGCCGCGATGGATACTTATCTTGAGGAGAACCCCAAGCTGGCCAAGACCATCATCGAGAAGATCGTGCTTGCCGCTACTGCACGCCAGGCTGCGCGCAAAGCCCGCGAAATGGTCCAGCGCAAGACCGTCATGTCCGGAGCCGGAATGCCCGGCAAACTGGCGGACTGTTCCGAGCGCAATCCCGAAATGTGCGAACTCTTCCTCGTGGAGGGCGATTCCGCAGGCGGTACTGCAAAGCAGGGCCGTGACAGGCGCATACAGGCCATCCTCCCGCTGAGGGGAAAGATCCTCAACGTGGAGAAGGCTGCAGGCGACCGTGCTTTCAGCAGCGAGGAGATTCGCAACATATATACCGCGCTCGGGGTATCCGTCGCACAGGAAGACGAGACCGGTGAAAAACGCATGGACCTCAGCAAGCTCAGGTATCACAAGGTTATAATCATGACCGATGCCGATGTTGACGGAAGCCACATCGCTACCCTCATCCTCACCTTCTTCTTCAGGTATATGTTCGACCTCATAAAGAACGGATATGTATATCTTGCCACTCCGCCTCTCTATCTGGTGAAAAAAGGCAAGGAGGAGATTTACTGCTGGACGGACCAGCAAAGGGACGAGGCTTCCCTCAAGCTCGGAAAGGGCAGCGAGAAGGGCATTACTATCCAGCGTTACAAAGGTCTTGGAGAAATGTCCGACCAGCAGCTCTGGGACACTACCATGAATCCCGAGACCAGGCTCCTCAGGCAGATAACCATAGACAACGCCGCCGAAGCGGAGAGGACCTTCTCCATGCTTATGGGTGATGATGTCCCGCCCCGCCGCCAGTTTATCGAAGAAAACGCCCATTACGCAAATATCGACGCTTAGCTCCGATGCCGTCATTCAACTTGCGCCAAATCGACCGGAGGGTGTATGCGGCCCTCGCCGCCCTCTTCCTGCTGCTTCTGCTGCTTATGCCCAGGAGCGGCAGATTCACTTACGATTACCGCAAGGGAATGCCGTGGGAGTATCCCTCCCTTGTGGCCCAGTTCGACTTCCCCGTCCTCAAGACAGCCGACCAGATGCTGGCCGACAGGCAGGCTGCCATGGCCCGCAAGGTCTCTTATTTCAGGTTTTCCGATGACGCTGTCGGAAAAAGCATGCATGACGCTTCTTCGCTGGATTTCGGAGACAGGGCATTTCTGAAGCAGCCATTGACGGATGCGCTGTCCGACATCTTGTCCCGCGGTGTCGCCCCTGACGGCCCGCAGTCTTCTCCGGAGGATGCGGCGATTTATGTGCAAAGAGGGAAACAGGTAAGGCAAGTTCCTGCAGCGGAGATATTTACTGTGTCGTCGGCTTCTGCCGCCATAAGGGATGCCGCATTGTCAGCCGGCCTTCCCGGCGTGGCTGCCGATTCTGTCCTTGCGGCCAGCGGTGTATATGCCCTCGTGGTCCCCACCCTTATTCCGGATGAAGAAGCGGCCGCCGCCCTGCACGGAGCAGCCGCCGATGTGAGCCCTACGCAGGGCGTGGTGAAGGCGGGACAGCTGATAGTGTCTGAGGGAGAGACGGTTACTGCCGAAATCCAACAGCTGCTCGATTCTTATGCCGCCGAGTATTCCAGGAGCCTCGGTTATTCAGGTCCTCCGCTGTTGCAATGGCTCGGGAACGCCCTGCTTGCCCTTCTGCTCGTGGCGATATACTTCTTTTCGGTCCTGCACTCCAATCCGGACATCTTCTCCAGGCTGAACAGGTTCCTTTACCTTACGCTTGTCTTTGCCATCGCATCATCGGCCGCGCTGATGGTCGCAAGGCTCACCGGGAGGCTGGTCTATATGATTCCGTTCCCGCTTGCGGCACTGTATATGCTGGCTTTCTTCCGCAGGCAGGTGGTGCTCCCGGTATATACGGCATCCCTCATGCCGCTTGTGCTGTTCTCGTCCGCAGGGGTTGAACTTTTCTTCATGTTCATGGCTGCGGGGATCGTGACCATTGCGGCATACCGCAGTTTCGGCCGCGGCTGGAAGCAGTTCGTCCTCTCACTCATGGTGTTCGCCACGCTTGCGGCGGTCTTCTTCACTTTCAGGCTGGTCAACGATGAAAGGGCCGTGTCCCATCTGGGTGCGCTCGTGGCGATTTTCATAGGTTCACTGCTTCCGGTGGCAGGGTATCCCCTCATCTATCTTTTTGAGAAACTGTTCAACCTGGTGTCCGAATCGCGCCTTGCCGAACTGTGTGATACCAATTCCAATACGCTCCTGCGGGAGCTTTCGCTCAAGGCCCCGGGCACTTTCCAGCACAGTCTCCAGGTGATGAATATGGCAGATGCCGCCGCCCGCGCGATCGGTGCCGACGTGCTTCTCGTGCGCGCAGGGGCCCTCTATCACGATATCGGCAAGATGGCGAATCCTGCCTGTTTCATAGAGAACGGAGCGCAGGAAGAGACCGGATATCACGACCGTCTTTCACCCCTTGAGAGTTCCTCGCAAATCATAAGGCATGTCGAGGACGGGCTGGAGATGGCATCGCGCCAGGGGCTTCCGGATATAGTGAAATCCTTTATAGCAACCCATCACGGGACCACGACCACCGCTTATTTTCTCGACAGGCATCTCAAGGCCGGAGGGGACCCTTCCGAGGCTGCTCTTTTTGCGTATCCGGGTCCGAAGCCTGTCAGCAGGGAAGAGGTGATACTGATGATTTGCGATACCCTGGAAGCCGCGTCCAGGACGCTCAAAGGCAATTCTCCGGAGGTATATGACGCTTTCGTCGAAGACATATTCGCCTCCAAGATATCGGCGGACCAGTTTGACGGAGCGGAGATTTCGCTGAAAGAACTGGGCATATTGAAGGCGGTGCTGAAAAAGTACCTCTCGCAGTTATATCACGGCCGTGTGGCCTATCCTAAGAATAATCAAAAAACAGATAAGCAATGAAGACAACAAAACAGCAGGTAGAAGACCTTCAGCTCAAGGTAGCTATCACAGTGACTCCTGAAGATTACTCCGCAGAGGAGTCCAGGATGCTTGCCGAGCGCAAGCGCAATGCAGATTTCAAGGGTTTCCGCAAGGGAATGGCGCCGATGGCCCTGATCAAGAGGGTTTATGGTGAGCAGGCTCTTGCCGAGGCTGTCAACAAGGCTGTCTCCGAGGCTTTGAATACTTTTATCAAGGACAACAAGCTCCGTATCCTCGGCGAACCTCTCACATCTGACGATCAGCCCCAGCTCACCTGGAACTCAGGCGAAGACTTCACTTTCAATTTCGATCTCGGGCTTTCTCCCGAAATCAGTTTCGAGGCCGGTGCCGATGACAAGATTCCCCATTATACCATCACCTCAACCGCCCAGGCCAAGAAGGAGATGAAGGAGAACATGCTCCGCCAGTTCGGTTCCATGCAGGATACTGACAAGGCAGGCGAAGACGACTTCGTGACTGCCGACCTCACCGGTGAGGGCAAGACTGTCGAGGGAGCGTATATCGCGGTCCGCAAGGTGGCCGGCGACGCCCATGCCCTCTTCCTTGGGGCAGGTCCCGGCGCAGAGTTCGAAGTGAATGTCAACGAGGCGTTTACCGATGAGGCGGACCGTGCCGCAATGCTCAAGGTGAGCCGTGACGAGCTTACTTCGATAAACCCTGTGTTCAGGGTCAGGATAGTGACCGCCAAGACCTTCGTGCCTGCCTCCGAGTCCCAGGAAACCTATGACAAGATTTTCGGGAAGGATGTGGTCAAGAGCCCGGAGGATTTCGATAAGGCCGTGGCCGAAAGGCTTGCCGACAACTATCGCCAGGAGTCCGATTACCGCCTCTCCAAGGACATCAAGGACCATTTCCTCGCCAAGGCCGACGTCAAGCTTCCCGAGACTTTCCTCAAGAAATGGCTGACCGCCATCAACGAAGGCAAGTTCACCGCCGAGGACATTGAAAAGGAATTCCCTTCATTCGCCGGCGATTTCAAATGGCAGCTTGTCAGGGATTACCTCATGGAAAAATATGGCCTGACAGTCAGCGAGGAAGAAATGCACGAGGCCGCCGAGGCTTTCGTCACATACCAGTATGCGATGTACGGGATGGGCAACCTTCCCCACGACATGATTCACGATGCCGCCCACAGGGTGCTTGAAGACGCCAACCAGTCCCGCCAGGTGCGTGACAGCGTGGAGGACCGCAAGGTGATCGAAGCCCTGAAGGAAAAGATAACCCTTACACCCAAAAAGATCTCCGTGGAGAAATTCCGCGAGCTTTGATTTATGGATACTTCAAAAGAATTCGCCCGTTTCGCCCAGGCCGGCCAGGGCATAAGCTCGATGACGCTGTACCGCTACGCTTCGGTGTATGACAGCTACATCAACCCCACCATCATCGAAGAGCGCAAGCTGAACGTGGCTTCGATGGATGTCTTCAGCCGCCTGATGATGGACCGTATCATTTTCCTCGGCGTACCGATAGACGATGATGTGGCAAATATCATCCAGGCCCAGCTGCTCTTCCTGGCATCGACTGACAGCAATACGGACATTTCCCTGTATATCAACACTCCGGGAGGCCAGGTGTCTTCCGGGCTCGGGATTTACGACACCATGCAGCTGGTGGCTCCGGATGTGGCTACGATATGCACGGGGCTCGCCGCATCGATGGGCTCCGTACTGCTCTGCGCCGGTGCCAAGGGCAAACGTTCCGCCCTTCCCCATTCGAAGGTGCTTATACATCAGCCCCTCGGAGGCGCCAAGGGACAGGCTTCCGATATCCTCATCGCCGCCAAGGAGATAGAGAAAACCCGTCAGGAACTTTATCATATCATATCCGAACACAGCGGCCAGCCCTATGACAAGGTATTCGCCGATGCGGACAGGGACTACTGGATGACGGCGCAGGAAGCCCTGGAGTACGGAATGGTTGACGAGATACTTACCAAGAAAAAGTAGCCTGATGGCAGGGAAAAAGCAAAACGGTGAGAGCCATTGCGTGTTCTGCGGCCGCTCCGCCTCGGAAGTGGATCTTATGCTTCAGGGCCGGGACGGCTGTATATGCAGTGACTGCGTGAAACTTTGCGGCGAGTATCTTTCGGAGATGGCGCCGGCACGAAAGAGCGGGCCCGCCCCGATGATAGACACCAGCCGCAAGCCTTCGGATATCAAGGCGTACATGGATGATTACGTGATAGGCCAGGACAGGGCGAAGAAAATGCTTGCCGTGGCCGTTTATAATCACTATAAACGCCTGAATCACAATCTGTCGAGGAAAAATGACTCGGATGTGGAGCTTGAGAAGTCCAATATCCTGCTGGTAGGGCCGACCGGTACCGGAAAGACCTTGCTTGCCAAGACGATCGCCCGGCTTCTTGACGTGCCTTTCACCATCGTGGACGCCACTGTGCTTACCGAGGCGGGTTATGTAGGGGAGGATGTCGAAAGTATCCTCACGAGGCTTCTCCAGGAAGCCGATTTCGATGTGGACAAAGCCGAGAGGGGCATAGTTTTCATTGACGAAATAGACAAGATAGCCCGCAAGGGGGACAATCCGTCCATAACGCGCGACGTTTCCGGTGAAGGTGTCCAGCAGGCCCTGCTGAAACTCCTCGAAGGCAGCGTGGTCAATGTCCCGCCCAAAGGAGGCCGGAAGCATCCGGAGCAGGAATTCGTCCATGTGAACACCCAGAACATCCTGTTCATCTGCGGCGGTGCGTTTGAAGGGATAGAAAGGCATATAGCCCTGAGGCTCAATACGTCTGTCATCGGCTATGGTGCAGCTTCCGTGCACAGGGCCGACGCCTCGCAGCTGCTTCAGTATGTGGAGTCATCGGACCTCCGGGCTTACGGGCTTATTCCGGAAATCGTCGGGAGGCTGCCGGTCGTTACTTCGCTTGATCCACTTGACAGGGACTCCCTGCGCAGGATACTGACCGAGCCCAAAAACGCCATAGTCCGCCAGTACGAAAAGATGTTCGAACTTGACGGCATCAGGCTGGAAATGACTCCCGAGGCACTGGATGTGATAGTCGATACTTCCATCCGGAACAAACTGGGCGCCAGGGGTCTGAGGTCGATATGCGAAAAAGTGCTGGCCGATGCCATGTTCGAGGCTCCTTCTTCCGGAAAGAAGAGTTTCAAGGTGACTGCGGAATATGCCCGACTGCGTCTTGAAGAAGGTTATAACTAAATGATTATAAGATGAAAAAGTTAATGTTCATTTCGGCGCTTGCCGCCATATTCAGCATCCCCTCCCTCAGGGCCCAGGATGTCAGGACAGTTACAGGCGAATCCATAGAGCAGACCAGGCAGGCCCTTTCCGAGGGCCAGGATGCCCTCAAGGCCGCCCAGAAGGAGAGTGACAAGATAGGGCGCGAAAGCCGGGACGTCATCTCCAGGAACAAGCGCCAGATAGACCGCAGCAAGGCCGAGATTGACAAGTACAAATCAGCCATCAAGGACCTTAACAAGTCGGTTTCGGACGCTTCAAATGCCATCAAGGTCAAGAAGGAGGCCATGAAGGCTTCCAGGAAGTCCCTTGCTCTGGACGGGCTTTCGAAGGATGACAAGTCCCTCATTTCCGACATGCAGCAGGAGATTAAGGATCTTGAGGCGCAGAAAAAGCGTGACCAGGCCAATATCAAGGATTACAACAGGCAGATAAGTGATGCCAAAAAGGTCATTGCCGCGTGCAACAAGGAGATAAGCAACAGCAAGAAAGCGGCGAGCGAGGCCAGGAAGAACGCGAAGGCGGCCGAGAAAGAGGTGAAACAGACTCAGAAGGCGCTCAAGGCTCATGAGAATGCCCAAAAAGCAGCCGCTGCCGCAGAGAAGGCCGTGGAGACTCTTGAGAAGAACCAGCCGGCTGTCCCGGCAGTGACGCCTGCTCCGGAAGCATTATGACGACCGGAGATTTATACGGAGCAATCCTTTCGAAGGGGACCTGCCTTTGCGTCGGCCTGGATACGGATCCTGGCCGTCTGCCGGAGTGCATAACTTCGAAGGCGGGGAGCATGGAGGATGCGGTACTTGAATTCAATAAAGCCATAATAGATGCGACTGCGCCGCACTGCGTTGCCTTCAAGCCCAATCTGGCTTTTTACGAGGCGCTCGGCAGCCGCGGAATGGCAGTGCTCGAAAAGACCGTCGACCATATCCGTCAGAACCATCCGGGAATGTTCCTGATAGCTGACGCCAAGAGGGGTGATATCGGCAATACGGCAAAGCAGTATGCGAGGACCTTCTTCGAGGTGATGGATTTCGATGCCGTCACGCTGTCTCCCTATATGGGAGTGGATACCGTGCTTCCGTTCCTCGATTATCCGGGGCGCTTCGCCATAGTGGTGGCGCTTTCTTCCAATGCGTCAGCGACCGATTTCCAGATGGTTGCATCCGAAGGAAAGCCAATGTGGCAGCTTGTCATGGAAAAGATGCGGGAGGTGTCCTCTGCGGAGAATATGATGTTCGTGGTGGGTGCCACGAAGGCTTCCCTCATGCAGGACGTACGCAGGGTGGCGCCAGACAATTTCCTGCTGGTGCCCGGCGTCGGTGCGCAGGGCGGGTCTGCCGCCGAAGTGATTGCGAATGGGGCCAACCCTATGTGCGGTCTCCTCATTAATTCCTCGCGCGGGGTCATCTATGCATCTTCCGGTGCTGATTTTGCTTCCGCCGCCGCAGCCGCCGCTTCTGCCGCAGTTCCGTATCGGGGGTAGAACCTGTCCAGGCAATCCCCACTCAATCAATATCTTAAAACGGGATTTCGATATTCGGAATATATTTATATCTTTACAATTTCAGCCTTAAAGATATGGATATCAAGCGTATATTTTCGGCACTCCCGGTTATTGCCGTCATGGTGCTCTCCTGTAACAGAGAAGCACCTGAAATAATTGAGAACCAGCATATTGTGCGTATAAGCGTGCAAGCTGACAAGACCTTGTCGCCCTCGGATGACCCGCAGGAGGACACAAAACTGGGCTATGACTGGAAATCCAATTCAGTGAGTTGGGAACCTGACGACAAGATCCAGATATTGTTCAGCAAGTGGACGAGCGATGCCCATAGCGCTTCCTGGAACAAGAATGTGGTGATAGGTCAGGTGGAGGGTGAAAGCGGCTTGTTTGCAGGCGAGATAGACTTGTCCAATCCTTCAAGTCCTGACAATCCGTTTGAATACACGGACATCAAGGGTGTGGTGGTCGTAAAGAAGCCTGTCGACGGTTGGTGCTCGAGGCGTGTCAAAATAAGCAATGATACCTATCTTCCCATCTGCCTTGATTTCATCCTTGACCAGGTCCAGGAGCAGGCGGGAGTCTTCTCGTCAGACTCCACTTTCCCGTTCTATTCCGGCATAATTCCCGGGACTGGCTCAAATGCCACATCCATTTCCCAGACCGCAGGCGGAGAAATCAAGATCAGCAACCTCAAACTGGTGGCGGGCTGCGCGATATGGGAATACCATATTTATGCCGATGCCGGGAGCGGAACCGATCCCGGATATGCATCTGAAAAGATACAGTCCATAGAGACGTCCGTCTCGGGCTCAGCCATGACCTGCATCCATGTAAACAGGGTGTATTTCAACGAGACGGATAACGGAGCCAGGCGTGGTTACAATTCTTCAAATGCCGAGACCGGGTCCGTCACCCTTGTGAATCCCGCCGCCCTCCCCACTTCCCGCGAAGAGGCCGCCGTCCTGTGGCATTCCGTTCCTAATTCCACGCCCAAAACGCTGACTCAGATAAAGGTTACGACTGACAGGGCCGTATATACCAAGACTTTCACTTCAAAGACGATCAAAAGCGTAAAGGGGAATATCACGCCGTTGTATATGAACCTTGCCGGTTTCGACCGCATCGAGCCGGAATTGGTAATGTATTCGGCTGACGGCGGTGCCAACTGGTCAGAAACGATGCCGGAAACGTTCTCCTCCCTCGCGGTCATGACCCAGGGCGGAGCCACTCTCAAGGCGGACGATATCGTCTCCATCAAATCCGCCATGTCTTCGCAGTCAGTCCCCGTAACGCTGGACCTTGGCGCCGCCGAATATGAAAGCGAGACGTTCCCTGCCATCTTCAAGGGGACGGCTGACTCTCCCGAAACATGCATCAAGGGCATAAAGTTCCCTTCCAATGTCAAGACGGTGGCTTCGAGCGCATTTGCTTACTGTTCTTCCCTGGAGGAAGTGGACCTTACCGGCATCGAGTACCTTTCGCCCAGCGAGAGCGCAACGTACAACTTCCGGCAGAGCGGGCTGAAGACACTCGTAATCCCCTCATCCATGACGGGTTATATGGACAGGTCGTTCGTCAACTGTTATGAACTTGAAAGCATTTATTACAATGCATCCTGGGCATCGAGGACCGGTTACAATTACCGTACGTTCCAATGGGGAGCCGGCAATAACACCGCAGATTCCAATCCGGATGCGCAGGTGGCCAAATCCAGGGATCTCGTGCTGACGATAGGCCCGGACGCAGTGAACATCCCTCTCAACAGCTTCCGCAACAACCACAATCTGTCGAAAGTGGTGGTGGAGGCCTCCGAAGGGTTCACTTTCCTGAACAACTGTTTCTACAATTGCGACAATCTTGCAGAGTTCGACCTGCAGGGCGAGTGGCCTCCGAAGATTGCCGCCGCCTCTGTTTATTCCCTTATGGGCACGGACGTCGCGGACGGTTCCAGGAAGATATACGTCCCGGCCGGAAAACTGGCGGCATGGAAGAAACATGCCAACTGGCCGGCGTGGGAGACCATGGCTTCCGCCCGGGGATACACTATAATAGACCCGGGCATCGTATATCCTTCTGCTTCAGGATGGGAGGATGCCGACCCGGCCGACTATAATTTCGACGCAGCCAGCCTGGAGGCCGTCAAGGACCTCATGTACACGGACTCGGACCAGACGGGCCCTACCAGCCTGTTCGTGACCGTAGGCGGAAAATGCATTTTCAAGGCCGGCACCTACACGGAGACATCCCGCTACATAGCTTCATGCCGCAAGAGCATCCTTGCGATGCTGTATGGCAAATATCTGGAAAACGGCACCATAGACCGCAATGAGACCGTGGAGAGCTGGATGACCGAAGCCGGATACAAGGAGGTGATTGAGACCGATACCGACGGTTCCGTAACGGGTACCGCCGGCGCTCCAATCACCGGCACCAAGGTGGAAGGGCTCCTCGACATAGAGACCCAGGCCACCGTATGGAACCTTATCACTGCCCGAAGCGGAGTATATCATACTCCTTCACAGAGCGGTGACGCTTCCTCAAAGCCTGTCCGCGGAACCAAGACTCCCGGAGAATACCAGCTGTATAACAACTGGGACTTCAATGCGGCCGGCGCCGTGTTCGCCTTCCGCACCGGAAAGACCGTCTTCGATGCCCTTGAGACCGACCTCGCGCTCCCTGTGGGGTTCGAAGACTGGAAGAAAAGCATACAGTATATGTCCGGCAACACGGCCCTGTCGATTTTCAGGGCTTACCACATGCGGATTTCGGCGAGGGACTTCGCCCGCCTTGGCTATCTTATGCTGCGCGACGGAGTATGGGAGGGAAAACAGTTAATCTCCAAGCAATGGCATGACGAGATGGTATCGTTCATATCCACTCCCAAGGAAGTAGGTGGATCCACCACCTCGGAGTACGGTTACGGAGTGATGTGGTGGCTGTACAATCCTTCCTATTCCGGGCATGACTGGAAGTATGAGGGTGCCTACAGGGCCAGCGGCTCGGGCGGGCAGTATATGTGCGTGTTCCCGGCCCTCGACATGGTGATCGCCGCCAAAAATACCGGGGGCAACGGCACGTCTTCGCGTTTCCGTACAATCACCAAGGCCATCGTTGAGTCATATAAAGGAAGCCAGCCGTAAGGGCCCTAAAGGTACAGGTCGAAATATTCCGTGACCTTGTTCATCAGATGGACCCGGTCCTTGCCGTAAACGTTGTGTTCGGCCGTGGGATAGGGGAAATAATCGACCGGGATATTCTTGCTGATGCAGCCCTGGATGAAATTCAGGCTGTGCTGCCATACCACCGTTCCGTCAACCGCGCCCTGGCATATCAGCAGGCGGCCTTTGAGGTTGTCCTCCTTGCCTATGAGGGAGGTCTCGGCGAAGCCTTCCGGGTTGGTAAGGGGCGTTTCCATATAGCGTTCCCCGTACATGACCTCATACCATTTCCAGTCGATGACGGGGCCTCCGGCCACTCCGGCCTTGAACACGTCCGGATACTTTGTCATGAGGGTTATGGTCATGAATCCGCCGTAACTCCAGCCGTGTACCCCAATGCGCCGTGAATCCACGAAGGGAAGGGCCTTCAGAAACTCTATCCCTTTCATCTGGTCTTCAGACTCGGCACGGCCGCACCGGCGGTGTATGGCTTTCTCGAAAGCGGCTCCCCGGTTCTCCGTGCCCCGGTTGTCCTGGACATAGACTATGTAGCCGCGCTGTGCCATGTACATCTCCCACATCCTTATCTGTCCGAGCCAGCTGTCACGGATCATCTGCGAATGTGGCCCTCCATATACGTAAACGATTACCGGATACTTCTTTGAAGGGTCGAATCCTACGGGTAGCAGCAGCCTGTACCAGTTGTCATATTTTCCGTCCGCGCTTTTTACCGTGCCCATCTGCATGGCTGGCGTGGCATATTCCGAAAGCGGGTCGGGACTTTCGCCCAGTATCCGCAGCGTCTTTCCTCCGGAGTCTTTCAGGACCGTCATCCCGGGCTGCGAGAAACTGCTGTATCTGTCGATGAAAGCCTTGCAGAGCGGCGACATGGCTATCCTGTGCCAGCCGGGCTCGCCCGTGAGCCTTTGGGGCCTTCCTATCCCGGTCTTTGCAAGCCCGCCTTTTGACGTCACCTTCACCCTGAAAAGGTGATTTTCCACAGGCGAAACTTCGGCGGAAGTGTAATAGACATACTGTCCGTCATTTGCAACGTATTTCACATCCGCGTCGGTGACAGTCAGCCTGCGGATTCCGCCCAGGGTGTCGCACAGGTACAGGTTTTTGAATCCGTCCCTGTTGTCGGTCCTGTATATGAAAAGCCCTGTCCCTTTCAGGAAGACCTCAGGGTCGGAAGGCTCCGTGAACGCATCGTTGTCTTCGGTCAGGAGAGTGCGTACAAGACTGCCGTCAGAGGCTCTGTACATGTTGAGTTTCATGTGTTTCTGGCTCCTGTCCAGTACGTTCACGAGCAGGCTGCGCCCCTCGGGGGTCCAGCTGATGCATGTAAGGTACCTCTCAGGAGTGAATTCGTCGGCCTTTACCGTGACCGTAGTGCCGTCGGTGCGTGACCACACTTTCAGGCTCACCGTCTCGGAAGCCATCCCGTTCATCGGGTATCTGATGCTTTTGAGGGCGCCTGTCCGGGTGGTGATGTCCAGCAGGGGAAATTCCGTCACGAGGCTCTCGTCCTTTTCGAAATATGCCAGGTGCGAGCCGTCAGGAGAGGGAAAGAGGCCTCCGCTGATGCCGAATTCGTTGCGGCTTACGCTCCTGCCTATGGTGATGTCCCTGCAACGGGGAGAGACTGTCACTACCGTGCGGCCGTCCTGCAGGGTGCAGATATTGCGGCCCAGCATGAAGTAAACCGTGCTGCCGTCGGCGCTCCATACCACCTCTTCGGCTCCTTCCGGAAGACTGCTCCTGGCGGAAGCGGGTGAATCGCCTCTGAGCGACCCGTCCGAAAGGTTGTATAGCTTGCCGTCAAGCGTATAGGCGTCGTCTCCTGAGAATGCGGCCCTTGTCATGCGGGGATATATTTCCCTGGACAGGATGACGTCTTCCATTGTCAGCGATTTCCCTGCCGGAGACCCGGCTGTGAAAGCGGCTGTTTGGTTGTACTGGGTTTGCGCAAGCGCGGCGGCCTGCAGGACGGCGGCTGCCAGAAGGATATTCAGCATGGTTACGGGGTATTGTTGCTATTCGGACGCCGGACCTACGGAAAGAATCTTGTCCACGACGTTTTTGGAAAAACCTCTCCAGGGGAGTGCTCCGAGGTATTCCTTGTAATGCAGTTCGACCGTCTTGCCGGAAAGCCGCATCAGTGAGTCGGCGATGGCCTGGTCTTCGACGGAGAATTCGAAAATGTAGGATTCGATTGAAGCTCCCGTCCCGGCAGGGTTGCGTGAACCGCGGAATCCGGACTGTATGAGCCGGCCTTCGTAGGTTTTGAATACGTAACCTTTGAGCACGAACTGGTTGAGTTCTCCGGCGCGCACTCCTTCACCGAACTGGAAATAATACTTGATAAAGATGAAGCCTGCTATGATGGCGGTTGCCGCCAGGGCTGAGACTGTGATTGCACGTGCTTTCATTTTCGCCCTCAATTTGGTACTGGGTAGGAGAATCGAACTCCTATTGCAAGATTGAGAATCTTGAGTACTAACCGTTATACGAACCCAGCATTATCGTAGGAATGCAAATATAATCTCTTTATTCGAATCCGCAAAATTTTTTATCAATGGCATCTTTCTTATATTTGTAGAATATGATAATCGATATCCTGAAGGCATTCTGTATCGGCATCTGCGCATCGATGCCATTGGGCCCGATAGCCCTCCTGGTGCTCCAGCGTTCCATGAGCGAGGGGCACCGGACGGGCTTCTTCACCGGTCTTGGCGCCACGACCGTGGATACCCTGTTTGCGATTGTCGCGGTGTTCGCCCTTGCGTTTGCGGAATCGTTCATAGATACACACAGGACCGTCATCCTGCTCGCCGGCGGGGCGATCCTTTGCATGCTGGGCCTTTCGATGACATTCAAGGACCCCTCGAAGAAAGTGAAGGAACAGACTTCGGCATTCTCAGTCAAGGATTATCTTCAGGCGGTGGCTACGGGACTGTCTAATCCGGGCGCGGTATTCATCATGCTCGCACTGTTCGCCTTTTTCGGCGTGGATACGTCAGGCAGCGAGTTCCGGCTGGCCCCGGTCATACTCGCCGTCAGCGCCGGAAGCGTGACCTACTGGTTCTGCTTCTCTTACATATTCAGCAGGATAGGCAGCCGCCTCGGTATATCCTGGGTGCTGTGGATCAACCGTATCGCCGGTGTAATCATCAGTCTTATAGGTGTTTCACTTCTTGCAGACGGAGTTTTCCGGCTGGTATTTGATGAAGGTTTATTTTAGTATATATGGCAGAAGGAAAAAAAGGGATACTGTCCAACTGGATAGTCCGCAACATATTGCTGGCTGCAGCCGTACTTGTCGCAGTCGCAGTCCTTACCTCGATACTGCTTGACAAGGCCACGCGCCACGGAAAGGAGATTACCGTTCCTGATTTTTCCGGCATGAGCGTCGGTGAAGCAATCATGGTCGCCAAGTCGCATGGCGTCAGGGCGACGGTAACCGATTCGGTCTATATCAGGCGTATGGCCCGCGGTGCGGTTTACGGCCAGAGCCCCAAAGCCGGGAGCAACGTCAAGCGCGGCCGCAAAATCCATCTTACCATTAATTCCGTATCGCCGCGCAAGGTCCAGATGCCCAATCTTATAGGTTATTCGATGCGCCAGGCCAAAGCGGAACTCCTGTCGAGGGGGCTCCTGCTCGGGAGGCTCATCTATGTCAGCGACATGGCGACCAACAATGTCCTCCGGCAGCAGCGTCGCGGCAGTCCGGTAAAACCCGGGACACACGTTGACAGCGGTACCGAGATCGACCTTGTCGTGGGGCTGAACCAGTCCGACAATACCACCTATGTCCCGAATGTCGTCGGGCTGAAGTATCTTCGGGCGGTGGATGCCGTGCACGACAATTCGCTGAACGTAGGGAAGCTGGTTTTCAGCCGGGATGTCAGGACATATGCCGATTCGCTGGATGCAGTGGTGTACAGGCAGGGTCCTTCCGCATCGTCCGCGCCTATTTACATGGGCTCTCAGATGAGCCTGTATCTTTCCCTCGAAAAGGATAAACAGGAGTAGGCCGCCCTATGGAGATGTTCGAGCATTTCCGGCTTGTGGCCGACCCCGGTCAGGCGCCCCTGCGCATAGACAAGTTCATGGCGGGGCATCTCGAGGGGACTTCGCGGAGCCGCGTGCAGGCTGCCATCAGGAGCGGTTATGTGGAAGTGAACGGAGGCCCGGCCAAGGCGAACATGGTAATAAAGGCCGGGGATGTCATCGTGTTCAAGATGCCCTACCCCAAACGTAATACGGAAATCGTCCCGCAGGAGATTCCTCTTGACATAGTCTATGAGGATGACGACGTCATAGTAATCAACAAGCCTGCCGGAATGGTGGTGCATCCCGGGAACGGCCATTTCGAAGGCACCCTGGTGAATGCGCTTGCACATTACCTGGGAATAAGCACGGAAGATGAGCGGCTCGGGCTCCTGGTGCACCGTATCGATATGGATACGTCCGGCCTTCTGGTGGTCGCGAAGAACGAAAAGTCGCAGACTGACCTTGCCGGGCAGTTTTTTGTCCATTCAATCGAGCGTAAGTATAACGCAGTGGTCTGGGGGAACATAGCCGAGGATGCCGGGACGGTGGACCTCAATATCGCGCGTGACCCTTCGGACAGGCTGAAGTTCCGGGCATACAGGCCCGAAAGCGGGATAGGGAAGAATGCGGTCACTCACTTCAGGGTCCTGGAGAGGTTCGGATATGTGACTCTGGTGGAATGTGAGCTTGAGACCGGCCGTACGCATCAGATAAGGGTGCACATGGCCGCGCTCGGGCATCCGCTTTTCAATGATTCCCGGTATGGGGGGAGCGATATCCGCAAAGGGACCATCTATAACAAGTACCGGCAGTTCATAAAGAATTGCTTCGAACTGTGTCCGCGACAGGCGCTTCACGCGCGTACGCTGGGGTTCCGTCATCCTTCCACCGGAGAAGTGGTCCGTTTCGAGGTCCCTCTCCCTGCCGACATGACAGCGCTTCTGGAGCGCTGGCGCAAGTACGCTTCAAACATGCCTGCGGAGGAATAAACCCCTTTTTAAAACAGTTTCCTACCTTCTGGGAGGAGGCCCGCCGAAGCCGCGGCGGCCCATGGAACCGCGCATTTTCTGCATTCCTTCGCCGAAGTTGCCGAACCTCCAGCGCAGCGACAGCATTACATATCTCCCGAGCGTATTGTTCAGGGTCTCGAGGTGATAGTTGGACGCATCGGTCACGGTGAGGTTCTTGGCCTGGTTGAGGATGTCGTATGCCTTTACGGAGAGGGTGCATCTGTCCTTGAAAAGCAGTTTCGTCACCTCGGCGTTCAGCACCACTTCGGACTCCTGGGGAGTGACGTAACCGTTGTACCAGTTGTAACGGACATCGGTAACCAATCCGAAGCCCTTCGGCGCGGTCCAGTTGAGAGAACTCTCAATCTGGTTGTTCCAGGTGGTCGTGGCCTGGGCTGTCTCGAGGGTGTATCGGGAGGCCAGCATCCTTGTCCTGGCTCCGGCCGAAAGTTCAAGCGCGTCGATGCGGTATGTAAGCCGCACCCTCTCCACCGCAATGTAGGTGTTTACGGTATTCAGCGCAAAGCGGGGGTCCGCATCGATGTCGGGAATGTCCGAATGGAATGATTCGTAATCGAAAAGGCCGGTGGACTTGTCATAGTATCCGGACATGTCGTCGAAACTTGAGCCTATGTAGGATGAGCTCTTCTGGAAGGCCAGCCTCGTATGGGACATCAGCATCAGTTTTTTTGTCAGTACGGGAGTGTTGAGGCTTATCCGTCCGCCCACATCCACGGAGCCCGGTCCGTTGACCGGCATGGAATACTGCACTCCGGCGGCATCGTACCATGTCGAGCCTACTATCGGGTTGTTTACGAAAGTGCCTCTGAAAAAGGCGTTTACGGATGTGAAAGTCTTCTTGTTGCTGTAGCTGAAGCGTCCGCGCAGATTGTGGTTGAAGTAAGGCTTCAGATAAGGATTTCCGAATGAAACGGCCAGGGGATTGGAATTGTCCGGTACAGGCATCAGCTGCGACGTTGCGGGCTGGGCCGACCTTCCGAAATAGAACATCCTGGCATTGATGTTTTCCTTGATGTCATACCAGAACATTCCCTGCGGCGACCAGTTGACGACATGGCTGGAGAAGGTCTTCCCGTTAGTTTCGTTCCATGTGTCGGTAGGGTTCATCCCTACTCCTATCTGTGCCCTCAGCTTGTCTTTCTGGTACATCACGTTGGCGCCTATGCGCTGGTTGACGTAACGGTTTTCTATGCTGTTGGAATAATCCGTATTCGGGGTCTCGCCGTCGGCGATGTATTTCCTGTAGCCCCCTGAGCCCTCGATGCCGAATTCCGGGTTGCCGGCGCTGTCGAAGGTGTTCCTGAAGGAGGTGTTCCGGTTCCAGTTTATTTCGTAATTGCCTTCCACATAGAAGCCTCTCCCAAGGGGCTCGACGTATGCCAGCCGCGAGCCTATCGACCTGGTCCTCTGCTCCTGTTCGAACCTCTGGTTGACGGTTTCCGTGCCGGTTACGGGATCCCCGGTTATCTCATCGACGGTGTAGGTGTTCGTCAGTGATTTGTTGAATCCGTCTATGGAGGAATTCTGGATATTATAGCGGATGTGGGCTGACAGTGTCCTTCCGGGGAGCCCGAGTCTCTGGCGCAGCAGCAGGAAGCCGCTGGTCTGGACGTTGTCGCTTTCTCCCATATTCAGGTTGAACCCGTCGTTGGAAGGGGTTACGGTGCCGTCCGGGAGCCTGGTGTCGGTGCGGAAGTCGGAATACTCGCTGTAATCGGCTCCGCCCCAGTTCAGCTGCGGCTGGAACAAAATGGACGTGTTGGGGGAGAACTTGTGGTCTATCCTCATTCCTATGCGGTGCCCCCAGGTCCCGTTGTTCGTGATGGCATTGTCGTGATAAAGGAGATCCCGCCCGTCAAGGTAGGTAATCTTGTCACACTCCTCGATGACATTCTTGTCTGTTCCGTTGTACAGGTAGTTCCCCTGAAGGTCCGTCTTCTTGTCGAACAGGGTAGTGCTTCCGTTCAGCCCGCCCATCCAGGAGGTGGTGATGCCGTTGCCTTCGCCCCAGCCGCCCTGTCCGCGTCCGCGCCCTCCGCGCATGCCGCCCATGACGCTGCCTGCTATGTCGTTGAATCCGCGGTTGTTGGTGTTGTTGCCGTTCAGGACTATGCTTATCTGGTCCTTGTCTGTGAACCTGCCCATGAATCCCGCGCCCTGGAAGCGGTAGTCGCCGTCGAAGCCGGATTCCGGGATGTCATGGCCGAGGCCCCCCATCACATTTCCGAACAGGCCCCTCATCATGCCCTTTTTGACGGTGAGGTCTATTACCGTCTCCTCGTTGCCGTCGCTGATTCCGGTGAATTCGGCCTGCTCGGATTTCTTCTCGAACACCTTAACCTTGTCGATGATCTTGGCCGGGATGTTTTTGGAAGCCAGCGAAGGATCATCCAGGAAAAAAGTCTTGCCGTCGATGGTTATCTTGCTGATAGTCTGTCCGTTTGCCGTAATGGTGCCGTCTTCGGATATTTCTATGCCCGGAATCTTTTTCAGCAGGTCCTCCAGGACATTGTTGTCGGTTATCTTGAATGTGGAGGCGTTGTATTCTACCGTATCCTTCCTGATTATCACCGGATTGCCGGCAGCCGACACCTTCGCGGCATCCAGCGCCTGCCTGTCGGGTGCCATCTTTATGCTTCCCAGATCGACGTCGGCCGACGCCACCTTAACTGCGGCCGAGTATGGCTTGTAACCCATGAGTTCCACCTTGAATGTGTAGGAACCCGCAGCCACACCTTTGAGGAGTACTTTTCCGGCGTTGTCGGTAAGGACGTATTTTGCAGGAGATTTCTGTCCGTCCCTTGTTACGGATGCCGTGGCGAATGCTACCGGTTCACCGCTGTAAGCATCTGTTACAGTGGCTGTTATGCTGCGGCCGGTCTGTGCGGGGGAACTCAGTGCCGTCGTGAGGGCGATGACGGCTGAGAGCAGGGGTATATGTAGTCTCATAAATACGGTTATTGGCAGAATAATTTTGGCAAAAATCGGGCCTTGCGGGGTTGTTCATACAACCCTGTCGGGATTCTTTTCTATGAATCTGGCCCAGTCGGAGGCGCCTTTGAGGCCTGCGAGAGGGCTGGATGTCTGGTAATGGTGGCACAGGGCGATGGCCAGGGCGTCAGTGGCGTCCAGGTGCCGGGCGTCGAGGGTGACCCCGAGAGTCTTTTCCAGCATCAGCTTCACCTGTTCCTTGGAGGCGGCACCGTTCCCGACCACGGCTTCCTTGGCTTTTCGGGGTGCATATTCAAACACTTCAATGCCGTATTCAAGGGCGGCTATCAGCGCTGCGCCCTGTGCCCGGCCGAGCTTCAGGATGACCTGTGCGTTCTTTCCGTAAAATGGTGATTCCACGGCCATTACGTCCGGTTTGTATGACTTGCAGACCTGGCTGACGGTCTCATAAATCTGCCGCAGCTTGGCGTATGCGTCGCCGTCTTTACGCAGGTCCAGCACCCCCATGTCCACATACGAGGCTTTCTTGCCTTCAGCACGGATAATCCCGAAACCAAGCAGATTGGTTCCGGGATCTATTCCTAAGATAGTGACGGGTTTATGCAGGATTTGTCCGGGCACGGCTTTCAGAAACTGCTTCTCAGTCTATGCGGTCGAATCCGGTATAAGGCCTGAGCACCTCGGGTATCTCGATGTATCCGTCTTTCTGGTTGTCTTCCAGAAGCGCCGCAACTACTCGGGGCAGAGCCAGTGAACTGCCGTTGAGAGTGTGGCAGAGCTGCATCTTGCCGTCGGCGTCCCGGTAACGGAGATGAAGGCGGTTGGCCTGGTATGACTCGAAGTTGGAAACTGAACTTATCTCCAGCCAACGGCCCTGGGCGGCGGACCACAGTTCAAAGTCGTAGGTGATGGCGGAAGTGAAGCTCATGTCGCCGCCGCATAGCCGCAGGATCCTGTAACGCAGTCCGAGGTCTTTCACAAGCCCTTCGACATGGGCTATCATCTCATCGAGGGCGGCGTAGCTGTTCTCCGGCTTCTCGATGCGGACGATTTCCACCTTGTCGAACTGGTGAAGCCGGTTGAGCCCGCGTACATCCTTGCCGTAGGAACCGGCCTCCCTGCGGAAGCAGGGGGTATAGGCAGTCATCTTCCTGGGGAAGTCTCCGTCCTGCAGGATGACGTCACGGTAGATGTTGGTGACCGGCACTTCCGCGGTGGGGACCAGATAGAATCTGTCCTCTCCGACATAGTACATCTGTCCTTCCTTGTCCGGAAGCTGTCCGGTACCGAAGCCGGAAGCTGCGTTTACCATCACGGGCGGTTCCACCTCGAGGTATCCGGCCGCCGTGTTGCGGTCGAGGAAAAAGTTGATGAGGGCCCTCTGGAGCCTTGCACCCTTTCCTTTATATACGGGGAAGCCTGCTCCGGTGAGTTTTACGCCAAGATCGAAGTCGATGATGTCGTACTTCCGTGCAAGGTCCCAGTGGGGGAGGGCGCCTTCGGGAAGAAGCGGTTCCGCGCCTCCGGTCCTCACCACCACATTGTCCTCCGCTCCCTTTCCGGCGGGAACATTTGCGCAGGGCAGGTTGGGCAGCAGTACCAGCGTGGCTTCGAGCTCGTCCTTCTTTGCGTCAGCCTCGGCGAGCATGGCGGCGGATTGCTCCTTTAGGGCGCCCACCTGCGCTTTCACCTTTTCGGCCTCGTCCTTCAGGCCGGCCTTCATGAAGGCCCCGACCTGGGAAGACAACTGTTTCTGCTGCGACAGGAGGGCGTCGCTTTCCGTCTGGAGGCGCCTTCTGTCGGCATCGAGGTCCAATATTTTCCTTACCGCGTCTGCGGCATCGAAATTCTTAACTGCAAGCCTTTCGACCACAAAGTCGGGGTTCTCGCGCAACAACTTGAGTGTCAACATGTTTTCTTAAACGCTAAAAGGGACTGCACACCCTCGCGGAGTGCAATCCCCATAGAAATCTCTGAGAAGAAGCCTCCGTCAGTTCTCAAACGGAACTACGGATACGTAGGACTTTCCTTCTTTCTTCTTGGTGAACTTTACAGTGCCGTCGATGAGGGCGTATAGAGTGTGGTCTTTGCCGATGCCGACCCCGGCTGCGGGATTGTGCACGGTGCCCCTCTGGCGGACTATAATGTTGCCTGCCTTAACGACCTCGCTGCCGAACTTCTTGATACCAAGCCGTTTGCTTTGCGATTCGCGGCCGTTCTTTGAACTTGATTGACCTTTTTTATGTGCCATAACTCAATCTCCTGAAATTTAAACGATAGCGTCAATCCTGATCTTGGTGAGCTTCTGGCGGTGACCGTTGAGCTTCTGGAAGCCCTTGCGACGGATCTTCTTGAATACCAGAACCTTCTTGGCTTTTACGTCGTCATCGATGACGGTGGCCTTTACGACTGCACCCTCCACGTAGGGGGCTCCAATCTTCACGGCGCCCTCATTGTCGATGAGGAGGACCTTGCTGAACTCCACGGCGGAGTCCTTCGCCTCGGGAAGACGGTTTACGAAAATTTCCTTTCCAGCTTCTACCTTGAACTGCTGGCCTGCGATGTCTACGATTGCGTACATCTTTAATAACTCTTTTGGTAAGAGAACCGTAAGCGCCCGGGCTGCAATGGCTCAGGACTTGCCTGGCTTAGCGGTCATAAATAAAAAACTGCGGAGCCTTTACTGCTCCTCCTCAAGACGCAGGTGCTGCACGTAAATAGCTTTCTGCAGCTGCTCACGCCTTTTTACGGACGGTTTGACGAAGTTTTTGCGGGCGCGCAGTTCCCTGATGGCGCCGGTCTTCTCGAACTTCCTCTTGAATCTCTTGAGTGCCCTCTCGATATTCTCACCTTCCTTTACAGGTACTATAATCATAATTTTCCACCTCCTTTTTCACCGGAAGGACCGGTTAATCTGTGCATTGTTCCTTCCGGAGGGACTGCAAATGTAGTTAAAAATTTTTGAATGACAATACCATCATATTCCTGACCCAATATTCAAACAGCGGGTCGAGCAGTTCCGGCTCGTCCTGCCCGTTGAACGTTACTATCTCCTTCTTCATGAGGGCGTCCTTCAGGCGTTTGACATTGGCGGAGGAGCTGAGCCCGTATCTGGAAATGACGTCTGAGGCGCTGAATCTTGTCACTCCGTCAAGTATCGCCTTCAGCAGATGCAGCTGGAAGGTGGTCAGGGACGATATGGTGGCGATAAACTGCGGCTCATGAATGGCTACGAGCGCGCCGAGGGCCTCTTCCAGCACCGACTCGACAATGTATCCCTTGGAACGGGAATCGCAGATGCTCACCAGGTGATTGATATACCAGAGATTGTTCTTAAGCAGGTTGCATGCGCCCGTAAGCAATTCCCTTTCAATGACTTTTCCGCTGGAAAGGAAACCCCTTACCACGTATTCCACGATTTCCCTGGTCTCGACCGGATGCATCTTCAGCCTCTCCACGTTGCGGAAGAAGTACCGCTTTTCCTCGAATATCCATTTCATCGCGTTCACCATCGAGCCGCAGAAAAGGAAGGAGCACCTGGCATCTCCTGCGGACCGTTCTTCAGCCAGGACCTTTTCGAAGATCTTGAGGACCTCGTAACTGTCGTCCAGCCTGGAAATGTTCTGGAATTCGGTTAAGACGACTATCAGCTGGCGTCCGCTCTCGCGGGACAGCTTCCAGCCCAGGCGCAGCCCCGTTTCGATATCGTTCCCGTCCGGGTCCCAGTTGAGCGAAAGAGCCTCGCCGGCTTCGTTGAACCGCTTCCTGTCAAATACGAAATGGGTCCCGGAAAGAAGCCTGGGGACGGCTGCGGCATATTCCTCGGGGGTTGACAGGGTAGCTTTCAGGACGGCAGAGCCCAGACGTGTCAGGAAGGTGGCTGAATCCCTTACGTCCAGAAGTGACAGCTGGGCTATGCTGAACTGCCCTCCGGTGAGCCTCATGTTGAAGAATGTCTGCTGGATGAGCGATGTCTTGCCGGATTTCGGAGGTTCGTATATGGCGACATTCTCCCCCTGGGAAAGGAGATTCCGCAGGATGGTGCAGTCGTCTTTGCGTCCGATGAAGTTCTTGCCGGTGACGAAGCGGTCGAAAATGAAAGGAGAATCCATGTCGGAAGTGTGATAAAACAAATTTGTTTCGAAGATATTCGAAACCGGGGACTTTTGCAAGGGGTGGCGCATGGAAAAACTGTAGAAATACTTATATTTGTTTGAATAACTGCATTGATCTATGTTGAAGAAGACGAGAATCATTCTGGCCGCAGTGTTCTTTGTAGCCATTACCTTGATTTTTGCCGACCATAGCGGATGGGCTGCCGGCATCTTCGGGTGGATGGCCAAGATACAGATCCTGCCGGCGGTGTTGGCCCTGAATGTGGGCGTAGTAGTGTCGTTGCTGGTGCTTACGCTGGTGTTCGGCCGTATTTACTGTTCAGTAATATGCCCTCTGGGCGTATGGCAGGATGCCTTCTTCGCACTTGGAAAGAAGGGGAGCAGGCATCGTCTTGGTTTTTCGTCAGAGAAGAAATGGCTGCGCTACGGGGTATGGGTCCTGTTCATTGCGGCCATGGCGGCCGGGCTCAATTCCCTGGCAGTCATCATAGCTCCCTACAGTGCGTACGGGAGGTTCGTAAGCAGCGTGACCGGCCTGGCATCCGGCAGGGAGGCTCTTACGGCGACGGCGGTGATCGCTTTTGCGGTGGCAGCCGTGACGGCCGTGCTTGCATGGCTGGGCGGCCGTACCTGGTGCAATACCATCTGCCCTGTGGGAACCACCCTGGGGCTGTTTTCAAGGTTCTCCCTGCTTCGCCCCGTCATCGACAAGGCAAAGTGCAGGAACTGTCACCTCTGCGAGAAAGGGTGCAAGGCCTCCTGTATCGATATATCCTCGAAGTCAATAGATTACAGCCGCTGCGTGGACTGTTTCGACTGCATCGGCGCATGCAAGTTCGATGCCCTGAAGTATCGTTTCGCATATGGCCGTGCGGACGGGGTTAAGTCCGCGGGTGCTCCCGTGCAGCCCTCTGACGGAAAGCCAGAGGATTCAGGCCGCCGCGCCTTCCTCGGGGTGGCGGCGCTACTCGGAGCATCCGTAGCGGCAGAGGCTCAGGAGAAGAAACGTGACGGCGGGCTTGCCCCTATAATCCCGAAGGCGCGCCCCGGCCGTACCGTCCGCCTGACCCCCTTCGGGTCCAAATCGGTCAAGCATTTTTATGACAGGTGTACCTCATGCCAGCTTTGCATCAGTATCTGCCCCAATGACGTCCTCCGCCCGAGCGCCGACCTGGAACACCTGATGCAGCCCGAGATGAATTACGACAAAGGTTTTTGCCGTCCTGAGTGTGTCAAGTGCTCAGAAGTGTGCCCTGCTGGTGCCATCACGGCCATTACACCGGAGCAGAAGACAGCCATACATATCGGCATCGCTTCTGTTGACCGTGGCCTTTGCGTCGTCGAAAGGGACGGCGTGTCCTGCGGCAACTGCGCCCGCCATTGCCCTGCCGGAGCCATCACGATGGTCGCCGGGGAGGATACCGGGGCGATGGTCCCCGTGGTGGACAAAGAAAGATGCATAGGCTGCGGAGCATGCGAATACGTTTGTCCGTCCAGGCCGATAAGCGCCATCACCGTCACCGGCCGCCAGGTACATGTTGTGGATTAAGCATAGGCTTGCAAAACTTGTTACTATGAACAGAAGAGAATTCATAAAGAATACAGGCATGGGGGCGGTCGCCCTCGGAACCGGTCTGGCCGGATGCAGGCAGGCCTCGAAAAAGTCCGCCCGGGCCAATGAGGAACCGGCGACGATGGAAATGCGCACCAATCCAGGCAACGGCGACAAAGTCTCCCTGCTTGGTTACGGGTGCATGCGCTGGCCCATGGAACCGGATGAAAACGGAAAGGACAAGATTGTCCAGGATACAGTGAACCAGCTGGTTGACAGGGCGTTGGAGGGCGGCGTAAATTATTTTGACACCTCTCCTGCCTATCTTCAGGGGCAGTCGGAACGCGCCGCGGGCATAGCTCTTTCGCGCCATCCCCGCAGCAGATATTTCCTGGCTACCAAGCTTTCCAACTTCCGTGATGCAAGCAAGGAAGCGACGTTCAAGATGTATCATGATTCCTTCGAGGACCTTCAGACCGATTATCTGGACTACTATCTCCTCCATTCCATCGGGCGGGGCGGGTATGAAAAATTCGCCGAGAGGTATGTTGACAACGGGGCGATAGATTTCCTCATGAAGGAGCGCGAGAAGGGGACCATCCGCCAGCTGGGCTTCTCCTTCCACGGTTCGAAGGAGCAGTTCGACATCCTGCTTCCGCTTCACTCGAAGTACCATTGGGATTTCGTGCAGATTGAAATGAACTATGTGGACTGGAAGCATGCCGACGGGGTGAGGAATGTCAATGCGGACTATCTATACGAGGAAATCGACAAACTCGGAATCCCCATGGTCGTGATGGAACCGCTTCTGGGAGGCCGCCTTGCCGCACCGCCGAAGAATGTCGTGGACCTTATGAAAGAGAGGGAACCGGACAGGTCGGCCGCTTCATGGGCCATGCGTTTCGTGGGCACTTATCCATCTATACTCACAAGTCTGAGCGGCATGACGTACATGGAGCATCTGGAAGAGAACCTCGACACATTTACCGGCTTCAACCCGCTTACTGCAGAGGAACTCGAGTTCCTGGAGAGAATGGCGGTGCTCATAAAGGAGTATCCCATGGTGAACTGTACAAACTGCAAGTACTGCATGCCGTGCCCCTACGGGATTGACATACCGGAAATATTCAAGCATTACAACAGCTGCGTTTCGGACGGCAGCATCCCGCAGAGCGCTTCCCAGAAATCGTTCCGGAAACTCAAGAGGGCTTATCTTGAGAGCTACCTTAAGGCCGTGCCCAAAGAGCGCCAGGCTGACCATTGCATAGGCTGCGGCCAGTGCATGGTGCATTGCCCCCAGAGCATTCCGATTCCTTCAGAGTTGCAGCGTATCGACCGTTACGTCGATCGCCTGAAACGTGAGGACCTGTAACTGACTGCGCATGGACGGAAAGCGGGTGTTGTCCAGGAGTTTATGCGTGGCGCTGTTCGTGGCGGCCGCTTCGCTGCCCTGGCTTGTGGAAGGCTGCGGACCCCTTGCCCTGGTGGCGCTGGTACCGCTTCTGCTGATGGAACGCTCTGCCGGCAGGGAAAGGATATGGCCATGGTATTATGCGGCGTTCGCCCTTTGGAATGCCGCCACCACCTTCTGGGTCTGCAATGCAACGTTTGCCGGGGGGATTGCCGCCATACTTCTCAATGCCCTCCAGATGGCCGGGGTGTTCGGAGTTTTCCGCCTGAGCCGCAGATACTTGCATGGTTCGCTTCCGTATATCCTCCTCGCTGTCCTGTGGATAGCTTGGGAGCGGTATTATTTCAGTGCCGAGGTCTCCTGGCCGTGGCTGGTGCTCGGCGGGGCTTTTGCCGGCACCCTGCCCCTTGCGCAGTTCTATGAATATACCGGTATCCTCGGCGGGTCGCTGTGGATATGGGCCGTGAACCTGGGAGTCTTCGGACTGATCACCGCCGTAAGGGAAGGCCTTTGGAAAAGGTGGAACCTGCATGCCAGGGCGGTTTCTGCCTTAAGCCTGCTTGCCGTTGTCATCGTTCCCGCCGCAGTCTCCCTTCACATCTATAAAACCGAAGGACAGCGTCGCAATTGCGATGTCGGCGGCCCGATGCTGGATGTGATTGCGGTACAGCCTAACATTGACCCTTATCACAAGTTCGAGGCAATGACGCAGGAAGAGCAGACCGGAATGTTCCTCGGAATGCTCAGGCCCGTCCTGGAAGAGCGCTGCCACAGGTCTTCCACAGATACGATCTCTTCGGCTCCTCTCCTTGTGCTCGCTCCGGAAACGTTTCCGACTGATATAGTTACGAATAATATCCAGGCCTCGCCGACCTTCCGGGCGTTCAGCGGTTTCCTGAAGGACTATCCGGGCGTCAACCTGCTGTTCGGGGCCTCCAGCTACGACTATATACGCAGCGTCCGGCGTCCATCCTATACCGTGCGGGAGGTTCGGGACAATTCAGGGCTGTGGGTGCAGGCCCACAATTCCGGGGTCATGACCGATGCTTCGGGCCGTGCTGAGATTTATCATAAGAGCAAACTGGTGATAGGGACGGAAATGACCCCGTATCCCGCCGTATTCACCCGTCTGGACGACCTTCTCGGCGGTGTGATGGCCCGTGATGCCGGGCAGGACGAAGTGTCCGTGGTAAATGTAAAAGGCCCTTGTGGTGAGAATATCCCCATAGGCTGCGTAATCTGCTATGAGTCAGTTTATGGCGAGTACTGTACCGGCTATGTGCGCAAAGGCGCGGAGGCCCTTGCTGTGATTACCAACGATGCATGGTGGGGTGATACTCCCGGATACTGGCAGCATCTGCGGTTCTCCTCCCTCAGGGCCATTGAAACCCGCAGGGATATAGTCCGCTGCGCAAATACAGGGATTTCCGCCATCATAGACAGAAGGGGTGTGGTCCGGCAGGCCTCGGGGTGGTGGAAACAGGAGGTCTTAAGCGGCAGGATAGCCCTCAGCGGCCGTCAGACTTTCTATGTGGAAAACGGCGACATCACAGGCCGCCTGTGCCATTTCCTGGCACTTCTGCTCTGTGCCTGGCTGGCTGTCACCATTATCCTTGAGAAGAAGGGAGGACGGCTCAGATGAAAGCCATTGAGAAAGCCATTTTCAACCGCACTTCGCTGCTTGTGGGAGATCAGGCAATGGAGCGGCTTTCCGAGACAAGGGTCATTGTCTTCGGGGTTGGGGGAGTCGGCAGCTGGTGTGCCGAGGGACTTCTACGTTCGGGGATTCGTCACCTTACCATAGTCGATTCCGACAGGGTCTGCATCACCAATGTGAACCGGCAGATGATGGCAACGGTCAAGACCGTGGGAAAGGTGAAGGTGGAGGCTCTTAAAGACAGGCTGCTGGAGATAAATCCTACTGCGGAAATAACCGCTGTCCAGGAGATTTACAGCGAGGAAACGGCCTCCCGGTTCGACCTTTCCGGCTATGACTATATCATAGATGCCATCGACAGCCTCAAGGACAAGGCGTACCTCATGATAAGGGCTACGCAGACCGATGCCGTGTTCTTCTCGTCCCTCGGTGCCGCCCTCAAGGTCGATCCCACCAGGGTCCGGGTTGACGAGTTCTGGAAAGTGCGCGGATGTCCGCTGGGTGCCGCCTTGAGGAAGAAGTTCAGGCGCAGCGGGCAGATGCCTGAGAAGAAGTTCCTGTGTGTTTATGACGACGAGGTCCTGCCCAACAAGGGTTCCGGTACGTTTGCCTGCGGTTCGGACAGGTGCATGTGCCCTAAGTCGGAAGACGGCCCCGGGCGCCGGGACCTTCTTAATCACGAATGGTGCTCCTCCAAGGCCGTGATAAACGGTACCATGGCCCATATCACCGCCATCTTCGGCTTCACCCTGAGCGGCCTGGTGATAAAGGATATAGTGAAGTAGTTCCTTATTCCCGCTCTATGGTCTTTTGGCAGAGGATGGCGGCTGCGGAGTCGGGAAGACACTTGAGCTCCCAGCACGTCGTTCCCATGCTTATGGCTTCCGCGGCTGCACTTATGCGGTCCATCACATCCCTTTTCCAGCGGATGCTGGAAGCGGAAGCTATGACGCTTCCGTATGCGCTCAGGCCTGAAATCCGCCTGATGACATTTTCCGGAGCCTGCTCCAGGCGTACCAGAGCCCTGACCGGCACCCTCAGGTTGCGGTAGCAGGGAGTCTTGCCGCTCCAGGGGGTCCCATAGACAAATATGCCGTCTTCCTCGGCGCTCAGTACCGGGTTGTCGTCGTTTACCAGGTCGCAGCCTTCGATGCTGCCCAGCCACAGGCGGCTGTGCGTGCTCTTGCCGGTGCCGCTGGTGCCGAAAAACAGGTTTGCCTTCCCATTGTGGCGGATGACGGAGGCATGCATGAGAAGCGAGCCTTTCCGGCTTGCCGAGTGGGTGAAAAACATCATCAGGGCGGTGCTGAGCTGGAAATTCGTGGTGGATGCGCTCATGCCGGGCTTGGGGTAGTACTCGCCCCTGGAGCCGTCGGCGGAAATGAAGAGCGTGCCCGCAATATGTCCTTCATCGGCGTCGAAGGTGTAGAAGGTGTCTCCGTCCCGGTCGTATATGTAATATATGGGCGGACGCTCGTCCACGCTCATTATCAGCCTGATGGTTCCGTCGGCCATCTGTGCCGCCAGCCATTCCGGCTCCTGTGCGCATACTTTCAGGCTGAAGTCATCGGACCGGGGGCCGTCGTACGCGAAAGGCTCGTATTGGGAAAAGTTGAGGTCGTATTTTGTCCTGTCCCCGGACAGTTCTTCACGGCTGCGGATGAGCGTACGCGGAGGGACGTCGTCGCCGGCTCTTGTGGGAAGGACATCCGGTGCACCGCCTTTTGCCGCCACCGCTATCCTCTCCAGGACGGCCGGGGTATATCTCATGAACCTGAAAGGCTCTTCCAGGCTGACTGAAAAAACTGTATCTGCTACTTTGAACCGTTTAGTTTCCATATTGTCAGAAATAGTTTTGTTATATCGTTCCGGGTGTGGCCTGAATGACCTTGGACGATTCACAGCCGCCGTAAAACATCCTTGCGGCGTCATTTACGGAAACGGCGTCTGAAAGGCTGAAACTTCCGCAGCGGGAACGGATGAGCCCGGACAGGAACGCCCCGCTGCCCAGCGCCTCTCCCAGGTCCCTTGCGAACGCCCGGATATATGTTCCCTTCGAGCATCTTATCCTCACTACGGCCTGCGGAAGTGCTGCGGCACCTTCACTGTTCACCTTTATCCTGGCGTCCTTCATATTGGCAGGGCCGTCATAGGACGGAAGGATACCGCCGGACGGGGACCAGCTGACAAGTTCAGCCTCGGAAACGGTTACCATATTGCGGTGCAGGACCTCTCCGGGATCGAAAGGCCGTCCTTCCCGCATAGCGGCTGCGTATTCCTTCCTTGCCAGTTCGTATGCCCGGACCCCTTCCACCGACTTGGCGCTGAAAAGCGGCGCTATCTGCCCGTAAGTCCCGCACAGGCCCCCGAGCGCTTCAAGAAGGTTTTCCCGGCCGATATGTGAATATGGAAAGCTCCCTTCCAACGGCTTTTCGAGATCGTATGAGGCGGTCGTGGCACCGAAACTGACTGATGCGAGGTACTCTTTCTCGCCGTCCTGGATGCTTTGTGCCAGCCTGGTCGCCTTGCCCATGCAGACAATCAATACACCGGTTGCCAGCGGATCCAGTGTGCCGGCGTGTCCGACTTTCAGGTTTTTCTTGCCGAAATGCCTGATGGCCAGATATTTTATTTTGCGGATGACATCAGCCGAAGTCCATCGGTAGGGTTTGTCAACGGGTATGACCAGGCCATCGGGATAATCTCCGATGTCCCGGCTGAGTGTCCCCTGGAACCCTTTCCCGATAACCGTCGCCACTGGCTATACGGGTATTTTCTGAATCCTGCGCAGATGCCTGCCGCCTTCGAATTCGCTCTCAAGCCAGGTGCCTGTGATGCGTTTAGCCGCAGAAACCGTGATGAACCTTGCCGGCATCACCAGGATGTTGGCATCGTTGTGAGCCTTTACGAGGCGGCCTATCTCGCTGCTCCAGGCCAGTCCGGCGCGGATTCCCTGATGCTTGTTCAGGGTCATGGCCATGCCGTTCCCGGTGCCGCAGATGGCTATGCCGCGGTCAACTTCGCCTTTTTCCACGGCGCAGGCGAGGGGATGTGCCACGTCGGCATAATCCATGCTCACCTCGGAATCAGTTCCGAAATTCTTGACTTCAATGCCTTTGCGCTGAAGGTAAGAGATGAGCTCCGCCTTCATCTGCACTCCGGCATGGTCTGCGCAAATACCAATTTTCATAGCGGTAAATTATTTTTAATCAGTTCTATACGACGTATGAATTCGTCTTTGCCTATCATTGAAAGGATGTCTGCTATGGCAAGTCCGCTCGAGGAGCCTGTCAGTGCCAGCCTGATGCAGTTCATGACCTTGCCCATAGGCCACTCCTTGCCGCGGATGAATTCCTCGAGGGCGCTTCCGGCTCCTTCATTTCCCTTGCTGAATCCTTCCGAGGCGAGGTATGCAGCCGCTTCCATTGTCATGGCCGCGTTCTCTTCTTTCCAGAATTTGTCCGTATCTTTCCTGACATATTCAGCAGGTGCTTCGAACAGACAGGCCGTCACAGCCCTGAAGTCCTGTATGAATACAGCACGCTCCCTGGTCATTTCAAGAGCTTTTTCCACATAGCGGCGGGGAAATTCCCTGCCCTCGAAATCGGCTTCCGGAATGTCTGAAACCTTGATTCCGTCTGCTTCGAGAATGGGTATGAAAAGGTCTGCGAGCTCGCCCGGGGACTTCATCCTCAGATGTTCGCGGTTGAACCATTTGGCCTTTTCGGGGTTGAAACGAGCTCCGGACTTTACGATCCTGTCCACTGAGAACGCCTTCACGAGTTCCCCGAGGCTGAAGAGTTCCCTCTCGTCTCCCGGATTCCATCCAAGCAGGGCGAGCAGGTTTACGAAGGCCTCGGGGAAGTAACCGTCCTCCCTGTAGCCGCGGGAAACCTCTCCCTGAGGGCTCACCCATCTGAGGGGGAATACGGGGAATCCCAGTTTGTCGCCGTCACGCTTGCTCAGCTTGCCCTTTCCGTCCGGCTTGAGGAGCAGGGGAAGATGGGCGAATCTCGGCATGGTATCCTCCCAGCCAAGTGCCTTGTACAGCAGATAGTGCAGGGGAAGTGACGGCAGCCATTCCTCACCGCGGATGACCTCGGTTATCTCCATCAGGTGGTCATCGACTATGTTGGCCAGATGGTAGGTAGGAAGTTCGTCTGCCCTTTTCCACAGCACTTTGTCGTCGAGAGTGGAACTGTTCACGGTTATGTGCCCGCGGATCATGTCGTCCATTTCGACGTCGGTATTCTCCGGCATCTTGAACCGTACTGTCCAGTCGGTCCTTTCCGCAAGGAGCCTGTCTGTTTCTTCCTTGCTGAGCGTCAGAGAGTTGCGAAGGTTTCCGCGTGTGGCTATCCCATATATGAAAGCCTCCCCGCGGCTTTCGGCTCCGGCTCTTTCGGCTGCGAGTTCCTCTGCGGTGTCGAAAGCATAATAGGCATTGCCGGAAGCGACAAGTTTCTCCGCGTATTCGCGATAAAGGGGCTTCCGGAGCGACTGCCTGTACGGGGCGTGGGGATGTTTCCCGCAGGCCTCGGTGACTACATTTCCGTCAGCATCGACCCCTTCGTCGGGGATGATGCCGCACCATGTGAGCGCTTCGATAATGTACTGCTCGGCGCCGGGAACGAAGCGGTTGGAGTCAGTATCCTCTATGCGGAGGATGAAATCACCGCCTTTCTGCTTGGCGTACAGATAGTTGTATAATGCCGTACGCACACCGCCCATGTGGAGGGGACCGGTGGGTGACGGTGCGAATCTTACTCTTGTGCGTCTTTCCATCATCAGTCTTGTTTTCTTGTTGTTTTGGCCCTTCTGATGGCCGTGGTGTTCTCATACTGGCTGCGGCTTTCGCTGTCGGAGATGAGCAGCACCGGCGGTTCGTCGGGATTGAAGCTGAATTTGCGGATATTCTCGATTGAGTCGAAACCTATCTTATTGATAGTCATATTGTCATTAAGCCTGCCTTCCGCCTCGGGGTCATTGCTTTCGGGGTCATAGACAAAGTCCTTGTTTATGAGTATCAGGTTCCCGAGATCGGTACCGGCTATGCCCGAAAGGTTCATCTTGAAACCGGTGGCGATGACGGTTATCCGCACTTTGTCCCCCACGCCGGGGTCATCGTCGTAGATGAGTCCTTTCTTGTACTTCACCACCTTGCCGGTATAGTCGGTTATCATGTCTGATATGAGCCCGAATTCCTCCATGGAGATGCCCTGCTTCGTCTTTGAGGCGGTTACATTTATCAGCAGGTTCTTGCAGGTGCGCAGGTCGAAGTCGTTCAGCAGGGGAGACTCCATGGCTCCCTGTACGGCTTCTTCGAGCCGGTTTTCGCCTGATCCTGTGCCCACGCCCATCAGGGCCATGCCGCTGGAGTGCATCATGGTCCTGACATCCTCGAAATCGACGTTTACGTAGCCCTTCTTCTGGATTATCTCTATGATGCCCCTTACCGCTGTCGCAAGAACTTCGTCGGCTTTGGGAAATGCATCCTGGACCAGCATCGAGCCATACGACTTGTAGAGTTTCTCGTTGTCTATAAGCAGCAGGCTGTCAACGTATTTGGCCAGTTCATATATTCCTTCTACGGCATGTGAGAGGAAGTCTGAGCCTTCGCTGCGGAAAGGTATAGTGACGACCGCCACGGTGAGGATGCCTTTCTCGTGGGCCATCTTGGCTATCACGGGCGCGGCTCCCGTCCCGGTTCCTCCGCCCATGCCGGCGGTGATGAACAACATCTTCGTCCCGCTGTCAAGCACTTTGCCGGCTATTAGTTCCTGCGATTCGAGAGCCGCATTGCGGGCCTTCACCGGGTCGGTACCTGCGCCCAGTCCGCTGTCTCCGAGCTGTATCTTCCATGGGACGGGGCTTCGGGACAGAGCCTGTTTGTCGGTGTTGCAGACTACGAAGCTGCACCCTTCAATCTTGCTGTCGTACATGTACGAGACCGCATTGCAGCCGCCTCCGCCCACGCCGATTACCTTTATTATGGAGTCCTTCGGAGCCCAGTCGTCAGGAGTCTTGAAATCTTCAAAATCAGTCATAAATATCTGAAATATAAAGCTTTATTATTGCCCTTGTTCGAAGAAATTGCCGAGTGCGTCGGCGCCCTTCTCCAGTTTGTCGGTAAGTCTGTTGAACCATCTGAAGCTCTTGAACAGAGGTTTCGCGGGTTTCTGAGGCTTTGCCCTTGCAGGTGCGCTCTCCCGGACAGGTTCAATGTGCACCGGAGTCTCCGTCTCGGGCTCAGGTCCGGGTGTACTTGTCGTAACGGGCTCAGGTGCACTTATGGCTTCAGGCTCAGGCTCTGGGGTGCCGGCAGTTTCTGAAGTCTCCGTCACGGGTATATCTGCTGCGTCAGGTTCAGGCTCAGGTTCAGGTACAATTGAGGGGGCGGGTTCCGGAGCCTTGAACGCTTCCACGCAGTTTATCGTCTCGTCTTCTGCCGCTGCCAGGACTATGCCGGCGGAATTGGTCGCCGCACAGGAGAATATCTCAGGGCAGTCCAGCGCGGAGAAATACTGCCTCGGCTGTCCGCGGCGGACATTGTATCCGGACACTTCTTTCAGGTAGCCGGTGAGTCCGGCAAGCGCTGCGCCTCCTCCCGTTATCACGAGGCCGCTGCGTATGTCGTCGGCAAGCCCGCTCCGCTGTATCTCGAACAGCATAGCGTCGGTGATTTCCTTCAGGCGGGCGGTGATTATCTCCGAAAGATACTTCACCGGAATCTGCTTCAGTCCGGCTATGTCATCACCTTCGATCTGGATAATCTTGTCACCGAGACTCTGGAGCCTCTCCGGCGGACATGCCCCGAAGGCCAGTTTTATATTCTCTGCAAGTGCTTCGGAGATAGTGCATTCCGTGCGGATATCCGTGGTTATTGTCCTCCCTCCGAACGGAATGGAGGCGTAGTGTCTCATCACCTTTCCCTTATATACCGAAACTGATGTGGCACCGCCGCCGAAATCTATCACCGCCACGCCGTTTTCCATCTCGTCTTCCGTAAGGATGGCCCGGGCTGCCGTGATAGGGGTGAAATATTTGGCAGCAACGGCTACGGACATGTCGTTGAAGACCTTGTCGATTGCCTTGACTGCGCTCTTGCGGCCTATGAACAGCTTGAAGTTGCCTTTGAACGAGCTGCTGACGACACCGAGGATGTCGCTCTCTATCAGCTGGAAATCCTCGTCCGACGAAAACGACTGTGCTATAGCTCCATAAAGCTCCTCGTTGTCGGTGTCCTCGATGGGGTACTCGTCTTTTGCAAGCTGCTTGAGAGCCTCAACCTCTTCCCGAGTAATGCTCTCACCCGGGTTGTTCCTGCTTACTTCGGCCTGGTTTATCTCCTGCCGCACATTGCAGCGGGGAAGTCCGGTCACCACCTGGAATATCTTGATATTCAGTTCCTCCTCCGCTTTGCGGATGAGTTCTTTGACGGGACCTTCCGCGCGTCCGGGGCTGAATATCGCGCTCGAGCGGATCCCCATCGCAGGGGTGTGTCCGAAGAACAGTATCTGGATGTCGCTGCCGGTGACTTTCGCAACTGTCAGGCTGATCCGGGTGGTCCCCAGATCCACTGCCGCTATGTATCTTTCGCTTGTCATATCTTGAAATCAGTCATTTGCAAATAATCTTCCTTGGGATGCTTACATCAACCATCCTGTATGGCATCAGCCCTTCTTCGGCCCTTGCCGGGGCTATGTACCGGTAGTATTCCTCCATGCCCGCGAACTTTCCCTTCAGCCTGAAAGGCTGTCCGAGAAGGAATGTCTCGCGTCCCTGGGACGGCTTCAGAGAGATGTTGCCTTTCTCGTCGGAGCGTATTGAGGAAATACCTCCTTTCCATATCCTGTCCCCGTCAACCTTCCTGACGAGCGCGGTAACTCCGGCAAGCCATTCCTTTTCGCGTATGCCGGCCGGCTCGCCCTTGTAGCCGGCGCCGTAATCTATCGGGACGGGGCCCTCGACCAGTCTTGCCGCGCTCCTGTATCCGGCCGGAGCGGGGAATATGAATCCGGTTTCATCCGCGAAAAACAAGCCTCCCCGGCCGTTGAAGGCTACTATCGGGTCCCTCTGGGTTATGCTGACATGGAGGATGCCGTCGTCGGTGGTATAGCACTGGCTCTTCAGGATTGCGCTCCTGCCGTCGAGTATGCGTTCCATGCGGCTGAGGTTCAGGCTGTCCAGCCGTTTGCCCATTATGAGCCCGTATTCCCTGTCGAGGATGGCTCCGACATCGTTCCGTGTAACGAAATTCCTCTCAAGGCTGTCGGTTATGGTAATCTCAACCTTATGGCAGGCCGCCATGCGGTGTACCCTTCCGGCACCGGCGTCCGCGAGGATGGCGGCTACGGCAAGTGCGGTGAAGAACAGCAGTCCGGACAGTATGAGGAGCCTTCTTTTCATCTGCGGTGGTTAAGCATTTCGGCAATGGGGGCGACAAGGCGGTCTATGTTGCCCGCGCCGAAGGTTACCAGTACCTGGAGCTCCTCGTTCCTGAGGTATTCCACCAGAGCCTCCTTGGGCAGAAGCACTTTCTCGGGTGCTGTCACCTTGTCCAGTATCATTTTCGAATCCACGCCCGGTATGGGTTCTTCCCTTGCGGGGTAGATGTCCAGCATTATGAGTTTATCCACCGCCGAGAGGGCCCGGGCAAATCCGTCGGCAAAGTCACGCGTGCGGGAATAGAGATGAGGCTGGAAGACGGCGGTCAGCTTCCTTCCCGGAAACATCCCTCGGATCGAGGTTATGGCCGATGAAAGTTCCCTCGGATGATGGGCGTAATCGTCCAGATAGACGGTCCGTCCGTCATCGTACCTTATGTCCAGGCGTCTGGCAGCTCCCCTGAAGGAACCGATTGCAGCGGCGACCTTTTCCGGCGCGATCCCCCAGAGCAGGGCGATGGCTGCCGCAGCTACGGAATTCTCCACGTTGAGGATTCCCGGTACCCCGCAGAGTATGCCGGAAATCTTCCCGGAAGGGTACACCAGGTCGAATGAGAACCTTCCTGCCTGCTGCAGCCTTATGTTTTCAGCGCGGAAGTCGGCTCCCGGTTCATCGAGGTGATAGGTATATATACGGGCACGGGTGTCCTCAGGCGTTATCGGAAGACCCTTTTTCAGGATCAGGAAGCGGCTTACCTGCGATGCGAATACCCTGAACGCCTCACAGTATGCCTCTTCGGTGCCGTAGATGTCCAGGTGGTCCGGATCCATCGCGGTAATGGCGGCAATGTCCGGGAAAAGCCTGTGGAACGACCTGTCGAATTCATCGGCTTCGGCCACTATGACGGGGTTGTCGCTTATGAGCAGGTTGCTTCCGTAATTGGCCGATATACCGCCGAGGAATGCCGAGCACCCTTCGCCGCTTTCGGTAAAGATATGTGCCGTGAGGGTGCTGGTGGTCGTTTTCCCGTGGGTGCCTGCGACGGCGAGACAATGCTGGTCCTTTGCTATTACACCCAGCATCTCGGATCTTTTGACTACTTTGTAGCCATGGCTGCGGACGTACTCCAGCTCGCCGAAATCCGCGGGGACGGCAGGTGTATATATCACTATGGTGCTTCCGGCGTCGGAAGGGATCCGGGAAGCGTCGTCGTCATAATGGACGTCGGCGCCTTCCGTGCGGAGCGCTTCGGTAATATCGGAAGGAGTCCTGTCGTATCCTGCTACGCTCAGGCCCTTTTTCAGGCAGTAGCGGGCTATGGCGCTCATCCCGATGCCGCCTATGCCTATGAAATATGCGTTCCTGTACTGTTTCATCCTATCAGCCTGTAAACTTCGTCCGCAATGGTCCGCCCGGCATCCGGAAGGGCCAGGCGCCCGGCATTATCGCCGATCCGGGCGAGATTGTGCCTGTCCATCAGGGCATACACGGCCTTTGGCAGCAGCTGTTCGACTGCGTCCTTGTCCCTGACCATCATGGCCGCGTCCTTGCTGACGAGGGCCATCGCGTTGTGCGTCTGGTGGTCTTCGGCCACGTTCGGGGAAGGTACGAAGATGGCTGCCTTATGCGCGGCGCACAACTCCGATACAGTGCTGGCCCCCGAACGGGCTATCACAAGGTCGGCTGCGGCATATGCGAGGTCCATCCTTGCGATGAAGGCGCTGAAAATGACCTTTTTACGGATTTCTTCTGATACACCTTCCATAAAATCCTCCGTTTCCGGAAGGTAGTATTTGCCGCATTGCCAGAGCACCTGGACATTGTCACCCCCCGGGCAGCCGTCGGATATCCATCTTTTCATGGCTTCGTTCAGGGTCCTGCTGCCGAGGCTGCCGCCGGTCAGAAGGATATGGGAAGTGCCCTCGTCAAGTGAGTAGAAGGCCGAACCCTCGGAGCGGGAAAGTTCAGGTACATTCGCGATAGCCGCCCTTATCGGGTTGCCGGTGAGCACTATCTTGTCGACAGGGAAGAATTTCTCCATCCCTTCGTATGCGGTGCAGATGCGGCCGGCCTTCTTTGCAAGATGCCTGTTGGCAAGGCCTGCGAATGAGTTCTGCTCCTGCAGCAGGGTGGGTATCCCCTTCATCTGGGCCATCCGGAGGAGTGGCGCACTGGCATATCCGCCTACTCCTATTGCCACGTCGGGCCGGAAATCGGAAATGATCCGTCCTGCTTTGTACAGGCAGCCGAGGTACTTCAGCGGAGCCTTTATGTCGTTCCAGAGATTCGATGCGCTGAGCTGTCTCTGAAGGCCGACCACAGGCAGTCCGACGATGCGGTATCCCGCTTCGGGCACCTTCTGCATCTCCATCTTCCCTTCCGCACCCACGAACAGGAATTCACTCCGGGGGCAGGCGGCGCGGAGGCTGTCTGCGATGGAGATGGCCGGGAAAATATGTCCTCCCGTGCCTCCGCCGCTGATAATGGCTCTTATAGGTTTGTAGTTTTCCATATCAAAGGTCCATTGCGTCCAATTCGTCCAGTGTGCTTTTCACGTTGTCGTCTGCCGGGGCCACGATGGGCTCGGAATTGCGTTCCTCCCTGGCTATCCTCGACTTAGCGGACTTGCTTATGCACAATATTATTCCGAAAGCTATGCTGAAAGCAAGGAATGCGCTTCTTCCGTGGCTTATCAGAGGCAGGGTCTGCCCTGTCAGCGGCCCGAGGTCCACGTTGATGAGCATGTGGAGGAAGGCCTGCCCGGTAATCAGGAGCACAAGGCCTCCGACCAGTATCTTCTCATATTGTTCCGGACAGTTCCTGGCCACGATCGCGCCCCTTGCAAGCAGGCTGAGGTAGAGGATCATCACCACGATTCCTCCGAGCAGCCCGTATTCCTCTATGATGAAACTGAACATATAATCTCCGAATATCACCGGTACCACGTATTTCTGTGTGCTGTTCCCGGCTCCCTTCCCGAAGATACCGCCTTCCTTCACCGCCACCTTGGCGCTTATCGGCTGGCGTACCTTGTCCAGGACATTATAGAATTCGCGGCTGCCATAAGGTACGTCAAGCAACTGTCTCTCAGGGTCTTCCGAATCCCGGGCAATCCTTTCCACAGCCGTGCCGATGCGGTTGAAGACCTGGCCGCCGGAAGCTTTGTAGGCGCTTATGCAGATGAAGAGCCCGAGTGCGGCCACTACACCGTATATTATCATGTCCTTTATACCCACGCCTCCGAGGAAGATGGTCGCGAACATTATCAGCCCTATGAACAGTGCACTGGAATTGCTGCCGGGAAGGACCAGGAACATTATGCTGATTGCCGGGAAGAAGATGAATATGAACTGCTGCCACACATCCTTGGCAAGGAATCCCAGCCGGGGCCTTTCGCTGAGCCGGTCTATCCATGGCAGTTTCTTTGATTTATAGGCGTTTACTGCCCAGGCGAGATACAGTATCATCCCTATCTTCACGAACTCGAACACATGCAGCTGGCCGAGTCCCGTCACATAAAGGGCCCTGACGGCGTCGTTGGTTTCTATCGGCCGTACAACCCCCGGCACCGATATCTTCGCGGTGAGCATTATAAGCGGTACGAGGCAGGCCAGGTAGCAGTATTTCGATATCTTCTCGAGCCAGCCGGTCCTGCCCAGTTTGTAGATGAGCAGGATTATCACCAGGCCGGCGCCGCAGACAAGCAGCTGCTCGGTTATGATGTCGGCCCGCGTAATGCCCGGCGTCGATTTCATGCGTTCAAGCACGAGCAGGGGAGTGGATGACGACACCGCCAGCACCGACAGCATGATCAGTATCAGCACTATCATCCAGATGACTTTGTCGCCCTGCAGGCGTTCAACAAAGTTCAGTTTCCCTATGCTCTTCCTTGCAGCCATGTCGTCAGAGGTTTCTTACGGCTTCCTTGAACTGTCGCCCGCGGTCTTCATAGTTGCGGAAAAGGTCGAAGCTGGCGCAGCAGGGGCTGAGCAGGACCACGTCCCCGTCCTTGGCAAACGAGGCGGCCGTCCTGACTGCTTCTTCCGCCGACAGGGCGTCCTTGATGTTGTCAGCACCGAGTATGTCACCGAAAGAGGCATGCAGCTTGGCGTTGTCCACTCCAAGGCATACCAGCGCCTTCACCTTCTCTTTTACAAGAGGCTTAAGTACCTCATAATCATTGCCTTTGTCAGTTCCTCCGGCTATCCACACCACCGGCCTCTTCTGGCATTCGAGCGCATACCAGGCGGAATCCACGTTGGTGGCCTTTGAGTCGTTTATATAGAGCACCCCGCCTACCGAGAGCACCGATTCCATCCTGTGCTCTATCGGCTCGAAGGTCTCCAGTGATCGGCGGATTACGTCGTTGCCGATGCCCGACGCCTTGGCTGCCAGGGCCGCAGCCATGGAGTTGTACACGTTGTGGCGGCCGCCGAGTGCGAGTTCGTCGAGATACAGGCTGCTTTCATCCTCGCCGTAGCGGATTATCATCTTGCCGTCGCGGACGAATGCGCCTTCCTCGACCTCGGTCTTCTGGCTGAACGGCAGCATCTTTGCCTGGATGATGATTTTGTCCAGATGGCCGACCGTGATCTCGTCGTCGGAGTCGAATATGAAGCAGTCCTCGCTGCGGAGATTGCGGGTAATGCGGAACTTGGCCTTCACGTAGTTCTCCATGTCGTAGCCGTAACGGTCGAGATGGTCCGGGGTTATATTGGTTATTATTGCGATGTCGGGATGGAAGTCATAGCAGTTGTCCAGCTGGAAGCTGCTGATTTCCAATACGTAATAGTCGAATTTTTCGGTCGCTACCTGGTAGGCGTAGCTGCGGCCTATATTGCCTCCGAGGCCTACGTTGAGGCCGGCCTGCTGGAGGAGATAGTATATCAGCGAGGTGGTGGTCGTCTTGCCGTTGCTCCCGGTTATGCATATTTTCTTGGCGGAGTCGTACCGTCCGGCGAATTCGATCTCGGATATGATGTGGGTGCCGCCGGCCTCCAGCTCCCGGATAAGCGGCGCGGTCGAGGGAATACCGGGGCTCTTGACGACCTCGTCGGCATCCAGGATAAGGTCCCTGGAATGCTTTCCTTCCTCATAGGGAATATCCCACTCCTTCAGGACCGATGCATATTTCTGGTCTATCTTTCCCATGTCGGAAAGAAACACGTCGAATCCTTTGACTTTTGCGAGGACTGCGGCGCCTACTCCGCTTTCACCTCCTCCGAGAACTGCTATCTTTGACATCTTGTGTTGTTTTATCTTATCTTGAGTATCGCAAGGGTCGCGGCTCCCAGGGCGAGGCCTACGATCCAGAACCTTACGACTATCTTGTTTTCAGCCAGCGCCCTTGCGGGGGACTGGATAGCCGCGGGTATCCCTTCCTTCTGGAAGTGGTGGTGCAGAGGTGACATCTTGAATATCCTGCGTCCCTGCCCGTAGCGCTTCTTGGTGTATTTGAACCAGTAGCGCTGCATCAGCACCGAGCCTCCCTCTACGAGGAATATCCCGCACAGCAGCGGAAGCAGCAGTTCCTTGCGGATGAGTATCGCGCTTACGCCGATGATACCTCCTATCGTGAGGCTGCCGGTGTCGCCCATGAATACGCTGGCAGGATAGCAGTTGTACCACAGGAAGCCGACCAGGGCCCCGGTGAATGCCGCCATGAACACCATTATCTCTCCGCTGCCCGGGATGTACATTATGTTCAGGTAGCTGGAATTGCCTATATGGCCTCCGAGCCATGCCAGTATCCCTATCACCAGGCCTACTATCGAGGACACTCCGGCGGAGAGGCCGTCCATGCCGTCGGTGAGGTTGGCGCCATTCGAGCATGCCAGCACGATGAACACAATCATGAGCACATAGATGAACCACTTGCTGTACCAGTGCCACCTGCCCTTCAGGGGAGATATGCTGCCGTAATCGAATTCGTGGCTCTTTATGAACGGAATGGTGGTCTTGGTGCTCTTGACACCGTCGTCTGAGGTGCGTATCCCGGCGGCGCTTTCCATTGACGGTCCGGCTTCTGTAACCTGTTCTCCTGCCGTTGCCGGCGAGGCCTTCTCCCTGACCACTATCGACGGGCTGTACCATACGGTAAGGCCTACCAGCAGCCCGAGAAGGAACTGGAGTATGAGTTTGCCTTTGGGGCTCATTCCGTCCTTGTTCTTTTTGAATACTTTTATGTAGTCATCGGCAAACCCTATCGCTCCGCACCATAACGTTGTGATTATCAGGAGTATGGTGTATATGTTGGTGAGGTCGCACAGCAGCAGGGCGGTGCTCAGGAGGGCCACTATGATTATGACTCCGCCCATGGTGGGGGTGTTCTTTTTCTGCTCCTGCCCTTCAAGCCCGAGTTCCCTGATCGTCTCGCCTATCTGGTGCGCACGCAGCCAGTTGATAATCTTTCCTCCTGCCAGCAGGGCGATCAGTGCCGAGAGGCCCCCGGCAAGGATTGCGCGGAAACTGAGGTATGTCATAAGGCGCGAGCCGGGCACGCCGAGCTGGCTGAGATATTCGAACAGATGGTAAATCATAGAGCTTCAAATACTTCTTTTACTATTTCCCTTTCATCGAAGTGGGATTTCTTCCCCATTACGTCCTGGTAGGTCTCGTGGCCTTTGCCTGCCAGCAGTATGGCGGCTCCGGCCGGAGCGGTGAGTATTGCGGTCCTTATGGCCTCGCGGCGGTTGGTTATGGCTATCACCCTGGCGGACCCTTTGGCCGAAAAACCCTTCCGGATGTCTTCGATTATGGCTTCGGGGTCTTCCGTGCGGCTGTTGTCGGATGTCACGAAGATGCTGTCGGCATACTTCTCTGCAACGGCTGCCATTTCCGGGCGTTTTGTCCTGTCCCTGTCACCTCCGCAGCCGAAAAGGCATATCAGCTTCCGGCCGCAGGATACTTCTTTCAGCGTGGAAAGCACATTCTCGAGGGCGTCGGGCGTGTGGGCGTAATCTATTATCACGCAGAGTTCCTTCGGACCGCGGAGGGTCTCCAGCCTTCCGCTTGCGGCCTGCAGCCTGCTGACTGCGAGAAGGACTTCGTCGCTGTCGGCTCCAAGCTGGACAGCCGCCGTGTAGCAGGCGAGTATGTTGCTGGCGTTGTGCCTTCCTATCAGGCCCGTCCATACCTCGCGGCCGTCGATGCGCAGCTGCATGCCGTCGAAACTCTCCTCCATGACCCGTGCCGTGTGGTCCGCAAGGCTCTTGACGGCGTATGTGACCACTTTCGCCCTGGTGTTCTGCACCATTACGGACGAATTCCTGTCGTCCTTGTTCACGATTGCGGCCGCAGTCTCCGGCAGGTTGTCGAAGAACAGTTTCTTGCACCTGAGGTACTCGGCGAAGGTCTTGTGATAATCGAGGTGGTCGTGTGTGAGGTTGGAGAATATGCCTATGCGGAAGCTCAGACCATCCGTCCTATGCTGCTCCATGCCTATCGAGCTGACTTCCATGAAGCAGTATTCGCATCCGGCATCTGCCATTTCGGCCAGAAGCCTGTTGATGGTGACCGGGTCCGAGGTGGTGTTGGCCGTCTCATACCTTTTCACGCCCACGTAGTTGGCTATCGTCGAGAGCAGTCCGCAGCTGTATCCCAGCGATGTGAACAGATTGTAAAGGAGAGTCACGGTGGTGGTCTTGCCGTTGGTCCCGGTTATGCCCACAAGTGACAGTTTCTCCGACGGACGGCCGTAGAAGTTCGATGCGGCTATGGCAAGGGCATGGCGGGAATCTTTCACCTGCACATAGGTAACATCGCTTTCCATTTCCGCCGGGAGTTCTTCACACAGGATGGCGCAAGCGCCGCCGTCTATGGCTTTGCCTATGAAGCCGTGCCCGTCGGACGAGAAGCCTTTTACTGCGACGAAAAGGCTGTCCCTTATGCATTTGCGGGAATCAGACTCGATGGATGAAATCCCTATGGCGCCGCTTCCGTGAATGGAAACGACTCCGCAATCCTTTATGATGTTCTCAAGTATCATCAGTCTTTTTCTTTCCATACGGGCATGTCTCCGCGGTGTGTCAGCATCCCGCCGCCCGTGTGTCCGAGTGCATATACTTTATCGACGATCTCCCTGAATGCCATTGCCGGGAGAGTCCCTCCGAAGAAGGTCTCGTGGCTGGGATAGGAATATGCTATCACTATGGCGGTATATTCCGGCTTCTCGACGGGGAAGAACCCGACGAAGGTGGCCTGGTATGCTATCCTGCCCTGGGAGTCCTCGTACGGGCTTATCCGTTTGGGATCGGCCGACACCCTCCTGGAAGTGCCTGTCTTTCCGGCCACCGAAGCCTTGGCACCTGAAAGCCGTCTGCGCCCGGTGCCCTTCTCGATTACCATGGACAAGGCGTAGATGAGCGAATCCGCCGTGGCCTTAGAGCATATTGACGGATTCAGGACCACCGGACCGTATTTTTTCTTCACAGAGCCGTTTTCCTCGACGCTTTCCACAAGATAAGGCTTCATCATCCGTCCCCTGTTGGCGATTGCGTTATAGAAAGTTACGGTGTGTAGCGGAGTGACCGACACGGTGTATCCTATGGCTACCGAGCCGAGGTCGGTCTTGCTCCAGGACCTGGATTCCGGTGACGGAATGGTAGGCTTTGCGAAGCCACCGAGGTCGAAGTCATAGACCTCCCCGAGCTTGTAGGTCTGGAGCCTGTCGAGCATCTTGTGGGGAGTCTTGCCGTAATTGTCTATGGCCAGTTTGCGGAACACGTAGTTCGACGACATTTCGAATCCGTCCAGTACGGGGATGCTGTCGGTGTTGTTTTTCTTCTCGTAGTCGTAGATGTGAGTGTCGGGATTCTTGTATCCAGGCAGCACTCCGTGGTTTGTGGGTATCTTGGTGCGCAGGGTTACCTTTCCGTCTTCCAGCAGGGTCATCAGCGTGGTCGATTTGAATACCGAACCCGGTTCTCCGGAGCGGCCTACGGCAAAGTTGTAACTTTCGCCCAGAAGGCCGGTGCCCTGATCACGCAGCAGGTTGACCATCGCCCTTATGGCGCCGGTCTTCACGTCCATCACCACCGCGCAGCCTCCCTCGATCTTGGGATTCTCCTCGATCTGGCGGCGAAGGGCCTTGTCGGCGATGTCCTGTATGTCGATATCAAGGGTGGTGCGAAGGTCCATCCCGTCAACCGGCCTTACGAAGGCGCTGTCGGTATTGCGTATGAGGCCGCGGTTGTCGGTGATTTTCATCCATTCAAACCCTTCGCGTCCCCGCAGCTGCTCGTCGAAGCTGCCCTCGAGGCCTATCATGTTGTTGCCGTTGCTGCGGCTGTTGTCTTTCACGTAGCCGATCGTCCTGCGTGCAAGGGTGCCGTACGGATATTGCCTGATGCTCCTCTTTTCCGATTTGAAACCGCCTTTGAACGGTCCTTCCCGGAAGAGGGGGAGGGCTTTTACCTGTTTGAACGTCTCGTTGTCGATGGGATAGCCTATGGCTGCGTTGCGCTTGTTGTGCTCCCTTCCGGAAATAATCATCCGGTAATACTCTTCGGCGGATTTGTCCCCGTATATGCGGGCCAGTCCTGCTGACAGGTCGCGGGCCTTCTGCCTCCATTCGTTTTCCTTGGCGGGCTGGTCCCGATAATTGTCCTTCAGTACGGCGCAGTCCATAAATACCTGATATGCAGGGATGGACATGGCTAGAAGCTTGCCGTCGCGCGAGAATATGGAGCCTCTTACCGGGTCCAGTTTCACCTTTGTGCTGCTCGGCCTGAAGAGACTGGCAAGCCTGGGGGCGGGCTCGTAGAACAGCTGGATATAGACAATCCGGCCCCCGATGACTACGGACGCCACAAGCAGCAGCAGGTAGAGGATCCACAGCGTGAACCCTATCCTGTCCCTTTTCCTTGCGGGTTGTGTCCCTTTGTCTCCCATCGTCTATTTCCTGATTCCTGTCGCCGGCTTGAGGGGCATGGTTACGTCCGAGCCCCTTTCCTGCAGCATGTTGTCCACCTTGCTTATCCTCCCGAGCGATGCTTCCTCTATCGTCTTTTCGGCGTGCGTTATCCTTAAATCGTTGATTGTCTTTTTGTTGGCCTCCACCTTAAGCAGCGTGCCCTCTACCTTCATCCCTATGATGATTGCGAGGAACAGCAGAAGGAAGGTGTACAGTATGTGCGGGAAGAACCTTTCAATGCGTGCACGCATCAGCAACTCGCCGTGGAGTATCGCCACCACGACGTTTTTCAGCGTATTTCCCACATTTGCCATTGTCTTTTCCTACAGTTTTTCAGCCGCCCTCAGTTTTGCGCTCCTCGCCCTCGGGTTTGCAAGTATTTCCTCTTCCGAAGGTACTGCCGGTTTGCGGCCGACCGGTTTCATCCCGCACAGCGGGTTCCCGTAAACATCCTTTTCCTCCTTCCCGTCCGGAGACCCGGAGCGCATGAAGTTCTTCACTATCCTGTCTTCGAGCGAATGGTAGGTTATCACGACCAGCCTTCCGCCCTTTTTCAGCGATTCCTGCGCCCCGTAAAGCATTTTAACAAGTGCCTCCATCTCGCCGTTCACCTCGATCCGGAGCGCCTGGAACACCTTGGCGAGGTATTTGCTCCCGGCAGACGGCGGAGTGACGCTCTCGAGGGCTTTCACCAGCTGGCCGGTAGTGGCAATCCTGCCGCGTTTGCGCTGCGCCGCTATCAGGGCCGCAGTCCTGCCGGGATTGTCTATCTCCCCGTAAAGCCTCAGGATTCCGGCAAGCCGGCTCTCCTCGTATCCGTTCACCACATCCTCGGCGCTGATGCCGGCAAGGGGGTTCATCCGCATGTCCAGGGGAGCGTCGAACCTGAACGAAAAACCTCTCTCAGGCGTGTCGAACTGGTGCGACGATACTCCGAGGTCCGCCAGGATGCCGTCGGCTATGCGCCCTTCTTCCAGGTCTTTCAGCATGGCTTCACCTTCGCTTCCGTTCTTTCCGGAGCCCGCCTTGTGCCTTCTCATCCCGGCCATGGACCTTCCGTAGAGCATCGCATAGTTGTGGATGAAGCGGAAGTTGTTGTGTATCAGGGTGAACCTGCTGTCGTCCGGCACGTTGGCCATGGCGTCTGTGTCACGGTCGAAGGCGATGACCTTCCCGCCCTGGGACAAGCGTGAAAGAATCCCTGCGGAATGGCCTCCGCCTCCGAAAGTGACATCTATGTATGTTCCTGAAGTATTCCCGACGAGGAGGTCAAGCACCTCGCTCAGCATCACTGGGGTATGGTATTCAGACATGGCCTACTGACTTTCTTGTGAAAGTCGTTCGGCTATGGCTGTGTACTGTTCGCTCGAGATTTCGCTACCCTCAAATTTCTCCTTGGCCCAGATCTCGATCTTGTAGTTGCTGCCAAAGAACACGACCTCTTTGGTTATACCAATCGATTCCAAAAGCTTGCGGGGGATGGTGATGCGGCCGAGTTTGCCGTCAGGCTCGACGATGGCGCTCGAACGCATGTATTCCCGCCAGAAAAGCGCGTGTTCCCTTTTGAAGAAATTGAGTTTTGAGCGGATGGATTCGCTGTTGCGTTCCCATTCGGAGAATGTGTACATCTCCAGGCAATCCGTGAAGATGTCTTTCCGCACAACGAATCTCGGATCCTGTTCACCGGATGCGGCATTCTTCAGCGGCGCGGGGAAGACTATCCTCCCCTTGTCGTCGATCTTGGCGCTGTATTCTCCGATGAAACTTGTCATAACTTGTTTTTCACGCTTTGGGCGGGTCCCGCACGGGGCGTTTGCCGCTTGAGTTCAAAGGTAGCAATTTATTTCCATTTTGTTCCACTACTTTCCAAAATTTTCCACAACATTTTCAACAGGGCGCGCTGCCGGCGTCTGCTGAGCCTGGCAGATAAACACACTTGCTTCGATGTGGGTGCGTCAGAGGCCGATTTTCACCCCACGCGTTCAAAATTGGGCATTCCGGGTGAAAATGCCGGGTTGACGCACCCGAATGAATGATTTGTGGGATGGTGTGAGGTGCCGGGGTGGATAAGCCCCTCTGGGGACGGGGCCGCTCGTCGGACTGATGACACCTTTTAAGCCAAAACGACGGCCGTAAGGACCGTCGTTTGTCTTATGAGCGGAAAACGAGACTCGAGCCCGCTGGCGCGGGCAAGGGCCTTCGGCCATCGCGAATATATACGTTACCCCCGCCTTCCATGCGGAAGGCTGCCCCTCGGGGGCTTTCGGGGTCGCTCGGACGGGCCTCGTGTCAACGAAAAAAGCAGCCATGAAGGCTGCCTTTTCGCTGAGCGGAAAACGAGACTCGAACTCGCGACCCCGACCTTGGCAAGGTCGTGCTCTACCAACTGAGCTATTTCCGCATTATATGAGACCCGTTTTTGGTGTAACGGGATTGCAAATGTAAGAAGATTTTTTGAATTTGCAACTGTCACGATAAAAATTGTCTTCTCAAAACAACTTCAAGGAAACAGCACCGGCAGGGGAGGGACTGCGTGAGGCGTTTTTATATGAACAGGGCGGTGATCTTTGCTCCGATAAATGCGGCAATCCAGGCGATTGCCATGGTATAGGCGCAGATGGCTACCGCCCAGCTCCACTTGCCGGTTTCGTTCTTTATCGCGACGAATGTGGCGATGCACGGGAAGTATAGCAGGATGAATATCATGAACGCCACTGCTGCCGGGAGCGGGATCGACCCGGCGAGGGCATCCTGCAGACCGGTATCTGAAGCCATGGCATCCTCGTCGCTGTCTATGACGGCGGCACCCTGCGAATACATTACGCCCAATGTGCTTACTACCAGTTCCTTGGCGACGACTCCGGTGAGAAGCCCGATATCCATTTTCCAGTTGAATCCCAGTGGATCGAGCGCCGGGGCGACCGCCTGTCCTAGCCTGCCGATATAAGAATTCTCCTGTTGTGCGGCATAAAGGTCATTCACCTGCTGCGCCGCGGCTGCCTTTTCTGCAATGAGGGCTTCCAGGGCAGCGGGGTTCCCGGCGGCATCGGCAGCGGAGCTCCCGTCCTCCCCGGGATTCACTGAAGATGCGTCCTTCCCGGCGGCATCTACTCTTGCGGAAATGTCCGTATATCTCCCGGTGGCCTCGGCAAGCCTGGTGCTGCGGGGGAAATATCCCAGCATCCATACCGCGACGGAGCCGATGAGGATAGTCGTAGCCATCTTCTCCAGATACTGCCTTCCCTTTTCCCAGGTATGCCTCCAGATGGCTTTCCCGGTAGGTACCCTGTAAGGGGGGAGTTCCATGACGAACGGCAGGTCGTCATCCTTTATGAACCTGCGGAGGAAGATCGACGAGAAAATGGCCAGCAGGATGCCCAGAAGGTATATTCCCAGGAGAGCAGCCGCCTCGCGCCCCGGGAAGAAAGCCCCGGTAAGTAGCACGAATATGGGCAGCCTTCCGGAACATGACATGAAGGGTATCAGGGCTATGGTGATGAGGCGGCTCTTCCGGCTTTCGATCGTGCGTGTGGCCATTATGGCGGGGACGTTGCAGCCGAATCCCATTATCATCGGAATGAAACTCTTGCCGTGAAGACCTATCCTGTGCATCATCCGGTCCATAATGAACGCGGCCCGGGCCATGTACCCCGAATCCTCCATAAGGGAGATGAAGAAATAGAGTATCAATATGTTGGGGAGGAAGACAAGTACGCTTCCGACACCGGATATGATACCGTCCGTCACCAGATCCTTCAGCCATCCGGCAGGGAGAATCTCTCCCACGGCGTCGCTGAACCGGGCCACTAACCACTCGATCCATTCCATCGGGTAGTTCCCGAGCGTGAAAGTGGCCTGGAATACGATGTACAGCATGGCTATGAACACCGGGAAGGCCAGCCACTGGTTGGTCACTATCGAGTCTATCCTGTCGGTGACGGTCTTCAGAGGTCTTTCACCCTTGTGACGGGTGTACGTCTCGGCAAGGGCGCCCTGTATGAATGCATACTTTGCGTCCACGATGGCCGACTCCGTATTGCTTCCGAGCAGTTCCCGTATGCGTTTCTCCTCCTCACCGCGCGCCCTGGCAATGGCCTCTGCATTGGAAAGGCCAGCAATCACCCCTGCTACCTGGCTGTCATTTTCCAGGTATTTGATGGCCAGGAACCTCGTGGAATAATGGGCGCGGAGGCTGTCGTTCTCCTGGAGCAGGAGTTTTATCCGGTCTATGCTCCTTTCGAGTTCTATGCCGTGATTGATGTGGATATGCCTTGCGATCTGTGGATCGTTCTTGGTATAAACGCTTATCACCGTGTCGAAAAGCTCTTCGATTCCCCGGCCGTCACGGCAGACGGTGGGGCGTACCGGCACTCCGAGAAGCCATCCGAGCTGGTGGGTGTCGATTGAGTCCCCCTTGGCCTGGAGCTCGTCGTACATGTTGAGAGCCAGCACCGTACGCAGGTTCATGTCTATGATCTGCGTGGTAAGGTAGAGATTGCGTTCCAGGTTGGATGCATCCACTACGTTTATCACCACGTCCGGGATATGCTCTACCAGGTTCTTGCGGACATACAGTTCCTCGGGGCTGTAAGCCGACATCGAGTAGGTCCCCGGCAGGTCCACGATTATGAATCTGTAGCCTTTGTATTCGAAGCGGCCCTCCTTCGCATCGACGGTCACTCCGCTGTAGTTGCCCACCCTCTCATGGCTGCCTGAAGCTATGTTGAAAAGGGATGTCTTGCCGCAGTTGGGATTACCGACGAGGGCTACCCGTATGACGTTCTTGCGCTCGATGGCCAAGGCTTCCATCTTTGCTTCAAGTGATTCAGCCTCATAGTCTTCCGCATCGATCGGCGGAATTACCCCGGCTTCCTTGAGAGCCTGCCTCGCCTCCTCTTCGCCGATGACCTCGATCATGGCCGCCTCTTCCCTGCGGAGCGACAGGCGGTATCCCATGATCTCATATTCGACAGGGTCTTTCATGGGTGCTGCCAGGATGGCCTTGACGGTTTTCCCGGAAATGAACCCCATCTCTACCAGGCGTTTGCGGAAACTGCCGTGTCCGTTTACCTTCACGATGGCTGCCTTGTCGCCAGTCTTGAGTTCCGCGAGCGTCATCTTACCTGTTCGTTGAAATCGGAAATGTCGAGAAGGCCACCCAGAAGGGCATATACGGTAAGGCCGGCCACGGTCTTGATGCCTGTCTTGCGGGTTATGTTCTTGCGGTGGGTGATGACAGTGTGGACCGAAATATTGTTCTTGTCGGCTATCTCCTTGTTAATCATACCTTTGGCAACGCATACAAGGATCTCTTTCTCCCTGGACGACAATTCGTCGTGCGTTTCGTCAGCCTCTTCGGACGGAATTCCGCCCTTGCGGATGCGGCCTGCCATGGGAATGAGCACCGTCTCCTCTATCGCCGTATGCCGGTCGAGATCATAGGCCATTGCAAGTATCTGTTGCAGAATGGAATATGCTTTCATGGAATCGCACTGCGCCGGAAGGTATTTGAGGATGATGTTCTTCAGGTCTTCTATCTTTTCCCTTACGGAAATATGACTGTCTTCGACCTCTGTTATGCCTTCTTCCACGGTCTCGTGCGGATTGTCTCCGTCCAGGACGGCCTTGACGAACGGGAATACGCTCTCTTCCTCGAAGGAAAAATGCCGTGCGAGTTCTTCCTTGTAGTCGTGGAGGAACTTCAGGAATACGGATTTCTGCTTTTCAGGGCAGGGTGAAAGGAGGTCCCTGAGGGCTTCCGAGAGCTGCTCCATGTAGTATTCCAGGAAGAATGTGTGGGAATTGCGCAGGTAGCGGACTATTTCGCCCGGGTCGGCTCTGTCCAGAAGCTGGCGGGACGGGGTGTAGTTTCCGTAAGTATAGACGTTGCAGATCAGCAGGAAGGCCGATGTGTCGATGCCTTCTTTGGCGCAGACTTCGGCAACCGTGGAGTCCCCGAATCCGGGTTTAATCCCCATACGGCTGACCACGCCGAGAAAGGCGGGCACTGAGGCTGCTAGGTCGGCGAATTTGGTTGACGGTCCGGGAACGGGCCTTTCTTTGACCGCTGATGTTTTCATGATTTATGCTGCAAAGTTAGCAAATACATGCGAAAGCGGCTATCCCCAAAAATAGGGATAGCCGCTTGTCTGTCATTAATGGAAGCCGGAGCAGCCCCCGGGCCTGTAAGACAGCCTGTTATTCGTCGTCCGGGGTGATATTGAACATGTCGCCGTAGATAAGGTAGAAGGCGCCGGTGGAGGTGACGTGGTTTACGTTGTATTTCCTTTTGCCGTTCTCATCTTCCCATCTTTTCCCGAACACGACTCCTCGGCCCTGGTGGCCTATCCCCTCGACAATCGAGATGTTCCAGTTGCAGGGGAGGCCGTTCTTTTCGGCATAAGCCTTTCCGGCGGCATAGAAGTTCTTGCCGCGTGCCAGCCTGTGCTCGCCCTGGATGAGGGACGGGCCCCTGCTGGGAACGTGTTTGCCGGAAGTCTTGATGTCCTTGCTTCCTAGCTGTACCCAGAACTTGCGGGCAAGGAACGTATTGATGTGATAGTCGTCGCAGAACGGGCTGCCTGCTACGGAGTAGGGCCACTTGAAGGGTTTGGCGACTCCTTCTTCGACCATTTCAGTCTGGCCCATTATGCTGCCGTCGGGGAGTATCCATGTCCAGTTGCCGGGGTTGGACGCAACGGCCCTGCGTACGCGTGCAGCCGGCTTTGCGATAAGGAACCTGTGGGTGAACTGGCCTCCGGCCGAATGTCCCTGTATGTCATATTCCGTGGCCTCGCTGCCGCTCTGGGCGACGAAATAGTCGAAGATGGGCTCGATGGCGCTGTAAGCCCACAGTTCCTCCGGGTTCAGCACCTCTGCGTAGCGGGTGGTATAGACGTTTCCGAACTGGTAGCCGTTCTCGTTGTAAAGTTTCCTGACGAACTGCGGGGCAAGGACGACGATACCGTATTTTTTTGCAAGTGCCTTCCAGCAGACGATGGGGGCGTTCGAACGCTCTGCTCCGTGGAATGTGATCAGTACCGGCATCTTCCGTACGTCACCCTTCTCGGGGATATAATAATGCAGCATAATCGGTTTGTCTGCAAGTGGTTTGTAGAAATCGACCACGAGGGAGTCCTGCCCTCTGTGGAATCTGCCGAATTCTTCCTGGGCATGTGCCGTGATGCAGGTTGCCAGGGTGGCCGCTATGGCCATGGTTCTGAGAATTTTCATAATTATAGAATAATTTGAATATTTTATGAAAACCCCTGATAGTGTTATACTTGCGGGGGGGGGTGCCAAATTTTCCCTCCACAAAATTATAAAATATTGGTGATTTTATCGATTTATTTATTACATTTGGGATTGATTATGCGCGGCAGCTTTTCCTGGCATCCGGAGCCTGATGCTGCCCGATAACAAAAAGTATGTACTAACATTATCCCCGAAACCTGGTCTTCGGTAACCTTAAGGTATTAAAAATGAGTAATTTGTCTCGCAGGGATTTTCTCAAAACCTCCGCAGTGCTCGCCGCCGCGGCAGCAGTCCCGTCCATCCAGTCATGTTCTTCAAACGGCAAGTCCGCCGCTCCGTCACCCGCACCCAAGGGCGGCAAAATGACGATGAAATTCTATCCTTACGTGAATGAACTGGCGCACACCTTCACCATTTCAGGTTTTTCTCGTGACACCACCACCGTCATGATGGTCGAGCTCACCTACGAAGGCGTCACCGGTTACGGCGAAGGCTCCATGCCTCCGTACATGATCGGCCAGAACCAGGAGACCTGCTCCGCATTCCTTGCGAAGGTACAGGAAGGCATCTCAAAGTTCAACGACCCCTTCATGGTGGAGGACATCCTCGCCTGGGTGGATTCCATAGAGCCCGGCATGTCATGCCCTAAGTGTGCGGTTGACATAGCCCTTCACGACCTGTGCGGAAAGCTCCTCGGCATGCCACTCTGGAGGCTCTGGGGCTATGATCCGGCCAAGACTCCCTGCACTTCCTACACCATCGGCATGGACACTAAGGAAGTCATCATCCAGAAGACCCTCGAGGCCGAGCCCTACAAGATCCTGAAGGTGAAACTCGGCTCCACTGAGGAGAATGACAAGATGATCGTGAACACCATCCGTGAAGTCACCGACAAGCCCATGGTGGTCGATGCCAACCAGGGCTGGAAAGACAAGAAATACGCCCTGGACATGATCTGCTGGCTCAAGGAGAAGGGCATCCAGATGGTCGAACAGCCCATGCCCAAGACCGTATATGACGATATGGCCTGGGTCACAGAGAACAGCCCTCTTCCCACTTATGCCGACGAGAGCTGCCAGAGGCTCGTGGATGTTCCCAAACTCAAAGGCGTGTTCACCGGCATCAACATCAAGCTCATCAAGTGCACAGGCCTGCATGAGGCCAACAAGATGATCACCACCGCCCGCGCCCTCGGCATGGACGTGATGATAGGCTGCACCACCGAGACCTCCTGCTCCTGCAGCGCCGCGGCCCTCGTTTCCCCGATGGTGGACTTCGCCGACATAGACGGCCTTCTGCTCATCACCAACGACTGCTTCGACGGAATGAAGGTCATCGACGGAAAGCTTACTCTCAATGACAGACCCGGTATCGGAGCTGTCAAAATTGCATAAATCATTGAAAGTGAAAAGGATATTTTTATACATCGCAGCCTGTGCCGTTCTTGCTTCCGCACTTGGGTCCTGCGGCAAGGACGAGCATAAGGGTGCCAAGTACAGGGAAGACAACGGAGACGAGACCGAAAAATACGTTTATCCTTCTTCCAAGGGCTGGGAAGATGCCGCCCCGGAGGACTATGAGTTCGATTCCGCCAAGCTCAACGAGGTCAAGAGCCTCATGTGGAGCGCTGCCGACCAGACCGGCCCTACCAGCCTGTTCATTACCGTAGGCGGAAAGTGCATATTCAAGTACGGGTCCTACACGGAGAGCGACCGCTATATCGCCTCCTGCCGCAAGAGCATCCTGGCGATGCTGTACGGCAAGTACCTCGAGGACGGTACCATAACCCGCAACGAGACCGTCGAACACTGGATGAACGAGGCCGGCCTTAAGGAAGTCATCGAAAAGGATGATGCCAACGGCACCGTCACGGGCACCCCGAACGCCCCGATTACCGGGACCAAGGTGGAAGGCCTTCTTGACAGCGAGACGGAAGCCACGGTGTATAACCTCATAACGGCCCGCAGCGGGGTGTATCACACTCCTTCCCAGAGCGGGGACACCAATCCCAAGCCCACACGCGGCACCAAGCCCCACGGCACGTATTACCTCTATAATAACTGGGACTTCAACGCGGCCGGCAAGGTACTGGAACTGCATACCGGCAAGAGGGTGTACGACCTCTTCGACCAGGACCTGGCAAAGCCGCTCGGTTTCGAGGACTGGGACCTGAAGAAGCAGGCATACGGCGGGAGCACCAAATTGTCGATATTCCGGGCATACCACCTCAAGATTTCTGCGAGGGATTTCTGCCGCCTTGGCTATCTGATGCTGCGTGACGGCAAATGGAATGACGAGCAGCTCATTTCCAAGGCCTGGCGTGACGAGATGGTGTCGTTCATATCCAAGCCTTCCGAAGTGGGAGGCAGCGCTACGGCCGAGTTCGGCTACGGAGTGATGTGGTGGCTGTACAATCCCGACTGCCCGGCCCATGGCTGGATGCACAAAGGTGCTTTCCGCGCCAGCGGCGCAGGAGGACAGTGGATGGCGGTGTTCCCGGCTCTCGACATGGTGTTTTGCGCCAAGAACACTTCCGGCAACGGAAAGGGTTCCAGGTTCCGTACCATCGTCAATACCATCCTGGCGTCTTATACCGGTGAGGCCAAGGGTGAAAGCGGCGTAGGTGAGATTACGGGAGAGGATCTCCCCATGGGTGAAGATGATTAGTGTATGGATATGAGAGTGTTGAAAGGAATAATCCTGGCGGCCGCGGCAATGCTCGCGGTTTTGCCTGTTGATGCCAAGAAGGCCAAGAAAGTGCGTCCGGAAGATGCAATCTATCCGGACAAGGAGCATGGCTGGACATACGCTGAGCCCGAGAAGTACGGTTTCTCGTCCGAGAAATTCGCCAATCTGGAAGAGTACCTTATAAAGAAAACCAATGCTACCGGCTACATAGTGATAGTCGGCGGCGAATGCATTTTCAGCTACGGGGACCTTGAGGCCCTCAGTTATCTGGCCTCATGCCGCAAGAGCGTGCTGATGATGCTGTACGGCAAGTACATTGAGAACGGTACCATCAACCTCGATACCACTATCGGAGAGCTCGGAATAGATGATGTCGAAGGGCTCCTTCCGATCGAGAGGCAGGCTACCATCAAGAATATCCTCGAGGCCCGGAGCGGAATCTATCATCCGGCATCCAACGCGGGCGACTCCGGTGACAAGCCCGAGCGTGGCAGCAAGAAGCCCGGTACGTGGTGGCTCTACAACAACTGGGACTTCAACGTGGGCGGCACCATTTTCGAGAAGCTCACCCACCAGAACATCTACGATGCCCTCTGGAACGACATCGGAAGCAAGATAGATTTCCAGGACTGGAACCGCAAGGCCCAGCGCAAGGGCGGCAACCGCAGGATATCCATCCACAGGGCCTACCACTTCTACCTGTCCACCAGGGATATGGCCCGCCTCGGGTATCTGATGCTCCGCAAGGGCCACTGGCGCGACCAGCAGGTCATTTCCGAGGCCTGGGTGAAGAACATGACGGCTGTACATTCCACTTACAACGAGTGCAACCGCGGCAAGAACAAGGGGAAATACTCTTACGGCCTGTGGTGGTGGCTCTACGATGTGGACGAGTACATGGACAATCCGCCGGAGCTGGCCGGAGCCTATTCCGCCAACGGAGCCATGGGGCAGCGTATCTGCGTAGTCCCGAAGCTTGACATGGTAATCGCCCTCAAGACCGATGCTACCTATGGGCGGCGTGTCGGCGAGCAGACATGGACGAAGATTCTCTACGATACTGTCGGTGCAAGGTAAAGGGAGGCTTAAAAAGAGAGTTATGAAAAAGATACTTATCATATTGGCCTCGATGGCGGTTTCGGTGGCGGCTATGGCACAGTTCCCTGTCAATCCCAAGTTCCCTGAGGAAAAATGGGACAGGGCGAAGGCCGAAAAGTACGGTTACAACACCGACAGGTTCAAGTCGCTTTCCAACTATATCACCGGCAGCACCCGGTTCACCGGAGTCATGGTCATAGTGAACGGCGAGGATATTTTCCACTACGGGTCGCTTGACCGCATAAGCTATATCGCCTCCTGCCGCAAGAGCATCATATCGATGATGTACGGCAAGTATGTCGAGGACGGCACCATCGACCTCGGAAAGACGGTAGGGGAGCTGGGAATTGACGATATCGGAGGCCTTCTGCCTTCGGAGAAAGAGGCTACGATACAGGACCTTATCACCGCCCGGAGCGGCGTGTACCATCCCGCCTCCAATGCAGGCGATACTAAGGACAAGCCCGAGAGGGGCAGCAAGAAGCACGGAGAATACTATATATATAATAACTGGGACTTCAATGTCGCAGGTACCGTGTTCGAGCAGCTGACCGGGAAGAATATCTTCGACGCGTTCTGGCAGGATATCGGCAGCCGCATAGGCCTGCAGGACTGGAACCGTGAGCGCCACAAGAAGAGCGGCGACCTCACCGTTTCCATCCATCCTGCCTACCATTTCCACTTCTCCACAAGGGATATGGCCAGGATCGGCTACCTGATGCTCCGCGAGGGCAACTGGGACGGCGAACAGGTCATTTCCAAGGAGTGGGTAAAGCGCATCACTTCACCCGCATCCACCTATGAAGAGGTGAATCCGAAGGACAAGGGCCGCTACAGCTACGGTTACATGTGGTGGCTGTTCGATCCGGCAAGCCCGGATTTCGTCCCCGAGCTGGAGGGAGCCTATACGGCACGCGGCGCGATGGGACAGTACATCACCGTAATCCCCAAGCTGGACATGGTGCTTGTCTGTAAGACGGAGGCCATTTTCAAGCGCAGGTCAACCCATAAGATGTACCTGAACGTACTTCAGAGGATACTGGAAGCAAGGCTTTAGTTGATAATCTAAATAAAACTGATGTATATGATTAACATTCAAAAGGTTGCGGCGGCACTTGCCATTTCCGCCCTCCTCGTTCCCGCGAGCCTTTCGGCCCAGCAGAACAGAGGCGGAGCGCAGGCCGGCAAGCCGGCTGCAGCTGCACAACAGCCTGACGGCAAGAAGGTGGATGCCACCACTGCCAAAGGCAAGGTGATAACTGTGCAGGGACATGTCCGCGGACAGGACGGTCTTGCTCTTCCCGGAGCCTCCATCCTGGAGTCAGGCACCACCACCAACTTCACCCTTACCAACGAGAAAGGTGACTTTACCATCAAGATCAGGGAGGATTCTTCCTTCGACGTGATGTTCTATGGCATGCAGACGCAGAATGTCCGGGTGAACGGCCGCAGCAACATCACCGTCACCCTGCGTGAGGAGATGCTCGCCATCGAAGACGCCGTCGTGACAGGTTACGGTACCATTGCAAAGGAATCCTATACGGGTTCCGCCGTCACCGTCACATCCAGCGCCATTGACGGCAAGGCTATCGGTTCCGTCGAGGAAATCATACGTAGCAGCGTCGTCGGCGCCCTCGGTTCGGCTTCCGGACAGCCTGGTGAAAGCGGCGAGATAATGCTCCGCGGTTTCGGTTCCCTCGAAGGCTCCAACCAGCCCCTGTACGTCATCGACGGCATGGTCTGGGACCAGGAGAGCGTATCCGGCAGCGATGCCATCGCATCCAACCCGCTGGCCAGCCTCAACCCTTCGGATATCGAGACATTCACCGTCCTGAAGGATGCCGCTTCCGCTTCATTGTACGGCTCTCGCGGTGCCAACGGCGTCATAGTCATCACCACGAAATCCGGTAAGAACGGCGAGAAGATGCGTATCGACATCGAGACCACCAACGGCTTCGCGACGATGACCGGCAGGCCTGAAATCACTACCGGACGCGAATATGCCGACCTGTGGGTCGAGGGCCGCATGCACCAGCTCATCAACAACTACATCGGTACTTTCGCCACCAGCAACCAGAGGGCCCTCCTCGTGGAAGAACTCAAGCTCCTCTACGGCGACAAGGCCGGCTACACTTCCTCCAACGGCAATAACTTCTATGCATGGCAGAAGCAGGCCCGCCAGGACTTCAATACCAAGTATATGATTCCTGCCACCAACGGCGGATACAACATGTACGACTTCTTCGGCGAGGATTATTCCAAGCTCCCGAACACCAGTTGGTATGACGAGGTCACGCGCGTTGCTCCCTTCACGAAGAACACCATTGCCGTAAGGGGTGGTTTCCAGAGCGTAAACTACTATACTTCAATGGAGTACTTCAATCAGCAGGGTACCGTCATCAACTCCGGTCTGGAGAGGTACTCGATGCGTATGAAGTTCAACAAGGACAAGAAGAACGCCTTCTTCAACTGGGGCTTCAACTCCTATGTGGCCTACACCACGATGACCGGTCCCCAGCAGGGAGGCCTGCTCTATGCCTCGCCTATCTATGCTGCCAACCAGCTGCCTTCCGTTGTTCCCGCCAGGCTCGACGACGGCTCCTACAACCTCAGGTTCCCCGATAACCTCCTGAACTCCAACTACAACCCGCTTGCAGGCGTGGAGGGCTACCTGAACAGCCGTCCCCAGGTGAACATCACCATAGGCGGCCATGCAAGGTTCAAGCTTACAGAATGGCTGAAGTGGAACAACCAGTTGTCAATTTACTATTACAACTTCCGCCGCAAGAGCTATTCCTCAAGTGACTGGGGCGGCGGTTATTCCGCACACGGCTCCCTCAGCGAGAGGACCGTCAACCGCCGCAGGCTCACCGGCAAGAGCTCCCTCATGCTCAACAAGAGTTTCCGCCCGGGCCACAATATCGAGGCTGTCCTCGTGGGCGAATTCGAAGACCTTGACTACAAGGTGAGCGACATTTCCGCCGAGTACTTCGGAAACGATGACCTCCCTTACCTGTCGAACTCTTCCCGCGTGACCGGATACAGCGGCGGAGGTTATGCCAACTCGATGATGTCCGTCGTTGCCAACGGCACATACGATTACAAGAAGAAATACATCCTCGGCGCCTCCTTCAGGCAGGACCGTTCCTCCCGTTTCTCCCCCGCGCACAGGGTGGGTAACTTCTGGTCCGTATCAGGTGCCTATGACATTGCCAAGGAACCCTTCATGAGGCGTTTCCGCCGTCAGGTGACAGCGCTTAAGGTGAAGGCCAGCTACGGTATCAACGGTTCCGACAACGGTGCCGGCCGCACGAACTGGCGCAACCTTTACGGCACGACCCGCTATGCCGACAATATCGGCGTGTACTCCAGCTACCGCAACCGCGAGGAACTCACCTGGGAAGGCAGCCGTATCTGGAATGCCGGCGTGGATGCCGCATTCTTCCGCAACAAGCTGCAGATTACCGCCGAGGCCTATCACCGCCGTTCGGACAACATGCTCCAGAACGTTTATGTCTCGAAGGCCTCCGGTTATCACACCATGCTGATGAATACCGATGCCGGTATCGACAACAAGGGCCTCGACTTCACCGCCAAGTGGGACGTCGTGTCCACCAACAAATACAGCGTGAACCTCTCCGCGAACCTCTCCAGGCTCAAGAGCGTTTACTACGGCATACAGACCCAGTACCTGGACGGTTACAGCCGCCAGCTCATCGCCAGCGGCCTGCCTGTCACCACATGGTACCTGCGCGACTTCGCAGGCGTGAACAAGGACACAGGCCAGGCTATGTACTACAACAGGGACGAAAACGGCGACTGGTACATCAATTCCGGTACCGGAAGCGCCCCTTACAGGACAAACAAGCAGGGAGCTCCCAAGTGGTTCGGCTCGTTCAAGGCGAATCTCCGCTACGGCCGTTTCGAGCTCAGCTCCGACTTTACCTACGGCTTCGGCCACTATGTATATGACTATCTGGGTGCCCTCCGTATAGCAACCAACGGCTCCGGTGTCAACTACACCATCGCAGCCAGCCAGCTCGACCGCTGGACTCCTGACACCCCGAACGGAAAGAACGTCCTCCGTATCAACGGCGGCGGTGTCGATTCCCGTTCTTCCGTTTACCTGCACAAGGGTGACTATCTGAAGGTCAAGAACCTCAAGCTTACCTACAGGGTGCACAAGCATCTCTACCGCAAGCTCGGAATGGACTTCGCCCGCATCTATGTGCAGGTTGACAACCTCCACACCTTCTCGGAGCTCAAGGGTTATGACCCGGAGTCTTCACATCATGGCTATGTCCGTCCCGACCGTTATCCGACCTCGAGGACCGTCACGACCGGTATTTATATGAGGTTCTAATACGATATGGATATGAAAAAGATATTCTGCATATTCTCTCTGGCCATTGCGATGGCTGTTACAAGCGGCTGTGACGATTTCCTCGACAGGGGCTCCTTCACCGCCTATCCGGAGGACCAGATAATCACCAACCAGGAGGGCTTGGCCCTGCTGCTGAACGGTGTGTACGACCAGTTCTCCTCATCCGGTTACTATGGTGGTCTCCTGTATCTGTACGAGGCGCACAAGAGTCCGGATTTCTTCATGAGATATGTCAACGGCGGATGGTATTTCCGTACCGAAGGCAATTTCAACACCGGCCGTGAAACCAACGGCAACCCCCTGAACCTGTGGAGGACTTGCTACCGTGTCATCCGTAACGCCACCATCCTCATACAGTCCATAGACGATGCATCCGGCGACATCACCGAACTGCGCCGTCTCAAAGGACAGGCTTATGCCCTGAGGGCCATGGCTTATTTCGACCTTCTCCGCTGTTTCAGTTTCCCTCCCAAGTACAGCTGTTCCTGGGGTTCGAGCTATATGGACCCGGTGTGGGCCGATCCTGACAACATGACGGATCCTACGGAGCACTTCACAGCACCCTCCGGCTCAGACCACAAGTACGTATATATCTGGGGCGTTCCCATAGTCGATACCATGGAGATGGGTTACGACATCCTGGATTACGAAGTGCGCCGCGCCACCGCCGACGAATGCTGGCAGAAGGTCCGTGACGAGCTTGCCCTCGCATACACCCTCCTGAACGGTTATTCCGGTGACAAGGGTTACCTCAGCGCGGCGGCAGTGCTTGCCCTGCGTACGAGGATCGCCCTTTACATGGAGGATTACAAGTCGGTCGTCACCCTGGGAGAGACCTGGAGGCAGCTCTATGAGAGCCAGTACAGCCTTATCCCGTACGACAGCTACAAGACCCAGTACTACCAGCCCTTCAACACCGAGAGCATCTGGGAGCTGCGTTATACGGATACCGACAACATGGGGGGCAGTTCGATCAACTACTGGGCCCGCAAGGAGTGCTACATGGCTCCCGGATCCCCCCTTGACGGTACGCTCAAGTACAACACCGGTTACGGCAAACTCTGCCTCAATTACGGCAATGCCAACATGGGCTACGAGATCCTGACCAAGTACACTTCGGAGAACGGTTACACCAAGGGCGACGACGTGCGTGCCTACCTTATCTGCGACCTCGGAGTGGCCGGATATGACTACAAGAGCATCCGCCGTTATGTCGGGAACCCGAAGCATTCGGTACACAATATCCCCATAGTCAGGCTTCCTGAAATCTATCTCAACCTCGCCGAAGCATATTTCCAGAGGGGAGACCTTACCAAGGCCAAGGATTATCTGTCCAGGGTGACTTCAGTGCGCCGCAACGAGGATTCGCCTACCATCGGCGCCCTTACCGACATCCTTGAGGAAAGGCGCCGCGAGTTCATCCTCGAAGGCCAGACTTACTTCGACTACTTCCGTACGGGTACAACCTATCCTACGCGTGTCGCCCACGGGGCCCTCAGCTATACGACTTCCGTAAGCTGGACCGGCCGTTACGGAGTCGTCTATCCGATTCCTCTCGCCGAGATGAATGCCAATCCCGCGATAAGGACCCAGCAGAATCCCAACTACGGCGCATGGTCCTTCGGTATCGAAGTTGACGAGGACGATTAATTTTTTAACAGTTTAATGGATATGAAATACATTAAATACATACTTATCGCCGCCGTCGCCATGTTTGCCTCCTGCGGGCACAAGGATGGCGACCTGAAGGTGACATCCGCCGACGGCGGCACCTTCGACGGCACTACCCTGACTCTGGACGGCTCCGAGCAGATTGTCGTCCTCAAGGTTTCGGGCGGTGACTTCCAGGTGGCCTCGCCGTCGCAGGACCTCTGGCTTTCCTGCTACAAGGTCAACGGCAAGCTCGGCATCAGGGTGAGCATCAATACCGAAGACTTCAGCCGTGAGTCGGCCGCCATCGTTTACAACGGCGCATCCTCGGTCAGGATTCCCGTCATCCAGGAGGGATACAAGTACTTCCGTTTCCCTGCTGGCGAAGGTTTTGTCGATGCCGCCGCGGGCTCTTACAAGGTAGCCGCATCCACCAACATCTCCGATGACAAGATAACCGTCAGCACAGACGCATCATGGATGAGCAATCTCCGTATCGAGAACGGATGGCTCCAGTTCGACGCAGAGGCGAACGAGACCGGCTCATCAAGGCGCGCGGAGGTGAAAGGTGCCACCGATACCGGTGTTGAAAGCACCGTTACCGTCATCCAGCCTGCCCTTGAAGGCAAGCCTTACATAATCCCTCTCGGCTCCGCCGACCTGGAAGCTTATCCGGTATATGACGTTTATGACGGAACCACCCTTGTGGCCCGCATCTGCAAGGAGTACCTCTACAAGCTCAACACCAACGGAACTTCTTCCATCGACGGCTCCTATACTGTCGTATATCCTGTCAAGGACGGCGAGTTGAACTATTCCAACGGCCTTATAGCGGACAACGGGGGAATGGTGTGCTGGGCTTCCGGCATCGACGCCGAGACCAAGGGTTACGACATGATCGCGGCCGCGTATCCGGACAGCAAGACCCCTTCCGGGACCAATGTCTATATCCCCAAGGGAGCTTCCACTCCCAGGCTTGAGCCTCTGACGGACAGCGACATGGCCGAGGCGGTCACTGCCACGCTGTCTCCTGTCATCCTTGTGGACACCCGTTCCGGCAATGCCGACTCCCAGGGAGGGACGACCGAGTCTTTCACCTATACTGCTGTCAAGATAGGCTCGCAGTACTGGGCCCGTGAGAATTTCAAGGCTGCCCGTTACAACGACGGCTCTCTCATCCCTACAGGCATTTCCCGTGAGAACTGGCAGGCAATGTCCGCCGCTGATGTCCATACCCTCCAGCCTCTCTGCATGATTTCCCACTCGGGAAGCGGCAACAACAATATCGACGATGCCGCCAATCCCTCATACCAGTCCAGCCGTGAGGCGAACGGCCTGCATTATACATTTGCGGCCCTGTGGGGTGTCCCGCTGAACCTCGAGTCCGGGAAACCCGCCTCGGTACCTTCCGTGGAAAGGCTTTCCCCTGAAGGCTGGGCTGTCCCGTCATCAGATGATTTCCGCCAGCTTGTGAGTTATACCGTGCAGTATATGCCCGGCTCGATGACCAATAAAGAAGTGAACAACGAGCTCAAGGACAAGCTCGAGAGCGAAGGCCTTTTTTTAAGAAAAAGGCCGATACCGTTCCTGCCCAAATGCTTGGGCGTCGTGACCAGCGAAACGGGCGCCGCACTGCACGATATCCTGACCGTCACAAGAAGGCGCTTCCCGAAGATGAACATCGTTTTCACGCCCGCTCAGGTCCAGGGCCCCACCGCACCGCAGTCCATCATCAACGCGATACGGCTGCAGGAGCAGTGCGGCAAAGCGGACGTACTGATCGTCGGCCGCGGCGGCGGTTCCATAGAGGATCTGTGGGCTTTTAACGAAGAGCTCCTGGCAAGGACTATATTCGATTGTCCCATCCCCGTAATATCCGGTACGGGACACGAAACGGATTTTACGATAGCGGATTTTGTCGCGGACTTAAGAGCTCCCACACCCTCGGCGGCGGCCGAGCTCGCAACCTTTGAATACGACGATTTCAAGGGCAATCTGGAGTATTATTCGGAAAGACTAAACGACCTTATGACCGGTAGGCTCGATGGAGCGAGAGAGGTAAGCTCTGAATACTCTTCAAGGCTGGAGAGGTTAAGTCCCGTCTCAAGACTTAAGGAGAAGCGCCTGAGGCTT
>ERZ842401.229-NODE-229-length-77753-cov-22.173647_pt1 | contig 77753 bp, 58 predicted proteins | sample MGYA00521270_ERZ842401 | MGnify/ENA primary metagenome ERZ842401 (study PRJEB31892, sample SAMEA3878208) | bioreactor metagenome | biome: Moose rumen | place: Sweden | collected 2011-10 | study: EMG produced TPA metagenomics assembly of the PRJEB12797 data set...
CATTGCTGATGTCTACAATGGAAGAGTATATCAATTATGGTCTTGCTATTATTGCGGACAAACTGAAAGAGGATGAAAGCTACTTCTATAACAAAAATTCTTTCATCGACATTTTCAAGGAACTTACGCATCCAAAAGTGGAGTCAGAGAAAATAGTCTCAGAAGATGTTCCAGAATCATTGTAAATAGGATTAAAAACGGCGAGCTCCTAGTAGAGTTTGCCGTTTTTCATGCAAAAAGAACAGTCTTTCTAATCTTTTTCGTAACTTTGTCCCCGCAAACCAATAGCGGAAGACAATGAATAGGATTATCAGGTTCTACAACTACGAGCAATGTTATGCCCACTACACGAAGCGTATCATGAATATCCGACAGGCGAAGATTCATGGTGAGCGCATTGTGGCGAAGCCAGTGCTTCTGGTGGCTATCATCGACGGGATTGAAGCCAATGTGTTTCAGAACAACAGGTTCTTCATCAATGACTGGTTGGAAGGACATTATCTGATGCTGATGTCAAAGTATGCGAAGCCATCACAGTTTGACGACCTGACAGGCATAGAGAAACCTTTCTGGCATCTTGAGACAGACGGATTCTGGCATCTGCAATATCCAGGCGAGACACTTGGAAAGAGTGCTACACCATCTAAGGCATGGCTGAAAGAAAATCTGGAATTTGCCCGTTTCGATGAAGACCTATGGTTTCTTCTACAGAATAAGGAGTGGCGGCTTAGATTGCGTGACTACATCATCGAACACAAACTGACAGATGACAGCTGGTTCGGAAAGATTGCAGCAGAAGGGCTTGGCGCTATTGCTGCTTTGTTATTAGCAGCTTAAAACCAGTGCCGAACAATAATGGCTGCTACAAGCTTATCTAAGCGAAATGCTAATCGCCGCCTTTGCAAGAGCAGACTGCAAAGGCGGCGTTTGCTTAGGATCAGTTGATGGCTACCAATTTGTTGCTTGGCAAGTCGTACCTGACAGGATGGGCAAATGATATGGAGTTACTGCCTGTGACTGCTTCGATATCGATGCCGCGACGCAGGAACTCGTCGATGAGGGCTTGGTCGTGATAGGCACGCATAGAGGACCAGCCTCGGCTCTGCACCTGGGCGTTGAAAATGGTTACTAACTCAGGAATCTGCATGTCTGCGAAACGCAGAGCATACTTGATGTAATAAATGTGCTGTTGCATAACTTTTTGTTTTGAAGTGAATATTGTTACTTCCGCATCGTACTGACCACCGTGGCAAAGTTAAGCTCGGTTGGCGAGTCCATCCGAAGATGACTGCTCTTGATGCTTTCGAGTGCAAAGGTAATGAAAAACATGTAAAGGACAAAACAATTGCTCAAATAATTGTGTTGCCAGTTGAAATCCCATAGATGTTTTCAACTTGTCAACATTAGAACTTGACAACAGCAGGGATGATAATCTCTTGCAGAATCTTTTTGGATGAAATTCTGCAAAGATGTGGGTGCAGGTGTTGAGAGGTACGAAGTTTTCTCGAATTAGGATGCTGAAAGACCATTTATTCGCCTTTTTACCTAAAAAATTCTAATTGAATCGATGACTTTAGTTCAAATTCCTTTTTTTTGTGTTGGAATTGAAATAAAGTTTGTACCTTTGCAACAAAAAGACAGGCTTTGGAAGTATTTGAAGTTGTTCTGAAGGTTGAATTGACGGGAAACCGTTGATGAAAGGATAAGGACATTATGACAAAGAAAACAAGAAGACCTTGCAAGTAATGCAGATGATGGTATTTTATTCATAAATAGATGATTGCTATGGAGGATTTCAATTTTATCCAAGACGAGGATAAAGAGTCCGTGGAAACATACGTAGAAAGTGTGTACTCACGGAGTGAGAAGTTCATCGACGTGGGTATATGGCATGGTATAGATAAAGTGAATTTGAGGGCATGGAGGAATAATTTTACGACAGTAGATGAACGTTATTTCTCTGCGTTAGTGCTCGATAATCTGACATACCGGACTGAAGATCATGTAAAGTCAATGCTAATAGATCTTTTTACAATAGGTATACCTAACGCTTTTAGGCTGAACGATGACGAAATGTATAAAACAATAAGGTACTCATTATTGCTTTTTAAGAACCGCAAGGATATACCTGTGAGGATAGTGAATACCAATCATGCACCTACACAAAGTAGTGGCTACTATGTATTTATGCTCAACCATGTGATGGGGTTTCATCGAGATTATTTTTGCAAACTTGACGAAATAGAAGCACATTATGATAAGGGAATAAAACATTTTATCCTGATAGACGATATCATATGCTCTGGCGAACAAATAGATACAGTACTAAAGCTAATAGATATCCAGAAATATAAAGATGTTGCTTTCTATATTGCTGCATGTGCTATTCATGATGATGGTATGAAGCTTTTGGACGAAAAATATCCACATGTGAAATATGCATACGCTGAGCATCTTACGCAGAATGTTTCTTTCTTGGACGGTGTTGATTATAGTTATCCAGTAGTATGTACCCGCGACATTTTGGATAGATTTTACAAAAAAATGTTGAAGGAAAAAGGCTTCGAAGCAAGAAAACCATATGGAATAATTGGTATGGGGTTGAACTATGCTTTTGACAAGAGTGTGCCAAACGATTGTATTGCAGTTCTACACTTGCATAATGAGCAATTTAATGGATTGTTGAAAAAAAGAGGATCATAATATGGACGATAGAGATTTTGCAAGAAACAGGGCAGAAGAATATGGCTATGATGTATGGGAGTCATTCATCGTGCCACCATTTTATCGTGAAATTGAAAGCCTTCGAACCAATAAACCCCTAATAGTTGAGGGGGGGAGAGGAAGCGGAAAGACCATGCTTCTGCGATATTGGTGCCATCAAACTCAGTTCTCGGAATACAGAACAGAAATACCAGATTCGGCCCTCAAGAAAATTGGTATCTATTGGAAAATGGATACTCAATTTGCTGCCTTTATGTTGTTTCGTAACTTTGATGAAGAAATATGGAATCGCGCCTTTAGTTATTGGAGCGTATTAACGATCTCATTATCTATTTTAGATTCTTTAAATAGTGTTGCTATATCGCATTACCCAAGATTCAATAAAGAGAATCTTGATGAAATGAGGTTTCCGGGACTTGATGGATATGATGAGAACATTCCAGAATCATATAATGAGCTTATAACCTACTTAACAAAAAGACGGCAGCATTTCGAAAGTTGGGTTAATAGTATTCCATCGCCACCAACTTTTACTTTTCTACCATACGAATTTATTGTGGACTTAGCAAATTGTATTAAGAATGGGCATGAAGTTTTTAAAGAGACCGTATTTGATATTTTTATCGATGAATATGAGAACCTTCAGGTCAATCAGATGCATATTATTAATACAAGAATTAAGCATAGTGAAATCCCTATAATCTACAATATTGCGATGAAACGCAATGCTCTTGTTACCCCAGAAACCCTTGGTAATGAGAGCATAGTGGTAGTGAATGATTATAGAAAAATCCAGCTTGACGAGTTGGTCGAAGAGCATTTTAAGGTATTTGCTCCTGAAATCTTCTTGTGGAAACTAAAGAAAGACAAAGAAGTTCCTACGTTAGTTGAAAAAGAAGAATTATTTAGCTATGACGATGCCGTATTTGAAAAGCGAAAATCAGAAAAATACCGTAGGGATTTAGGCAGATGTATGAATGCAATATTCCCTGGTATGGCTGAAAAGGAGGTGGCTGCACTTATGTTAGAGGACTCTGTGTTTAAAAACAGAATTGCTGCTGAAATAAAGAAAAAACATATTCAGGGTAAAAATCTTGAAACAATTATGAATTCCAAGCCGGAATGTGTTGTAGTTTTCCCTTCCCTGTTGGAAAGAGCAAGTTTCAATTTAGAGGATACCATGATGGAGCTTGCAAAATATAATGAGGATAAAAAATCAAAGTTTGATGATATCATACATAATAGTTTGTTCGGCTGCATTCTATATCAATATGGATCTTTGAACCGGACATGTCCTTTATATGCAGGCTTTGGTAGCTTTATTACAATGTCAAAAGACAATTTGCGCCATTTCTTAGAACTTTGTTATCATTCATATATCAGAAAAGGGGCAAATGATAATGTGAGCGTTGCCACTCAGTGCATTACAGTTAAAATGGTTAGTGAGGATATGGTTTCAGAAATCAAATCCCTAGGAAGACGAAGCAATGAACTTTATACTTTTGCCCTCCGTTTAGGAACTCTATTTGAGACTTCAAGAAAAAAGCCTTCCCAAAGTGAACCAGAACAAAACCAATTTAATATTGTAGGGCCTCTTCATAGCAATGAAACGGAGTCGTTACTGCGCGAACTAGTAAAGTGGTCAGTGCTTTATGAATCTAAACTGACTAAGCAAAAAGCAGACGAGAATGGTGTTGAATATCTATTTAACCCAATATATGCGCCATATTTCGGCATAAGTTATCGAAAAAAAAGAAGAGTACCTTTTTCTTTGAATGACTTTGAAATCTTAGCTTTTGGTGATGAACCCAGATACAAGAGCTTGGTTGTACGAAAGACAAAATTTAATGGTGATGAAAATTCTAGAGAACGAAGCCTTTTCGACCTTTGATATAGAAATGCTACATGGTGATGACGTTTCAAAGGTTGATGTCAGTGATGGTTTGAGGTTTTCAATCGTAGGGCCCACCATAGATGAACGTTGTGGCTTCTGTCTGGAATATCTTGACGGAAAGACCAAGGTGTATAGAGTTGAATATGATTCAACTAATTTTGTTTTGTGTATCAATAATTCTCGGATACAAATCAATGAGTTGCCAAATTTTATAAAGGATGAAGGATGGACAAGTGATTCAATAATAATTGATGCAACTTCAGTAAATGTTGTAGAGCTCTTATTATTGATTGATGCTTTTGAAAAGACAAATGTTCATAGATTTGAGGTCTTGTATGCTGAGCCCAAGAATTACGTCCCTCAAGGTACACGTCCGAGAAATCGGAGGGACTTTAAACTTTCCGAAAAATACGATGGATACAAGGCCGTACCCATGTTTAGTAAAATGACACGCGAGGTTGATGCCAAGGTGTTTTGCTGTGGCTATGAAGCTGCAAGGATTCAAAATGCGATAGAGACACTGCCTATAGGAACTTCTGATACATACTTGCTATTTGGTATGCCTCCTTTTTATGTAGGATGGGATATGAACGCTTATTATAATCACATTAATTTTCTTGTTAAAGAAAACCTTCACAATATTTCTTATTGTGGAGCAACCAATCCTCTATCGGTAATGATGCGTTTGCTTGACATTTATAAGACTCTTCAACCAAACCAAAATATGTTTATAGCACCAGTCGGTACCAAGCCTATGAGTCTTGCTGTTTGTCTGTTCCTTGTTAAAATGTCATCATCGAACAAATGCGCACTTTTGTTTGATCACCCAGAGAAAAGTGCAGCCCGTTCGAAAGAGGTTGGTGAAGTGAATCTATATAGAATCCAATTATGAAAAGATCTTTGTCTCAATACTATACAACTTCTGAGATTTCCAATCTTATAGCAAGCCTTTTAGATTTTACAAATGTGGAAAACGTAATAGATTTAGGGGCAGGCGAAGGGGCTCTAGTTAATGAGGTATACAAGGTGTTGAGGAAGAAAGCATCTTATGTGGTGGCTGATATAGACAAGGACAATTGTCTCAAACTGAAAGGTAATAAGGAGTATAAGGTTTATAATATTGATTGTACGAGTCAGCACATGGCTCGACGAATCCATTGTAAATTAGGCTCCTTTGATTTGGCTGTATGCAATCCTCCTTATGGGATTTTAGAGAATAACGAATTTTATACAAAACTCTTAGATAATATGCATCTTGGGTATTATGGAGGATGCAAGTTTATCTCGTCAGATTTAATCTTCTTGGCATATAATCTTCTTTTTTTGCGTGAGAATGGCATTTTGACAATCATATTACCTAACGGTGCACTGTCAGGGGAAAGGTATAGAAAGTTTCGAGAAGGACTGTTTCGTTACTATTCTGTGGAGCGAATTGTTGAATTACCAGAAAAGGCTTTCGATTACACTGAGGCTAAAACGGGTATTTTTATTATAAAGAAATGTCGGCCATGCAAATCTCTAATTCAGCTCAATTGTTATTCTAACGGTCAGTTAGGTATTTCTGTATTTAAGGACTCTACGTTGTTGTACAATCGTATTGATTTTAGAACTTGTTGCTCCCCGCTAAATCATGTGACTTCTGCAGTAGGAGGTAATATAGAAATTAGAAGAGGCAAATTTACACATAAGTATTTAAAAGAATGTAAGGCTCCATATTTTCATACAACACATTTTAGATCCTGTGATGGAGTTTTTAATGCCTGTTATGATGATAATAGGGGAATTGCCTCGCCAAACACCTTTCTCATGGCACGTGTTGGGAAAAGGTGCGTTGGGAATGTCTTATTAATTAAGGAAGGAAATATTAGGTATAGTGACTGCGTATACAATATTTTGGTGCCAAAAGAGTATATTAGCAGTTTCGTTGCTTACTTTAATTCTCCTGAATATAGAGAATGGGTAAAGGATGTTGCTCATGGGATATGCTCTTATGTCATAACAAAGGGTGATGTTGAAAAAATGCTTTTAAATAAAATTGATGATTTCAAAACAGATGACTATAATAAGAAAAAATAGAGTGTAAACACCCCAGTATTATTTTCAACTTGCCAACGTTAGAACTTCCCAACGTACACTTTTCTATTCTTTGCAGAATTATATGGCCCAGAATTCCGCAAGAAAGTGGCTACAATAACAATAGGATGAAATTTTTGGCTACAAATTGGCTACAAATTTGAAATGTGAGAAAAAGAAAAGTCCTGTAAGTCATTGACCTACAGGACTCTTTCTAAGGCGCTTCAGGATGGGCTTGAACGTGAAATATTGTATGTTATTGCGTTTTGTTTTGCTTGTAATACACTGCATATAAGGTATTTAGAAACGTTTTTCTAACATGTTTGTCTATTAAAAATGATTAATGCCCAAAAATAGTACCACAAAAGTAACACAAGTTTAGAATCTTTTTTGTACCTTTGTGCCATAATTAGAAACAACCAAATTTTACTTATTATGAACGTTAGTTATTTTGTAAGGACAACGAAAGCAAAGGGAATGGCAAATCTTTACTTTCAGTTAAACAAGCCAAGTTTAGGATTGCGTATTAGCGCAGTCAATACCTATGTGATGGTTGATATTGAAACGTGGTCTAAGGTTGCAAACAACCCTAACAAGTTGGCCAAGTTTTGGCAAACGGATGAAGGCAAGGCTATCAACGACCAACTAACAAAGGTTAAGGGGGCTGTAGATGCCGTATTGCAAAGTGGCGAAGTGAAAAGCAGGGAAGATAAAGCGAAAATAGATGAGGCCATCAAGAAAGTGGTAATGGCCGATGCTATTAAGCAGAAAGAAGATGCCGATATAACGCTAAAAAAGGCACAAGAAAGGAATGGCAAGAAGATACTTGTGTTATTAGAAGTGTTTATGGATGGGATAAGAAAAGGAACGGTCTTAACAAGGAGCAAACAACGCTATGGGAAAGACACCATACGCATATATGAGGACTTTGAAAAGGTGTTCAGAGCATTTGTGAAAGCAGACCATTACGAAGAACTGACTTTTGACGAAATCAACGAAGAATTTGCCAATGCTTTCGATACATACATGATAGGGCAGGGATTTATGGATAATACCATTGCCAAAAACACTAATTGCATTAGGCGCATTTGCCGATATGCAGCTGACAAGGGATTACTTAAAGAAATTGCACCTTTGAGCGTATGGCACACACGCAATGCCAAAAGCACTAAAGCGACACCGTATCTTGAAGAAAACGAAATTAATGCGTTATATGACACGGAGCTAAGCGGTGAACTTGAAAAAGTCCGTGATGTTTTCTTCTTTGATTTGTTTGCCGCACAACGTATATCCGACTTTGAAAAGTTCAATGAAGATAATTTTATAAAGGCTGACGATGGTACATTGTATCTATATTTGACGCAACAAAAGACTGGGGCAGAAGTGATAGTTCCTATTGTGGATAATAGGGTAATTGCGATTTGCCAAAAGTACAATTATAACCTACCGACATACACTCCCCAGGCACTAAATCGCTACATTAAGATTATAATGGAAAAATTGGCGGCAAATATTGAATCATTGCGCGAACAATACACAACCGTTTTAACAACAAAGGAACGTGAAAGTGAAAGATATTATGCCGACATGATGAAACGACGCGAGAAAGGTGAGAAACTTAGCGAAAACGACCGTAAAGCATTGGGAAAGAAGATAAGGATGGCAAGGGCAAACAACGCTGCACCGATGCAATTGTATGCGCGTAACCATAATGGCGAAATAGTAAGGCAAAAATGGGAACTTATCTCCAGTCACACATGCCGCAGAACATGGGTAACACAAAACCTTGCTAATGACAATTTGAGCCAAAGGGAAATGATGTCGGTGACAGGTCATAAAAACGCAAGGATATTTGAAAGTTACGATAAACGCAAACAAGAATTGGTTGCACGCGGAATAGCACGGAAACTAAAAGCGCAAAAATCGGTTGAGCCTGCAAAGGATATTAGGATGGCACAATGAACAAACAAATGGCTGAAAATAAGGAGTTGGGGTTGATATATTCCAACTCTTTTTTTAATTACAAATATTTTCTTAACGCTTTTCTATGAATGAAAGGATGTTTAATAATTGGGCTTTATTGTTACCTAAACGTTTTACACTTTTTAGGATTTCGTATCACTATTTATGCCTAACTTTGCACCGCAGACCTCAAATGGAATGCAGTATTTAATGGAACAAACCATTTTTACAACATTATCAATTCAAGACCTTAGACAAATGTTGTCCGAGGTTGTTGATGAACGCTTAAAGAATCATTCCGTGATGGAAGAAGAAAAGCGCAAGTCAGAAAAGGTGTGGCTCACCTCCAAAGATGTTTGTGCCATGCTTTCTATTTGCCCTGCCACTCTTGACAACTGGGTAAATAAAGGCAAGGTAACACGCAGAAAGGTTGAGCGACGCGCCTATTATGACGAAGCAGAAATCAAAAGAATGATGAAAGGGTAACAACTATGGGAGTAGAAGTAACAACCAACTATCCGTATTTTAGTGCAGAAATGATTGCAGATATTGTCGAGCAATCCGTCAGCGAAAGGAATGCCACAATGGATAAGCAAGGGTATTACATGACACCAACGATGGCAAAAGACGAAATCGGATATGATACCGTGGAGTTCGCTTTTGCCGTACCTGTTGAACTGTCATACACAATAGCAAGCCGACTGCCTATCCCCGACCATTATAAGCACTACAATCAAATGGCAACAAATCAGTACTTTGATGCCGATGGTGTGAAAGTAGGTGAACAGGCCAAATGGTCAAAACGGAAGATTCTGAATTTGGAGGTGAACATTAACCATGATGTCGGCAGCGTCAAAGTTGCAGGCAGTATTCCCAAATTCTTGTATAGCAGCAACCTCCATTTGTCACAGCCTTATGATATAGTCTTGCTAACCGATAATCTTTCAAAGGTAATGGGTGTAAACCGTGAAACGCTCCAACAAGCAAGAGTTATGAGGGTTGATGTTGCCGCCAATATGATTTTGGAAAGTGCTGTGGATAGTTGCTTGCTATCATTAGGGGATGCAAAAGGCTTTCATCGGCACAAGGAATGGCAACCGCTCACGTCTATTTATTGGTGCAACAGCCGAAAGCGCATGGAAAGGGCAAGTGATGTTATTATTGCATACGACAAACTCGCTGAAATGCGGGGGAGGAAGGTGAAAATACCGTCAGAATATGACAATAAGAACCTTTTGCGTATAGAAGAACGGCTAAAAACACAAACCATCAAGAAAGTTTTTACGCAGCACATAACGCTCTCCCAACTTAGTACGGACAATGTCTTTTTATCATTGAAAAGTAAACTAATAGAAAACTTTAAACAAATGGATAAACATGAAGTAGGCAACATGGATAATTTCAAAAGTTCAAGCATAACAAAGCCAAGCGATGTGAGCAAAATTTATATAAGCATGGCGGTTACAGCATATAGCGAAGATATGCCAATAGAAATTGCTGTCAAGATGTCACCATTAAACGACAAGCAAAGGTATGTGGCCAAAAAACAAATAGAACGTTTAATTACTGCTATTGATGGTGGGAACATTGTGGGAGAACTTAATCAAAAGATAGCGTCCTTTTCCAATGTTGTGCCATAGCCTTTATTCTTGAAAAACGACGAAAAGATGATGTTATTATCAGGCGCGTATGCGTGTGTGTACGCGATTAAACGCGAAAACACGCCTCTCGTCCGTTTTAACGCTTTTTCGGGTGTGTGGGTGTAACTTTGTTCACCCACAACCTTAAAAGCCGTCAGCAAGGCCAGAAATTGATTTCCATTTGTCTTTTCCGCAAACAATACACAAGTGACAGTGTGGCATTTTGGGGAACATACAAAGAACCTGTATGCGATTAAATAATAATTACTTAGATAATAATTATTATATATAATTAATAATAATATATATACTGAAACCGTATGTATAAACAAATGTTAATTATTCCGTCGGTTGTCTAACAAATCTTTGCTTTATAGACCAAATACAAATAAAATTTCGTACCTTTGCACTTGCTTGTAAAAGCGATATATTAGCTCAATCGCTCTCGAATCACCACCTCGAAATAGAACGAGCTAAAGAATATACATTGGGTACGTGCCTAACATGGCGCGGACTTTACCCATAGTATATTCGGCTTGTGGTGAGCCTGAGAGCGTATGGCGAGAGTCTGCGCTTTTGTTGTTTATAACGCTTGCGTAGTTTTAGCCACATTGAACGGCAATATTGCAATCGAATTAAACATAACAATTATGGAAAAGTTATTATCATTTTTTGGTGCATTGTTGATAGCCATTAGTGTTACAGCACAAGACTTTGAGACGTATGTCGGTAAAAGTAAAATCTACATGTGGCCACTTCATGCTGAGAGTACAAAGTATGCAGCCTGCATGTCTGATTGGGTAGGTGATTCTTTTAATAACACTTACTATTTCAGCTCTATAAGCATCTACAACCAATCTGAAAGAACATTCCACACTTATTCGTCAGAATATGGAAAATATGTTGCTTTCCAATTATTCTACCATGTTATGACAGGTCGAAAGGATAATTGTGAACAGGTTGCTTTTTGGTCAAGCAAGGGGAGTGGTTCTGGCTGCTATGCTTTTGTGGTGGAAGGGCATTATTTGCATATTGTTGATGTGCAAACAGATGCGATAATATCAACTCTTATTTCTAACTTCGAGCGTGCATCAGACTTTTCTATCATAGTGGATGAAAGCAATAATAGTGCTGTTCCGTCATTTTGGGTTATGAATAGCGGATGGATTAAAATATACAATGGCTTCCCATCTTCTGCGTCAGTGCGTTCGATGGCTGTAGATAGTAATACATCGGGAACTACATACAATCTTGGAGGTATGGAGGTGCTTAATCCAACAAACGGGGTTTATATACAGAGAGGAAAGAAAATTGTAATAAACAAATAGGAGGAAACTATATGAGAGGTTATGGCATGTTTGAAATTAAACGAATTGCAGGGCTTCTATTTGCTGTAATGTCTGCCATTTTGCTTATTTCCTGTTCAAATCGTTTTGAAACTAAGGCTAAAAAGCAAATGGAACAAACCATGAACGAATTGGCAAAAGACCCATCTTCACTACAAATTTCAAATGTAGAAACGGTATTTAGTAATGACTCCATTTGCATTTTCCATTTTAAATCTTCGGGTAAAAATGGGTTTGGGGGTGTTTCGTCCTCTAAGATGGAATATATTTATTTAACATGTACTAAGGCTGATGGTAAACTTGTGACCTATGAAACGGTTATAAAACTTGATGATAAGCCGTCAATCCTAAAAACTGCTCGCAAGGATTATCTGGACAAAAGTTTAGAACCAGAATACGTAAAGGAATTGAGCGATAATGATAGAAAGGCGTGGCATATTCATTTCGCAGCATGTCTTTATATGATTGCTGGTGGGCGAGAAGTCGATTCGGATAATAATAACAATATAGATAATTGGTAAGGTTATGAAAAGAACATTTCATTTTATCGTGTTTATAGCATTGTCCATAATGAGCATAATGTTTTTGTCGTGCTCAAAAAACGATGATGTGGATTTAGGCTCTTTTGACTATCCCACAAGTGAATTGTTTGGGACGTGGAAAGCCTCAACGATTTGGGTAGGTAGTAAGTATATTGTTGTTTCGGACTATCCGAAATATAAAATGTCTATCACTTTCAATCGTGATGGCTCTTTTAGTGGCAGCGGCTATTTGGGTAATGGCAGTGGCACGTATAAAGTAAGTGGAAAGACAATTACAACTTATGTGGATGGGAAAGTATATGCAACATATTACGTAACGAAGTATGAATCAGGCGTTGCTGATTTTACTATCACAATCGGCAAAGAATCAATAAGAATGTATGCGTACAATGTGGACTACAAAGGGGATGACACAGGAAGCGTAATTGCGCCTGTTATTTCTGCTAACTAATAATAAACCCATGATTTTCAATGTTTAACCGTCAAGACAAAATGAAACAAATCTTATTTTTTATCACATTAATGCTGACGCAGTTATGCTATTCACAAACCGAACAGTCTGTTTTTGGTATAAACCCAAACACTACTATAAAGAAATTCAATACTGCTCTTGCTACAAAAGGGTATAAGCCCACAAAAACGGCAGAAGGATTGTATTCATATAAAGTAAAATATGCAGGCTACCCAAACTGCGATATGGAAGTAAAATTTAATAGTGGTAACGATTCCATTCGATTAGTGACCATTTACTTCCCACATGAATCTATTGCCAAAGACGAGGCTATCTTTAGGAATATGACACAGCAATTTAAGGAAAAATACGGAAATGAATCAGATTGGAATGATGGCATATTGGGTGCAGTATTCAAAACGCAAAAGATGAAATCTTATGGCAATGCAAATGTGGGTATGTCTTACGTTGTGTGGTACTTCAACGATGAAAAGGAAGAAGATGGAGTTCGTGTTCAATATTCGACCAAAGTAAAGTCTGATGGCAAAATCCAAGTAAGTTCTGACATATAGAAAATTTTTCTTTTTTTCTGAAAAGGGCTATTTGCACCACATATTTCATCACATGAATACCCCTCCCCCCCCTATAATAAAATAGGCTCTGTCTATGATGGCGAATAGACAGAGCCGTTTTCAATTATTGGAATAGAAACAACCGATGCAAAGGTACGAAAAATATTTGTAACAACAACGTTTTTATTGCAAAAATCGCATAACACTCTGGATTTGAATAGTTTGTGTCATTTATAAAGTAACACAATAGTACCACAAACATTAAACATAGAAACAAAAGAAAAATCCCAAACGCTTGATATACAAGTATTTGGGAATTGCGCTTCAGGATGGGCTTGAACCAACGACCCCCTGATTAACAGTCAGGTGCTCTAACCAACTGAGCTACTGAAGCAGGTTTTGCTGTTAAGCGGGTGCAAAAGTACGTTGTTTTTTTGAATTGACCAAACTTTTTAGCGAAAAAATTAAGGAAAAGTGAAATTTTTTACAAAAAAACGCCGAAATAGGGTGATATTCGGCTAAGAACATGTAAATTTGCAGCTGAAAAAAGAAACAACAAATGAAACGAATACTCTTATCGACTCTTGTCAGCGTACTGGCACTGACATTATCACAGGCACAAAATACCCGTGACCATAATTTTGAGGTGGCGAAACAATTAGAGACCTTTAATGCCATTTATCGTAATCTTGACCTGATGTTCGTAGATACGCTGAATGCAGAAGAGGTTATCGGCAACGGCATCAATGCCATGTTGCGGTCGTTGGACCCTTATACTGAATACTATCCGGCCAGCAAGAAGGATGACTTGAAGGTTATGCTAACGGGAAAGTATGCTGGCATAGGAGCTCTGATACGTTATCACCAAAAGCTGAAGAGGGTTGTCATTGATGAGCCTTATGCCGGCATGCCTGCTGCTGAAGTGGGTCTGAAGAAGGGTGACATCATTCTTCAGATAGATGACACGCTGATGACGGATAAGACGGTTTCATACGTCAGTGAACATCTTCGTGGTGATGCCGGTACGAGTTTTGTACTGAAAATTAAGCGTCCTACTACAGGTAAGGAGATGAAGTTCAAGATTACACGAAGGAACATACAGTTGCCTGAGATTCCTTATTATGGGCTTCGCGAGGATAGTATTGGCTATATTAACTTGACTACTTTCGTGGGTGAGCCTTCAAAGCCTATGCGCCGTGCGTTTGTTGACTTGAAGCAGCGTGGAGCCAAGTCGCTCATTCTTGACTTGCGAGGCAATGGCGGCGGCTCATTGGCAGAGTGTATTGACATTGTGAACCTGTGGGTGCCGAAAGGACTGACGCTGGTGGAGACGCGTGGAAAGATAGCCCGTGCAAACTCTTCTTATACTACTCGTCTTGAGCCTGTTGACACGCTGATGCCTATTGTGGTGCTGGTGAATGGCGAGACAGCTTCTGCCAGCGAGATTACCAGTGGCTCTATACAGGATTTAGACCGTGGTATAATAATAGGTACGCGTACGTATGGAAAGGGATTGGTGCAGATTCCAAACATCCAGTTGCCTTATAACGGAAACCTGAAACTGACTACGTCAAAATATTATATTCCCAGCGGACGGTGTATTCAGGCCATTAACTATCGTCACTCGGGGGGAGGCTATTCTGAGGAGCGTGTGCCCGATTCGCTGACGCATGTCTTCCACACGCTGCATGGACGTGAAGTTCGTGATGGTGGTGGTGTGACGCCTGATATAGAGGTGAAGCCCGACACGCTGCCGAATATTGCCATTTATCTGGACCGTCTTGACTCTACGGAAGTGATGTTTGACTATGTGACGGAATACATTGCCAAGCACCAGCAGATAGCTGCTCCCACTGAGTTCCATCTTTCAGATGCAGAGTTTGCCGACTTTAAGCAGCGGGTCATAGAGAGTGGTTTCTCTTATGACCCGGTGAGCGAAAAGCGTTTTGAGGAACTGGTCAAAGTGGCTCAGTTTGAGGGCTATTATGAGGATGCCAAGCCTGAGTTTGAGGCATTGAAGGCAAAGCTGAAGCACGACATAGCCAGCGACCTGGACCGTAACCGGGGGACGCTGTGCCAACTGCTTGAGCAGGACATTATCATGGCTTACTACTATCAGGCTGGTGTCGTTGAATCGGGCTTGCTTACTGATAAGCAATATCTGGAGGCGGTCAGACTGCTGAATAATCCTGAGGAGTACCAGAAATTACTGAAAGGGGAGTGACTGGATAGGTAGTCTTTGGCCAGTGCCAGTGGTTAAGACTTCTGGATGACTTCATCACAAAGCTTACTGATGTTGGGGCGATGTGAAATCATAATCATGGTCTTGTCGGGATAGTTTTCGAAAAGATTTGTGAAAAGTGTGCGCTCTGTTTGTTCATCAAGTGAAGAACTTATTTCGTCGAGCAACAGGATGTTGCCCTCGCGGAGCAGGCCGCGGGCAATGGCGATGCGCTGTGCCTGTCCCTCACTGAGGCCTGCTCCCCGTTCGCCGCACTCTGTGTCAATGCCTTGAGGCAGGTCTAAGACAAAGTCGGCTACGGCCATGTGGAGCACATGGCGGAGCTCTTCTTCGGTAGCATCTGGTTTAGCTAATTTCAGATTATAGCGAATGGTACCGCTCATGAGCGTGTTGCCTTGTGGCACAAAGACGAAATTACTCCGAGTGTCGGGGGTGACGGGGTGATGGGTGTTGGGCGCTGGCTGCTGGGGGGTATAAAGGTTAATGCTTCCGCTTTCAGGTGAGGTGAGTGCCAGCAGCAGTCGGAAAATAGTGGTTTTTCCCGCACCGGTTTGTCCGACGAGTGCCGTGCGACTGCCTGGCCGGAAGTCATGTGAGAAATGCTCAAGAATGTAATGGTCACCCTTGGCATAGCGGAAGCTGACATCGTCCATTCTGATGCCTACCTGTCCCTGTAGCTTGTTGCTTTTTTCCGATGCGGTCTCAACATCCAACTGCTCCAGTTCCTCCAGACGGTCAATGCTGGCAGAGGCATGAATGAGCTGCGGCACCATGTTGAGTAGTCCAAGAATGGGGTGCTGAATTTGTCCTACCAATTGTAGGAACGATGTCATGACACCAAAGGTAATCAGTCCGTCGCGCAACTGAAGCCCCCCCCATACAAATGCCAGGAGATAACCAAGCCCGAAACTGCTGGAGAGCAGTGTGCGTGCAATGAGGGTGAAACGGGTGCGGCGCTTTATCTTTCCCTTCAGGTCTTCCTGCATGTCGTCGAGCCTGCCTGTTACCCATGCTCCACTTTCCAGTGAGCGCAGCACCACGTTATGCTCCATGCCCTCTTGCACGAACATTTGTATGCTGGCATCCTGTTTGCGGATTTCGCGTGTCATCTCGCGCAGCCGTCGTGCCACGAACTTGCCCAAAGCCACAAGGATAGGCGTAAGCAGCAATAATGCCCATGCTAAAGTGGTATCCATAGAGCGCATGAGCAAAAAAGCTCCAATGAGTTGAACTACGGTAATAATGAACTGTGGAAGCAGCGAGGTGCAGGCATCGCTCACTGTGCCCACGTCCTTTTCGAGTCTTGAGGTGATGTCACCAGAATGCAACTCGTCTTCGAACATTCGGCGACGAAACAGATGACTGAAGATGCGCAAACGTATGTCGTTGGTCTGGCGTACGTTGGCGCTAATACTCATGTAATAGTAGAGCTGACGGAGGGCAATGCCACCCAAGACGGAAAGAACCAGGAAGACCACCATTGTGATAATGTCGGTGGTGGTTCCTTTCATGACAGTTTCATCGATGAAGCGCTTGCATAGCCACACCATAAGCAGGCCCAGACCAACTTGTCCGATGCCGGCCACGATGCGCACGGCGGTGTTCAGCCGTATGCCTCGCATGTTGTGCCACAGCCAAGCGACGTATCTCATCTTACTCTACGATGCCTACCTTCTGCCACTCGCTGACGATGCGCTTCACGTCGGTCAGTGCCTGCTCGGCGCTTACCTCGTATTCTTCTTGCAGTTTGTCAACCAGTTGTTCTGCAGTAAAGTCGCCCAGTTCGCCGGCTTTTTGCCAGAGGTAGGCAGCCGACTCGTTGAGGCTGATGAGTTTTCCAAAATCAATGGTTTCAATACCTTCGCCGACGATGACGTTCTCACCGCAGACATTACGGAGTACAAATCCTTTTTTTTGCTTCATTGTTGTTGATTTTATGAGAGTTGTGAGAGTTATGGGATTGATGGGAGTTATAGGCATACCCTGCGATAAACACCTAAAATCCAACGGCGTACAGGGCGCAGACGATTCCACAGTCGCCAGCGGGAACTGTCGTTGGGCAGGGGGCGCTTCTTGCCGTCGGCTCCAATGACGTGAATGGCTTTGCCGACGATGTCTTCTTGCCGACAATGTTCGAAGCCGCGAATGTTACCGTCGCCCATCAGCGTGATGTCACCGTCGGCAGTAATACTGATGACGCGGTGTACGACGTAGTGGGTACCATCAACCCATGCCAGGATGACATCGCCCACCTGCGCCTTGGGTGGAGGTATGAGCTCCACGCTCTCCCGTCCGCCAATGATGAAGGGCAGCATGCTGTTGCCTTTGACTGGCAGTACCACATGGTGTCCCTCCTTGATGAGTGCTGCCACTGCCGCTATAGCGTCGTTGTTGGGTACGGTCTTGATCATTATGAGCGTTATGGGTTAGTGACCGTCTGGTTACAAAGTCTTGCTGCTTCTTCGTCAGGCAGACATTCCAGGTGATAGATAGGTGTCCACTGCGCCAATAGATTCTCTGTCTCGTGCAGTCCTTCGGCAATGTGGCTGTCCCAGCGTTTCCCGGATATGGAAGGAACGACGGCCGCGTAGGCTTTCAGCTTCTGTAGCCGTTCTATACGGTTGTAGGGCGCTTGGCTTAATAGTACGATGGCCCCCACGGGGTAGTCGATGTTGCGGTAACAGGGTGTTTTTCCGCTCCACGGGGAACCATAGACGCGTGTCTCACCCGTCGGCAGAATACGTACCACAGGATTATCGTCATTAACGAGTTCCGTGCCCTCTATGTGTTTCAGCCACAGGCTGGAGTGCGTGCTCTTGCCTGTCCCGCTCTTTCCGAGGAACATGTAGCCGCGCCCTTGATAGCTGACCACGCTGGAGTGGAAGAGGGCAGTCTTTCGTGTAGCCGTTGCCAGAGCGTACATTACCATCAAGGCATTGTCGAGTCCGAACTGCTGCGGGTTACGCATAGCAACGTCGGCCTCGCTGTAGTTGTTGTGGGCAATCAGCGTGGCCACATGGCGACCTTGTAGGAGAAATTTAAAGCAGGGCAACCCTGTTTCCACCGTGCCGGCCATGATTTCCGAGCCGTCGTCGTCCTGGTGAATTTCCTGTTGAAACCCTTCGGCCTTCAGTCGCTGTTTGACGTGAAGGGTGAAGACTGGTTTCTCGTCGGTTGCTCCTATGATAAAGGGTTTATAGTGGTCGAGCCACACGGCAATATCGTCGTCAGTTTCGTTGACGACGACGAACACGTGTCCGGCCACCTTGTAATAATAAGTCTTTTCCATTCTGCGTGCAAAGGTACAAAAATATTGGATAATATGAGCAATTCCCCTTAATTTTTTGTTACTTTGCATATTAAAGGAGGAAAAATAAGACTTTTCTTAAAAAAACAGCCAGAAAACTTGCAGGAATGGTGAAAATGTAGTACCTTTGCAGCCGTTCAGAGGAATGAGGGGCTCCGAGAGAGCTCCTCATTCTTGTTATAATAAGTAATTATATGATAGATAAGAACGTAGTAAAAACATTAGTTGAAGAGTGGTTGCAGGGCAATGAGTATTTTCTTGTAGATGTCATCATGATGCCTGACGACCGCATTGTTGTAGAAATTGATCACGCTGATGGCGTGTGGATAGAAGATTGTGCCGACCTGAGCCGTTTCCTTCAGGAGAAACTTGGCGACGAGCTCGACAACTATGAGCTGGAGGTTGGTTCTGCCGGAATAGGTCAGCCCTTCAAGGTTGCCCAGCAGTACGTGAACCACATAGGCAAGCAGGTTGAGGTTCTTACCGGCGACGGCAAAAAGGTGGCTGGCATCCTGACCAAAGTGGATGGTGACATGTTTTCCGTAACCGTCCAGGAGAAACAGCATTTGGAGGGCAAGAAGCGCCCCGTTATGGTTGACGTTGACAAGACGTTCAGCATGAACGACGTGAAGTCAACGAAGTATGTGCTGGCCTTCAAGTAACCGAAAGATTAAAAAATTAAAAATTAGATAAATGGCAACAAAAAAAGATGCGAAAGGCCCCTCAATGATTGAGACCTTTCAGGAATTTAAAGAGACCAAGAACATTGACCGTACAACATTGGTAAGCGTGCTGGAAGAGAGTTTCCGCAATGTAATTGCTAAGATGTTCGGTAGCGACGAGAACTTCGACGTCATCGTAAACCCCGACAAGGGTGACTTTGAGATTTACCGCAATCGTATTGTGGTAGCTGACGGTGAGGTAGAAGATGAGAACAAGCAGATTTCCCTGACTGAGGCACAGAAGATTGAGCCAGACTACGAGATTGGCGAAGAGGTGAGTGAGGAGGTTGACTTCCAGAAATTCGGCCGTCGTGCTATTCTGAACCTTCGCCAGACCCTTGCTTCAAAGATTCTGGAACTGGAGCATGACTCACTTTACCAGAAGTATAAGGACAAGGTGGGTACCATCGTCAGTGGTGAAGTCTATCAGATGTGGAAGCGTGAGACACTGCTCATTGACGATGAGGGTAACGAGTTGCATCTGCCGAAGCAGGAGCAGATTCCCAATGACAACTACCACAAGGGTGAGACCGTGCGTGCCGTGGTAAAGGAAGTTCAGAACGAGAACAACAACCCGCGCATTATTCTGAGCCGTACCAGTCCTGTGTTCCTGGAGCGTCTGCTGGAGGCCGAGGTTCCTGAAATCAACGACGGTCTGATTACCATCAAGCGTATTGCCCGCATGCCGGGTGAGCGTGCCAAAGTCGCCGTTGAAAGCTACGACGAACGTATTGACCCCGTCGGTGCCTGCGTTGGTGTGAAGGGTAGTCGTGTTCACGGTATCGTACGTGAGCTATGCAATGAGAACATTGACGTCATCAACTTCTCCAACAACGTTCAGCTCTTCATTCAGCGTGCACTGAGTCCTGCCAAGGTTACCGAGATTAAGCTCAACCCCGAGGAACACAAGGCAGAAGTCTATCTGCAGCCCGAGGAAGTCTCGCTGGCCATTGGACGTAGCGGTATGAACATCAAACTGGCTTCTATGCTGACCGAATACACCATTGACGTATTCCGTGTGCTCAACGAGAACGAGGAAGATGAGGACATCTATCTGGATGAGTTTGCTGATGAGATTGACCAGTGGATTATTGACTCCATCAAGACAATAGGACTTGATACTGCCAAAGCCGTGCTGAATGCTCCGCGCGAAATGCTGATTGAGAAGGCCGACCTTGAGGAAGAGACGGTTGACCACGTCATCAGCGTGCTGAAGGCAGAGTTTGAGTAAATAGAAAATCGTAAATAGTCAAATCGTTAATTACATAGATGAGTATAAGATTAAGTAAAGTAATATCCGAATTGAACATAGGACTTCAGACAGCTATCGACTACCTGAAGAAGAAGAATCTGGGCGAAATAGAAGACGACGCCAAGCCCTCGACCAAGATTACCGACGAGCAGTATTCGGCGCTCGTTGCCGAATTCAAAGGCGACCAGGCCGTCAAGCACGAGGCTGAAAAGATCTTCATCAAGAAGGCAAAGGAGAAGAAGCAGGAAAAGGTGGAGAAGAAAGCTTTGAAGGCAGAGGAACTGTTAGAGCAGCGACCCCAGTTCAAGCCGGTGGGAAAGATAGACTTGGATGCCCTTAACGGCAAGAAACCCGCTACCCCTGCCGTACCGAAGCCAGAGCCAGAACCCGCTGCTCCCGTTACAGTTGAGCCCAAGGAAGCTCCTGTGGTTGAGCCGAAGCTCAAACCTGAAAGTCCGAAAGAAGAGGTGCAGCCTGAAACTGTTGCACCAGTGGCCGAGATAAAGCCGGTAACAACGCAACAACCTGTGGAACCCGAAAAACCTGCGGCTGCTGAGGAGGACGAGAAATCGGAGGAAAAGAGCGGTCCTGCTATCTACACGCTGAAGAGCGAGGCCAAAATGGCCCCGAAGGTAAACGTGTTGGGCAAGATAGACCTGTCAAGCATCAACCAGAGCACTCGTCCTAAGAAGAAAACCAAGGAGGAGCGTCGCAAGGAGCGTGAGGAGAAGGCTGCTCAGCAGAATGGCGAGCGCAAAAAGCGTGAGCGTATTCGCGGCGGCAAGGAGCGTGTTGACATTGAGGCGGCTGGTAACCAGCAGAATCAGGGTGGCAATAACGGCAAGAAGAACAAGGGTGGTCAGCAGAACAGTCAGCAGAACGGTCAGCAGCAGGGCGGCGGCAAGAAAAAGAAGAACCGTCCTGTGCAGAAACCACTGGAGGTTGACGAGGAGGCCGTAGCCCGTCAGGTAAAGGAGACGCTGGCCCGTCTGACGTCGAAGAACCAGAACAAGAAGGGTGCCAAGTACCGTCGTGAGAAGCGTGATGCCGTTCAGGAACGTCTGAATGAGGAGATGGCCGAGCAGGCAGCAGAGAGTAAGGTGCTCAAGCTGACGGAGTTCGTGACCGTATCAGAGTTGGCAACGATGATGAACGTGCCCGTCACGAAGGTTATTGGTACGTGTATGACCATTGGTATCATGGTCAGCATTAATCAGCGTCTGGACGCTGAGACCATTAACATCGTGGCCGATGAGTTTGGCTTTACTACCGAATACGTCAGCGCGGAGGTGCAGAACGCTATTCAGGAGGAGGAAGACGACGAGAACGATTTGGTCAGTCGTGCGCCCATTGTTACCGTTATGGGACATGTTGACCACGGTAAGACATCACTTCTGGACTATATTCGTAACACCAACGTCATTGCCGGTGAGGCTGGTGGTATTACGCAGCACATAGGTGCATACAACGTGAAGCTGAAGGACGGTCGTCGAATTACGTTCCTCGACACGCCGGGTCACGAGGCCTTTACCGCCATGCGTGCCCGTGGTACCCAGGTGACTGATATTGCCATCATCATCGTGGCAGCTGACGACAGCGTCATGCCTACCACCAAGGAGGCCATTGCCCATGCTCAGGCCGCCAACGTGCCGATGGTGTTTGCCATCAACAAAATAGATAAGCCGGGAGCCAATCCCGACAAGATACGTGAGGACCTGGCCCAGATGAACCTGCTTGTCGAGGAGTGGGGTGGTAAGTACCAGTGTCAGGAGATTTCAGCCAAGAAGGGCCTTGGCATCGAGGAACTGCTCGAAAAGGTGCTGCTTGAGGCCGAGATGCTTGACCTGAAGGCCAACCCCAACCGTAAGGCTACGGGCTCCATCATTGAGTCATCACTTGACAAGGGCCGCGGCTACGTCAGCACCGTGCTGGTTAGTAACGGTACTCTGAAGGTGGGTGATGTGGTCATTGCAGGAACCAGTCACGGACGTATCAAGGCGATGTTCAATGAGCGTAACCAGCGCATTCAGGAAGCCCGTCCCGCAGAGCCAGCCATCATTCTTGGCCTGAACGGAGCACCGACAGCGGGCGACTCCTTCCACGTGATGGAAACGGAGCAGGAAGCCCGTGAAATAGCTAACAAGCGCGAACAGCTTCAGCGTGAACAGGGACTCCGCACACAGAAGACGCTTGGTCTGGACGATATATCCCACCGTATTGCCTTGGGCGAGTTCCATGAACTCAACATTGTGGTCAAGGGTGACACTGACGGTTCTATTGAGGCCCTGTCTGACTCGTTCCTGAAGCTCTCAACCGAGAAGGTGCAGGTCAACGTCATCAACAAGGCTGTTGGTCAGATTAGTGAAAACGATGTCATGCTGGCTTCAGCTTCTGATGCCATCATCGTAGGTTTCCAGGTTCGTCCCAGTGCTGATGCCCGTAAGTTGGCAGAGCGCAATGGTGTGGAAATCAACACCTACTCTGTCATCTACGATGCCATTGACGACGTACGCTCCGCTATGGAGGGTATGCTCGACAAGGTCATTAAGGAGCAGGTTACTGCCGAAGTCGAGGTTCGCGAGGTCTATAAGATTTCAAAGGTGGGTACTGTTGCCGGTGCTATGGTTACTGAAGGCAAAGTGCATCGTTCTGATAAGGCACGTCTGGTGCGCGATGGTATTGTGGTACATACAGGTGCCATTAACGCCTTGAAACGCTATAAGGACGACGTGAAGGAAGTGGCCACCAACTTTGAGTGTGGTATCTCGCTCGTCAACTTCAATGACATTCAGGTGGGCGACATCATTGAGACCTTCATGGAAATTGAGGTAGAACAGAAACTGTAAGATGCCAGAGAATAATAACGACTTTGTCCGTCAGGTGGCTGAGCAGAAATACGAGTTCGGATTCACGACTGACGTACATACTGAGATTATAGAGAAAGGGCTGAACGAGGACATCGTTCGGCTCATCTCTGCTAAGAAGGGGGAGCCGGAATGGATGCTCGACTTCCGTCTGAAGGCTTTCCGGTATTGGCAGGAGCAGAATGAGCCGAAGTGGGGACATGTCCACGTGCCTCCCATCGACTATCAGGCCATCAGCTACTATGCCGACCCTACGGCTAAAAAGAGGAGAGAGGAGAGAGGAGAGAGGAGAGAGGAGAGTATTGACCCTGAACTGGAAAAAACCTTCGACAAGCTCGGCATCCCCCTCGAGGAACGGCTGGCTTTGAGTGGAAACACCGCCGTAGATGCCATTATGGACTCCGTCAGCGTGAAGACCACGTTCAAGGAGAAGCTCCGCGAGAAAGGTGTCATTTTCTGCTCTATTGGTGAAGCTATCAAGGAACATGGTGACTTGGTGCGTCAGTACTTGGGTACCGTGGTGCCTTACCGCGATAACTTCTTTGCAGCCCTTAACAGCGCCGTCTTCAGCGATGGCTCCTTTGTCTATATTCCGAAGGGTGTACGCTGTCCAATGGAACTGAGCAGCTATTTTCGCATCAATGCCCGTAACACCGGTCAGTTTGAGCGTACGCTTATTGTGGCTGACGATGACTCGTACGTTTCTTATCTTGAAGGATGTACCGCCCCTATGCGCGATGAGAACCAGCTGCATGCCGCTATCGTGGAGATCATCGTCATGGACCGTGCTGAGGTGAAGTACTCTACGGTGCAGAACTGGTATCCCGGCGACGAGCAGGGCAGGGGAGGCGTGCTGAACTTAGTAACGAAACGCGGTGACCTGCGGGGAGCAGACAGCAAGCTTTCATGGACTCAGGTAGAGACAGGCTCGGCTATTACTTGGAAGTACCCTTCGTGCATTCTGCGTGGCGACAACAGCACAGCCGAGTTCTACTCGGTGGCCGTGACGAATAACTACCAGGAGGCCGATACCGGTACAAAGATGATTCACATGGGGCGGAACACCAAGAGCACCATTATTTCAAAAGGCATCTCTGCCGGCCATTCGCAGAATTCCTACCGTGGGCTGGTGCGAGCCACCAGCAATGCCGAGAATGCCCGTAACTACTCTTCGTGTGACTCCTTGCTTTTAGGCTCCAAGTGTGGCGCACATACGTTCCCCTATATGGACGTACACAACCCCACGGCTATATTTGAGCATGAAGCCACCACCAGCAAAATCAGTGAAGACCAGCTTTTCTATTGCAACCAGCGCGGCATACCTACCGAGCAGGCTGTCGGCCTTATTGTTAATGGCTATGCTAAGGAAGTGCTGCAGAAACTGCCGATGGAATTTGCCGTTGAGGCCCAGAAACTACTCTCCGTCTCTTTAGAGGGAACAGTTGGATAAAAAGAGTGTGTGCAGCTGCATACACTCTTTTTGTGTACTCTCCTTTAGTTTTTTCGTTATTTATTCTTTTATTCCTATTATTTTTCTTACCTTTGCACCCGATTTGCCATAGGTGCTTATCAAGGGGTGCTCACCGTGGGTGGGCTGAGATGACACCCTTCAACCTGATACGGGTAATGCCGGCGTAGGGATGGATAGGAAGAATTATGTAATTATAAAATTTAAACAGTTATGATGAAACGTATTGTATTAGGTTTGTCATTCATCATGTGTCAGTTTGCCGTTAGCAATGTGGCTGCACAGGATGATGACTCGTTACGATTGAAGCAGCTGGACGAAGTGGTTGTGAAGGCAGTGCGCGGACAAAGGAATGCTCCGTTTGCCGTGAACAATATCCGGAAGAAGGAGCTTCAGGAGTTCTCAACGACGGGCCGGGAACTGCCATTCCTTTTTGCACAGACACTCGGTGTGCTGGCATGGAGTGAGAACGGTCTGGGTACAGGTACCACTTATATGCGTATTCGTGGTGCAGCAGGATCGCGTATCAATGTCACGCTCGACGGCGTGCCCCTTAACTCTCCCGAAGACCAGACCGTCTTCTGGGCAAACATGAACTCTTACGGCTCTCTGTTGGGCTCAGTGCAGATACAGCGTGGTGTCGGTACCTCGACCAATGGTGATGGAGCCTTTGGCGGTACCATCTCACTGCAGACGGCCCTGCCCATGGAGACACCAGGAGGCGAGGTGAGCTTCTCGTATGGTTCGTTTAACACCATCAATGCCGGCGGACAATTCTCTACCGGCCTGCTGTGGAGCCATCTTATTCTGGAAGGTGCCTATCACCAGACTACTACCGACGGTTTTGTTCATGGTACGCGTGGCCGTTCAGGCAGCTACTATGGCGGACTGACTTACTTGTCTGATAATTTTGTTGTAAGATACAAGAACATCGGCAATTTTGAGACAACAGGTCAGGCTTGGAACGGCGTGACTGCCGGAACAGACGACCTGAGCATCATGGATGGCACCTACGGGGCTAAGACGGGCATCCGCACCTATCAGGATATGTGGGACAAGGGACTGGGTAAGTATAACTCGCTGTATGAGGCCATGACGATTAACGATGACGGCACATACAGCACCCAGCGTTACCTGATGTCAGACGGCTCCTACTGGGACCGCACTACCGACAACTTCTGGCAGAACCACAATATTCTCTCTGCTGCATGGACCATTAACGACCACTGGACTACTACGGCAGCGTTACACTATACCTATGGCTACGGTTATTATGAGGAGTTCCGTCCCATGAACAAACTGAAGAAGTTTGGACTGACACTCCCGGAGGAGATAAGCAAGATTACAGAAGTCAAGAAGGCCGACTTCGTGCGCAAGAAAGGATTAACTCAGCATACCTACGGACTCATCTGGAACGCCAACTATAAGGACGACATGTGGGATGTCATAGGTGGACTGAGCCTTCAGAACTTCGACGGTAATCACTTTGGCCGCCTGACCTATATGAGTGCAGGCATGGGGCAGCTGGGGGTAGATATTGATGAAAAGCTCCGTCAGTATTATATGCCAAATGGCAGCTATTCTTACTATGACAGCGACGCCCATAAGTTCGACGGAAATGTCTTCGTCAAGGCGCTGGTTCATCTTGGTGAACACTGGGATGTCTTCGGCGATGTACAGCTGCGACAGGTGAACTACAAGACCGACGGTATCAACGACAAGTTCTATGAGGAGGGTAGCAGCTACTATAATCAGCCGCTCGACATTAACAAGCACTATACTTTCTTCAACCCGAAGGTAGGTTTCTCGTGGCAGCCTACGGAGAGGGACCGTTTCTATGGCTCTATTGCCATGAGTCACCGTGAACCAGAGCGTAACAACTTTACCGACAATGGTTCCTATCCTTCTCCCTCGGCAGAGCGCCTGCTGGACTACGAGCTGGGCTACACCTTTAACGGCAGCTTTGCCCGCTTCGGTGCCAACCTCTATTACATGAACTATAAAGACCAGTTTGTGCAGACCGGTGCACAGAGTGACATTGGCGAAAACCTGACCACTAACATTCCCAAGTCGTACCGTATGGGCGTGGAGATGCAGTTAGGGCTGGATGTCACGTCGTGGCTTACGCTGGAGGCCAATACCGCCATCAGCAAGAACAAGCTGAAGGACTTTGACGAAGTAGTGGAAGACTGGGATAACGGTTCGAGGACTATCCACTACGACGATGCCACGCTGGCTTTCTCGCCTTCTTTCATTACCAACGTCTTCGCCCGTCTGCACTATGAGGGTTTCCAGGCCGTATGGCACACCGGAATGGTCAGCCGTCAGTATCTGGACAACACAGAGAACAAAGCCCGTTCGCTGCCTTCTTACGAGGTGTCGAACCTGAACCTGAGCTACACACTGAAGGGCGGCAGGAGCCAAGCGTCAGGAAGCTGGAACAAGTGGTTCCGTGAGACCGTGTTCTCACTCTCATTGAACAACATCTTCAACAAGCGTTACGCACAGAGTGGCTGGGTGTATTCCGCCATCTACGAGAGTGGTGGTCATCCTGACGACAACCGTTACTATCAGATAGGTTTCATTCCTGCCGCAGGCTTCACCATTCAGGGCGGTATTACGGTTAAGTTTTAACAGATGCAAATCAATCCTCTTGACGTTGTGACCACGGTACTTGGGCTGGCTTACATCCTGCTCGAGTATCGTGGCTCGGTGTGGATGTGGGCTGTAGGTTTCGTTATGCAGGCTCTCGGCATCGTGCTTTATTACGACAAAGGCCTCTATGCTGACTGTGCCATGGAGTTCTACTATCTCGCTATGACCGTCTATGGCTGGTGGCGGTGGGTAGCCCCCCGTTCATCGACTAAGAAGTTATTGGCTCCGCGCCCCTTTCCCCGTCGTCTCGTGTTGCCGTGGCTGACGGTTACTGTGGCCCTGTGGATGCTCATTTACTGGCTGCTGCTGACGTTTACTGACTCCAACGTGCCTTTGGCCGACTCCTTTACCACAGCCCTCAGTCTGCTGGGCATCTGGGCCTTGGCACACCGTTACCTGGAGCAATGGTTCATCTGGATTGCCGTAGATGTGGTGACCTGTGCACTCTATGCTTATAAGGAACTGCCCTTCAAGTCTTCACTCTATGCCCTCTACGTCATCATAGCCGTCTTCGGCTATTTCCGCTGGAGGCGGCAAATGAAGGAAGTTTAAGTACACTTCATGATGAGCAATGCCACGAGGATGCAGTACAGAACGCTGTACCAGCATCCTTTTTTCAGCTTTGAGTTGCTCATTACGTAAAACAAGGCTATGACCACAGCACCAATCAAGATGTCGGTAAATCCGAAATGGAATCCTAAGGGGACAATCTCTTCCTCCTCTTCCCCGAATATCTTTGTGATATTGCTGGCAGCGTCTTCATCTTCGTCGTCCATAATGTCCTGTGCGAACACGTAAATGCGTGTTAGCAGCATCAGCAACAGGACGGCGAGTCTGGTGTAAAAGTTCTTAATTTTATCTATCATAGCAGTAATGGGTGCAAAAGTACAAAAAAACTTTCTAATCACCAACTATTAGGCAAAAAAAGTGGTTGCACAAATTTATGCAGCCACTTTTTCATTTGTCAATAACCAGTATTCTTAAAGCTTCGGTCCTGCAGCAACGAGAGCCTTGCCGGCTTCGTTACCTTCGTACTTCTTGAAGTTCTTGATGAAGCGGCCGGCCAGATCCTTTGCCTTCTCTTCCCACTCGTCGCGGTTCTGATAGGTGTCGCGAGGATCCAGAATGCCCCATGCCACGCCGTTGAGCTGTGTGGGAACCTCGAAGTCGAAGTAAGGAATCTTCTTCGTGGGAGCGTTCAGAATGTCACCACCCAGGATAGCGTCAATGATACCGCGTGTATCCTTAATAGAGATACGCTTGCCAGTGCCGTTCCAGCCAGTGTTCACCAGATAAGCCTTGGCACCGCTCTTCTCCATGCGCTTTACCAGCTCCTCGGCATACTTTGTGGGGTGCAGCTCGAGGAATGCCTGGCCGAAGCAAGCGCTGAACGTAGGAGTAGGTTCAGTGATGCCGCGCTCTGTACCAGCCAGCTTAGCAGTGAAGCCAGAGAGGAAGTAGTACTTGGTCTGCTCCGGAGTCAGGATGCTAACGGGAGGCAGCACGCCGAATGCGTCAGCTGAGAGGAAGATAACGTTCTTGGCCTCAGGACCAGCGCTCTTGCCATTGACCTTCTGGGCAATCTTCTCAATGTGGTTGATGGGGTAGCTCACGCGGGTGTTCTCTGTCACGCTCTTGTCAGCGAAGTCAATCTTGCCTGCCTCGTCAACGGTAACGTTCTCCAGCAGAGCGTCGCGACGGATGGCGTTGTAGATGTCGGGCTCGCTCTCCTTGTCCAGGTTGATGACCTTGGCATAGCAGCCGCCCTCGAGGTTGAACACGCCCTCGTCGTCCCATCCGTGCTCGTCGTCACCAATGAGCAGGCGCTTCGGGTCAGTAGAAAGCGTGGTCTTACCAGTACCAGAGAGACCGAAGAAGATAGCGGTGTTCTTACCCTCCATGTCGGTGTTGGCAGAGCAGTGCATAGAAGCGATGCCCTGCAGGGGCAGGTAGTAGTTCTGCATAGAGAACATACCCTTCTTCATCTCACCACCGTACCAAGTGTTGATGATGCACTGTTCGCGGCTGGTCGTGTTGAAGGCAACGCAGGTCTCAGAGTTCAGACCCAGCTCCTTGTAGTTCTCTACCTTAGCCTTGGAAGCGTTGTAGATGACGAAGTTCGGCTCAAAGTTCTCCAGTTCCTCAGCAGTGGGCTGAATGAACATGTTCTTCACGAAGTGAGCCTGCCAAGCCACCTCAACGATGAAGCGAACAGCCAGACGGGTAGCCTCGTTGGCTCCGCAGAAAGCGTCAACCACGTACAGCTCCTTATTGCAAAGCTCCTTGATGGCAATTTCCTTCACCTTGGCCCAAACCTCCTCGCTCATGGGGTGGTTGTCGTTCTTATATTCCTCAGTAGTCCACCAAACCTTGTCCTCGCTCTGTGCGTCCTTGACAATGTACTTGTCCTTAGGAGAACGACCAGTGTAGATACCAGTCATTACGTTCACTGCATTCAGCTCGGTGTTTACGCCCTTGTCGTAACCAGTCAAGCCTGCCTTTGTCTCCTCTTCGAAGAGATACTCATACGACGGATTGTGAGCTATCACGGTAGAACCTGTGATGCCATACTGTGTCAAATCTAACTTTGCCATAATTTGTTATTATTTTAAAATGAATACTTGTCTTAAATTCGACTGCAAAGGTACAAAATAATTATGAATTACAAATTACGAATTACAATTTATTCACTTTCCCAACCGTATTTTTAGGTTAAAGTATTAAAAAAAGAAAGCCGGTGCCGTGCTTTTGTAACACCGACTTGGCAATTCCGAATAAGGAGCCGCCTCCTCGCAGGGGAGAGAGAATGCCAGTTTGCCGTATTATCATTTTTTTACTCAATAGGAAAAAGCTAACCTTGCAACCTTGCAACCTTGCAACCTTGCATAAGGTGCTGTTGAAAGGAAGAAGATGCAGTAGTATATATAGTATTATATATATATTATTATAATAATATATATATAATAACATTACAATCACCCCTACTACCCTACTTCAAAACTACCTTATGCAAGGTTGCAAGGTTGCAAGGTTGCAAGGTTTGCCGTAATGAAACTGACACTTTGCCGTAATGAAACTGTCAGTTTGCCGTAAGCAGAGTAAACGCCTCATTCCTCATTTCTCATTAAAAAAATCATCTGACATTGTTGTTGTTTCACATTTTTTTTGTACCTTCGCAGGCAGAATAAAACCTAAGACAACTATGGAAGTAATTAATTTTGCAGAACAGAACAGCATCATCAACCACTATATGGCTGAGTTGCGCGACAAGAACTATCAGAAGAACCGCCTCACTTTTCGTCATAACGTGGAGCGCATTGGCGAGATGATGGCTTACGAACTGTCGAAGACGCTGGAGTATAAGCCCAAGACCGTCAAGACGCCGCTGGGGCAACTGGACATTCCCCTCACCAAACAGGAGGACATGGTCATTGCCACCGTGTTACGTGCCGGACTGCCATTCCACCAGGGCTTCCTCAATGTGTTTGACCAGGCTGATAATGCCTTCGTGTCGGCTTACCGCATGTATATCAATCGTGAGCATACGGAGGTAGGTGTTCATGCAGAGTATATTGCCACCCCCAGCGTTAAGGGCAAGACGCTGCTCATTGTTGACCCCATGCTGGCTACGGGCGGCAGTCTGGCTGCTGCTATTGACGCATTGTTACAGGCGGGCAAGCCCAAAAAGATTCATGTTTGTTGCGTCATTGCCGCTCCTGAGGGCATTGAGGTGGTAAAGGAGGCGCTGCCGGAGAATTCCACCATCTGGTGTGCCGCCATCGACCAGGGCATGAATGAGCAGAAGTACATTGTGCCGGGCTTTGGTGACTGTGGTGACCTTTGTTTTGGTGAGAAGCTGCAGAGTTTCCGCAAAATAGCAGACCGCTAAAAGTCGAAGCTAAGCTGGCCGTCGCCTAAGAGGTTGTAGCTGCGACGGTGGTAGGGAGTGATGCCGTACTGTCGTATGGCATCACGATGTTTCTTCGTGGGGTAGCCTTTGTTCGACTGCCAGTCGTATTGCGGATATTCTTCTGCCAGGTGGTTCATGTAGTCGTCGCGGTACGTCTTGGCCAGCACCGATGCTGCTGCTATGCTGAGGTATTTGGCATCACCCTTGACGATACATGCGTGGGGGGTGGAGGGTTGAGCGTGGAGGGTTGAGTGTTGAGTGTTGAGGGTTGAGGGTTGAGCGTGGAGTGTTGAGGGTTCGTAATAAGGCTTAAATCGGTTGCCGTCAACGATGATGGCCTCGGGACGCACGGTGAGCTGGTCGAGCGCACGGTGCATGGCAAGGATAGAGGCATTGAGAATGTTGATGTGGTCAATCTCCTCAGGCGTTACGATGCCTACAGCCCACGCCACGGCATCGTGCTGAATGACATCACGTAGCTGGTAGCGGCGATGCTCGGTAAGTTGCTTCGAGTCGTTGAGCAGCTCGTTTTGGTAGTCGGGAGGCAATATGACAGCCGCTGCATACACGCTGCCAGCCAGACAGCCACGACCTGCCTCGTCGCAGCCAGCTTCCACCAGTCCTTCGTAATAATGGCTTGCAAGCATTTCAGAACATTTTTCTTATCCGCTGGATGCCGCTGATTAGTGCATCCACCTCTTCTTTTGTATTGTATAGGGCAAACGATGCACGCACGGTTCCGCTGATGCCAAGTCGGTTCATGAGTGGCTGGGCGCAATGGTGGCCGGTACGGACCGCTATGCCGAGTCGGTCGAGCAGGGTTCCCAAGTCGAGGTGGTGAATATTGCCGACGTTGAAAGAGACGACGGCATCGCGTTGAGTGCTGGGCCCGTAGATTTTGATGTCGTCAATGGTTTGTAGCTGCTCCATGCAGTAGCGGGTGAGCTCTTGTTCGTGGGCAGTAATGGCATCGAGACCAATGCCGTTCAGGTAGTCGATGGTTGTGGCCAGTCCGTGGGTGGCAATATAGTCGGGGGTACCCGCCTCGAACTTGAAGGGCAGGCGCTCGAAGGTGGTCTTCTCCCACGTCACCTTATCAATCATCTCACCACCGCCTTGATAGGGTGGGAGCCGGTCGAGCCATTCCTCCTTGCCATAGAGCACGCCAATGCCCGTGGGACCGTACATCTTGTGACCGCTGAAAGCGAAGAAGTCGCAGTCGATGGCCTGCACATCCACACGGAAATGTGGAGCGCTTTGGGCACCATCTATTAGGACAGGAATACCATGTTGATGGGCTATTTCGACGATGCGGCTCACATTGTTGACCGTTCCAAGCACGTTGCTGACGTGGGTGATGCTGAGTAGTTTTGTCTTTTCCGTCAGGTGTGCGGCGAGATTCTCGTCACAAAGCAGACCGTCGTCGCTGATGGGCAGGTGCTTCACCGCGATGCCAAGCCGACGGGCCTGCAACTGCCAAGGCACGATGTTGGAGTGGTGCTCCATATCGGTCACCAGTACTTCATCGCCTTCCTTCATTTGTGACTCGCAAAACGATGAGGCCACCAGATTGATGGCTTCGGTGGTTCCCCGGGTGAAAATGATTTCCTCCGTTTTCCTGGCATTGATAAACATGCGGACCTTTTCGCGGGCGGCCTCATGTAAGTCAGTAGCCTGTTGGCTGAGGTAGTGTACGCCGCGGTGTACGTTGGCATTCACGTTCAGGTATTCTTCGCGCATGGCATCCAACACACAAAGCGGTTTCTGTGTGGTGGCAGCATTGTCTAAATAGACAAGCGGCCGTCCATAAACCTCCCGAGACAGAATGGGGAAGTCATCTCTTCTTATAGGGCTTATAGGGCTCATAGGGCTTATAGGGCTTATTTACACAACTTGCATCCTTCACATTTGCTGAGTTCGCCACGGAAGCGCTTATCGACCAGATAGTGCAGTCGGTCGCGCAGTGGAGCAAGCTCCATCTGGTCGATAACCTCATTAATAAACGCCTGCTGCAGCAGTGTGCGGGCTTCCTTCTCGGGGATGCCGCGCTGTCGCATATAGAACATGGCAGCATCGTTCAGCTGGCCTACGGTAGAGCCGTGGGCGCATTTGACGTCGTCAGCATATATCTCGAGCATGGGCTGGGTGTACATACGGGCCTGTTTCGTGGCACAAAGGTTCTGATTGGTCATCTGCGAATCTGTCTTTTGTGCATCCTTCACCACCAGAACCCTGCCGGCAAAGGCTCCGGTCGCCTCGTCGTTGAGCACGTATTTATAGAGTTCCCTGCTGGTGCCGTGGGGCTTAGCGTGGGTGATAAGCGTATTGTTATCTACATGCTGTTGCTTGTCGGCAATCACACAGCCACTGCACCGACATTCTGCTCCCTCACCGTTCAAGACCAGGTCGAGCTTATTGCGTGTAGTGCCGTTATGCAGGGTAATGACGTTATGGTTCACGTGGCTGTCTCGTTGCTGGTCAACATAGACATTGCTTACGCGGACATTCTTGGCGTGCGTTTCTTCCAGACAATAGAGGTCGAGGCTTGCCTGGTCACCAACAAAAGCCTCGATGACTTGTGTGGCCAGAAAGTGTTTGTCATCTGCTGCATGATCACAGAACAGCAACTTGGCTTCAGCCCCTTCTTCGAGTACGATGAGTACACGGCGGTTCACCATTAAATCCACGTCACTTCGCAGGATGTTGATAATCTGTACGGGACGGTCCATCGCCATGCCACGGGGCACATAAACCAGTAGCCCGTCCTGAGCCAGCATGGTGTTAAGGGCTGTTATTCCGTCCTCGTCCTGTGAGGCCAGTCGGTTATAATACTTTGCAACGATGTCGGGGTGCTTGTTAATCGAATCGATGATAACGCCTTCTGGTTTGAGATTTGAGACTTGAGACTTGAGACTTAAGATTTGACCTTCGACCTTTGACCTTTGACCTTCGACCTTTGAATAAAACACATCGTTCACCACGAAATAGAGCAGGGTGGAAAGATTAGGCACGTCACAGCGGAAGGCATCGTAGGGATTAACCGGAATAACAAGGCGGTTCAGATTCAGACCGTAGTCAGGCGCAAAGAGTGCTGCCATGTCCGTATATTTATATCGCTCTACCTTCTGAGTGGGAAAGCCCAGAGACTTGAATCTCTGGAATGCGGCCTCGCGTGCTGCATTCATCACGTCGCTGCTGTGCCGGCAAATCATCTCACGGCACTGCTCGTAGAGGTCTATGTATTGTGCCTCGCTCTTCATGCTGTTTCCGTTTTTATCCAGTCATAGCCCCTTTTCTGAATTTCCCCGGCCAGTTCGGGACCGCCTGTCTTTACAATGCGTCCTTTATATAATATGTGCACAACATCGGGGCGAATCATCTCCAGCAAACGGTCGTAGTGGGTAATCACAATACACGATGATTCGGGTGTGCGCAGTTTGTTGACTCCTTCTGCCACAATGCGCATGGCATCCACATCCAGTCCGGAATCCGTCTCGTCGAGTATGGAGAGAGTTGGTTCCAACATGGCCATCTGGAATATTTCGTTACGCTTCTTCTCACCACCGCTGAACCCCTCGTTGACAGAACGACCAGCCAGTTTGTTGTCCAATTCTACAATTTTTTGTTTCTCACGCATCAGCTTGAGGAACTCACCTGCCTTCAGTTCTGGCAGTCCCATGTACTTTCGTTTCTCGTTGACGGCAGCTTTCATGAAGTTGGTCATTGACACTCCGGGAATTTCCACAGGGTACTGGAATGAGAGGAACAGTCCTTCATGGGCGCGGTCCTCGGGTTTCATCTCCAGCAGGTTCTTTCCATTGAAAAACACCTCGCCGTCGGTCACTTCGTAAAGCGGATTCCCCACGAGCACAGCGCTCAGTGTACTCTTTCCGGAGCCGTTAGGTCCCATGATGGCATGTGTCTCTCCATCGCGAATAGTCAGGTCGATGCCGCGCAGTATTTCCTTGTCGCCTATCTTGGCATGCAGATTCTTTACTTCTAACATGATATTCTTTATATTGGTGGTGCAAAGGTAGGTAAAATTATCGATATGGCGAAGAGAATACCAAAAAAAGGTAAAAAGTTTTGTTAAATGAAAAAAAATCGTTTACTTTGTAACCAAAATATTCTAAAACCTAATAAACATGATGAAAAAGAAGTTTGTATTATGTGCGGTTGGTCTTATCGCTGCCATGAGCCTGAGTGCTCAGAAACCCATGAAAGCCCCAGCTGGGGGAAAGGCTATCAGTAATGAACTTATCGGTATTTTCTTCGAGGACATCAGCAGTGCTGCCGACGGCGGACTCTATGCCGAACTGCTGCAGAACGGCTCGTTTGAGTTTAACCCCACCGAGCGTGACGGCTGGGGGGCAGGCACGGCATGGCGTATGCTGCGTCCTGGCCATTCGTTGGGACAATTGGAGGTACGCTCTACAGAGGGTATTCATCCTAACAATCCCACCTATATGCGCTTGCACGTTGAACGCGTGAAAGAATACTACGACTATACCGGATGGAAGGGCTTCGGACTGGGGAACGGCGGCTTTGACGGTATTTCGGTGAAGGCTGGTGCCAAGTACGACTTCTCAGTATTCCTGCGTAATGGTGAGGGCGGTGCAAAGCGTGTTCGTGTGGCATTGGTAGAGCCGCAAGGCTGGGACAAGGACCCGAAGCTGCTGGCAGAGGCTACGCTTGATGTGACGGCTGGCAACTGGCAGAAGTACGAAGCAGTGCTTGCTCCGACCGTTGACTGTGCGAATGCTGCCCTGCAGTTGCTGGTGCTTCAGACGGGTACGGTTGACGTTGATATGGTCTCACTGATGCCGCAGGACACCTATAAGGGTCACGGCCTGCGCACGGATCTGGCTCAGGCACTGGCTGACCTCCACCCGAAGTTCCTGCGTTTCCCCGGCGGCTGCGTGGTTCATGGTGGTGGTGACGGCTTCTGGAACACCTACCGTTGGAAGACTACCATCGGTCCTCGTGAGCAGCGTCGTCAGCTGAAGAACACCTGGGGTTACCACCAGAGCATGGGCTTAGGTTATTATGAGTATTTCCAGTTCTGCGAAGACCTCAATATGGAACCGCTGCCCATTCTGCCCTGTGGCGTGAGCTGTCAGGGAGCCAATGGCGGATGGAACATGTGGCCAACGCAGGCACAGGACGTGGTGCCCATGTCGGAAATGGACGAGTGGGTACAGGATGCGCTCGACCTGATAGAGTGGGCTAATGGCAACGAGAACACCAAGTGGGGACGCATACGTGCCCAGCAGGGTCACCCAGCTCCTTTCAACCTGAAGTATCTGGGTATTGGTAACGAGGAGAAAATTTCGTCTGAGTTTGCCGAGCGCTTCAAGTATATGTATAATAAGGTACGCGAGGCACACCCCGAAATCGTCATCGTGGGTACTGCCGGTCCTGGTTCACATCCGGAGAACCCCGATTACGAAAACGGCTGGAAACTGGCTGACGAGCTGCAGATGCCCATTATTGACGAGCACTACTATGAGCCCAACAAGTACTTCTTGGAGAGCCGCCAGTATGACAGCTATCCCCGCAACCGTGCAACAAAGGTTTATCTGGGTGAGTATGCCTCTAAGGACAAGAAACTCATTGACGCGCTGGCAGAAGGTCTTTACCTGCTGCATGTGGAGCGCAATGCTGACATTGTCTGCATGACCAGCTATGCACCGCTTTTCGGTCGTAAGAATGCTACCAACTGGAACCCTGACCTTATCTACTTTGACAACGAGCGACCCTTCCTGACATGTAGCTATTACGTGCAGCAGCTCTTCGGACTGTCGAGCGGAAACTACTGGTATGGTGACTGCGTCAGCTTCGAAGGCGATGCTCCCGGCACCCTTCAGCCTGTACCCAACAGCCTCTACGGCCAGTCGGTTGTGCTGAACACCAAGACACGCCAGCTCTTTGTGAAACTCTGTAATGCTGGTAGTGAGGCTAAGAAGGTAAACATCAACCTCTCACGCTTCAAGGGCATGAAGAAGAGTGCCGTGAAGACCGTGCTGCAGGGACAGCCCAACGACGAGAATAATTATGAGCAGCAGCCCATAAAGCCCGTTACAGAGACCATCAAGGCAGCCAAGAAGACCACGCTGGAGTTGGCTCCTTACTCGTTTGTGATGATAGAGTATGCGCTTTAAACCTTTCCTGCTTTTTGTCATCGGGGTCTTGCTGGCCCCGATGACATTACATTCACAGACCTTTACGCTTGGCAGCGGACAACTGACTGTCAAGCATGTAGCCCGCAATGCTGTGCGTATTCAGTACCGTGAGACCCTCGAAGGTCAAAGGTCGAAGGTCAACACCCTTCCCGACTGGTTGTATGTCGTTCAAGACGACGTACCGCAGTGTGACGTTCAGGTAACGGAAGACGGTGGGACGGTGAAACTCTGTGATAAGTCGGGACGTACAGTCTTCACAGCCACCCGTCATGAGCTACAGGGTGGTACTGCAACACTGGCCTTTCACTCACCAGAGGATGAATGTCTCTTTGGACTGGGGCAGTTTCAGGACGGCTACACCAACTTGCGTGGACTGTCACGCCGACTGACGCAGGTTAACACGCAGATCAGTATTCCCATGATGCTGTCGAACAAGGGGTACGGCCTATTGTGGAACAACTATGGCCTGACGGAATTTAACCCCTGCGACCATCAGGTTACATTGAAGCGTCAAGCCGACGAGGGAGTTGCTGAAGTGGTAAATGTAACCACGACGGAGGGCGGACGGCAGGAGGTGCGCCACAAGAACCTATATACGGCAGTCATCAATGTTCCACAGACAGCCCCTTATTCGCTGCTGCTTGACGTAGGGCAGAAAATGGCCCGCCGCCATAACCTCTCCATTGACGGAAAAACCGTGATAGAGCTGCAGAATCCTTGGCTGCCTCCTACCGCTTCGGCTATAGTGACGTTGACGTCAGGACGACATGAACTGACAGCAGAACTGACAGAGCATGACCAGCCCGTGTTGTACTATCAGCCTGTCAGCAGCGAGACGGTGCTGCGCTCTCCTGTGGCTGATGCTGTTGACTACACCGTGTTCGTGGGCAGTCCCGACGAAATCATTGCCACCTACCGTGAACTGACAGGCAAGGCACCGCTCATGCCTCGTTGGGCTTTGGGCTACATACATTGTCGTGAACGCTTCCATTCACAGGACGAGATTCTTCAGACTGCCGACCGGTTCCGTCGGGAGCAATTGCCCGTCAGCATGCTGGTACAGGACTGGCAGTACTGGGGCAAGTATGGCTGGAACTCCATGCAGTTTGATGAAGACTACTATCCTGACCCAAAGGCGCTGACCGACAGCCTGCACCACATGGATATACGGCTGATGCTTTCTGTATGGTCGAAGATTGACCGTCAGTCGGATGTGGGACGCCAGATGGTGTCAGCCGGTTACTACATTGACGGCACAGACTGGATAGACTTTTTTAATCCGGACGCTGCTGCTGCCTACTGGAAGCATTTTTCTGAACGCCTGGTGCCGCTGGGCATTGATGCCTGGTGGCAGGATGCTACCGAACCCGAGAACGATGACCTGGCAGGCCGCCGTGTCAATGGTGGGCGCTGGAGTGGCGAGCAGGTGCGTAACGTCTATCCGCTGCTGGTTAACAAGACCGTCTATGAAGGACTGCGCAGCAGTAGGCCAGCTGAACGCCCCATGATACTGACACGCTGTGGCTTTGCCGGCATACAGCGCTACGGCTCAGCACTTTGGAGTGGTGATGTGGGCAATGACTGGGAAACATTCCGCCGCCAGCTTTCGGCAGGACTGGGGCTTCAGGCTGCTGGCATACCGTGGTGGACTTACGATGCAGGTGGTTTCTTCCGTCCGCAGAACCAGTACCAGGACTCTGCCTACATAGAGCGAATGTTACGCTGGATAGAGACCAGTGTCTATCTGCCGTTGATGCGTGTTCATGGCTACATGAGCGACACCGAGCCGTGGAACTACGGCCCTGAGGCGCAGCGCGTCATAGCCCGCTGCCTTGAGGAACGATATGAGCTGATGCCTTACATCTATAGCGAGGCGGCAGCTGTCAGCCTTGATGGAAGTACGCTGATGCGTCCGCTTGTCTTCGATTTTGCTGACGATGCCGAGGCACTCAGACAGCAGCATGAGTACATGTTCGGACGGTCGTTGCTCATTAGTCCTGTCACCGAGCCGGGTGTCACCGAGTGGCGTACCTACCTGCCCCGCCATGCTGCTGGCTGGTACGACCGTCACACGGGTCAGCATTATGAGGGCGGGCAATATGTTACCACCACCGTCGATGCTACACGCATCCCTGTCTTTGTGCGTGGCGGCAGCATTATTCCCACTGAGCATGCCTATCGTGTCTATCCGGGTGCTGATGCCACCTTCCCGCTCTATGAAGACGACGGCACCACTACAGCCTACGAACAGGGTCAGTTTAAGCGGCGCCTGCTGAAGTGGGACGACGCTAATGGTAAATTAACTATCGAAGAATAGCGAAAGATGTTACATATTCAATAAAATCTGATACATACTAAAATGAGCAAGTTATGATTATTTCGTACCTTTGTCGCCGTTAAGCATTTTTGTGGCAGAGTACGAAATAATCATAACTTATGAAGAAAAACCTATTACTACTGTTCTTGCTCCTCACCGTCCTGACGGTGAGTGCACAATCCCCTTACGAGAACCCTAACCTGAGTGCCCATGAAAGGGCTGTTGACCTGTGTAGCCGGCTGACGTTGGAAGAGAAGGCACAGCTAATGCTCGATGAAAGTCCGGCCATTCCCCGATTGGGCATTAAAAAATTCTTTTGGTGGAGCGAGGCCCTTCACGGAGCCGCCAATATGGACCATGTGACGGTATTTCCCGAACCGGTGGCCATGGCGGCTTCGTGGAACCCTGCTTTATTGTATAATGTCTTCGATATTGCCAGCACGGAGTTTCGTGCCCAGTACAATGAGCGCATGTTGCGTGGCAGTGGCGAGGATGAGAAATTTCACAGTCTCTCGGTATGGACGCCTAATGTCAACATCTTCCGCGACCCCCGCTGGGGCCGTGGTCAGGAGACCTATGGTGAAGACCCCTATCTGACGAGTGTCATGGGCACTGCCGTAGTGCGCGGCCTGCAGGGACCTGAAGATGCCAAGTACCGCAAGCTTTGGGCCTGTGCCAAGCACTATGCCGTACACAGCGGTCCGGAATATACGCGCCATACGGCTAACCTTACTGACGTGTCGCCACGTGACTTCTGGGAGACCTACATGCCGGCCTTCAAGACGTTGGTGCAGGATGCCAAGGTGCGTGAGGTGATGTGTGCCTACCAACGTCTGGACGATGATCCCTGCTGCGGCTCAAACCGATTGCTGCAGCAGATTCTGCGCGACGAGTGGGGCTTCCAGTATCTGGTGGTGAGCGACTGCGGTGCCGTAAGCGACTTCTACACCTCTCACCACAGTTCATCGTCAGCTGTCACAGCCTCGGCCAAGGCCACGCTGGCAGGCACCGACGTGGAGTGTGGCTACGGTTATGCCTACAAGAGTATTCCTGAGGCAGTGCGTCGTGGCTTCATCAGCGAGGCCGAGGTCGATAAGCACGTCATCCGCCTGTTGGAGGGCCGCTTTGACTTAGGTGAGATGGACGACCCCGCTTTGGTGGAATGGTCCAGGATTCCTTACTCCGTCATGTCAAGCAAGGAGCACGCAAAAGTGGCACTCGACATGGCCCGCCAGACCATTGTCCTTCTGCAAAACAAGAACGATGTCCTGCCTTTGCAGAAGAAGGCAGGTAAGATAGCCGTCATCGGTCCGAATGCCGACAATGCCCCCATGATGTGGGGCAACTACAACGGTATGCCCAACCACACCGTCACCATTCTGGACGGTATCAAGGCTAAGCAGAAGAAACTGTTCTATCACCCAGGTTGCGATCTTACTTACGACAAGGTGCTCGACTGCCTGCTGGCATCGCAGTGCAGCTTCGATGGAAAGAAGGGGCTGAAGGGCACGTTCTGGAACAACCGTGAGATGACAGGCAAGTCTGTCACTACCCAATACTATACTACGCCGCTTGCCGTCACCACTGCCGGCATGCACAACTTCGCCCCAGGCGTTCAGCTCGAGGACTTCTCGGCCAAGTATGAGACCGTCTTCACCCCGTCAGAAGCCGGTGAATATGTAGTCAACGTAGAGGGCTGCGGCCATTTTGAACTCTACATCGACGGTGAGCGTAAGTTCATGCACCACATCTGGCGTACCACGCCCAACCGTGTGCCCATTCAGGCAGAGCGAGGTCGCAGCTATAACATTGAGGTGCGCTTCATGCATGCACCCAACTATAATGCCAACCTGAAAATCAATATTGCGCGTGAACGCCCCATTGACTACCAGCAGGTCATCTCTCAGCTGAAAGACATTCAGACCGTCGTCTTTGTGGGTGGCATCTCGGCAGCCCTTGAGGGTGAGGAGATGCCCGTACAGATTGAGGGGTTCAAGGGTGGCGACCGCACCAGCATAGAGCTGCCCCGCGTGCAGCGTGACTTCCTCAAGGCGTTGAAGGCTGCCGGCAAGACCGTCGTCTTCGTCTGCTGCTCTGGTTCTGCCATTGCCCTGACACCTGAGCTGGAGTCGTGTGATGCCATCGTTCAGGCCTGGTATGCCGGACAGGAGGGTGGTACCGCCATTGCCGACGTGCTGTTTGGCGATGTCAACCCCAGTGGTAAGCTGCCCGTCACCTTCTACCGTAGTGACGCACAGTTGCCTGATTACGAAGATTACTCCATGAAGGGCCGTACCTACCGCTATTTCAACGATCCGCTCTTTGCCTTCGGCTACGGCCTGAGCTATACCACCTTCGAAATCTTCAATGAGCATTTGGAAGCGAAGGATGGCGGTGCCGTGCTGACAGCCAGTGTGAAGAATACCGGTAAGCGCGACGGCACAGAAATAGTTCAGGTTTATGTGCGTAACCTTGCTGATGCTGAAGGTCCGCTGAAGTCGCTCCGTGCCTTTGAGCGTGTGGAGGTGAAGGCCGGCCAGACCAAAACGGTGACGCTGACGCTCGACCCTAAGGCCTTCGAATTCTTTGACCCGGAAACCAATACCATGCGCATAAAGCCTGGTCAGTATGAGGTGCTCTGCGGTACCAGCTCACGGGATGGGGACTTGAAGCGGTTTACGTTGAGCGTTGAGGGTTGAGCGTGGAGTGTTGAGCGTTGACCTTCGACCTTCGACCTTTGACCTTTGACCTTCGACCCTCGACCTTTGACTTTCGACCCTCGACCTTTGACCTTCGACCTTTGATATTTAATAATTTAACATTTAAAAGATATGAAGCGTAACATTTTATTATCAACATTATTGCTGCTGGCGCTTGGCTACAGCACAGCATGGGCCCAGTGGGGGCCTGCTCCTGACCCGTTCCCGGGTAAGAGCCTGAAAGATGCGTACAAAGACTATTTCATGATTGGCGTAGCTGTCAACAAGTTTAATGTCAGCGTGCCTGAACAGGCAGCGCTGGTCAGGCAGGAGTTCAGCAGCATGACTGCCGAGAACGACATGAAACCGGTCTCTGTGCACCCCGCCGAGGGCGTATGGAACTGGGGGGCTGCCGACTCTATTGCTAACTTTGCCCGCCAGCACGGCATTAAGCTGCGTGGTCACTGCCTCTGCTGGCACTCACAGTTCAGCGACTGGATGTTCAAGGACAAGAAAGGGCGCCCGGTGAAGAAGGAAGTGTTCTACGAGCGCCTGCGTGAGCATATCCACACCGTCGTCAACCGTTACAAGGATGTGGTTTATTGTTGGGATGTGGTGAACGAAGCCATTGCCGACAATGTGATGTCGTGGCCAGGCCATCCCGGCAACCCCTATCGCGAGAGCCAGCACTTCAAGCTCTGCGGCGACGAGTTCATTGCCAAGGCATTCCAGTTTGCCCATGAGGCCGACCCCAACGCCTTGCTGTTTTACAATGACTACAACGAGTGCCAGCCCGACAAGCGTGACCGTATATATAATATGGTAAAGAAGATGCAGGAGCAGGGCGTGCCCATTCACGGCATCGGCATGCAGGGCCACTACAACATCTACGGCCCGTCGGAAGAGGACATTGATGCTGCCATCACCAAGTATTCGGAACTGGTACGTCACATCCACATCACCGAGCTCGACCTGCGCACCAATACCGAGCAGGGCGGACAGTTGCGCTTCAGCCGTGGCGAGGCCAAGCCCCAGCCGCAGTATATTCAGACGCTGCAAGAAGACCAGTACAACCGCATCTTCCGCATTTTCCGTAAGCATAAGGACGTCATTGACTGCGTTACCTTCTGGAACCTCGGCGACCGTGACTCATGGCTTGGTGTGAACAACCATCCGCTGCCTTTCGACGAGCAGTACAAGCCCAAGAAGTCTTATTACGTCATCCGCGATTTCTGCACAGTGCCTGACGATAACGTCGTCAAGGAAGACTTCGTTCCCAACCCCCTGAACCAGCCCGGTCAGCAGTACCCCATGGTGAACAGTCAGGGCTATGTCCGTTTCCGCATCGAGGCCCCCGATGCCAAGTCGGTCATCGTCAGCCTCGGACTGGGCGGACGTGGCGGCACCGTGCTCCGTAAGGATAAGGATGACGTCTGGGTGGGCACCACCGAGGGTCCCATGGACCCAGGCTTCCACTACTACCACCTCACCATTGACGGTGCCGTGGTCAACGACCCCGGCACAGGCAACTTCTTCGGTTCCTGCCGTTGGGAGAGCGGCATTGAGATTCCTGCCCCCGACCAGGACTTCTACCAGACCCGCATGGACGTGGCCCACGGCAGCCTGCAGCAGGTGCTGTTCCCATCGCCTAGCACCGGTGAGGTGAAGCGTGCCTTCGTCTATCTGCCTCCTCAGTACGGAGAACAAATCGTAAATAGTAAATCGGTCAATCGTAAATCACTTCAGCGTTTCCCCGTGCTCTACCTGCAGCATGGCTGGGGTGAGAACGAGACATCGTGGCCCGTACAGGGTTGCGCTGGCATCATCATGGACAACCTCATTGCCGAGGGAAAAATCCAGCCGTTCATTGTCGTCATGACATACGGCATGACCAATGACATTAAGTTCGGACACATCGGTGAGTTCACCGCCAAGGAGTTTGAGACCGTGCTGGTTGACGAGCTGGTGCCCTACATTGACAGCCACTTCCTGACCAAGGCCGACAAGTGGAACCGCGCCATGGCCGGTTTGTCCATGGGCGGCATTGAGACCAAGCTCATCACGCTGCGTCGGCCAGAGGTGTTCGGCTACTACGGACTGCTTAGCGGCGGGCAGTATGCCCCTGAGGACATCAAAGACCCGAAGCAGGTGCGCTACATCTTCGAAAGCTGTGGCTCCAAGGAACGTCCCGATGCCATTCGTGCGTCGGTGGAAGCCCTTCAGGCAGCTGGCCTGAATGCCGAGGGTTACATATCTGAAGGCACGGCCCACGAGTTCCTGACGTGGCGTCGCTCGCTCTACCAGATGGCCCAAAAACTGTTTAGATAAACACCCAACGAATAATACCCCTATGCATACGGATGCAGAGATAGTTTAGTGAAAAAATACTAAAAACGTATTTGTTTTCAGAAAAATACGTATCTTTGCATTCGTATGTCTTATAAAGGGTTATTACAACGTTTGTGGCCGAAGACGCAGCGCACCCAGTTGAGTGTTGCCTTCATCGTCATTGCGGCTTTACTCATCGAGGCTACCACCATCGTGCAATATCACTATGCCCGTGCCGGCATACGCGACGAGGTGCAGCACCGCGCTGAGACAGAGTTGCAGTTGAAGAACCTGGAAATACAAAAAGTGATGACGGCCGTAGAGGTGGCCGTCAGCAGCATGGACTGGATGGTGCTGCAACGGCTGCAGCAGCCAGACTCTATCTACATGGTTACGCAGAACCTGGTACGCGATAACCAGCTCATCATGGGCAGTGCCGTGGCCTTCGTACCATATTATTTCAAGTCGAAGGGCAGACAGTACTCGCCTTATACCTACCTGACGGCTGACAAGAGGCTCGTCAGTAAACAGCTTGGCACCGACACCTACGACTACCACCATATGGAGTGGTACACCGCGCCCATGAAGACTGGCAAGGGTCACTGGAGCGAGCCTTACTACGACGATGGCGGCGGTGAGGAGCTCATGTCAACCTACTCGGTGCCTGTTCGCGACAATAGTGGCAACATGGTGGCCGTCTTCACCGCCGACGTGTCGCTGCGGTGGCTCTCCGAACTCATTAACTCCCGCCACCTCTACCCCTCCAGCTTCAACCTCATGGTGTCACGCGCAGGGCGCATCATGGCGTGCCCCGTGGAGAGTCTCGTCATGAAACGTACCATACAGGAGATGTCGAGCAACCGCCACGACACCGTCAGCGACTATATTAACCAGCAGATGATGGCCGGACAGCGCGGCCACGGCGAGATATTCGACGACCGTGGTGACCGTCGGCTGGTTTTCTATGCTCCGTTAGAGGGCTCTACCGGCTGGTCAATGGCCGTGGTCTGCAAGTCCGACGAAATCTACAAGGAGCTGCGGGACATCAGCATGTACCTCTCGCTGCTCATGCTGGGCGGTCTGCTGCTCATGGGCTACATCGTCTGGCGCACCATAGGCAGTGCCCGCTGGATGAAGGCCGTCCGCAACCGTCAGGTGGCCATGGAGAGCGAGCTCAGCGTAGCCAGCAAGATACAGATGTCGCTGCTGCCTAAGACGTTCCCCGCCTTTCCTGAGCGTTCCGACGTTGACATCTATGCCTCTTTAGTGCCAGCCAAGGAGGTGGGGGGTGACCTCTACGACTACTTCATCCGCGACGAGAAGCTCTTTTTCTGCATTGGCGATGTCTCAGGCAAGGGCGTGCCGGCCTCCATCGTCATGTCCATCGCGCGAACACTCTTCCGTAACGCCTCTGCCCACGACTCGAAGCCCAGCCGCATCGTGGCCAGCATCAACGAGACACTCTGTGCCGACAACCCCGACGACATGTTCGTTACCTTCTTCGTCGGCGTGCTCGACCTGCCCACAGGCCGTCTGCGCTATTGTAATGCAGGTCACGACGCCCCCGTCATCGTTGGGCAGGGGCCACTGCCCTGCAACAGCAACCTGCCACTCGGCACAGCACCCGACTTCGCCTTCGTGCAGCAGGAAACAACCCTCGCCCCCGGCACCACGCTCTTCCTCTATACCGACGGTGTGTCGGAAGCCCAGAATGCCGCAGGCCAGCTCTTCGGCAAAGCCCGTGTGCGCAGCACCGTGAGCGGCAGCACACCGCGCCAGGTCATTGATGGCATGACCCAGGCGTTACACCGTTTTGCGGGCCATGCACCCCAGAACGACGACATCACCATGCTCTCCCTGCACTACGCCCCGCAGCAGCACTCAGAGCAGCTGACGCGCACCATCAACCTGCCCAACGACGTGCTTACCACGCCCCAGCTGTCGGTGTTTGTCGAGGAGGTGTGCGCCGAACTTCATCTTCCCGACAGCGACACCATGCACATATCGTTAGCCGTCGAAGAGGCCGTCGTCAACGCCATGAGCTATGCCTACCCCAAGGGCACTACTGGCGTGGTGCAGATTGACGCGCTTGCCAACGAGCAGCGCCTGAAGTTCGTCATTACCGACGAGGGACTGCCCTTCGACCCCACCGAACGGCCTGGCGCCGACACCACGCTGCGCGTGGAAGACCGCCCCATAGGCGGGTTAGGCATCCACCTGGTGCGCCACTACATGGACTCCATTAACTACGAGCGCATTGACGGCCGCAACGTGCTGACGCTGAGAAAAAAGATAAAACATTAAAAACATATTAGATTATGAAGATTAACATCACCGAACAAGAAGGTAAGCTCATTGCCACACTCGAAGGCAAACTCGACACCGCAGCCTCCGTACAGGCATCTGGTCAGCTTGCAGCCCTCCACCAGTGTGAGGGTCGTAACATTGAAATTGACTGTAGCCGTCTCACTTACATCTCCAGCTCAGGCCTGCGTCTGTTCCTCAACGTGCGCAAGCATGCCGCAGCCCTGGGCAGCCAGGTAGCCTTAGTGGGTGTCAGCGGCGACATTCTCGACGTGCTGCAGACCACAGGCTTCAGTAACCTGTTTGAGATTAAGTAAAATGAAATTATTAGTGCATTAAAGAGAATTCTGGAAGTTCAGTGAGCTCCCAGAATTCTTTTTCTTGATTTCTTAGAATTTATTACTGTCCGCTAAATTTTGACAGTCTCGCGCACGTATGCGCATAAGAAAAATTTGGGCTGAATCTCCACCGAGAATCAGCCCTTTTGGTTATCTTTGCAGCTGCGAAACTCAAACGATAACCAAATCATGGGCAAAAGTACACATTTTCTCGGACAGCCGATACTGGGTCAGCAGTTAAATTACCTGAATAGAGCAAAAATTCTTCAGATCAGCCGCGATGGCGGCGGAGAACGCTACGTGAAGAAGTTCAATGCATGGTGTCACCTGGCTGTGATGCTCTATGCTGTCATCTCCCGCTTCGACTCCCTGCGCGAAATCACCTCAGCCACAATGATGGAGTGCTGCAAGCTACAGCACCTGGGCATCAAAGACCTGCCTCGACGCTCCACGCTCTCGGATGCGAACTCAAGGAGGGACGAGGGAATCTTCGGGAAGATATACATGGACTTATACTAGACTTACAAGGACAGACATTCATCGGACAGCCCCTCCCACAAGGTGCCGAAGTGGATGAAACGGCTGCAAATCATCGACTCCACTATCGTCAGTCTGTTCTCAAACCTCATTTTCAGGGGTGTGGGGCGCAATCCGAAGACTGGGAAGAAGAAAGGCGGCATAAAGGTACATTCCGTCATCCATGCCAACGAGGGTGTGCCGTGCTACATCCTGTTCACGTCAGCCGCAAAGCACGACCATTACCTGCTTGCACCGGACAGGCTGACGGCGGGCGACACCCTTGTAATGGACAGAGCCTATATCGACTACGAGAAATTCGAGCAGATGACCCAGAGGGGAGTCATTTATGTGACCAAAATGAAGCAGAACCTGACCTGCGAGACGCTCTCCAGCACCTACTACATGAATGAAAAGGGGCAGATGCAATGGCGCGAGGAGAATGTGGTGTTCCGCAAGGAGGTAAAAACGAAGGAAACAGATGAAAACGGAGAGCAAAAGGAAGTAGGGCGAGTTATATGGGTGACGCACATCGCCAATCTGCTGCTTACACTGCTGCAGAGAGGAGTTACCCACGCATGGAGTTTTTCAGGACTTGCGACCATCGTCAGGATTATGCTGATGTACTACATCGACGTCATGGGCTTCCTCGAACATCCAGAAAAGGACAGGGAAGTGGCTTTGGAGGAGGTCATAAGCAGTCCCCCAGCCACGGAATAGAGTGACAGGGGGCTTGGAAATGCTCTGAAACTCTGAACCTGCTGATTCAAAAGCGGAGCCAGAACAGGGAATCGTGTTTAGCGGACAGTAATAATAAACAATAGTTTTCCAATTGACCGTTTCGCATAGGCCTGCTTATTAACATAGCTTAACTGTCATCTGTATGCTCGTCTTCTAAAAACTTTGTAATTTTGCAGCAAATTCAAAGAAGACATGATGAGCAGACGGGACATATACTACAAGTTGCACAGCGGCAAGAACAGCAACCTGAAATATTACGTCAGGAGTTACCTGCGGGAGCTGATGCCCCGCTGGCTCTACACCAGACAGTTAGAGGGGCTGCTCAGACAGGTGGAGCAACGCCCCGACAAAGAGGAGCTGCTGCGGCGAGCCGGCTACTACAACAAGCTGACCAACGGTGCAGACATTGACTGGCAGGCGTGGCAGGAGCAGGCCGTCAGCGTGAAGAACCAGCCCATGACTAACCAGTCGGCCTATTACCACGACGCCATGGAGGTGGCCCGCTACTTCGATGCTAAGCTGAGGTGGATTCTGCTCTCAGGTGATATTACCCACGTGCCGCAGCTGCCCACCATCGTGAAGAGCCGTCCGCTGGGCGACGACAACCAGAACTCGGTGCTGCTAAACATGGACAAGAAACGGCACTTCCTCTTTGTGAACGACCAGAAGGCCTTCCGCGACAAGCGCAACGTGGCCATTTTCAGGGGCGACCTTGGGCCACGCAAGGAGAACCGTAACGTCTTTATGCGGAGGTTTGCCGACGGACAGTCACCGTTGGTAGATGCCGCCTCGACGAACTGCTGGGAGGAGCACCCCGAGTGGCAGCAGCAGAAGCTGACCATAGGCGAGCACCTGGACTATAAGTTCATCATGTCGTTAGAGGGCAACGACGTGGCATCGAACCTGAAATGGGTCATGTCGTCGAACTCTGTGGCAGTGACGCCACGACTCACCTGCGAGACGTGGTTCATGGAAGGGACGCTGAAACCCAACTACCATTACATTGAAGTGAAGGACGACTTCTCTGACCTGGAGGAGCGGCTGCAGTACTACATTGACCACCCCGAGGAGGCAGAGGCCATCATTCAACATGCCCACGAGTATGTGGCACAGTTCCGTGACCAGCAGCGCGAAAAGCTCATCTCCATACTGGTGCTGAAGAAGTATTTTTCAATCCTTAATACTGAGTCCGCATGATTTTTGCCCGCGATAAGAGTCAGATGTGCAACAACCTGTTGCAGTATGCCCATGTATATGCCTGGGGCAGGGAGCACGGAAGGAAGGTCATCTCCATGCGCTTCAGCTACAAGTACCAGTACTTCCACATCTGCCATACCAACCTGACGGGCTTTGGGTGGTACCTCTTTGCCAAGTATATGGCTGCGCTGCACCTGCTGCCCACTGCCAGCTTCAAACATGCCGACTGCGACCGCGAGGCCCTGGAACGGAAGATGCTGCGTCACAGACACATCGTGGTGAGCGGCTGGAACGTCAGGTTTTATGACCTCTTCCTGAAATACCGCAGCGAGATTGTAGAACTGTTCCGTATTGACGAATGCTACACACAGCCCGTCAGGGAAAAAATGAACGTCAACGATAACGTCGAAGGTCAAAGGCCAAAGGCCAAAGGTCAAAGGCTGCTCCCTCAAAGCCTTAGACCGGTTTCCATAGACCTTAGACCAAAATCTCAAATCTCCCTTGGTGTTCACATACGGCGTGGCGACTACGCTACGTGGCAGGACGGCCGCTACTTCTTCAACGACAAGGTATATGCCAGCTACATCAATCGCTTCGCAGCAATGCATCCCGACCAAACGGTCGATGTGTTTCTGTCAACGAACGATGCACAGGTGACGGCTGAGCACTATCAGGCTCTATGCCCCAAAGTCCAAATACATCATTTGAAGGGCAGTGCACCAGAAGACCTGTTCATGCTCTCTGAGTGTGACTACCTGATAGGGCCGCCCAGCACCTTCTCGCTGGTGGCAGCCATGTACCGTGATATTCCGCTCTACCGCATGGACAGTGCCGACGCTGACAGCATGACGGCAGACGGTTTCCGGCTTTTCGACTACTGGTTTAGAAGAATCTTATAAAATAAAGAATATTGTCACAGATACGTAAGATAAAATACCGGCTGTTTGCCTGGCGGCGCTTCCCCGAGCTGAAACCTTCGGGCGAAGCCATTGACGTGGTCATACCCATCGTGGCCAAGGACCTGCATGTGCTGTCGCTTTGCCTGGAAGGAGTGAGACATTGCGTAGTCCACCCCATCAAGCAGATATACATTGTAGCACCTGCCCAGAAGGAGATTATGGACTTCTGCCAAGCCAACGGCCTGCAGTTTGTGAACGAACAAGATGTGTTAGGCTTTGGACCGAAGGAGCTGGACCTGCAAATAACAATGACTGACGGCCGTATGCGTGACCGTAGCGGCTGGCTCTTCCAGCAGCTCATCAAACTGAGCGGAAAGGTGGGCACCTGCCAGCATTACCTCTGCATTGACGCAGACCATGTGCTTATTCGTCCACATGTATTCCTGACGGAGGACGAGAAGACTGTCTTCTACATGAGTTACGAGGAGCATCTGCCCTACTACGAGAACATTCACCGGCTGCTGCCCAGTCTGCCGTTAGACAGCCTGTCGTATGTAGATCATAAGATGCTGTTCGACAAGGCGCAGCTGGAGCGGTTGCACGAGGCACTGCAACAGGAGTCCGGGTTCCCCTGGGTGGAAACCATCGTGAAGCGCTATGACCGCCATTGTGAGGCAGGATTCTCGGAGTTTGAGCTGTATGGAAACTTTGTGACGGAGAAAGTACAGCGTCCGTGGCTGCAGAAGCGGCTGCCCTATAAGAAAATGGCCGATTACGCCACGCTGCAGCAACGCTACCAGTCACAGCGGTGGTCGCTCACTTTCCCTGACTATATGCGCCAGAACCAGCAGGGGTAAGGGCGAGTCTGAGGCCTACGTGTTTGAAACGTCGCCGCTGGTCGTACATAAACCGGTTAGTAGAGCGGCAGTAACGGGGAGAACAGTCGTAGGCACCGCCACGGATGACATAGAAATTGCTGGACGGTTTGCTGTCAGGTGTCTTACGGTACCAGTCCTCACACCATTCCCACACATTTCCTGCCATGTCGTACAGACCCAGCTCGTTGGGTTTTAGCTGGCCGACTGGCCGATGCTTGTCACCCTCAGTATTGGAGAGCGTGTAAGCCACCTCGTCAATATTGTTGCTGCCGGCATACAAGTAGCCCTTGGACTTCTTACCGCCTCGTGCCGCATACTCCCACTCAGCCTCAGTGGGCAGCCGGAAGTGCAGTCCGGTCAGCATATTGAGCCTCACAATAAAGTCGTTGCACATATCGTAGGTAACATACTCCACGGGCATCTTCGCTCCCTTGTTCTTTGAGCGGTTCTTCTCCATGACAGCCTCCCAGAGTTCCTGCGTCACTTCCGTCTCACCCATGTAGAAGTCAGCGAGCGCCACTTTGTGGTGCACCTCGTCGGCATCAGCCAGCGTGTCGCCGGGCAGGGCACCCATAGTGAACGTGCCACCCTCAACAAACTTCATGTTGAACGGTATGCCATTGACGGTGATCTTTTCTACCGAGGAAGGAGGAAGGAGGAAGGAGGAAGGAGATTTGTCTGCAGGGTCATGCTCGGTCTTCTGATGAGAACATGCGGACAGGATACAGCAAAGCGTCATGAGCAGAAGAACACTTCTTCTTCCTCCTTCCTCCTTCCTCCTTCCTCGAGAGAAAGATCCTCCTTCCTCAAAAAACTCGTTATACTCAAAAGACGGCCCTACTGCCCACCAGATAAGGCGCAGCCAGCAGAAGAAGTATGTATAGACATCAAGCCAGAACGTTTCGTGAATGTATTCGTGCAACCATGCCGGGCAGAGCACGTCGGTAGGCAGAATGCAGAAGTTGACCACCAGCGACCAGAACAGCGTCCAGTCTATCCATGTGCGCCGCGGCTGTAGCCAGAAGGCCATGGCATAGAAGGGGAACGCAATGATATAGGTATGTGTCTCAGGGCAGTCGCTGAACAAAATCATAAAACCAGTAAGTACGGCCAGTGCCTGCACCCGGAAGCGGAACTCCTTCCAGCGCTTGTGCCGCCAGAAGAAGAGCACGCCCAGCACGGCGATCACCACCACCTGTATCAGCCGGTAGTTAGGCAGTAGCAGTGGTTTGAGCCCACGGGCAAAGAGAATGCCGATAAAGTCTGAGTCGCTGTGGTGGCTGGAAATCATGTCGAACATCTCCTGATAGAGCACAAAGACGTTGTCGAAGGCCGTATTAATGACAGGCAGCATGAGCAGCAAAGCCTCACAAAGCACGGCATAGCCCACATTACGCCAGAACTTCGGATAGCACAGCAGGATGGCCAGCTCGGCCGCCCCATATACCTTCGTGGTAGCCGACACCATGATGAGCAACACCGCCCAGAAAGGTTTGTTACGCTCCAACAGAATGAAGGCAAAGATGTAGATGTAGCTGACGATGATGTTGTGCTGATAGCAGAAAATGGTCTGCAGCAACACCGAGAAGAGGAACAGGAATATCCAGTGCTTATAGCGGTCGAGCTGCGATGGCAGCGACTTAATGGCAAAGCTGAACAGGCTGTAGTTGCAGATGTTCCACACGTATGGCCCCAACCACCAGGGCAGGAAGAAGATAGGGGCAAAGATGACGCTGAACACCGGTGAATAAAGGAAATAAATGCTGTGTGCCTGTGCGTACTCCAAGTTATAGGGGCTTAGTCCTTCCCAGAACATGCGGGTGGAGTCCTGATAGTCGAAATAGTTGGTGTTACGTCCGCGTACCACTTCGAGCGTAGTGGCTACCAGTACGATGACCATGCCCAGCCAGAACACGCAGGCAGGGTTAGAGAAGAACCACTTAATGGTTTGGAGAATTTTTTTCATCACTATTTGAAGGCCAGTAACAGCTTGATAATCTTGTCGGTCTCGTCGTCAGTCAGTTCGTAGTACAGCGGCAGGCGCAACAGTGTGTCGGCATAACGGTCACAGTTAGGCAGTTGGCGCCCGTCGTGCTTGTCCTCATAATACTTGCTGGAGTGCAGTGGCAGGTAGTGGAACGTGGCCTGCACACCATTGTTCTTCAGGTAGTTCATGAGTCGCGTCCTCACCTCTAACGACGGGCAGAGCAGGTAGTACATGTGGTAGTTCTTGGTGGCATAGTCAGGCAGTTCGGGGATGCTGATGCCAGCACCTATATGGCCACGCAGCGCCTCGTCGTAGCGTTCCCAGATGTGGCCACGCTTGCGCTGAATGTCCTCCAGCTGCTCCAACTGGGCCCAGAGGAAGGCAGCGTTCAGCTCTGACGGCAGGAACGATGAGCCCGTGTCGCACCACCCGTACTTGTTCACCATGCCACGATAGAAGTCGGCACGGTTAGTGCCCTTCTCCCACAACACCTCGGCACGACTGACAAAGCGCTCGTCGTTGACCACCAGCATGCCGCCCTCACCACAGTTGATGTTCTTCGTCTCGTGGAACGAGAAGGCAGCCAGATGGCCTATGCTGCCCAGTGGTCGGCCTTTATAATAGGAGTCAATGGCATGGGCAGCGTCTTCCACCACTAACAGATGGTGCTGTTCGGCCAGCTGCATGATGCTGTTCATGTCGCAAGCCACACCGGCATAGTGCACCACCACGATGACGCGTGTCCGCTCGTTGATGAGCGGTGCTATTTCTTCGGCGGTGATATTAGGGTCGGCAGCACCACTGTCGGCAAAGCGTACGTGGGCTCCCTCACGCAGGAAGGCAATGGCCGACGACACAAAGGTGTATGACGGAACGATGACTTCGTCACCGGGCTGCAACCGGCAGAGCATGGCGCACATCTCTAGTGCGTCGGTACCCGACGTGGTGAGCAGACACTTGCGGAAGCCGTAGCGCTTCTGCAGGAATCCATGACAGAGCTTGGTAAACTGTCCGTTTCCCGACATGGTAGTGGAGCGGCACACTTCCTGAATGTAACTCAGCTCCCGTCCTGAGCAATATGGTTTATTAAATGGTATCAATTTGATTTGAGATTTATAATTTTGGTCTAAGGTCTAAGGGAACCGGTCTAAGGGTTGAGGGTTGAGCGTTGAGAGAGGAGAGTTAACGTTAGCGTTAGGGTTAGCGTTGACGTTGTCCTTTGACCTTTGACCTTCGACGTTATCGTTGACATTCAGCGTGTCGCTGACAATGAACACGGGGCGTCCCTTCACCTGGTCGAAAATCTTGCCTATGTAAAGTCCAAGTATGCCCATCATCAGCAGGAGCAGGCCTCCCACAAACCAGATGGAGAAGATGGTTGACGTGTAGCCCGCCACCTCGTTCAGTCCGTAGAACTTGGCAAAGATATTGTATATGGCCATGAGGAACGACACGACAGACATCAGCATGCCCAGCGTCACGGCGATGTACAACGGGCGGTTGCTGTTCGAGATGATGGAGTTGTACGACAGCTTCAGCAGCCGTCTGAGGTTGTACGAGCTCTTCCCTTCCAGCCTGTGGTCGTGATACACATCGACAGTGCTCTTCCTGAACCCTAAGGTGTGGATGAGCTCCACGAAGGAGCGCGAATACTCGGGTATGCTGCAATACACCTTCACAATTTTCTGACTATAGATGCCAAACTCGGCCACAGCCTTGTCGGTCTCGAAACCGCTTAGGAAGTCGTAGGCTTTATGGAACATGGCCGATGACATTCGTTTCAGCAGCGTGTCGTCGCGTACCACCCTCCGTGCGCTAACCACGTCGTAGCCCTCCAGCGCCTTGCAGTACATGGCAGGCAGGTCCTCGGGCTTGTTCTGCAGGTCACAGTCAATGACGGCCACGTAGTTACCCTTGGCGTAGGTCAGCCCTGCTGTAATGGCATATGGCTGTCCGAAGTTACGGCTCAGGTTGATGCCCTTCACCTTCGGGTCACGAGCACAAATCTCGGTTATCTTCTGCCACGAGTTGTCAGGTGAGCAGTCGTTCACCAGCACAATGTCGTAGTCGTCAGTCAGCTGACTGACGGCCCGGTGGATGCGCTGTACCAGTTCGTCCAGCATCTTCTCTCCCCTATATACCGGTGACACGATTGACAGTTCCATTTTTGTTGAGCGTTGAGTGTTGAGCGTAGAGTGTTGAACGTTGACCTTAGACCTTTGACCTTAGACCTTTGACTTTAGACCTTAGACCGTTGTCCGTAAACCTCTGCGGGTATTAGTTTTTGGGCATTCTCAAAGTCTTCCACCGTGTCCAGTTCAATAGAGAAGAAACGGGTGGTATCAACAATGCGGAAAGTGTGGCCCAGAGGAATGAGCCGTTCGAAGGCCCGCTCATAGAAGATGTCGATGAGCCCCTCGCCCTCTATCATCTGCTCCAGTTCACGAAACAGGGCAGTGGAGTATTCGGCTGTCATTTTCTCTATGCCCACACTCTCGCCAATGGCCTGCTCAATACTGCACACCTTGCTGATCTCCTTCACATTGCCCTCAGCGTCGGTTATCACCTTGATTTCCTCCTCTCCCAGCTCGTGGCGGTTGAGTGCCAGCACGCTGCCCGGCTCATTGAGCACGGCGGGCAGAATCTGCGCATCGAAGAGTATGTCGCTGTCCATGAGCAGGAACTCGCGTCCGTCAGTATAGGGTCGCGTCAGCCACAACGAGAAGATGTTGTTGTTATGCTCGTAGTCTGGGTTGTCAATGAAGTGGACGTTGAGCGCTGAGCGCTGAGTGCTGAGCTCTGAGCGAATCATCTCTCCACGATACCCCGTAACGACCACCAGCTCTGTAATGCCGGCAGCAGTCAGCGCATCAACAGTACGCTGCAGCAGCGTACGCTCACCCACCTTGAGCAAACATTTGGGACAGTTATCAGTAAGCGGGCGAAGGCGCTTGGCCATGCCCGCTGCCAGTATTACACCTATCATGCTTCTTTCAGAACTTTCAAAATAGTATCAACTACCGTCTGCGTCTGCTCCTTGCGGCCCAGCGTAATGCGCAGACACGACTCCAGTCCCTTGTCGGCCATGAACTTAATCTTGTAGTCCTGAACCTTCAACGCCTCCATCAGGCGTTCCTTTATCTCTAACGGGTACTTAATGAGAATGAAGTTAGCCACCGACTTATACACCTTGAAGCCAGGCAGGCCGCCCAGCTCCTTCTTGTACAGCTGGCGCCCCCACTCCATGTCGTCGGCCACCTGGCGATAGTGCTCGTCGCTGTCCAGCGCCGCCAGTGCCACCGCCTCCGAGAAGCGGTTGTAGCCGAGGTATTTGTTACAATAGCTCAGGAACTGTTCGTGACCCTTGCCAATGAAACCGAAGCCGCAGCGCAGTCCCGGCAGTCCGTAGAATTTCGACAGCGTACGTGAGATAATCAGGTTCGAGTACTTCTCCACCAGCGGTGCAATGTAAGCCGTGTCAGTCGATATGAAGCTGGCGTAGGCCTCGTCAATGAGCACCATGGTGTCACTGGGAATGTTCTCCATAATGCGGCCAATCTCCTCAGGCGTCAGTCCGTTACCCGTGGGGTTGTTGGGTGAGGCCAGCAGCAACATGCGCGGGTGCACACGTTTCGTATAGGCTATCACCTCGTCCACGTCGTAGGCAAAGGTGTCATCCTTCTCGTGCAGGGGGTACATCTCGAACGTGCCGCCGCACTCGCTGGCCACGCGATTGTAATACCACCATGAGAACTCAGGAATGAGTATCTTCTTGTTGTCACCCAGCATGAGGAAGTAGTGAATGGCATTCTTCAGCATGTCCTCGCCGCCGTAGGTCAGCAGCACCTGTTCCTCAGGCACGCCGTAAATATCGCTCAGGCGTACGGAGATGACGCTCTTCTTGCCCTGGTCGTAGATGCGGGTATAAAAGCAAAGGTCTTTCGGATCAAAATTCTTGATAGCCTCAACCACCTTCGGGCTGGGCTCAAAATTAAACTCGTTTCTGTCAAGATAATTCATTTCTTGTATGTTTTTTTATTGTAACTGCCTGCAAAAGTAACAAATAATTACGAACCGCGGGCCGTCAGTACCGTTAAAAATAAATAATCAGCGACAAATTGAACGTCAGTCTGAAAAAAAAGTATTATATTTGCGCCAAACTTTTTTATTACAACCATTATTTCTATATGATGAAGCGAATATTAGTGACGGGCGGTGCCGGATTCATAGGCTCCCATCTTTGTGAACGACTGGTCAACGACGGCCACGACGTTATTTGTCTTGACAACTTCTACAGCGGCTCCAAGGAGAACGTGTGGCACCTCATTGGCAAGCCCAACTTCGAACTGGTGCGCCACGACGTCATCAACCCGTATTGGGCCGAGGTCGATGAAATATACAACCTCGCCTGTCCTGCCTCACCCATCTATTACCAGAACGACCCCATACAGACTACCAAGACCAGCGTCTTCGGAGCCTACCACATGCTGGGACTGGCACGCCGCACAAAAGCCAAGATTCTGCAGTCGAGCACCAGCGAGGTGTATGGCGACCCTAACGTGCACCCGCAGCCAGAGACCTACTGGGGCAACGTCAACCCCATAGGCCTGCGCTCCTGCTACGACGAGGGCAAGCGCTGTGCCGAGACACTCTTCTTCGACTACCACCGCCTGCACCGCGTGCGCATTAAGGTCATCCGCATCTTCAATACCTACGGGCCCCGCATGGCCGTCAGCGACGGCCGCGTGGTATCCAACTTCGTGGTGCAGGCCCTGCGCGGCGAAGACATCACCATCTATGGCGACGGACAGCAGACCCGCTCGTTCCAGTACGTCAGCGACCTCATCGACGGCATGCTGCGCGTCATGGATACCGACGACAGCTTCACCGGTCCCGTCAACCTGGGCAACCCGGGTGAGTTCACCATGCTCGAGCTGGCCGAAAAGGTCATTCAGAAGATTGGCGGGCGGAGCAAGATAGTGTTCCGTCCCCTGCCCTCGGACGACCCCAAGATGCGCCGCCCCGACATCACGCTGGCCCGTCAGCAGCTGGGCTGGCAGCCGCACGTCACCCTCGACGAAGGTCTTGACCACATCATCTGTTACTTCCGGGAGAAGGTGAAAAAGTGAAAACGCCCCAGCCTCCCCCCTGCCCCCTCCAACTGGAGGGGGTGTTCCGATGCGCTTGAAGCCTCCCCCAGTGGGGGGAGGTTGGAGGGGGCTCCCTTCGACCTTCGACCGGTTCCCTTAGACGTTAGACCAAAATTATAAATCTCAGATCTTCCTTACATCCTCCTCAAACGAATCCTTGTTGAGAGCCCGGGCCTTCAGCTTCGAGCGATAAGTGTAGATGGTGGCGATGCTCGAGCGCAGAATGTCGGCAATCTTCTGGTTATCAGTGATGCCCAGTCGGATGAGTGCCAGCACGCGCAGCTCGGTGGTCAGTCTCGGCAGGGGGGAGTCTTGGCCGGGCTCCCCCATCAGGCCGTTCACCGCCTTGATGAAGTGAGGAAAGATGTTCAGAAATGCCGTGTCGAAGTTCTGGTGGAACATACGCACCCCCTCGTTGACAGGTGCCTGACTCTTCAGTTCGGCGTACAACTCCTCAAGCTTGCGGTCGCGAGCCAGCCGGTTCAGCCTCTTCCACCGTTCCTCACCGCGGTGAATCAGGGCACTGCACAGCTCCATAAACCGTCCGATGTATTCCTCCTTAATGAGGTTGGCCTCCTTCATCTGAGCATTGAGGGCAGAGAGCCGGTTGTTGAGCATCAGCATCTCCGCGTTGCGCCCCATCAGTTCCTCGTTCATCAGCCTGATTTTCTCATTCGCCATGCGCCGCTTCTTCAGCAGCCAGACAATAAAGAGGAGGAAACACAGTAGCAGCAGCAGGGCTGCCGACATCACGAAGAGTAGGATGTTAGTACGATGCTGGGCACGCTCCCGTTCAGCATCATAAGCCTTCGAAATGACAGGAGCCAGCCGGGCCACCTGCATGCTCCGCAGACGGCTGCCGTATTGCTGGGCGTCATTACTGGCCCGCGTCAGGTAACGGTAGGCCCGCTCATATTCGCCCCGCTCCATCAGTATGGCAGCCAACTCCCGCAGCGCATTATTTTCAAGAATGGCTCCGCGCAGGTCGCTGATGGCCGACAGCAGCAGATAATGCTCCTGCTGCTGTGGCTGACCGTTTTTCCAATAGAAGTAAGCCAGCGTGCTGGCCACTATGCTGTAGCGACGGTCGCCAGACTGCAAGCTCGGCAAATAGTCTTCAAACTGACGGATGGCACCCTTCACGTCACCCCGTTCGCAGGTGTAACTGGCACAGTTGGCCTTATATTCGAACGACTCCTTTTCGGCTATCTGCAACACCATCATACGGTAATACTGTGCGCTGTCAATGTACTGCATGAAGTAAGGAGTGTATTGAGCCATCTCCGACCGATAGAGATTCAACTCTGCACGCTGGTTGTAATAAGCAATACGGGTGACTGTGGAAAGTTGTGCCGGCTTAATGCTGTCCAACAATAGACGGGCATTATTAAAAATTCCTGACACACTGAGGATGTGAGCCATGCGTATGGCACTGACGGCATGGCGCTCAGCATCAGCAGAAGCCAACGGGTGCTGCATATTACGGTGAATGTAACTGTAGGCGGAGTCGAAGCGGAAAGCCAGGTACTCGTCGAAGAGCCGCAGGTTCATATCGTACTCCTGCTCGGGTGTCAACTTCACTCCTTGCAAGCCATTAGTAAGCGACATGATTTGTTTTTCCTTTGCAGCAACCAACTGGTCGTGACACACTATCAGACTGTCAAGTGTCTGGTACAGCCTGACCGTCTGTTTGTCAGGGTTCTGTTCTCCGCAGGCTACGATGAGCAGGGTTGTAAACAGGGTGGCAACTAATTTTTTCATCTTCTTCAGTCTTTAGTCATTGCTTCCGTATGCAAAGGTAGGAAAATTCTTTTGAACCGCCAAACATAAGGTCATCAAAAAGCGCAAAAAAGGGCCACATTCTATTTGTAAATGTTTTGATTTTCTTTAGGGGTATAGACCTGAACTATATTGAATCACAAATATTTACATTTTTCTGCGTTTTGATTTTTGTTTGAGCCATTTGTAGGTGCAAGGAGAACCCTTTATCTTTGCAACCGAAATCGAAACAATAACTAAAAAAATAATGATTTACATGCATAAGTTAGTTAGTATATTAGTAGTTAGTATGATTTGTAGTTGGTTCTTTGCAACAGTACAGGCAAAGAATTTTTTGGTTAGTTCACCCGACGGCACCGTGACGGTAGCCGTCGGCGTGAAGGCCAACAGACCATATTATACTATAATGTATGCGGCTAAACCACTTGTACTTCCTTCTCAGCTGGGCTTTCTCTTCAATGACGGACAGTTAGGAACGAACGTCACTATGACAGGTTCCCACCGCGACTCAAAGGACGAGATTTGGGTGCAGCCGTGGGGTGAAGAGGATACAGTGCGCAATCACTATAACGAGTTGATAGTAAGTTTCAGACAAAAGGGTGGCCGGAGCATGGATGTTTGTTTCCGCGTGTTTAACGACGGTGTGGGCTTCCGCTATATGGTGCACGGCAGCGGCTCGTACTGCATCATGGACGAACTGACGGAGTTTAACCTGGCCCACGATGCCACGGCATGGTCGATTCCTACGAACCGCACAGCATATTTTGAGGGCATATATACTCCTGACCTGCTGAGCAGGAAGGATACCGTCTGCACGCCCGTGACTATAGAATATGAGGACTCACTCTATTTAGCCATCCACGAGGCAGCACTGGAAGATTATGCCAGCATCAATTTAGCCTCCCATCCTGCCTCCGAGGGAGTTGTGTGTTTGCGCACTGCCCTTTCCCCTTGGCAGAATGGTGTGAAAGTATATTGCGAGGGTGAGACAAAGACTCCCTGGCGCACTATTATAATAGGTAGGACGGCAGGCGAATTGATGACCAACCGCGTGATGCTGAACTTGAACGAGCCATCCAGAATAGACGACACGTCGTGGATAGAGCCAGGACGTTACATCGGCATCTGGTGGAGCATACACAAGAAGCAGAACACCTGGGAGATGGGACCTGCACACGGCGCCACCACCGAAAACGTCAAGCGTTACATAGACTTTGCCGCCCGTCACGGCTTCAGTGGCGTGCTGGCCGAGGGCTGGAACCCGGGGTGGGGCAAGGGTGAGCAGATATCGTACCTGCAGGCTTATCCCGACTTCGATATCAAGGAGGTGTGCGCCTACGCCCGCTCCAAGAACGTTCGCTTCATTGGCCATACCGAGACCTGGGGCAACAGCCAGCTGTTAGAGCAGCAGATGGACTCCGCCTTTGCATGGTTTGAACGTCTGGGCATCCGTGCTGTGAAGACTGGCTACGTGGGACATCTCTTCGACGGTAAGGAACTGGCCAAGTCGCAGTACGGCATCCGCCACTACCGCAAGGTTATAGAGACGGCAGCCAAGTACCACATCATGATAGACAACCACGAGCCAGCCATGCCGACGGGCATTCAGCGCACGTGGCCCAACCTGATGACCCAGGAGGGGGTGCGCGGACAGGAATACAATGCGTGGGACAGGAGAGGCGGCAATCCGCCCAGTCACACCGTCACGCTGCCTTTTACCCGTTGTCTGGCAGGACCTACCGACTTCACACCTGCCATCTTCAACTTCTCGGAGGTGGTGCCGGGTACTCATCCCCACAGCACTTTGGCCAAGCAACTGGGTGAGTTCGTGGTCATTTACAGTCCGTTGCAGATGGCTGCCGATGCCATAGAAAACTACGAGGGCCAGCCTGCCCTGACATTTATCGAGCGCTGTCCTACGACGTGGAACAAGACGCTGGTGCCCAATGGAGAAATCGGGAGATACGTCACTGTAGCCCGTCAGGAGCGTGATGGCGACCGCTGGTTCATTGGCAGCATCACCAACGAAGAGGCCCGCGAACTGGACATCGACCTTTGTTTCTTAGACGAAGCCACGACCTATCGTGCCATCATCTACGAGGACGGTCCCGATGCCGACTACGAGCGCAACCCCTATTCCATGACCATCCGACAGCAGGAGGTCACCAGTCGTGACTGCTTGCGGCTGAAGCTTGCCCGTAGCGGCGGTGCTGCTGTGGAAATGATAAAGATGAAACAATAAAGATTAAAACAATAATTAAAAAACCCAAGAAGATGAAAAAGGTATTATTACTACTTGCTTTTGTAGTCGGTTTCTTGAACGTCTCCAAGGCCGACGATGCTGTGGGGTTCACCCTTACAGCCAGTCAGAAGACAGTGACGGAGAACTTTGACGGAATGTGGAATGCCACGGCACAGGAAGCAACGCTTGCCATGCCTGACGGCTGGCGCGTGGATAGGCAGATGAGTGCCCCACGCATGATTGGTGCCTACAGCAGCGGTGCCACTGAGGTGATGTACACTGGTGGCGTCAGCTTAGCCTCGAATGCCAAGAACGGCACATGGAACTTTGGTTCCAGCACCACACCGTCAGACCGAGCTGTCGGCGGTCTTTCGACGACTGTTGACGGCGGAACGCGTTGTGTCAGCGTCATGACTCAGCTGACCAATGGCGGCACGGAGCCCATTAACCAGCTGACCATCAGCTACGACATTGAGAAGTACCGCAAGGGCGACAATGCCGAGGGCTTTACCGTTCAGCTCTACTACTCGGCTGACGGCACGTCGTGGAAGAAAGCCGGCGACGACTTCAAGACCGTCTTTGCGAAAGATGACGCCACGGCAGGTGCCGAGGTGGTGCCTATTACTACTACGACGGTCAGCGGCAAGCAGCTGCCGACGGCTGTCGCTGTAGGCAACAGCATCTATCTGGCGTGGAACATCTCCGTCAGTAGCGGTACGTCTCCCAACAAGGCCATGGGTCTTGCCTTGGACAATATCAGCATCGAAGCTTCGTTTGGGGAGCCGCAGGTTATCCCCGAAGACCCCAACCAGCCTCCCTTCGTGGCTTCTGGCATCTACCTCCGTGGCGAGGTGAACGGCTGGAGTGCCACTGCCGACTGGGAATTCTCTGACGAGGGTGAGGGTACCTACGTCCTCTACGACAAGGAACTGTCAGGCAGTTTCAAGGTGGCCGATGCCAACTGGAGTGCCACCTGCAACTACGGCAGCAACGGTTCTGCCATCACGGCCGACACGCCTTACTCGTTAGTGTTAGGAACGAACGACAACATCAGTTGTGCGGAGAACTTCGACTGCCAGCGCATCGTGCTGACGCTGACTGACACCGGCGCCACCCTGCTGTTGGAGAGTAAGACGGTGGAGCCCGGCGAACCTTCAGTACTTCAGAAGGTTGTCCTGATGCCAGCCGACGTGACGCTTGTTCCGCAGTTGCCTGAGAAGGTGAAAGTGCTTTCGCTGAACAACAGCCTTATCTTCTATAACGACCAGGCTGCCATGTTCAATGACATCGCAGCTGCTATGGGCAAAGATGCCAGCTGGACCATGCACACCCTGCTTGGTAAACCCCTGAGCACCCACTGGAACGAGGGTGACGGACTGGCAGCCGATGGTACGCCAGGTGCCAAGATGCTTATTCGTTCTGAAGCCTGGAGCCACATCATCCTGCAGGAGCAGAGTGGACTGCCTCGTACCGACATCGAAGCCTTCCGCAGCAATGTGAAGCAGTGGGTGGACTACATCCGCGAGAACTGTCCTAACCCCAATGCCGTCATCATCGTACCCATGAACTGGGCCTACAGCGGTGACTGGGCGAACTTTACGGCCTTCAACAAGAAATTCTATGACAACTATATGAACGTGGCCCGCGAGACGGGTGTCACCATCTGTCCAGTAGGCGTGGCTTACCAGCAGGTCTATGACGAGAAGGGTTCCGAAGGCCTTGTCCCCTGGTTCCAGGACGACCGTCACCCTACGGACATGTCAACCTATATGGCTGCCTGCATGGAGTATGGCCTGATGTTTGGCGAAGACCCCACCACCATTACCTATCACCCCGCAAGCGTCAGTGATGCTGATGCAGCAGAGATGCGCTCTTACGCCTCCGGTGCCCTGCAGGGGTTCACCAACATTGTTGACCATACGGCCGGTACCGTGCGCTATCAGACTGTGGGTTTCGACCAGTATGGTAAAGAGATGGATGTTCCTTCCGATTTCAACTATGAGCTGACCGACGGTGGCACGCTCAGTGCCGACCACATGTTCCAGAGCAATGGTACGGAAGGCACCTACGTCGTCACGGCCAAGAACGGCAGTTACGACTTGTCGGCTACCGTCAAGGTGGCACATGCCGAGACGGTGGTGCAGACGTTCCCCGCCATTGAGCTGGATGCCGACAACCTGACAACGGCAGAAGACTTCAACACCATGGGCACAGCGGCCGACGCCACGTTGCCTACAGCCTGGCGCATTGACCGCCAGACCGTTGCTCCCCGCACGTTAGGCTCCTACGCCGTGGCTCAGGACAAGACAATGTATGCCGGCGGCGTGAGCTTGCCCTCCAACGCCAAGAACGGACTGTGGAACTTTGGTCAGGACGACAGCGACGACCGTGCCGTAGGTGGCATCAGCACCGGTGTGGCCGATGGTACGCGCTGCGTCAACCTCTATGCTCACTTCCTGAATACAGGACGTAAGAACATCGAGAACCTCACCGTCAGCTACGACGTGGAGAAGTACCGCAAGGGCAACAATGCCGCCGGCTTTACCGTACAGATGTACTACAGCATCGACGGCCGTAACTGGACGTCGGCGGGCGAAGGGTTCAAGACCGTCTTCACGGCCGACGCTGCCACTGAGGGCTATGCCTCCGTGCCCGGCGACGTGAGAAGCGTCAGTGCCGTGCTGGGTGTCGCCATGCAGCCAGGCGTAGATTTCTATTTAGCATGGAACATCAGCGTCAGCTCGGGCGACAATGCCGCAGGTGCCATGGCGCTGGCTATTGACAACTTCCAGCTGACGGGCGAGCTGCCTGCCGTGCCCACCGCCAAGCACTACATCTACGCCATCGACGAGACGGGCTACGCTTCGCTGGGACTCTACGCCTGGGGCGACGGCGAAATCTTCGGTGCGTGGCCCGGTGAGACGTGGGTCGATGAGAAAGTCATTGAGGGTAGTACGTACAAGGTGTTCCTGCTCGATGCGGAGAGCGGCAGCTATAACCTCATCTTCAATAACTGGAACAACGGCCAGCAGTTGCCTGACTATAACATCACGGCCAACCGCGACTACTACTTCCGCCTGACCAGCACGGGCGTTGAGGAGCTGACGATGACGGACACCACGGGGATTGACGATTTACAAATTGACGATTTACGATTCCGTTCCGACGACATCTACACCCTCGACGGCCGTAAATTGTCAAATAGTAAATTGTCAAATAGTCAAATACCCAAGGGTATCTATATCGTTAACGGGAAAAAAGTAGTGACGGGAGATTAAGGATTAAAGATGGAATAAAAACAATTTTAATTTTTAATATATGATGACAATGAAAAGAACTAAGAACCAATGTTTCCGCTTGATGATGTTTCTGGCGGTAGCTTGTTTCGCCTGGAATGTCTCTGCACAGACTACTATCAGTGGCCATGTGAAGGACGACACGGGTGAGGACATTATCGGAGCCAGTGTCGTGGAGAAAGGAACGTCCAACGGCGTGGCAACCGATTTCGATGGTAACTTCAAGTTACAGTGTAAACCTGGTGCAACGCTGGTGGTCAGCTACATTGGCTACACCCCGCAGGAAGTCAAGGCCAAGGATGGCATGGAGGTTATGCTGTCGGAAGATGTAGCCCAGCTGAATGAAGTAGTGGTGGTGGGCTACGGCTCAATGGCTAAGAAAGAGATTTCGAGCTCGGTGGTACAGGTGAGCAGGGAACAGTTTAACCAGGGTGCTGCCAGCGATGCCATGGCACTGATAGCCGGTAAGGTGACGGGCCTGAACGTAGCCGCCACGGCCGATGCTAACCCGAACGCCATGACCGACATTCAGGTACGCGGTGCGGGGTCGCTGACGGCCTCCAACGGTCCGCTGATTGTTATTGACGGTATTGCGGGCGGTGATCTGCGCAACATTGCCACTCAGGACGTGGAGAGTATCACCGTGCTGAAGGATGCCGGCTCTGCCGCCATCTATGGTACGCGCGGTGCCAACGGTGTCATACTCGTCACCACCAAGAAGGGCTCAGGCACGCAGGGAGTGACGAACGTGACCTACGACAGCTACATCGCCCTGAACTTTGCCAAGGCTAAGCCTGACATCCTCACAACAGAGGAGTTCCGCCGCTCACGCCGCGGTCAGGACTACGGCGGCGACACTGACTGGTGGGACGAGATTACCCGCCCCATGAGCTACAACCTGAACCAGTACCTTTCTATTGACAGCTCTACGAAGAACGGTTACTTTGGCCTCTCACTGAACTACAAAAAGGGTAACGGTCTCGACATCGTCTCTGGACGTGAGGAGTATGGTGCACGCTTTGTCGGCGAACAGCGCGTGCTCGACAACCGCCTGCAGTTCAATGCCTCGCTCTCGGGGCGCCGCGTTCACGAGGACTGGGGCAACGACGGACTATTTGACACGGCGCTGACCATGAATCCCACCATTCCCGTGAAGAATGCTGATGGAACGTACTATCAGCCTAACTCTCCCACCGACATTCACAATCCCGTGAACGACCTGCGCGAAAACATCAGCAATGGCGACCGCGTCTATCTGCTGGGTAATGCCGACGTGAAACTGAACATTTTGCAGCTCGACCAGCACTACCTGAACACGTCGCTGAGCTACGCCATGCAGTATAACGACCTGAAGTCGAACTTCTACACCCCCTCCACGTCGAGTGAGTCGTACTGGAACGGCTACGACGGACGTGCGAACGTGAACTACCAGAAGTGGTGGACTAACCGGTTGGAGTGGCTTGTCAACTACACGCTGACTCTCAAGGAGCACCAGCTGAAGGCTGTGCTGGGATACAGCTGGGAGCGCACCAAGTGGGAGCAGAGCGGCAACGAGAACAAGGACTTCGTCTATGACAGCATGGGATGGTACGGCATTGGCAACGGCACGGCCCTGCAGGATGGCAAGGCCAGCCTCTGGGGCGGCTCGTCGGAGGCGACGCTCATAGGCTTCTTCGGCCGTCTGAACTATAATTTTAACGACATGCTGTTTGCGTCGGTATCCATGCGCCGTGAGGGCAGCACCAAGTTCGGCACCAACACCAAGTGGGGCAGCTTCCCCTCAGCCTCTCTGGCATGGGAAATTACCCGCACACCGTTTGCCGCCAGTCTGGCCAAGACGTTCCAAAGCCTGAAGCCCCGCGTCAGCTACGGTGTGACGGGACGCTCCGACTTTAACGCCTACCAGTCGCTGGCTACCTACAGCAGCTACAGCGCCTACCTGATGAACAACCAGTGGGTGAACGGCTATGCGCCCTCGCTGAACGCCAACCCCGACCTGGCATGGGAGAAATCGACCGCCTTCAACATCGGTCTGGACTTCGTGGCCTTCGACAGCCGCCTACGCGGTAGCGTGGAGTACTTCGACCGTCGCTCGCAGGATCTGCTCTACAATTACACGGCTCCGCAGCCGCCTTTTATCTACAACAGCATTCTGGTGAACGTGGGGACGACAAAGAACACGGGCGTAGAGGTGTCGTTAGAATATGACGTGCTGGCCAAGACCGCCGTGAAGTGGACTACCGGTGTGAACTGGAGCATGGGCGACACGAAGCTCACCAAGCTGTCGAGCGATGTCTATAAGATGGCGTACCTCGACCTCTACCAGAAGCCGGGCGTGGGAACCAGCGAATACTTCTTCCGCGTGGAGGAGGGCGGCAAGATAGGACAGTTCTACGGCTATCAGCATGCGGGCATCGACGAGAACGGTCTGCTGCTCATTTTAGACAACGAGGGTAACAAGGTGCCTGCCGCACAGGCTGACCCCTCGTGGAAGCGTAACATCGGCAACGGTGCACCCAAGCACTTCCTGTCGTGGAACAACAGCGTACGCTATAAAAACTGGGACCTGAGCGCCCTCTTCCGCTCGGCACTGGGCTACAAGATTTTCAACATGCGCAAGTACGGCATGGGACTGAAGGGATGCGGTACTGACAATGTGCTGCGCACGGCCTACACCGACTATGACGACATACTCTCGGGCGGCGGCATCATCAGTAGCTACTTCTTAGAGAACGGTGACTACCTGAAGCTGGACAATGTGACGCTGGGCTACACCTTCACACCGAAGAACCGCCAACTGCTGGAGAGCCTGCGCGTCTATCTGACCGCCAAGAACCTTTTCACCCTGACGGGCTACAAGGGCAACGACCCCTCGATTGTCACTTCTACTGGCATCACCCCGGGCATCGACTCTAACAGTGCCTACCCACAGGCTACACAGCTGAGCCTTGGCGTAACGGTAAGATTCCACTAATTTATTTAAATGAAGAGTGATTTTTTTAATGAAAAGTGAAGAGTGAAGAATGAAGGTCAAAGGTACGAGGTCAAAGGTACGAGGTACGAGGTGCGAAGACACGCTCAACGCTCAACCCTTAAGCCCTTAGACCAGTTCCCTTAGACCTTAGACAAAAAATAAATCTCAAATCAAAACAGTATGAAAAAGATAATTAGCAATAAAGGAAAAAGAGGCATGAACATGACGATGAAGTTGCTCGGCGCAGCATTCTTCATTCTTCATTCTTCGTTCTTCATTTCCTGTACCGATTTGGACGAGAAGGTCTATGACCGCATTGATGCCAGCCTCTATTATCAGAACGAGGCCAGCGTAGAGGGGGCTGTGGCCGCCATCTACGGACAGACATCGCAGACGCTGGCAGGTGAGAATTTCTTCCACCTCGCAGAATATCCCGCCGACCAGCTTACCTGGCGCGTGTGGAACGGTGGACAGTGGGGCTGGGACGAGGCCATGAAGACCGTGCTCTCCTGGCATAACTGGAACTCGGAATCGACCATCATTCAGAATGCGTGGTCAGGGGCATGGACGGCCATCGGACTGGCCAACCTGCTGCTCAACGACTTGGAGGGGCTGAGTGCCGCTTCGGTGGGTATGAGCGACGGGAAACTGGCACAGTACGTGGCAGAGGTCCGCACCATCAGGGCCTGGAACTACTACTGCATCTTCGAGATATGGGGAGGTGCACTGCCGCTGAACACGTCGGCCAGCAGCGAGGTGCCGGGGACGGCTGACGCGGACTGGAACACGTCGTGCAGGAAGATTTATGACTTCATAGCCACTGAACTGGACGAAACGGTGGGTGCACTGGCCAAGGATGACCAGAACCACTCTATGGTGAACCGGGCCAACCAGGCCATGAACCGCATGCTGAAAGCCCGTCTGCTGCTCAATGCAGAGGTATTTATCGGTGAGAGCCACTACGACGAGTGTGAAGCCCTGTCGAAACAGATTATCAACGGCGAGTTTGGCAGCTATGCGCTGGCCGACAACTATCGTGACCTGTACAGCATTGACAACGTGAAGTGCCCCGAGGTCATCTTCGCACTGGCTGCCGAGGACGGACAGGGTGCTGCCAACGCTATATCGAACGTGCGCACCATGGTGGGCATGTGGTATGGATATGCCGACTACTTCGGACAGTCGTACGACGGCATTGGTGCATGGAACTGCGTTTGCCTGGTACCGTCATTCGACAATGCCGGCGAGGTGCTGCCCACGGGTGGAACCATCGGTGCTAAGTGTTTCCTTGATGCTCCCTACAACGACAAGCTGGGTGCTCCGTACGAGCGCTTCGACAACCGTGACATTCGCAAGCAGAACTACACGTACGACGTGGTGACGAAGACTCACGGACCGGGCATGTTCCTGAAGGGCACCATGCGCGCCAACTTCGGAACGGGCGACGTGCTGAAGGCTGATGCCGACCGCGACGGGCAGGACCTGGTGTATGTTGACCAGGTAGGCACGTTCCTCAATACGGGTCGTACGCTCGAAGTGGTCATGAACCCCCGCTGGGGTGAGACTAACTCGGGGGTCCGTCTGGTGAAGTACCCGCTCTATCCTAACGACGAGGCGGGTGGCTTCAAGAGCATTGACGACGTACAGTTCCGACTGGCAGAGGCTTACCTGAACGTGGCCGAGTGCGAAATGCGCAAGGGCAACAGCAGCGAGGCCAAGAAGTATGTCGATAACGTGCGCCAGCGCTACTTCAAGAGTGCCGACCGCACGCAGGCACTGAGCGTGCCAGGACCGGGATTCCAGAACTTCGACATGGACTGGATGCTCTCTGAGTGGGGCAAGGAATACCTGGGCGAGGGTAACCGCCGCCGCACTGACCTGCGCCGCTTCGACAAGTTTACGCAGGGCACATGGTGGTTCTGGGGACGTGCCACGGAGGACGGCGTCAGCCTGCCTGCCAAGCGCGACCGTAAGTATGAGTGGTACCCCCTGCCGCAGTCGGCACTGGGCGTGAACCCGGGACTGATTCAGAACCCCAACTATTAATTAAAGAAGAATGAAAAGTGAAGAATTTGCTTCTGCACTGAAGAAATAATATAATATTGTGAGTTATGAATAAGAATATAGTCAAAACGACAAAAGGAATGGTAATGGGACTTCTGCCCTTCTACCTTCTTGCCCTTTTACTTTCCATGACAGGCTGTAAGAGCAACGACGACATCATTTTCGACCACGAACGTCAGCAGTTTGAGACACGCAACGACCGCATCCTGCTGGAGTTTATAGCACCCTTCGGCACCACTGCCGACGAGGAACTCTACATCGTAGGTGCCTTTAACGGTACTGACGTTGAAGGAGCTGAACCGAAACTGGAACAGTACAAGCTGACCAAGGCACCCAACAGTAACCAGAAATGGGGCATCTACCTGGACCCCAGTACCTTCGCGGGCGGTAAGACGCTGGCTGACGGATTCCGCTTCTATTCAGCCACACAAGGACTCGAATACACCGTCAGCGGCGAACTGGCCACTCACACCGACAACCCCGCCGTGGGCAGTTTCACCAACATCTGGGGACAACGCTGGGAGGCCTACTACTGGGAAGGCGGCGAGGCACCAGAGCCAGACCATAACGGCATTCGCATCTACGTGGACGACCAGACAGGATGGGACGCTCTGAACCTCTACATGTGGGGCGACGTGAACGACCTTAACGGCGGATGGCCCGGCATGTCACCAACGGGAACCTACACTCACGACGGCATGACGTGGAAATACTTCGACATGGGCGAGGAGAACACGGGACTGGCCGAGAACCTCATCTTCAACAATGGAGGCAACGGACTGCAGCTGCCTGACTTCGCCTTTACTCTGGACCGTGACATTTACCTGCGCATCACGGCAGAGGGAGTGGAAGAGATAGGTGCTGAACCCGTCATACAGCACGACGGCTATGCACTGTTCATCCTGAACGAGTCGAGCCAGACAGACCTGGCACTCTATGCCTGGGGCGATGCAGAGGCGTTCGGCGGCTGGCCAGGCATGCCTGCCACTGGCATTCAGACCATCAACGGACTGGAATATACTTACTTCGACCTGGGCGAGGCCAACACCGGACTGAACCTCAACCTCATTCCCAACAACAATAACGGCGGTGTACAGTGGGAAGGCGGTGACCTGAACTTCACCATCGACCACGACATCTATCTCCGCATCTTCGACGGTGGCTACGAGGTAATCAGCAAGGACTACCAGGGCAGTGGCGGCAGCGTGACACCGGAGCCCACAGACGGCAGCCATAAGATTTACATTGACAACCAGACGGGCTGGGACGCACTCGGACTCTATGCCTGGGGCGACGGACTGCCCGAGCTCTTCGGCGGATGGCCTGGTAACACCAGCTATTCGCAGGAGACGGTAGGCGGTGTGACCTATCAGGTGTTCACCTACGACGGTGAAGGACAGGAGTACCATCTCATTCTGAACAATGCCGGAAACGGTCTGCAGGTTGACGGACCAGCCATCATTACCGGCAGCGACTATTACTTCACGGTAACTGAGAACGGATGGACGGAGAAATAACCATGGAGCATCAATTAAAGATAACAACAAGGCGCAACCTGCTTCTTTCCCTGGCCCTGCTGCTTCTGGCAGCATGCGGCCAGGCGCCTTGCGCCTTTAAGGTTGACAACACGGAGCCTGTCACACCTGAAAACCGCATCATCTACCAACTGAACATCGGGGCCTTCACCGCTGAGGGAACCTTCAAGGCCGCACAGCAGCAGCTGGACCGGCTGGACACGCTGGGCGTGGATATCGTCTGGCTCATGCCCATCTATCCGCGTGGTGAAACCATGCACAGCCCATACGCCTCGATGAACTTCAGGGACGTGAATCCTGCCTATGGCACGGTGAGCGACCTGAAGGCCTTCGTGGCCCGTGCCCACGAGCTGGGCATGAAGGTGTGGCTCGACTGGGTGCCCAACCATGTGGCAGTGGAGAACCCCTGGGTGCAGGAGCATCCCGAATACTTCACGAAGGACGACAAGGGACAGATGATTCACCCCCACGGCTGGGGCGACGTCTTCGAACTGAACTACCGGGACCAGGGACTCGTCAGCGAGATGAACGGTGCGATGAAGTTCTGGATAAGCGAGTGCGACGTGGATGGCTTCCGCTGCGATTACGTCTCAAGCCCCACCATTCCCGTCAGCTACTGGCAGGACATCATTGCCCAACTGAAGACGCTGACCCCAAAAGCCTCCTCTCGGGGAGGTTGGAGGGGAGGGGACCCCATAGAGTTCCTCAGCGAGACTGACATCAGCAATCCAGAGAACATCCGCATTGACAGCTGTGGCTTCGACTACGACTACGCATGGGACTTCCAGGCAGACCTGGCATGGAAGTTCAGGGACAGCGACAAGGCTGACTCACTCAGGGCGGTCTGTGAGAAGTTCCTGAAAGCCTCTGATGCCATTAAGAACCGCCGCATGGTCTATCTGACCAACCACGATCAGAACTATAACGACGGCGGTCACACGCTGAAGGACTTCTATGGAGACAACCGCTATGCGCTGACCGTGCTGCAGTTCACCTTTTACGGTATGCCCCTGCTCTATCAAGGACAGGAGATAGGCGACCCCGACACGCTGAACTATTTTACTGATGCCAAAGTGAAGTGGAACCAGGTGGACCGCAAGATGCTGAACACCGTACGCACCCTCGTGGCGCTGCACCACTCGCAACTCTCGCTGGCCGCCTCGGCACCCGTAGAGTTCCTCACCGTCAGCAGTCCCACGGTGCTGGCCTACCAGCGTGGCGACGTACTCGTGCTACTGAACTTAGGCACTTCACCCAGCCCGGTCACAGGCGCAGACATTCCTGAAGGCCAATACACCCAGTGGCTCGACAGCCAGACCGTCAGCGACGGACCGTCAGCCAAAGAGGTAACACTCGATGCCAACACCCCGATAACGCTTGAGGCCAAAGGCTTTGCGGTTTATGTTAAGGGGTAAGGTCGAAGGTCAAAGGACAACGTCAACGTCAACGTCAACGAGAACGTCAACACCCAACACCCAACACTCAACACTCCGACCGGTTCCCTTGGACAAAAAATAATTCTCAAATCTCAAATCAACATGGTGAAAAAAGCATCAATATTACTAACCATTTTCTGCATGCTAACCCTATTCACGGGCAGGTTAGCAGCGCAGACCGACTACATTGACAACATCAACTCTGCCACGGCGGTGAATGCGGCTGGCCACCAGGTCATCTACGAAATGAACGTAGGCGCCTTTACCCAGGCAGGCACTTTCACGGCAGCCAGTGACCGACTGGACGAGCTGAAGACGCTGGGCGTTGACATCGTGTGGCTCATGCCCATCTACCCCCGTGGGGCATCTGGTAGCCCCTACGCTGCTACCGACTTCAAGGCGGTGAATGCCAAGTACGGCACGCTGACAGACCTCAAGAACTTCGTCAGCCGTGCTCACGAGCTGCACATGGAGGTGTGGCTCGACTGGGTGCCTAACCATACGGCGACAGAAGCCACGTGGGTAACCACTCATCCCGAATACTACGGATACAACGGTCAGCAGGAGTTCCGCCACCCCTCTTCGGGCTACATCACTTATAACGACGTGTGGCAGCTCAACTATTACAAGCCCGAACTGAGGCAGGCCATGAACGACTGTATGAAGTTCTGGATTGACGAGGCTGACATCGACGGCTTCCGCTGTGACTTCGTGTCGAGCCAGCAGATTCCCGCCACCTATTGGACGGCAGCCATTCCCGAGATAAAAGGGCACAAAAGCGGAAAGACCATTACTTTCCTGGCCGAGGCCGACCTCACTGACGTTACGTGGCTGGCCGACGTGGGCTTCGACTACGACTATGCCTGGGGCTTCCAGAGTCAGCTGGCACAGTTTAAGAACGGCACCAGCGCCAACACGCTGCAGAGCCGCGTTAACAGCCTGCTGACAGCTTCCAGCGGGAAGAGTTTCAAGCGCATGCTCTACCTGACCAACCACGACCAGAACATGGATGCCGGCACCCTTGCCACCGTCTATGGCGACAATCGCTACAGCCTTACCGTGCTCACATTCACGCTGGGCAGCATGCCCCTGCTCTACAACGGACAGGAGACGGGCGGCAGCCAGAAGCTGGACTACTTTGCCGACACCAAAATTAACTGGGGCAATGTAGATAAGAAAATGCTCAACACGGTGCGTACGCTCTGTGCCATGAAACACAGCGTGGGTGCCTTCGCCGAGGGGGCTGCCGTCAGCAGTCTTTCCACAGGCAACAGCTCCGTCTATGCCTATAAGGTCAGCAACGGTGGCAGCGAGGCTCTGGTAGTGCTCAACCTGGGCACGGCACAGGCCACGGTCAACGTCTCGGGAGTCAGCGCTGGCGAATACGGTCTGTGGCTGAATAGTGAGACCATTCAGCAGGGGGTCAGCCGCAGCAAGGTGAACCTCCAGTCGTCAGCAGCCGTCAGCCTTGAGGCCAAGGGGTATAAGGTATATGTGAAAGGCAGCTTCAGTGAAGAGGCGCTCCCCGAACTCGAGGTCTATAACCCCACACTGGTGCATGCCGACGAAATCAGCATCTTCTTTGAGACAGCCACCGAGCGTGACTATGCCGTGTGGGCTTGGGACGGCGGCAAGGGCGGAGACTACTTCTGCATCAACACCAACTGGCCCGGTGACCCCATGACGCTGATGGGGCAGACCGCAACGGGACGTTACGTCTATAAGTACGTGCTGACAAAGACTGACGAGGTGCCAGCCAGCCTGATCATCTCGTACAACGGCGGCAACAACAAGGTGTATGACGGAGTCAGCTTCGTCAACCACGGCTACTACGTTGAGGGACAGACCGCGCCGACACAAGTCATCAACACCACGGGCATTAACGTTAACCCCAACACCCAACACCCAACACCCAACACCCAACACCCAACACCCGCCTACAACCTGCAAGGGCAGCAAATAAAAGACAGCCAACTGTCCCCCGGTCTTTACATCAGGAACGGGAAAAAGATTTTGGTGAAGAATTCTTTGGCATTTCAAGAATAAATGCTTACATTTGCACCCATGAAGACAATCATTGGGTTCGATGCAAAACGGGTGGTGCGCAACGCCACGGGACTGGGCAGCTACAGCCGTACGCTGGTGAACGACCTTGCCGCGACAGGCGCCAACGAGCTGCAGCTGCTGCTCTATGCTCCTGACGAGGGGCACTATGAGCTGCGCTCACAGATAGCCGTGCGCCCAAACGTCAGCTTCCGCTATCCTGCATCCCTCTCTCCTCACTCCCCTCTCCTCTCTCCCCTCGCAAAGAACTACTGGCGAAGCCGCGGAGTGGTGAAAGACCTGGTAGCTGACGGCGTACAGCTCTTCCACGGACTGTCAGGCGAGCTGCCTTCAGGACTACGCAAGGCAGGCATTCGTAGTGTGGTGACCATTCACGACCTGATATTCATCCGGCATCCGGAGTACTACCAGTGGATTGACACCAAGCTCTACACATGGAAGTTCAGGCAGACCGTGCGCGAGGCCGACCACATCATAGCCATTAGCGAGTGTACGAAGCGTGACATCATGGAGCTCGGACACGTGCCCGAAGAGAAAATCAGCGTCATCTACCAGAGCTTCTCGCCAAGGTTCAAAGGAGGGGGGGCTATGCCGGGAGCCCCCTACCTGCTCAGCGTCGGCACCATCGAGGAGCGGAAGAACGCACTGCTGGCAGTAAAAGCCTTGGAGTTCCTGCCCGACGAGCTGTCGCTCGTGCTGGTGGGCCGCTCTACCGACTATGCCAAACAGGTGCGCCGATATGCCGACCACCACGGACTGGGACGGCGCGTGGTGATGCGCCACGACGTCTCTGACGATGAGCTGCCGCGGCTCTATGCCCGAGCAGAGGCCTTTGTCTATCCCTCACGCTACGAGGGTTTCGGCATTCCTATCATCGAGGCTGCCAGCATGGGACTCCCCGTAGTAGCTGCCACCGGCTCATGCTTAGAGGAGGCAGGAGGGCCCCACTCACTCTACGTCAGCCCCGACGACCCTGCAGCGCTGGCCGCCGCCGTGAAACGGGTGCGCCGTGGCTCTGCGGAGCGTGAGGAGCGCATCAGGGCCACCCGGCAGTACATCAGCCGTTTCTGTGGAACCGACGTGGCCCGGCAGGTCATCAACGTCTATCAACGGGTGTTAGGGACTGAGGGCTAAGGGAACCGGTCGGAGTGTTGGGTGTTGGGTGTTGGGTGTTGGGTGTTGGGTGTTGGGTGTTGGGTGTTG